>ERZ773194.3527-NODE-3527-length-13334-cov-3.083365_pt1 | contig 13334 bp, 13 predicted proteins | sample MGYA00511240_ERZ773194 | MGnify/ENA primary metagenome ERZ773194 (study PRJEB29015, sample SAMEA2737774) | human gut metagenome | biome: human gut; feature: human-associated habitat; material: faeces | place: China | collected 2012 ... | reverse complement strand
GAAGCTCTTCTTCGTCGGCGGACTGCATGCCGAAAGACAGTCGGTTGACCCCGGCGGCGAACAGATCCCGCAGCGTTTCTTCCAGTGTGGAAGCAGGGTTTGCCTCCAGTGTGATTTCGGCGTTTTGTAATCCGAAATGCCGCCGCGCCGTACTGACAATCCGCTCAATGCGCCGCGCGCCCAGCAAAATAGGAGTGCCGCCGCCAAAATACAACGTATCCGCCCGGCGCTGCCAGCGCTCGGCAGAAGCTGCTAGCGCCCGGCAGATTTGTTCGGTAGGGCTGGTATTTATTATGTTTTACGGCGGATTCGGTACCAATTGGAAAATGGCGAAACCGGTTGCAGCTCCTTCGATCCTGATGTCCACTTTAGGGGTTGTTCTGACAGCGGGGCTGACTGGTCTGTTCTGCTGCCTGGTTCTGAAAATGACTCTTTTGGAAGGGCTCTTAATCGGTTCGGTTGTCGGTTCGACTGACGCCGCATCAGTTTTCTCTATCCTGCGTTCCAGAAAGCTGAATTTAAAGGGCGGTCTTGCCTCACTTCTGGAAATTGAAAGCGGCAGCAACGATCCCATTGCTTATATGCTGACCATTGTAGTGCTGACATTGATGTCAAGCAGCGGCGGCGGTTCCATTTTGTTAATGCTTGTGTCTCAGATTGTGTTCGGACTCCTGATCGGTTTTTTGCTTGGCAAGGCAACTGCCTTTGTTTTAAAGCGCATCAATTTTGAAATCAGGGGACTGTATCCGATTTTTGCGATGGCAATTGCCATATTATCTTATGCATTCTGCGAATGGATCGGCGGGAACGGATATCTGAGTGTCTATATTGTTGGTATCATGCTCGGCAACAGTAAAATCCAGCACAAAAAGAGCCTTGTACACTTTTTTGACGGTGTTTCCTGGCTGATGCAGATATTATTATTCTTTACGCTCGGTCTTTTGTCATTTCCATCCCAAATGCCGGCGGTCATGGGAACCGGTATTGCGGTATCTTTGTTTATGATAATCGTTGCGCGTCCTCTTGCCACGTTCGGCATTTTAAGCTGGTTCAAGATTCCGTTTAAACAGAAACTGTTTGTTTCCTGGGTGGGATTACGCGGCGCGGCATCGATCGTTTTTGCTATCTATGCCGTAACTTATGACGTTATGCTGTCAAATGATATTTTTCATATCGTCTTTTTCGTTGCTTTGTTCTCAGTTGCCGTACAGGGTTCGCTGACGCCGCTGCTTGCGAAAAAACTTGACCTTGTCGATAATAATGCATCGGTCCTTAAAACGTTTAACGACTATCAGGAGGAGATGGGCGGAAAGCTTTTGGAAAAACGTGTAGCTTCTGATAGTAAATGGGCTGGCAAGACATTAATGGACGCCGATATCCCGGAAGAGGTTTTAGTTGTGATGATAAAGCGCGGCGCGCATGTCATTATCCCGCGCGGCTCTACAGTGATTGAAAAAGGGGATATCCTGGTTTTAAGTTCGGAACATTTTGATGATTTGGCATTAGAAGGTTCCTGATTTTGAATAGATCAATAAAAAAGAGACGGATTAACCGTCTCTTTTTTTATCGGTAAGCATTATATGCATTTGCTAAATTATCCCAGGTAATCTTATTGACGTTCCCATGCGGTTCTAAATCCATGATTTTCTGTATTTTTTTGACTACATTACATGTTTTGGTATCGTAAATCCCGGTAATCGGCAAATTTTCTACGTTGATAAAATATTTCCCAATACAATTCAGCATTATTTGAAGAATGTAGACTAAATCACATTGCTCTCCTGGTTTTAAAACATAGTCAGCCGATGGGAAGGGAGCGATCATATTGGGTTCTTTGATTTGTGTCATGACCCTGTTATATTCGTCCACTATGGCATTCCAGGTTACCAGATCGACAAATCCGGTAGGATTTAACCCTACGCTTTCCTGAAAGATTTGGACCGCATGAGCGGTTTCCGGGCCATAAATGCCATCTATGACTAATTGGGGCATTTTGTGATTATAAAAACTAAGTTGTCTGAGATATGTTTGCAATTCCCTGACACTTTCCTGTTCATATTGTTCTGGATGAGTTGTAGGGTCTGCTGTTCCGATTTTTGAATTGGTCATGCTTGGCCTCCTTCGCCTAAATTAATTCCTGGATTTTGCTGTAATTGCTTTTGGTTGCCTGCCTGCAGGTCAGAAAATTCACTGGCAAGACGATCCCAGGTAAGTGGTCCGACGGTTCCGCTGGGCTCCAAACCGAATAATTCTTGAAAAGCAATAACAGCATTGGTAGTAGCGGGGCCGAAAACGCCGTCAACGGTGACACTCGGGATTTCCGGATATGTATTTGACAGATAGTCAAGATAACCTTGCAGTATCGTAACGTACTGTCCGGTGGAACCCTGCTGCAGGGCTGTTCCGGGATACAGTACAACAGTTCCGGGTACAGCCGGCATGGATTCGGCGATGCCGCGGTACGCCCTGTACATTTCGTTCCAGGTTTCCCGGCCGACGATTCCGTCCGGATTAAGCCCGAAGGTTTTCTGAAAGGCAATGACCGCATCTGTTGTTTCGGGGCCAAAAACGCCCGTTATTTCAATTGGCGGCACTGTATCGTAAAAATAGCCGATAACGGCAAGATAATACTGAAATACCCTGACCTCCTGCCCGGTCATGCCCTCCCGCAGAATTTCCGGGAACTGCTGTGTGGCCTCGGACAGAGAGACTCCTTCTGAATCCAGCTCAGATAATCTTTTCACCGAAACATAAAGATAGTTGATTTTGTTCCAGGTTGCACGGTCGACAATTCCGGTGACGGGCAAATTGAAAATCTGCTGGAATTGCCGGACCGCTGCTTCTGTTGTCGCTCCAAAAACTCCGTCAACTGGCTGGATTTTCGGAATAATCGGATAATTTCGCGAAATCCGGTTCAGCCTGACCTGAAGCGCCTGCACGTCATTTCCGCCCGATCCCGGCAATACAGGCGCGCCCGGATAGGATGGCGCGTTGATACGAATCGGCGCGTCATTTACAATATATATGTCATCTCCATAATAATATTGCAGGATTTCAAAGGGAGTATATCCTTGGTTTGCCAGCGGCACAGTACCCCATTGGGACAGTCCCTGACAGGTGACCGTGGTACCATTGCAATATTGCGTAAAATAGGGTTCAACAGTTCCCTCGCGGCGGACATAGGAATTGAAAATTCCATCCACGATAACACTGATATTCTCAAAAATATCGCGGTTTTGTACAAATGCCTGGTCATACCGGGTTGAATTGGTAATATCAAAATCATAGCCCCGGCTTCGGTACCACTCGGTATAAATTCGATTGAGGGCAAACGAGATCTGCGCATAAATATTGGCCCGGATTGCGTTTTCCGGCCAAGTCGGGTATATTTCGCTGGAGGCGACGTTTTTTATGTAGTCCGGAAAGGACAGTGTAACATTTTGTGCGCTGGAATCCGGCGATCCTAAATGAACGGTGATATATCTTGGAATATAAGGCTCGGTAGGCAATTCTTCCTCTCCTCTCTTTATTCAAGGTTTTCCGGCCCCTGCTCATAATATGTGAGCGTATCGGAACCGGTATAATTTTCGGGAATGGGAATCATGATAGCAGGCTGGATAGCAGTTACACCGCTGTATACCTGTACATTGTTATTGTCAACAGTGAAATATCCGGCTTTTTTGACAGAAATATTATAGGAAGTATATGGCTTGATATTGCCCGGCTGCTGAGATAGCTCGCGGCTGACAGTCGGTACTTCGATAACAGGCGTGCTTCCGTCAGAGCCGGTTTCAGTTAGGGATATGAGTTCGTCCCCGTCCGGCGTAGGGCGGCTGATGGTGACCTGTGCGCCGGCGATTGGTTCTGAACGTCTTCCTGAAAATGTCTGTACTTTGATATATCCGATATCGGTCTGCGGCATTGGTTGTTCCGGCTGCTCGAATTCACGGGGCTGCGTCCCTGAGCCTTCTCCATATCCGTCTCTCATCTGCCGTTCTGTAGGCTGCCCGCTTTCCTGTATTTGTTCTTCCTCCGGCGGCTCGATATCAACCGGATTCTGTCCTGGCTGGTCGCCGTATTCGGGCGGATTCATTTCTTCCATGGGTACCGACGGTTCGTTCTCTACACTTTCAACCGGATTTCCGGGTGCATTTTCCTGTCCCGGACGGTAGGGCAGGTTTTCAGGTGCATTTCCGTCGTTGATTTCTGCAACCTCTGATTTTTGATATGTATTTTGGCATCTTTTAAACTCGTTCCGGTATTTTCGGATAATCTGATCCATAATATTGTACGAGCGTTTTCCGTGTTCCATTATAAACCTCCTGACTTCAAAATAACTTATTACAGCAATTCAGTATATGGAACAATGGAGGTATATTTGCATGTCTTATGCCAACATTTTTCATTAAAAAATTTACATTTTTTGATGTAATTGCTGACGTTTTTCATTCAAATGCTGACATCTTTGAGAAAAATACTGACAATCCGCAACAAAGTAAAGTAAAGAAGAGTAAAGTATAGTAAAGGAGAGGAGAGTAAAGTATAGTATAATAAATAAATTACGCGCACGCGCGCGAAGAGAATTTGCAGGAAGGGCAGACTGGAACCTTGCCGTTCGCACAATAAAAAAACGGCGCCGGCAAACTATCAAGTCTGCCGGCTGCCGTTTGATTGACCGATACTATCATTTCATTCCTCGCGTTGTTTCCGGATGACCATTCCCGGTTCTAAGGGGAAATCTGTTTTGAGCTGGAACAGCATATCAGCGTGAGGCGTGCTTTCGATATCGTTTCCGTCTGCGTCCTTTAAAAAATCGGCTTTGTGGTATAAAAACGGACCGCGGAAGGGAAGGATTTCGAGCAGGTCGCCTTTATAAAATTTATTCCTCTGACGTACAAGCGAAATACCCGAATCCTCTAAAAACGATTCTACGATACCTACAACGTCATATTTTCGGATATAGGTATTGGATGTATACACCTGTGCGTTTGGACCGTCAGCGGGGCCGTTAACCCCCTTAAAATAGAATCTATGACTTACCTTACATAGCTCTTTGTATAAATCAGGGTCAAAAACATATTGTTGCGGATTTGATAAATAACTGTCCAGCGCCTGCCGGTATGCCTTGGTAACAGCGGCGACATAATAATCGTTTTTGACCCTGCCCTCGATTTTGAAGCTGTTGACGCCCATGGCACATAATTCGTGCAGATGTTCGATCAGACAGAGGTCTTTCGAGTTAAAAATATACGTCCCTTTTTCATCCTCGTATACCGGGAAAAATTCGCCAGGGCGCTTTTCCTCCATGAGGGTATAGTTCCAGCGGCAGGGATGGGCGCAGTCGCCGTGGTTGGAATCGCGCGACGCCATATAGCTGCTGAGCAGGCAGCGGCCTGAATAGGAGATACACATCGCGCCATGGACAAACATCTCCAATTCCAGCTCAAGGCTGACCTTTTCCCGAATCAGCCGAATATCCTCAAAGCCCAGCTCGCGTGCCAGAACGACCCGCCTGGCGCCCAGCCGGTGCCAGAAATTCAGGGCTTCATAATTGACATTATTTGCCTGTGTGCTGATATGGATATCGATTTTGTCAATATACCTTTGGGCAATCGAAAACGCGCCCGGGTCGGCAATGATAAGGGCGTCCGCGCCGGCGTCAACAGCGACTTTTACTGCGTTTTCAAAGACGCTGATTTCCTGGTTGTCGGGGATAATGTTGGTTGCCACATAAACCTTTTTTCCGCGTTCATGGGCAAAATCCACTCCCTGGCGCAGTTCGTCAAAGGTGAAATTAGAGGCCGCCGTCCGCAGGGAGAATTCTTTCATCCCGCAGTATACCGCGTCCGCGCCGTATAAAACAGCAGTTTTCAATTTGGATAGGCTTCCGGCAGGAGCCAGAATTTCAGGTTTGTTCATCGTTTCAGTCCTTTTGGTTATTTGTTTTTTTCTGAGCCAGCAGCATACCGTCTCCTATGGGCACAAGGGACGACACAAAATCAGGCGATGCCATGACCTCCTCGATAAACTGCCGCATTCTTTTGACAATGGTCCGCTTCCTGTGCAGCATCAGCTCATCGGTCGCAACCATGCCCTTATACAGGCAATTGTCAAACAGGATAAATCCGCCTGGATTCAGCAGTGTTTTGGCGCTTTTGAAAAATTCGCCGTAATGCGCTTTTGCACCGTCGACAAAAATAAAATCAAAGGTTCCGTCAATGATTGGCAGAACACTTTCCGCTTCGTTCAGCACGCAGCGGATTTTTGACTCTAATGAGGCGGCCTTGATATTTCCAACAGCCTGTTCGTAAACGGTCCTGTCCCGCTCAACGGTCAGGATTTCGGCGTTGGTGACGCTGTGCATCAGCATAGCAGAATACCCGATCGCTGTCCCGATTTCCAAAATCCTGTTCGGCATTTTCATCGCGCACAGCGTTTTTAAAAAAGCGGCGGAATCAGGCAGAATGATCGGGACAGAATGCGCTTTGGCATACTCCTGCATGTTTTTCAGCAAGGGGTCGGTTTCGTGGTAAAGCCCCTGCAGGTATCGAATGATGTATTCGTGGTTGATATTATCGTCAATCATGTGAACAGCTCCGGATTAAAAAGTAAGTAAAAAAACAGTTTTTTTCAGGTAAATAGAAAATTTTTCTGTTTTTTCGTGTAAAAAATCATGTTTCAGATTCATTGGACTTGCTGTATTACAGCAAGTCCATCAAAGCCCGTTTTCCCGCATGGCCTGCTGATGTTCCTGGTATGTTTTGGAAAAAATTGTTTTTCCGTCTTTACCCAGGACAAAAAAATAATAATCAGTATCATCGGGATACAGGGCGGCGCGGATCGCCTCCTCGCCGGGAGAGCAGATTGGCCCGACCGGCAGCCCTTTATTGATATATGTGTTATAAGGCGACTTGATTTTTGTATCGGCTTCGCTCAAAACCGCTTTGCGTTCTTTTAAAATATACTGGACGGTCGCGCAGGATTGCAAATAGGGGTAATCCTTAGAGCTGAGCCGGTTATGAAATACCGAAGAGACCTTTGGCATTTCCTCTGCGGAGGCGGCCTCACGTTCAATAACAGACGCTAAAATGATAATTTCATCCTGTGTCATATTCAGCTTTTTAGCCTGCTTATCGTATTCGTCCTTCCATTTGTTCTCAAATTCATTCAGCATGGAATGGATCAGATTTTCGGCAGTGTTTTCCTTGGACAGTTATACGTATCCGGAAACAGGTATCCTTCCAGCGGATTATCGCGTTCCGGCAGATTTTTCAAAAAATCATAGTTGTCTTTCTCATTTTGATAAATATCATTTGCAGTATTCAAAAAATCGGATTCGATGCCCTTTTGGGACAGGATTCCTTCTATTTTGTAGATTTCGGTTCCCTCGGGAATCGTGATTTTGGTTGCGTCATTTTTGGTACTGGATATCTTTTCGGCAATCTGTTCATAGGACGCACCGGTATTGATGATGTATTCACCGAATTTATAATCTTCATAGCGGGATTTGGAAAACATCTTGAAAAACGCCGGATACCGGATGACGCCGTTTTCCTTTAAAGTATCGGCAATTTCGGACAGGGTCGCGCCGCTTTCAATCGTGATCGTGACATCCTCGCCGCTGCTGCTGCCGTTCACGTCCTTCAGTATGGGAATTGCCAATAAAATAGCCGCAATGATGATAAGTGCGGTAACAATCAAAATAATTTTTTTCATAGGTTCAGCCTCCTGTGATAATATTCAATTGAACCAGCTGTACCAAAACAAAGGTAATGATAATCAGGATAATCGGCAGAGTCAATACCTGCGACAGCGTTTCCTTTGCCAGAGAGGAGCGGTTCTTGAATGTTTCCGGTTCGCGTTTTCTTTTATTGAACAGCCTGAGAAAGATCATAAATCCTCCGATAGACAGAAGATAGACGCCAATCATAATCAATTCGATCCAGCCGCTGCCCAAAGAGACGCGGCTGAGCAGAACCGAGACCACAAGGGCGGTCAGGTTGTTGACAAAATGTCCCAGCATGCCGGCCAGGATAGAGCCGGTTTGTATGACAACATAGGATAACAAAATGCCGGTGATCAGAACAGAGGGGAAATTGATGATTTGCAGGTGTACCAGCGCAAATAAAAAGCCCGATAAAATGATTGCATTTTTCGTACCGCGCATTTCATATGCCCGCAAAACCACGCCGCGCAGCAGCAGTTCTTCAAAAATAGCGGGCAGGAGGCAAAGGACAAAAAGTGCGTATAGGAATTGGGAACCTGTTGCCGGGACTTCTGACGTACTTGGCGGCAGTTCGAAAAACAGCTTGATCAAAAGATAGACGGCAGCGTTGAGCATGGTACCGATAAACTGTATGGTGACGAACAGGCCGCAGATGATCCCGATATCCGCAGGCCCGATTTTTTTGATGCGGAAAAAGTCTTTGAAATCCACCTGCTTGGACGCCACATACAGAATTGTCGGCACAAAGATTGCCAATATCTGCACGGCGATATTCAGGACATAAACATTCGGTTTGTCATAGGAAAAAAAGGAACAGACCATTAAGGTAAATTCCGTTATCATAAAGCTTAAAAAAATAACTAAAAACACAAGCCAGTTGACTCTGTCAGCACTAATTGCTTTGTTTTTCATAGAGTACCCCTTTTTCGGTTATCACAGCGTCGACCTTCCGGTCAAAAACATCGGTCGGAAGCTCGTCTGCAAGCAGGCTGTCATAACAAAATCCTACAGTCATTGTTTTTTTCTCTTTCTGCGCTAAAAAGCGGTCGTAATAGCCCTTGCCATAGCCCATACGGTAAAACCGCCTGTCATACGCCAATGCCGGCACGATTATCACGTCCAGCCCTTTGAGCGGGAACGGACGCCGTACCGCAGGTTCGGGGACGTTGAAGTTTCCTTTTACAAAGCGATCCTGCGGCAGAATTTCGCATATTTCGATGAAATCCCCCACCGTTACAGGCAAAAAAACACGCTTTTTATCTTGCAGCATGGTTTCGATCAGGTTTCCTGTTTGAACCTCGCTCTTTATTTCTTTATACACCATGATCGTTTCGGCATTTTGATACAGGGAAGAGGACAGAAAAAGGCGGCAGATTTCACGGCTCTTTTCCTCCCGCGCTAAAATCGCGTCCCGCCGCTGCTTCAGCGTTTCCCGTACCTTATTTTTCATAGCAGATCCCTCTCAGCACATCCTTTGCGGTCATTTCACCCTTGAGCGCTTTGATGATTTCAAAGCCGAACTCAAATACGCAGCCCATTGCTTTGCCGGTAATGATTTTGCCGTCGGTCACAGCAGGAAGGTCGGTTACTTCCGCTCCCTTCAAGGATTTTTCATATCCGGGAAAACAGGTTGCGCGTTTCCCTTTTAAAAGACCTAATTTACCAAAAATTGAGGGAGCGGCACAAATGGCTGCCAGCCATTTCCCGTCTTGAGCAAAGCTTAATACGGCTTCCTTTAAAAGAGTGCAGTTTTCCAGATTTTTGGTACCCGGCATACCGCCCGGCAGGACCAGCATCTCAGCATCGTCAAAGTTCACTTCCTTGATTACCGCGTCCGCCTGAATGATGATCCCATGCGTTCCGGTCACCGCTTTTTGACCGGTGACAGAAACCGTTTTGGCAAAGATCCCCGCTCTTTTGACCAGGTCAAGCGCCGCGATAAGCTCGGTTTCCTCCAGGCCGTCCGCCAGAAAAAAATAAATCATTTTGTTCTCCTTTCTGTCCCTTTGTATCTTTATCGTATCAATTTAACATCAAATTCATATAATTACTGTTTCCCGGAAAGAATTTTCTGCATTTTGCGTCAAGCTTTGACGCTATCTCCGCGTCGCCGGAAATGCAGCGGGTAAATTCCGCAATATCTAATTTGATATCCGCGGATTCGCAAACAGATATCTGTTCAGGTGTAATGCGGTAACAGCGGTTGTTTTGTTCGATGTAAGGGTCGGTTACCTGTAACGTAAAGGGAGTAAAGCTGTTCCGCTGCCGCAGAATATCTAAAACTGCCCGAACATGAATCACTCTGCTCTGCGCAAAAGGTGTTTTACTGCCTGGAAGGAGCAGCTCCAGTGTCCCAAAGCTGCCGGTCAGCGCATGCAGCAGCTTTTGACGCGCCGTCTCGTTCAGATACCCCAGTTCCTTGATAAGAGGGGTCTTTGGATAAAAGCTGACCAATGCGTAAGCGCCGTCAGTGACAAACAGCCGCCCCTTTTCAAAATACCGGTGCTCGTACAAAATGGTTTCCCAGTGCTTTGGGGTACGGACGACCCGCATATTATACCGTCCGAAACAGGACTGGTAAATGGAATCAAGCGTTGTCAGGGAGGTTGTTTCATAGAGATGAGTGAAACACCTTGTATTAGACACAGTGCTTTTATCCAAAAAGTAGGTAAACCGGTAACCGTATTTGAGATAAATATCAGGTTTGGCCGGAATCAGGGTGGAAATCACCGTCCCGTTTTGATAAAGCTCGTAAAAGGCCCTTCTCATCAGCGCGTCCATACAGCCCTTTCCGCGGAATTGGGGGAGGGTGCTCACACCCGAGAGGTAGTTCGCTTTGATCGTCTGCCCACAGTACACCATCTCACAGGGAAGCATTTGCAGATGTGCCGCCGGCTGGCCGGATAATGTCAAAAGGAGCGTATACTCGTTCCGATAGACTGTGTCAAAATAAAAATCGACAAACTCCGGCGAATCAGAAGTAAACACTGATTTCCATATCTGTTTTGGAAGGTCCGGCGAGAGGGCAAAGCTAACCTGTTTTTCCGCATTTTTGTTATTTTCCGACATATTTTGCGCCCTTTGCTTCATTTAAAAATACCGGCCGGTAGGAGGTTTTGGCCTTTCGAAGGCTCGGCAGGCCCATATCCTCTTCGCGGTTGATCCATTTTGCGCCGGCAAATTCATGTTTTACAAATTCATTGTTGATCACCGTATAGCTGCCCTCAAATTCCGTTTTGGCTTTTTCCAGGTGTATCAGAGCCATGTCATCGGTCATCATTTCGCCCAGCGAAAAAGCGACAGGCTCGCCTTCAACAGTAATGATTCCGCCCACAGCGCCCAAATATTCGAAATTGTCGAGCGCTTTGAAGGTTGCGGCCCTCTCATGCGCCTTTTCTTCTTCCGGCATATCGCTTTTTGCAATCCAGTATTCCTCCACTTCCTTGCAAAGAGGAAGCGTCTCCCGCGTCAGCTTAACATATTCATACTGATATAATTGCTTGAATTTATTGATATGATTGCGCTTGCTGTGATATTTTTTGCCGGTCAAATTGATTAAATCTTCGGCATTATACACATAATCATACGAATTGCGCATATCGAATACTTCAAACTCGCCGGGGAAGAACTGTTCCAGCTCACGAAGCATTTCATCGTTTAAAATCAGGAACCGGAAATTTCCCTGGTAAAAATCGATTATTTTCTCTATAACAGCCTTCTTGCTGCCCTTTCCCAAGGGATACAGCAAATAATTGCAAAGGCTTTTGCAGTTCCCGCCGATACACAGAAAATCATCGAGCAGAGCGTACTTCATATTGATAAAATCGCCCCACATAAAGATATTCGTAAAATTAAACTGGGAATGGGGGTATTGATTGATTTTTAAGTATTGGTCAAATAACGTTTTGTCAGATAATGCTATCTGTTTGAATTCCATGAAAATGACTCCTTATTCTGTCAGGGGTGCCTGGCATATTCGTTCTTATTGATATAACTTTGGTTTCGTTATCCTGTAAATTTCGTTATGGATTTCTTCGATCGGCCGGATTTTACCGCCGCTTACGCAGCTGATTCGGATCCATTTGAACTTATCGGCCACCAGATTGGCGTTGTCATAGGATTTTTGAAGAAAGGCAGGATCCTTTTCGTGAATGTCAAGAGTCCGCCCGCCGGTGATTTTATTGCTGCGCCCCACGCGGAGCTGCGCACTGTATGCGGGCGGCATATCCAGAAAAAAGACGATATCCGGTTCGGGAATTTTCATAATACGGTATTCAAACTCAATGAGCCAGTTGAAATAGCGCTCCCGCTCCGAAAAATCATTGATTTTGCAGCTTTGATGGATCAGATTGGAGGTCATATAGCGGTCTGCTATGATGATGCCGCCGGACAGATATTCCTTTTCCCATTTTGTTTTATAGGACGCATATCGGTCAGCCGCATAAAAGACCGAGGGCGGGTAAGGGTCAACGCCGTCCGCGTCCTGTCCGAATTCTCCCGCAAGGTACATCTTTACCAGGGAAGAAGAGGGACTGTTATAGTCGGGAAAAGTTATTTTTGTAACATTGTCATTGCTTTTTTTAAGACGTTCGAACAGCAGGTTGCTTTGGGTCTCCTTGCCGCTTCCGTCCACGCCTTCTATTACGATCAGTTTGCCCATCATTTTCAAAACCTCCGCAAAGCATTGATTTGTTTCGTATGCCTGTCCGCAGGCGAACCATCACTATAGGTACGCTTTATTCTTTATCAGAGGGCAGAGAAATATGCCCTTTTCTCTTCCATTTTACCGCAGCTTTTCATGCCTTCGGGACATGGACCCTCGATGCAGGAAGGTCCGGCGTTTTTGAAAACAGCGGGAGCAGCCTCTTTTACCAGCTTCAGCATGGCGATAGCAAGCGCCCGGATTTCCCACTGCGCACGTTCACAGCAGCGCAGATGAAAAAAGTGGAACAGGCTCCTTGCGTTCATGGTAACGATCATCTTGGTTTCGCAGGCATTGGGCAGAACGAAACGCGCGTCCTCAATGGCTGCCTTTTCAGCGGTCATTTTCGCTTTTTTCTCGCTCATGCCGCTTTGCAACAACTTATGATAATGCTTCTCAAAAAGAAGGTCCGCCAGCTGATTATAGTTGGTATTGGCCTGCTCCATGGATTTTAAAAAAAGTTCCCGCGCTGTATCATCCTGTTCGATTTCAGGCGGAACAACATAGGTGAACTGACCTTCTTTCACATACCGCTGCGACCGGACGGAAAAGGAGGCGATACGATGCCGGGTAATCTGCGCTAACAGGGAGCGGGAAACGCCGCTGATGCCAAAGGTAAAGCTGATATGCTCAAAAGGGCTTTCGTGGCCCATATCAGACAGCTTTGCAATGAATTTTTCGGTGCTTTCCCGGTCCAGTCCATCCATAATATTGTCGATTTCCGCACCGGAATAGCACAGCTTTGCGGCGACTGCCACTGTTTTTTCCGGTTCGGGCGTATATTGCAGCAATTCTACTTTCATCCTTTGTTCCTCCTGTGATACACATATAAAATAAATTTTATATATATTTTTCAAAAGCGTTTTCCCTAAAATCAAAAACGATATTATCGCTTTTTTTATATTT
>ERZ773194.3523-NODE-3523-length-13344-cov-5.270675_pt1 | contig 13344 bp, 17 predicted proteins | sample MGYA00511240_ERZ773194 | MGnify/ENA primary metagenome ERZ773194 (study PRJEB29015, sample SAMEA2737774) | human gut metagenome | biome: human gut; feature: human-associated habitat; material: faeces | place: China | collected 2012 ... | reverse complement strand
TTTTTATTTTATCTTATTTTTTCTTCGTAGGCTCTGCTTGCTTACTCCAACATTTATTATAGAGCCCCTTAATAATACATTTCTATTGACAACCCTCCTTTAATCGTATATAATACCTTTGTAACATGGTTTGAGGAAATTGTCAAATTTGACTTTTGCTTTTTTGCGAATGTTCAGATTATGGCATTGGTACGAGTTATTGGTCGGATTTTTCCCATAAAGGGAGAAGTCCGGCCATTTTTGCGTTTTAGAGCAATTTAAAACGCCCGCAGCTAAATTCGGTAATCACAAGATTGACCGACCAATTCTGTTTAAAGCAGGATAGGTCGGTCTTTTTTGTTTTTACATACAACAAGCCGGAGCTTTACTGCCTTTAAAAGATTTTTACATTTTACACCTGAGATTTCTTTAAGGCAGCAAAGCTTACGGCGGAAAGGAGAGGGTGATCTATCACCGAAAACAGCAAAAGCCTTATACCCGTTATCCTGAAGGACGAAAATTACGGAGTGGGTATAACCAATTATGCGGACACGGTAGTGTTCGACGGAAACAAAAGCCTCGTAGCCATACGCTTCGGCGGCTACCCCGAAACGGTGCTCGCTATGTCCGACGCTCTGTTCAGCGGCAGTAAAATTGCATTAAGACTGCCCAAGGAAAAGAGCGAAACGGAGCTTACTACACACGGCGGCAATTACAGCCGTCGTATGAAAGCGGGAGATACCGCGTCGGAGTGTGTGCTGAAAGTGAATGACGACGAGAAAAAGGAAAAAGACGAAAATCCGCGCGACCGATACATTTTCTGTAAGGATGAAAGCGGACTTTTCACAGAGCTTGACAGTAAGCTGTCTGTGCCGTTAATGCCCGAATGGGAAGAATACTTTATACGCGAATTAAAGGACAGAAAGATTCTTAAAAGGCTTAATGTATTCAGCACCAATACGGAATTTGCGGCTTATGCGGTAACGCTTAAAAAGGGTGAAACACAAATAGCAAAGGTTCTGACGGACGGGCTTGAATCGGGGGAAATATGTATTCCGAACGCAAAACGGGACGATACGGCGTTTAGGGATATAGAAACCTTTACGCAGTATCTTAACGCTTTCGGCAAGGATATTGCGAAAAAAATACAGGCAACATTCAAGCCTGTTTTCAATCCCGCCGATGAAAGCATCTGCCCGGAGCTTAACGAAGTGAACGAGTATATCCGGCAGAATACCGGATATTCGCTTTACGAGGCACAGTTGGCAGGAGCCGAGGCTATTAAAAGGCAGCTTAAAAAGGAAAAAATGACAATGCTTGTATCGGGCTGCGGTACGGGCAAAACCAAAATAGGCTCAGCGGCGCTGTATGCCTACCAAAAATCCATAGGCGGCGGCAGGCGTATAAATGTTATTACCTGCCCGTCACACGTGGCAAAGAAATGGGTGCGCGAGCTTTACGAAACCGTACCGAACTGTATTGCAAGGGTAGTATCAAGCATTACGGATGTTGACCGTATGTATGAGCTGTATAAAACCTTGGATAAACCCGTTTTTATGGTGCTTTCAAAGGAAAGCGCAAGAAGCGGTTATCTGCGTAAGCCGACCGTTATGTGGAACAAACGCAGAAAAGGTTTTATCTGCCCCGTATGCGGCGCGGTTCAGGAAATGACGGTAACGACCGACGGAATATCATATACCGTCCCTGCGGACAGTATTTTCTTCCATGAGGAAAACAACAAAAACCATAAATGCCAAAGCTGTAAAACCGTTTTATGGGAGGCAGATAATCCCGATTGCCTTGATCCTGCCAAAAATGAGTGGGTAAGAATAGGCGGTTACGGATATATCCACCGTAAATTCCCTTTTTATTCAGGTAAGCTTAAAACCGACGGTATGAAAAAGCAGGTGTACGCCGTTATGGACAATCCCGACAGCATATTCCCCGCACAGGGAGCATACCGCAAATTTCCGCTTTCACGGTATATTAAGCACCGTTTCAAAAAAATCGACGCATATATCTGTGACGAGCTGCACGAATATTCGGGCGAAAGCGCGCAGGGTGAGGCTATGGCGGAAATAGCCGGTATTGCAAAAAAGGTTATTGCTATGACCGCCACCTTAATAAACGGCTATGCCAAAGGTACTTTTTATCTGCTGTTCAGACTGAAACCCCGCTTAATGTTAGCAGACGGCTTTAAGTACAGCGACGCGCGGAAGTTCTGTCAGCGCTACGGTGTGGTAGAGAGCATATATGAAACTCCCGAAACAAAGTTTAACGTTGCCTCAAAGAACCGGACGCAAAAGGTACGCGAGAAATTCCTGCCGGGCATTTCGCCTATCGTTTATTCAAGATACCTTATGGAAAACACGGTGTTTTTATCTCTATACGATATGGCAAAGGATCTGCCGGATTATGAGGAAATTCCGGTTGCCTGCGAAATGTCCGAAAGCGTGGAAAAGGAATACAGGCATATGGAGGATGAATTCCGTACCGTAATGCGAAAGGACAGACGGCTTGCAAACAAATTGCTGTCCCCATATCTCAATCTGCTGACGGCATACCCCGATCAGCCTTACGGCCACGCGCCTGTAATCGCAGGAGATTTTTCTATCGTCCCCAAGGACTTTACAGACGAGCCGAACGATAAGCTGAATAATGTGCTGGAGCTTGTGCGGAAAAAGGTGGCTGCGGGCGAAAGGGTTATTATCTACACCGCTTGGGTGCGATTAGATACTCAGCCGCTTTTAACAGACAGGCTTAAAGAAATGGGAATTAAAGCCTGCATTTTAAAGCAGAGTGTGAAAGCCATAAAGCGTGAGGACTGGGTGCAGAAAAAGCTGAACGAGGGTATGCAGGTCCTTATAACCAACCAAAAGTTAGTTGAAACAGGGCTTGACCTCAACGATTTTACCACCCTTATATTTTTCAACCTCTCGTTTAACCTTTATGTGTTAAGGCAGGCATCACTCCGCAGCTGGCGTATAAACCAGACCGCGCCCAAAATTGAAGTGTATCTCTTTTACTTTGCGGATACCATGCAGCAGCGGGCGCTAAAGCTTATGGCGTCAAAGCTTGCGGCGGCGACAATGATTGAGGGGCAGTTGTCCGAGGAGGGACTGGCGGCACTGTCGCAGAACACGGATATGACTACTCAGTTGGCAAGAGAGCTTGCAAGCGGTATTAAGGAAAGCGTTGAGGATCTTACGGCAACCTTTAAGAAAATGGCGGTTAAAAACGACCAAAAGGGGAAGAAAGCGCCTTATCTTAAAGTTATTAAGCCGGAAGTACCTGAACTGCCCGAACCCGAAACGGCAACTCAAGACAAACAGTTGACGCTATTCGATTTATTAGCGTCATAGAAAAAGGAGACAGAAGGAAATGGAAGATAAAAGCATATTGGAGGAGCTGTGCGATATGGTTTTTGAAAACGCCCAGCCTCAAACGGAAAGCTACAAACAAAAGCGTTCAAATGCGGCTGAAGCGGGAGAAAGACTTCATAAAACCCTTACGGATGAACAAAAGCAGCTGCTTGAAGAACGCGACGACGCATTAGGCAGGTGCGCTTCTGAAGAAAGGCTCTTAATGTTCAGGCTCTCTCTCAAATTAGCTTTTGCGTTATTTAAAGAAACGGAGGACACAAAATGATTATATCAAAACCAAAGGCGGGATTTTTATACGAGGGCGAGATCTATCGTATAGGAGCTGCCGTTATAGCAAACGGGAAAAGCATTTATGCGGGACTTATAGGTGAAATATGCGAAATACGCACCGGCGAAGACAAAGAAACCGAAAACGAAATGCCGGAGATATTCTGCCGCTTTGAACCGCCTAAGCTTTCCGCGGATATAACGGAGCTTGAAAAAAGATTTTCAGACGCCTGTGCTGCGGAAAAGAAAATAGAGGATATACCTCTTGATTCTGTAATTATGTCGCCGGAAATGCTTATCTGCCCGGACAATGACAAGAACAAAGAAAAAATATATGTTCTGACAGAGGAATGGGCAAATGACGGCAACGGCGGGTTTAATACCGAGGTGTTTTCGGATTATGATGCGGCAAAGGCAGCTTTAAATGTCGCTTTAGACCGGGAAATGTCCTATGGCTTAATAAAAAAATGGAAGGACAAGGATAGCTTTAAGTTTGAGGAGGACGGAGATTCATATACGGCTTGGGTTGACGGATATTATACCGAGCTTCATTATACCTTGAAGATAGAAGTAAAGGAAATGACCGTATCGCCGGGTTTTCTAAGCGGAATCGGCAAGCGTTATTTGGAAAAATGCCGCTATGAGGATTTTTATTCTCGGGTAAGCGAATGGGAAGACGCAGAAAAGCTTAATGAGGAGGAATGGCAGCGCTTTATTTCAGACGCGAGAATACCGGAAGAAATAAATGCGAGTCTGAGCGATACATACCGATCGGAATATTGGAACGCTGTTTGCGAGGCCGCGCATAAGCTGTTAAATGAATATCTTGAAAAGCATTCGGAGGAAACAAAATGAAGTTTACAGTAAACCGTTCGGCATTTTGCGAGGCGTTAAAGACCGTAATGAATGTTGGGAAAAGCAGCCTGCTCACAAGAATTTCGGGCATATATCTTTACGCCGACTCTTCAAAGAGAATATTGGAGCTTATAGGCACCGATGTTATAACCTCGGTTGTAAAGCGCATACGCGATGCGGATATATCCGCCGGCGGTGAAATCGTACTGCCGCCCATAGTGCTTGAAATTCTGAGAAAAACAAAGGAAGAAAGCGTAACACTTGAAACGGATGAAAACGGCGCTTTAGGTCTTGTCTTCGGCTCTGCGCGGTATTTACTTGTAACAAAGCCGGTAAATGAATTCCCGAAATCCGAGCTTGTTTTCCCGACTGCGTATGTTTCCGTATCCGGGCTTTTGCCCCTTTTAAAGCACGCGGCGTTTGCCGCCGAAACAAAGGGAGATAAAAGAGAGCTGCAAGGCGTAACACTACGGCTTACTCCGGGTATCAGCACGGCGGAGGCGATGAACCAAAAGCGAATGGCGTCGGCTGTAAACCGAAACGCGGCGGATGGGGAAACAGAGATGAAGCTGCATATAAGCGCGGTAAATATTCTGTTTTCCCTGCTTTCGGCAGATAAGACGGTATACGCCGGGACTGCCGACCAAAGAGCCGTGTTTGTCTGCGGTGATACGGTATTTTCCACCGTTATGATGAATAAGACAGGACCGGATATGAGCAGCTTTGTAAAAAGGCTTGTACCCGAATACTGTGCCGTGGCAGGCGCAAAGGAGCTTTTGAACGCCATACAGACCGCGGCGGTGTGTCAGCTGCCCGGTGACGATAAATGCGTGAATATCTGCTTTACGCCTATGGGAATAAGGCTTTCCTGTGCTGCGTATAAGCGCTCAAGCTTCTCGTTTGTCGCTACCCTATGCGATAACCCCACGCCGGATGCCGGCTTTAACTATGACCCGCGGATAATAGAGGATTTTTTGTCCCTTACAACGGGTAATGTTTCGGTAAAGTTAGATAGAAAGGGCTTTATGCTGCTTGAAAGCACTGACGGGGTATATCTTGTAACGCCGAGAAATGCCGTCAGCATAGTAAAGCCGAAAGCAAAGCCCGAAAAGACAGAAAAAGCCGAAAAGAAAACCGCAAAGAAAACCAAAAAAGCCGCGTAAAGGAGATTTTTTATGAGCAATGAAAAGATTTTAAAAGTAATGGCAGAGGTGAACGGCGAGGTCTGCGAGCGCGGGGAGCTTATACACGGTATAGCGCTGGCGCTGCTTACGCGTAAAAATCTGTTTGTACTCGGTGATGTGGGGCAGGCAAAGTCCTACGCCATAGACCGATTTTGCAAAAGGATAACCGGAGCAAAGCAGTTTTCAACCCTTATGAATAAGCAGACGGACACAGAGCAGTTATTCGGGCGTTTGGATCTTGCAAGCCTTATACCGGGGCATTTGCCGTCAAGTGTAATTGACAGTGATCCGACATTTTCGGACATGCGAAATGAGCTTGAGGCGGCGCTTGAAAAATTCCGAAATGATCCCGGAAACACGATGTATTCGGACGAGGTTAAAAAGGCGCAATCCGCACTTGAAACCTACGAAAGGGGCTTGGCTTTAAGCCGAAGTTCGCGACCGGAATACATAACCGCGGGCAAGATACCGGACAGCAATATTGTTGTGTTGGATGAGCTGTTTAAATCTAATGAGGGAATACTTAACAGCCTTTTAAAAGCCCTAAATGAGCGTGTTTACACCAATGAGGGAAAAGAGGTTAAAATTCCGGTTATAAGCTTTTTCTCCGCATCTAACGAAATTCCCAACTTCAACAATCCCGAGGAAAAGATTTTAAAGGCGCTTTATGACCGTTTCGATTTAAAAATACGAACCGAGTATGTACGTGACAAGGCTAACCGTATGGAAATGCTCAGAAAAAAGCAGAACGGCGGAGAAAATACCGTTAATGCGACCGTAAGCCTTTCGGAGCTTGAGGAAATGCAGAAAGAGGTTAAAAGCATAAGAATATCCGACAGCATTAACGAGCTTATGGACGCAACTCTCCTGGAACTCAGGAAAAAGGGTATTGAGGTATCCGACCGAACATTTTTCGGCTTTGGGGATATTGTCCGCGCTGAGGCCTTTTTAGGCGGCAGAGATGAGGTTGTTCCTAAAGATTTGCTTGTATTAAAGAATTATCTTTGGAATAAGCCGGAGGAAATATCTGTCGTGGCGGATATTCTTAAAAGGATATGCGAAAACCCGATAGGCGACCGCATAAACGAGCTTACCGCAAAGGCGCTTGAAATTCGGGAGAGCTTTAATAACGCAAGCGACAAGAACAGGGCGCTGATGAGCGTTAAAACCGAACTCTTAAAGCTATATAACGAGGCTTTGAACATAAAAAAGGATTTCGACGAAACCGACGCGGCAGTATCCGGTGTGGACAGCTTTATAGGCACGCTTGAGGATATAAGCCGTGCGGCGTATGCCGAGACTTCCTTTACATATGTTTCCCTGCCGGAGCTTAAGGAGTACACAGACCTACAAAACTGAAAAAGGAGAAAAAATTTATGTTAAACTCGGTAATTATGACAGGCAGAATGGTGGCAGACCCCGAACTTAGAACCACGCAAAGCGATATTAAGGTAACCTCGTTCCGTATGGCAGTCACGCGCAACTACAAGGTGAACGACGAATATCCGTCGGACTTTTTCACCGTGGTTGCCTGGCGCAATACGGCGGAGTTTGCGGCAAAGCATTTTAAAAAGGGCGACAGCTTAACCGTTCAGGGCAGAGCGGAGGTGCGCAAATACACCGATAAAGACGGCAATAACCGTGAAACGGTGGAAATAATTGCGGACAGCGTGTATTTCGGAGAGAAAAAGCGCGATACAAACGAACAGAATACCGCGCCTGTGCCGGACGATTTTGAGCCGATTGAGGATGAATTTCCGGATTTTCCGGGCTGAAGGTTGATTCTGTAACGCAAAAGTAAACAGAGTGCTGTCGGACGGAGTACCGTCCGACAGCCGGAAAGGAAAAAGTATGAGAGATCCATTTAAAGACAGCGGCAGCGCCGACGATTGGTTTAATAACCTTTGGACGGCGGACGTGGATATGAGCACTGCTACGTACGGCAATACCGGGACGGATATGCTGTATAAAAGCCTTATTCCTAAATCTCCGGAGCTTACGGATATTATTGACCGTGCCGACAAACGCTTCGGTCTGGGAGATACACTTAAATCATTGTTTGCGCTTTTGTATATGAAAGAGCCGGAAAAAAATAATGACGGCGGAATTTTAGAACATCCGATTACCGACGGTGTAATTAGGGATGAAAAATATCCGCAGTTAAAAGCATTATGCGAGGATAAAAAGCTGCCGACATTTAGCGCCGTATGCTCCTTTGCCGAAAGCATCGAAGGCGTAACGGATAATGCAGAGGTGCAAAAGGCGGCGGAGATTGCCGGCATAATATCTACTCTCGGTAAACAGGCGGAAAAACTTGCGGAACGCATAAAAGGCGAAACAAAATCGGATAAACGGCTGCTTTTAATAAACCGACTTTTTAAGAAGCAAAAGCAGATAAAGGATCTGAACGAAAAGCTCCGTGAACAGCGCATAAAAATCTCTGCCGAAATGGCAGACAATATTTCCGCTGCGGCTAAAAAAGCGTTTGACGCTGCAAGTCAGACTGCGGCGGTGCTGCGGGCTTTCGGTGATGATGACGCCGCAGGCGGCAATACCGAAACGGACGGGGCTCTGCTCGACAGGGTACGCGAAAACGATACCCTTAAAAAGATTTCGGTAATGCTCGGAAAATACCGCGAAATAATTGCGGATAAACGCAAAAACAGCTTTTCTTACGGGCTTGGCGAGAAGTACGATATAACCTACGGCAACGATATTTCAAACTGTTTATCTTCCGAAATGGCTTTGCTCGGCGCTCCCGAAACAGAAATACTGTTTTTCAAGCGGTATTACGAAAAGCATTTGCAGCAGTACCGCAGGCGCGAGCCGTCCGTTAAGGGCGACGGGGATATTATAGTCCTTGCCGACGAAAGCTCCAGTACACGCGAGATAGCGCCCTGGGTAAAGGCCTTTGCGCTGGCGCTTATGGATATTGCCCTGCACGGAAACAAAAAATTCGCGCTTGTTCACTTTGCAAGCAGCAGAAATGTAAAGACCGATGTGTTTGAAAGCGGGAAATATACGACCGATGATGTATTGACCGCGGCAGAACATTTCTTCGGCGGCGGAACGGATTTTGAAACGCCGTTAAACGAGGCTTTGGGGCTTTTGACAAACGGCTTTGAAAGTGCGGATGTTGTAATTATAACCGACGGCGAATGCGAGGTGAGCGATGAGTTTGCAGAGCGTTTTACCGAGGAAAAGCTTAAAAACCGCCTGATCGTCACCGGAATACTTTTAAGCACAGATGATGATTGCGGTAAAAGCCTGCTCCCGTTCTGCGATAAGATCTACCGCTTGGGAGATATGTCCGCCGATGAAATAGCGCTTGAGGTTATAGGAAAGAAAGTGTGAAAATGAAAACAAATGTTAAAAGCAATATGATTTACAGCCCGCAGAATTATCTTGAGGCTCTGACCGGGAAGTGTTATATCATTCACGGCAGAGAGCCTGTTTTAAAGCAGGTATGCAGAATATTAAAGGAAAACAATCTGCCTGCAAAGAGCTATCCGTTAAAGGATACTGTAAGGGCTGTCCGCGTCAGATATCCGATAGTGCTGGTAGACTGCTCTGAATTTACGGAGGATATGCGGCTTGTACCGCAATACCGCTGGTTCAGAGTGCCGGATAATTTTGAGGAGTGTGGTTGAGATGAAAAAGTACATACCCATAGTCCCTACCGAAAGCGAAAATAACCTTTGCCTTGAGGTCCTTTATTCCAAAGGCGGACACAATTGGTTTAACGGCGACAACGAACGTCGAGGCTATTATCTTCACTGTACGCCTACGCTGATTAAAACCGATCGGTTAAGTAACGGTACGGAATATTCCACAAGTACGGTTACACTCGGTAAAGGGTATAAGCTTATGCTGAAGGAAGTGGGCAGAAAATCTCAAAAAGCCGAGGAGGAAGCTAACCGACTTGCCGAAGAAAAGGAGGATTTTATTGTCAAAGAGGTTTGCAAACGATACGGATTAGAGCTTGCGGCTTAGAAAGGAATTTTTTATGATGGAAAATGAAAATAAAAATTTAAAGATTTCTTACCACATAGCCGATACAATGGGAGATCGCAGACCGGTCAGGTCGAGTGATGCATACGGCAATTATAAATCGTTTGAAGAAGCACAACGTGACTATAAATATGACCCGGACGGTGACAATGCAATCCTCGCAAATATTAACGGCGATTGGTATAGAACCGCCAAGTTCACAGATGGGGTCGTAAGATATCGTTCGTTGGATAGGTTGGTTACAGACTGGCATACACTTGATGAGACAATCAGAGGTGTAAATATTGAAAATATCGATTTTGAAAGACTGTTAGCAATCGCAGCAACGATTGCATATTGCGACGGCAGTTTAGCGAAGGAATTAGGTATAAGTCAAGTTTCTCTTAGGGAATATGACTTTCACGAAAAATTTTCACAATATTTCGGCTATCCGATGTATGAGGCGGCAATTTGATCGTGAAGTACTTCTATAGCTTCTTCCAACGCTTGTTGCAGTATGTTTTCTACAAAACAATTATACAACAAAATCGCCGCTGTTCGGCACTCTTTCATCACTGTTTGTGCTGACGCTTTTGCGGCAGAATGGGGATTTTTATGAATGATATGATGACGGTATTATACATACAAGTCGGCAAGAAACCGCAGGTGATACGGATTCGGCATATGCTTAGTGAAATGCAGCGGTTGGTCGGCGGGACTATAAGCAGCTTTACACCCTTTGATGACGGCTCGGTAATGATTGTTAATGACAACGGGAAAAACGAAGGGTTGGAGTTTAACCGCACGGTTCGCGATAAAAAAGGTAAAGTAATTGATATAATCGCAGGAGATTTCTTTATCTGCTATGCGCCGCCGGATAATTCCGAGCTTTCAAGTCTCCCCAACGAGCTTATACAAAAGTACACCGAGGTTTTTAAAACTCCGCAGGCGTTTATTGATATCGGAGGAAAAATGCTTGTTGTGCCGGTTGATGAGTAGTGGAATCCTTCGGTTTTACGTTAATTCGGTATTGACAAATGCGCATTAAGTGTGTATAATATGAATGTAAGAGGTGTATGATGAAACAGAAGGATTTGATAAAATTACTTGAGAAAAACGGCTGGTATAAAGTTCGTGAGGGCGGCAATCATATTGTTTATACAAACGGTAAAGAAATAGAGGCTGTACCGCGACACAGGGAAATAGCCGAAATTCTGGCAAAGGCGATTATTAAGCGCCGAAATTTGAAATAAGCAGGGAGGATTTTTTATGAAACAGGCTTATCCGGTTATTATTACCAAAGACAAAGATTTTTTTGTTGCGTCAATCCCCGATTTTGAAACGGGAACGCAGGGCGAATCTTTGGCAGAGGCAATAGAAATGGCAAGAGACGCAATAGGAATGTGTGGCTGCTATATGCAGGACGAAAAAAAGGATATTCCGATACCTACCGATATCGGAAATGTCACAAAAGAAGCGTCGGATATTCTTACATTGGTTGATGTAGATTTTGATGAATACCGTAAAAAGCATGAAATGCGAACGGTGAGAAAAAACGTCACCATTCCTTCGTGGCTTAACGAAGAAGCGGAATCGGCAAATATAAATTTTTCGGCATTGCTTCAAAAGGCGATAAAAGCCGAGCTGCATTTATTATAAATAATCTGATTTTTTTACAGCATACCAAACGGTGTGCTTTCAAAGCCTCAGACATTGGAAATGCTTAAAATTAAGAAGCTCTATAATCAGTTGGTATTGACCACGGAAAAGGCATTGTCATATCTGAAATTTGACGGAGCTTTGCCATTGGAGGAACTTTTATGAATGATAAAAGCTTTACTGCGGTATTGGGAGTAATTGTTCCGGAAATTGTCCATCGTATAACAGAAAATTACTCTTGCGACGAGGTTACGGCAACAGAGAAATTTTACGCTTCAAAGGTTTATGCACTCTTGGAGCAGGAGGAAACCAAGATGTGGCATTTCAGCCCGTTAACTCTCTTTAATATGTATGACGAAGAACAGAAAACAGGCAATTTTTCATTTCCGGAGGAGGGTTAAATATGAGTGCTCAGGGTAAGTTTTTAATATTTTGTGCCGAGCAGTATAAAGCGGCAAAGCACCTTACCGGGAAACAGCTTTCGGAACTGTTCGGAAAGTATCATGTTTGGGAATATCTTTACTCCTGCTTTGAGGCATTGCATACAACAGGGACAAATTATATTATTGAGGATATAGACCTTTACATTGGCGCTTAAACAAAAAATCTGCCGGCTTCGTAAGAAGTCAGCAGATTTTTTATGCCCTAATAACGGTTGCGAGTTTTTCAAGTCCGTGCCGTTCTATGTATTCATATACCGCCACAATATCGTTAAAAACCATAGCCTCACTGAAAAATTCGGTATAGTTAAGAGTGTCCTTTAAAAGCGGATATTTTTCGCCTGTATTTACCGCAATATAATATTTCTCTTTCATTCAAAGCACCCCCCGCAGACGAATACCATTATACCATACAAAAATATATTTTCAATTATCTTTTTACATAAAAACACAACCGTCGTTTCGGCGGTTGTGGCAGCGGAGTTTTTCACTAATTTAATTCAAAGTATCGGGTATTCTGTATTTTAGTCAACCACACGTAGCGGGACGCCCAGAGACAGAATAACACACGAAAAAATAATAATTGTTTGTTTAGCGATTCCGGCTGCAAGAAACATTATACTACATTTTTCGACAAAAATCTACACAAATAGTATAGTTGTGTGTCGTATAGTTTGTTCAAATATAATTTCCTGTAATCTATACTAATAGTATATGGAAAAAACAGGAAGTGTGTATATGGAACCGAAAATATTAGGCGCGAATATTCGCAAATACCGCAAACAAATCGGAATTACGCAGGAGCAGCTTGCAGAGAAAATAGGTAAAAGCGTTAATTACATAGGTATGATCGAGCGCGGGGAAAAGGTTCCGTCTCTTACAACCTTTGTCTTAATTGCAAACGCAATCGGTATATCTACGGATATATTGCTTGTAGGCATAACCGAAAACTCATACGCCGTGCAGAATTCTTTATACAACGAACGCATAGGCAAGCTGGATAACGCTAAAAGAAATATGCTTTACAGCGTTATAGACGCTATTCTTAACAGTGTAGGTTGAATTGCCGTGTTAATAATTTTTAGCCCATGCCTTTGAGCGTAATTAACCGTATATGCAGTACCGCCGGTATTCTTGGTAAGATAACAGATACATAAGCTGCTGTTGTCTACCATGTGCCGGTTTCTTTTTTGCATACAACCTTTATAGTATTGCTCGGAGGTAAAAACCACCTTATCCGCTTTTTTCTTTATTTTATTATATTTCCGTATTTCTTTATCCGACCAGTATTTGGTTTGTCCGTGGCAGGGAAGAACGAGTATAAGCCGAATATCCGGATATTTCTTTTTTAGGTGTAAAACGCAGTCAGCGGTAAGCAGGTCAAAGCCTATTGCTCCGCCCGAACCGAAATATCTGTACCCGTTTTCATATGCTTTTATAATAGCGTTCAATGTATTTTGCCGTATTTTCTGCATATCCCTTTTCGGTATTTCTCTGTGTCCTGTAAAACAGGCTGTTTTTTCACGCATAAATATATCCCCAATCATTTTTTGTTTATTATATCGCATACTGTGTATATAAATCAAC
>ERZ773194.3513-NODE-3513-length-13381-cov-6.995122_pt1 | contig 13381 bp, 14 predicted proteins | sample MGYA00511240_ERZ773194 | MGnify/ENA primary metagenome ERZ773194 (study PRJEB29015, sample SAMEA2737774) | human gut metagenome | biome: human gut; feature: human-associated habitat; material: faeces | place: China | collected 2012 ... | reverse complement strand
CCGCCATCGCTGACAGAGACCTGGAGCATGTTTGAAAATTCATTCCTGCATGCTATCTCAGAACCGGAAATCCCGGATTCCCTGGTGGACGCCTCTTTTTACGCAATGCTCCTCCTCCTGCGCCGCGGCACGGGCAGAGAATGCTATCCCCGTGCCGTGGCGCTTCGCCGCGCCCCGGGAAACGAGAAGTTTTATGAAAGCTATTACGGCTGTCCCGTGACCTGCTCAGCCCCCCTGGACGTCATCACCTTCTCGCGCGAGGATGCGTACGCTCCGTTCGCGGACTACAACAAAGAGCTGTTCGATCTCCTTACCCGCAACACCTACACGAGCGGCAGGAGCGAAGCCTTTCTTACCCAGGTCGGCTGGATGGTTGAGCGCCATCTCTCGGGCGGGCGGCCGAGCCTCGATGAGGTGGCATCGGAAATGGGCATGGGACGGCGCTCCTTTCAGCGCATGCTGAGCGCGGCAGGCACCACGTTTCATAAAATTGTCGCCGGGAAGCGGAGGCTCCTCGCGCGGGAATATCTGAGGGATCCGGCCCTCAGCCTGACAGAGATAAGCTGCCTTCTGGGGTTTGACGATCAGAATTCCTTCTCGCGTTCGTTCAGACAGTGGGAGGGCATGTCCCCGACCAGCTGGCGCGCGCGGCACTGATTTTTTTCCCCCCCCCCGCCGCTTGGCGGCGGCAAGGCGTTCATCCGTTGTACGCATCGGTGATCCCCTCCTGCTCCAGACGCTTGCGCAGCGCGTTTTTTCCGCGGTAGATGAGGTCCGCGACCTGCTTTTCCCGCTTGCCCATGACGGCGGCGGTCTCCGCGTGGCTCAAGCCCTCGAAGTAGACGAGGAACAGCGCCTCGCGGTAGTCCGCGTGCAGCTCCGCCATGCACGCGCGCAGGATGCGGGCGCGCTCCGCCGATTCTACGGCCTCCTCCACCAGCTCCCGCGCCTCCGGCTCCTCCGTCAGCGCGTCGAGCGAGAAGCAGAGCTGTGCGCGCTTTCTGGAAAGCAGCCGCAGTGCCATGTGCCGCGCGGATCGGTAGAGATAAGCTCGAAAGCCGCCGTCGCGGATGCAGGGCTGTTTGGCGATCAGGTAGGCGAACACTTCGATCATCAGGTCCTCGGACTCGTGGAGGTCGTGAAGGCAGCCGTCGAGGTAGAGCGTGAGCTTGTCGCCGTGGCGCTCCATGAGGGCGCTCAGGCTGTCCTCGTCGCCGCCGAGATAGCGGCGGTAGAGAATATCGTCAGTCACCATGGCGCGCCGCCTCCCTTGCCTTTTTCTCCATTATAGGGGATAGCGGTCCCGCTTGCAAGGGGGAACGTCCCGTCGGGACGGCAGAAAAACAGGACGCCGAAGCGAATGCCTCGGCGTCCCATGCCGCTGTGGTCAGATCCTGGTGAGGTAGATGACGCCCTCGACGGCGCTGAGCTCCCGAAGGATATCGTCGAGCGACGTGCGGCCCTCCGCCCAGAGGGTGAACGTGCCGCACACAAGGTTGTCGCCGTAGCCGGAATCGGCGTACAGCTCCAGCTCCGAGAGTGTGCAGTCCTTTTCCCGCGCGAGGCGGACGAGCTGCCCGATGCTCAGCTTCGAGCGGAGCTCGAAGTAGACGGTGGCGGTCTTCTGCCGGCTCTGGATGCGCACGTCCACCAGCCGCAGCACGTTCATCGCCAGCAGAATGAAGGCGTAGCACACCGTGCCGCCCGTGTAGAAGCCCGCGCCGATGGCGGTGCCGATGATGGACACCGCCCAGAGTCCGGCGGCGGTCGTCAGGCCCTTGATCTCATGGCTCTTGGTGACGAGAATGGTGCCCGCGCCGAGAAAGCCCAGACCGGTGATGACCGAGGCCGGCATACGCACGAGGTCGGTCGAGCCGAAGACGTCGCCGATGTAGAGGTTCGTCATCATCACCAGCGCGGCAGCGTCCGCGACAATGATGTAGGTGCGGAAGCCCGCCGCCTGCCGGTGCCGCTCGCGCTCATAGCCGAGCGTGCCGGCGAACACGGTCGTGAGCAGCAGCCGCACCGTGATGGAAAGGAGCGAGAGCGAGGAGAGCTGCGAAAAAAAGGTGTCCATCCGATCATTCACCCGCCTTAAAGAAAGAATGGCCGCTTTTGGCGCGGGCCGTTATGGTCATATGGGAGAAAAACAACAGTCCAAATCTCCCATACGTTTGGAAGGTTATACCACAACTGAACGGAGAATGCAAGAGAAAATCGTCCGCCGCGGAAAATTTTTTCCGCAGCGGACGATCGGGAGGACTCAGACCTCGTGCCAGACGGCGTCGATGACCTCGGTACGACGTTTTATTTCAGAGACGATATAGCTCCGGCCGACGGTCGTGAAAGACGTTGATGGAGTTGCGGACCTCCGCAAGGACGGAAAAATCGAGCGTGGCGGTGATGATCTCCTCGCCCGCTCCGGCGGCGGCGAGCAGCTCACCGCGGGGACCGAGGATGCGCGACGCGCCGCCGAACACAGTCTCGCCCGCCGTGCCGCAGGAGTTGCAGGCGGCGAGGAAGAACTGGTTTTCGATGGCGCGCGCCGCTGTGAGCGTTTCCCAATGATACCGCCGCGCGGTGGGCCACTGCGCGGGCAGGAGCAGCAGCTCGACGCCCTGAAGCGCCAGCGTGCGGAAAAGCTCGGGGAAGCGGAGGTCGTAGCAGATGAGCAGGCCGCATTTGTGCCCGTCGAGCGAAAAGGTCGTGAGGTGATCGCCGGCGGCGTAGTGCTCGTGCTCGCCCATCGGGGTAAAGAGATGCGTTTTGTCGTAGGCTGCGAGACACGCGCCCTGCCGGTCAAAGACGTAGGCGGTGTTGTACACGCGCCCGCCGCGCCGGTCGGAGACCGAGCCGGCGACGATGTTCATGTTCAGCTCGCGGGCGAGCGGCGCGCACAGCGCCTTCACCGCCTCGCCGCCGCGGTCGCTCCGCTCCGGCAGATGATCGGCGGGGAAGAAGCCGGTGTTCCAGGTTTCCGGCAGCAGCGCGGTGTCCGCGCCCTCCGCCGCCGCGCGGCGCAGCAGCGCCTCCGCGTGCGCGAAATTATAGGCGCTCTCACCCAAACGCATATCCATCTGAATGACGCTCAACCTCATGCGCAGACCTCCTTGAATTTGGTTCGGACAGGCAGCGACGCTCACGCGCCGGCGCTGTAGGCGTTTGTGTAGAAGTCATCCTCCGTCACGCCCTCGAACACGGCGCCGCGAGCGCGGCGAAAAGCAGCTTTTTCATCGTGCAGTCCAGCCTTTCTCATTCCTCGGCAAAGCGCGTGCGCGCCCGACCGATCTTTTTCTCGTAGCGGTCCTCCTCGGAGAAGATGCAGCCGCAGTATTTCTGGAGATAAAGCCCCATCTCACGAGCCTTTGCCTGTCCCGCGCGGAAGCCGGGGCGGAAGTCGCGGTAGAGAAATTCCACGCCGTACTTCTTCGCCATCGTCTCGCCGACCGCCTTGAGCAGCTCGTGGTTCTGGTAGGGGGAAATGAGCAGCGAGGAGGTGAACGCCTCGTAGCCGTGCTCGCTCGCGTACTTCGCCGCCGTGCCGAGACGGATGGTGTAGCAGTGCGCGCAGCGGTGGTCAATGTCCGCGGCGACGGCGCGGACGAAGTCGCGCAGGCCGTAGTCCTCTAAGATATGCACCTCGACCCGCTCCTTTTCTCCGTATTCAAGCAGCGTCGAGCGGCGCTGGTCGTACTCTGTCCACGGGTGGATGTTCGGGTTGAACCACAGCGACACCGGCTCGATGCCCTCGCCGCGCAGGGTGTCCACGCAGTAGACCGAGCAGGGGGCGCAGCAGGAATGTAAAAGAATTTTATCCATAAAAGTCATCTCACGAAACGTTATCGGTATTTTCTTGAACGGGCGAACGCGGAAAAAGGTTCCCGCGAAGGAGCCGTCCTTCAAAAGTTTAACATATTGTAAAGCCTTTGACAACGCCCCTTTTTTCAATTGACGAACCGTGCGCGATTATAGTATAATACATTGATTTAATATGCGGCGCTGTGCGCCGGCGAAGGAGATAGAGCCTATGTGGATCGCGGACAAGTGGGAGGATTACGAGCTGCTCGACTGCGGCGGCGGCGAAAAGCTGGAGCGCTGGGGGCGGCAGATCCTCGTGCGTCCCGACCCGCAGGCCATCTGGGAGACGCCGCACGCGAACCGCGGCTGGAAAAACGCGCAGGGGCGCTACCACCGCTCGTCCACCGGCGGTGGACATTGGGACAAGGAAAAGCTGCCCGAGCAGTGGCAGATGCGTTACCGCGACCTGACGTTCCAGTGCAAGCCCATGAACTTCAAGCACACGGGACTCTTTCCCGAGCAGGCGGTGAACTGGGACTTTGCGCGTGAGAAGATCGAGCAGGCGGGCCGTCCCATCCGTGTGCTGAACCTCTTTGCCTACACGGGCGCGGCGAGCGTCGCCTGCGCCAAGAGCGGCGCGAGCGTCTGCCACGTCGACGCCGCCAAGGGCATGGTCGCCTGGGCGAAGGAGAACGCAAAGGTCAGCGGTCTGGCCGACGCGCCGATCCGCTGGATCGTGGACGACTGCGCGAAGTTCGTCGAGCGCGAGATCCGCCGCGGCAAGACCTACGACGCCATCATCATGGACCCGCCGAGCTACGGCCGCGGCCCGGGCGGCGAGGTCTGGAAGCTGGAGGATAACCTCTTCCCCTTCGTGAAGCTCTGTTCTCAGGTGCTCAGCGACAAGCCGCTGTTCGTCATCATCAATTCCTACACCACGGGCCTTGCGCCCTCGGTGCTCGGCTATATGCTCCATCTGCTCGTCGCGGAGAAGTACGGCGGCAGGGTGACGTGGGACGAGCTGGGTCTGCCTGTCACCGAGACCGGGCTCGCGCTGCCCTGCGGCGCGACCGGAAGATGGTGCAGTGAATAAACAAAGGAAGAAAAATTATGTCAACCATGCTGCGGACTGAAAATCTGACCTATTCCTATCCCGCGGGCGAGGAAAACGAGCAGCCGACGCTTGCGCTTGACGGCGTGACGCTCGCCATCGAGCGAGGGAGCTTCACCGTCATCCTCGGCCACAACGGCAGCGGAAAATCCACGCTCGCCAAGACCTTCAACGCCGTGCTGCTGCCCTCGGGCGGCAGGGTGTACGTCGACGGCATGGACACCACGGACGAGAAGCTGCTGCTCGAGATCCGCCGCCGCGTGGGCATGGTGTTCCAGAACCCCGACAACCAGATCGTCGCGAACGTGGTGGAGGAGGACGTGGCCTTCGCGCCCGAGAACCTCGGCGTGCCGACGGAGGAGATCCGGCGGCGCGTGGACGACGCGCTGCGCACCGTCGGCATGGAGAAATTTGCAAAGCACGCGCCGCATCTGCTCTCCGGCGGACAGAAGCAGCGTATCGCCATCGCGGGCGTGCTGGCGATGCGCCCGCAGTGCATCGTGCTCGACGAGGCGACCGCCATGCTCGACCCCATCGGCCGGCGCGAGGTGCTCGCGGCCGTCGAAAAGCTCAACCGCGAGCAGGGCATCACGGTCGTCCTCATCACCCACCACATGAACGAAGCCGAGCACGCCGACCGCGTGATCGTGATGAACGACGGCCTTGTCGTCATGGACGGCAAGCCGCGCGAGGTTTTCACCCGCAAAAAGGAGCTGGAGGACATCGGCCTTGCCGTGCCGGACACGGTCTCGCTGCTCTTTTCCCTGCGCGAGGCGGGGATGGACGTCCCCGTGGATGCCATCACCGTAGAGGAATGCGCAGACGTCATTGCGAAAAATTTTACCTAAGAGGACTGTAACCTTGGAAGAGATCATTCGTGTAGAAAACCTGACGCACACCTACGGCGAGGGCACGCCGTTCTGCCGCAGTGCGGTGCAGGATATGTCGCTCGCGATCTATCGCGGCGAATTTTTGGGCATCATCGGCCACACGGGCAGCGGCAAGTCGACGCTGATCCAGCACTTGAACGGCCTGCTCAAGCCGACCTCCGGCCGGATACTTCTCGGTGGAGAGGACATCTGGTCGGACCCGAAGAAAATTCGGGACGTAAGATTCCGCGTGGGCCTCGTGTTCCAGTATCCGGAATACCAGCTTTTTGAAGAGACTGTTTACCGCGATATCGCGTTCGGCCCGACGAACATGGGCTTATCCAAAGACGAGATCGACCGCCGCGTGCGTGAATCCGCGCACTTTGCGGGGCTTACCGACGATCTGCTGGAAAAATCGCCGTTCGCCCTCTCCGGCGGACAGAAGCGCCGCGTGGCCATCGCGGGCGTTATTGCGATGGAGCCCGAGGTGCTCGTGCTCGACGAGCCGAGCGCGGGCCTTGACCCGCAGGGCAGGGAAGAGCTGCTTTCAAACATCCGCGAATTCCACCGCGCGCGCGGCACGACCGTCGTGCTCGTGAGCCACAGCATGGAGGAGATCGCGAAAAACGTCGACCGCATCGTTGTCCTGTCGGACAGCCACGTGCTCATGAGCGGCACGCCGCGCGAGGTCTTCGCCCGCGGCGACGAGCTGATGACCGCGGGCCTCGACGTGCCGCAGGTCACGCGCGTCGCGATGGCGCTGCGCGATAAAGGCATTGCCATCAACCCCGCCGTTTACACCGTCGATGAGCTCAGCAAAGAGCTTGTCGCGCTCAAGAGAGGGGGCGGCAAAAAATGCTGAAGGATATCACGCTCGGCCAGTTTTTCCCGGGCGACACGCTCGCCCATAAGCTCGACCCGCGCACAAAGCTCCTCGTCACGGTGTTTTACGTCGTGGCGCTCTTTACGGCGAAGAGCTACATTGCCTACGGCGTTCTCATTCTGACGCTGATTGTCGCCGTGCGCATCTCGCGCGTGGGCGCGAAGGCGCTTTTCAAGGGATTAAAGCCGGTGCTGTTCATTATCGCGTTCACGGCGCTTTTGAACCTCTTTTACACCCCCGGCACGGAGCTGTGCCATTTTTGGATCTTCCGCATTACGATCGAGGGCGTGCGCGCCGCCATCACGATGATGCTGCGCATCACGCTTTTGATCATGGGAACGTTCCTGCTCACGTATACGACCTCTCCCATCCGCCTGACGGACGGTCTGGAGAGCCTGCTGGGCCCGCTCAAGAAGATCAAGGTCCCTGTGCATGAGCTCGCGATGATGATGTCGATCGCGCTTCGCTTCATCCCGACGCTCATCGAAGAGACGGATAAGATCATGTCCGCGCAGAAGGCGCGCGGCGCCGACTTTGAGACCGGAAGCCTTATGCAGCGCGCCAAGGCGCTCGTGCCGCTGCTTGTGCCGCTGTTTGTCAGCGCGTTCCGGCGCGCCGACGAGCTGGCGACGGCTATGGAATGCCGCTGCTACCACGGCGACGAAGGCCGCACGAAGCTCAATGTGCTGCACTACCAGACGCGCGACTATCTGGTGCTCGGCTATTATGCCGTGCTCGTGGCCGCGGTCATCGCGCTGCGATAAGAAGAAAGGACGCTTTTATGCGAAACATCGCCCTCAAGCTCATGTATAACGGCACGGCCTATCACGGCTGGCAGGTGCAGAAGACGGTCTCAAGCGTCTGCGAGACGATGGAAAAGGGCCTCTCAAAGGTCTGCGGCGGGAACGTCAAGCTCGTCGGCTGCGGCCGCACGGACGCGGGCGTGCACGCCGAGCGCTACATCGCCAATTTCCATACCGAGTCGCGCATTCCGGTCGAGCGCCTGCCGTTTGCCATCAATACGCACACGCCGGAGGATATCGTCGTGCGCGAAGCGCTTGAGGTGGCGGAGGATTTCAACGCGATCCTCTCGTGTCAAAAAAAGGAATACACCTATCGCATCTATAATTCCCGCATCAAAAACCCGTTCTATGTCAACAGGGCTTACTTTTACCCCAAGCACCTCGACGAAGAGGTGATGGACCGCGCGGCGCGCGCCTTTGAGGGCACGCACGATTTCCGCGCCGTCCGCTCTGTCGGCACGGAGACGAAGACCACCGTGCGCACCGTGCACTACTGCCGCGTGTCGCGCTCGGGTGATCTTTTGGAACTCAAGGTCTGCGCGGACGGGTTCCTGTATAACATGGTACGGGCGATCACCGGCACGGTGCTCTACGCCGCCGAGGGGAAGCTCACGCCAGAGGACATCCCCGAGATCCTGGCCTCCGGCGACCGCTCGCTCGCCGGCCCCACGGTGCCGCCGGGCGGACTGTACATGACGAGACTTTGGTATGAGGATGAACGGCTCAATGAATGATCTCAAAGAGGAAAAGGGAACACGCGAGGAGCTGAGGCGCTCGCAGGCGGCCCCGCGCCGCTCCGGCGGCGGGCTCAAGCGGGCGCTGATGGTGATTCTGGCGCTTGTGGTCGTGCTGGCCGTGGTCGTCGCCGCGGCGTGGAAGGACCTGAGCAGCCTTGACGGTGTGCGCCGCCTTTTCTCCTACAATAAGGTCACGCAGGATGAGCAGGGCAAGGTGGAGATGTACTCATTCAGCAACGACCGCAGCAACACCTTTGCGCTGCTCGGCGACCATCTGATCGTCGCTTCGACGACGGGCGTGTCGATCTACAGCAGCAGCGGCAGCGTGGTGGACAGCATGAGCGTGAAGCTCACGAATCCCGCCATCGCTGTCGGCGGCCAGACCGCCGCGGTCTATGATATCGGCGGGCAGACGCTTCTTATTTACTCTGCAAGCGGCCTTGTGCGCGATATGAGCGGCGAGTGCAGCGGCAATATCCTGTCGGTCAGCGTCAATTCCTCGGACTATCTGGCGCTCAACGCCGAAAAGAGCGGCTACAAGTCCGCTGTTACGGTGTACGACGCTTCGGGCGAGAAGACGTTTGCCTTCAACTCCTCGGAGCACTATGTCATCGACGCGGTCGTCATGCGCGACTGCAAGCGCATGGCGGCGGTGACGCTCGGCGAGTCGGACGGCACATTCGCCGACACGGTGAGCATCTATTCCCTCGGCAGCGATAAGGCGGACTCGGTCAACACACTCACGGGCTCGCTCCTGCTATCGCTCGACAGCGTGGCCGGTACGCTCTCGTGCCTGACGGACGAGAGCTTGACGCTCTTTTCATCGGACGGTACGCTTTCCGGCAGCTATCGCTACGAATACCCGTATCTGCGCGGTTCGAGCATGGACGGCGACAACTACGCGGCGCTGCTGCTGAGCCGCTACCGCTCGGGCAGCACCATGAAGCTCGTGACTGTCTCGTCCGACGGTACAGAGATGGCAAGTCTCGACAGCAGTCAGGAGGTTCTGTCCATGTCCGCGGCGGGGAAGTATATCGCCGTGCTGTACAGCGACAGTCTGGTGCTCTACACGCCGCAGCTGCAGGAATACGCGCGGCTGGACGCCACGGAGTACGCGCGCTCTGTCATCATGCGCGAGGATGGTACGGCGGTGCTGATCGGCTCGTCGTCCGCCTGGCTTTATATTCCGTAATTTCTGTAAAACGCTAAAAATGTTACAATTTATGACTTGAAAGGAGCGCGGGAAACGTGAATAATGGTCTTATGATCGATGCAGTCTTCGCGCTCGTGCTCATTTTAAGCGTCGTGTTCGGCGCCAAGCGGGGGCTGTTCCGCAGCTTTATGGCGCTGGCGGCGATCGTGCTCGCGCTGATCGGCGCGTCGCTCCTGACCGACGCTTTGACCGAGCCCGTGACCGACATGCTGATGCCGCGCCTTGAAAAGAGCGTGGAGGAGTGGTTTGATACCGAATCGCAGACACCGCAGGGGGATGTCCCGCAGATCGAGGGGGAGACCCCGGCGGAGAGCGACGCCTCGGGTGAAACGCCAAACGGCGACGCCGCGCAGGACGCGGAAAACGTTTGGCAGGACGATTCGCCGCTCGCGGTGACAGGGCTTCTCAAAAAGCTGCTGCGCTTCGATTTCGACGGCGCGGTGCGTCAGTCGCTTCGAAATGCCGCGCGCGACGCAGCGCTTGCCGCCGTAAGGACGCTGCTCGGCAGCGTGGTGAGGACACTCGTGTTCGTGCTGTGTTTTTTGGTGCTCACGCTGCTGCTCCGCTTAGTGACGGGAGGCATTGACAAGGTGTTAGACTTGCCAGTGCTGAACGCGCTCAACACCATCGGAGGCGGCGCGCTGGGCCTGATCGAGGGCGCACTTTTGCTGTTTCTCGTCTGCGATGTCGCACCGAAGCTCGGCGTCAAGGCCTTTGCCGACTACGAGGGCACGTATCTGTTATCGTTTTTTATGAGTCATACTCCGCGCGGGCTTGTCGCCGCGCTGTTACCCTGATCTTTACCCCAAGGAGGAAATACTATGCAGCCGCAACTTTGTTCCAGATGTAAAAAGAATATCGCCGTTGTGTTCATCACCCGTCAGGAAAACGGGCAGAACGTCAACGAAGGACTTTGCCTCAAGTGCGCGAAAAATCTCGGACTGCCGCAGGTGGACGAGATGATGCGCCGCATGGGCATCACGGATGAGGACCTTGACAATATCTCCAATGAAATGATGGGCGCTTTCGGCGGCGCGGAAAACCTCGAAGGTCTGACCGACGCCGACGATCCGGACGCCGATAACGAGGACGAGGACGGCAAGACCGCCACGTTCCCGTTCCTGAGCCGCTTTTTCGGCGGAAATCCCGCTGCGAACGACGCACAAAATGGCAACGAGGCCGAGCAGACGCAGAGCCCGCGCAGCAACAAGAAGGTCGAAAAGGGGAGCAAGCACAAATTCCTCGACTCCTACTGCATCAATCTCTCCCAGCGCGCACGCGACGGCAAGCTCGACGCGGTCGTCGGCCGCGAGGAGGAGATCGAACGCGTCATCCAGATTTTGAACCGCCGCCAGAAGAACAACCCCTGCCTGATCGGTGAGCCGGGCGTCGGCAAGACGGCCATTGCCGAGGGCCTCGCCCAGCGCATCGTCGCGGGCGACGTGCCGTTCAAGCTGAGAAGCAAGGAGGTCTATCTTCTTGACCTGACCGCGCTCGTCGCGGGCACGCAGTTCCGCGGCCAGTTTGAGAGCCGCATGAAGGGCCTCATCGAGGAGATCCGCAAGATGGGCAACGTCATCCTTGTCATCGACGAGGTGCACAACATCGTCGGCGCGGGCGACGCCGAGGGCAGCATGAACGCTGCCAACATCCTCAAGCCGGCGCTCTCGCGCGGCGAGATCCAGGTCATCGGCGCGACGACGTTCGCCGAGTACCGCAAGCACATTGAAAAAGACGCGGCCCTCGAGCGCCGCTTCCAGCCCGTCACGGTGGCCGAGCCGAGCATCGACGACAGCGTCGAGATCCTCAAGGGCGTGCGCCGCTATTACGAGGACTTCCACGGCGTCGTCATCCCGGACGACATGTGCCGTCTGGCCGTCGTGCTCAGCGAGCGCTATATCACCGACCGCTTCCTGCCCGACAAGGCCATCGACCTCATCGACGAGGCCTGCTCGGACGTGAACCTGAAAAACCCCGACCTCATCCGCGCGGACGAGGTCGAAAAGGAGATCGGCGACTACGCGCGCGAGCGCGAGCTGCTTGCCTCCGCGCCGCCGAAGACCGGCGACGAGTATGACGAGCAGGAGCTCGACCGCCGCTACGAGCGCATCGCCGAGCTGCGCAGCCGCGAGATGCAGCTGCAGACCGAGCTCGACGCCCTGCGCGCCAAGGGCCGCCCGGAGCTCACGGCGGATAACCTCGCGCGCATCATCGAGCTCTGGACGAAGATCCCGGCCGCGAGCATCCGCGCCGATGAGTTCGAGCAGCTCGCCGGTCTCGGCGACCGGCTGCGCGCGCACATCGTCGGCCAGGATCAGGCCATCGACACCGTCTGCGCCGCCATCCGGCGCAACCGCGTCGGCCTGCAGGCCAAGCGCAAGCCCGTGAGCTTTCTGTTCGTCGGTGGCACCGGCGTCGGCAAGACGGAGCTGGTCAAGCGCCTCGCCGACGAGCTCTTCCACGCGCCCGAGTCGCTCATCCGGCTGGATATGTCGGAGTATATGGAGAAGTTTTCCGTCTCGCGCATGATCGGCTCGCCCCCGGGCTACGTCGGCTATGACGAGGCCGGCCAGCTCACGGAGAAGATCCGCCGCCGCCCGTACTCCGTCGTCCTCTTCGACGAGATCGAAAAGGCGCACCCGGACGTCATGAACCTGCTGCTGCAGATCCTCGACGACGGCCGCATCACGGACGCGCAGGGCCGCACCGTGAATTTTGAAAACACGGTCATCATCATGACCACGAACGCCGGCAGCAACACGCGCACCGGCGCGCTCGGCTTCGGCCTGAGCACGGACGATCAGAGCCGCGAGCGCGCGCAGCGCGCCCTCAATGAGTTCCTGCGTCCGGAGTTTCTCAACCGCATCGACGAGATCGTCTACTTTAACCACCTCACGGAGGAAAACTTCCGCGCCATCGCCGCCCTCATGCTCGACGAAGTGCGCGCTGCCATGGCCGAGCGCGGCATGACCCTGCACTGGACGCCCGCCGTCATCGACTACCTCGTCCGTAAGGGCTACAGCGAGACCTACGGCGCGCGCAACCTGCGCCGCACCATCCAGCGCGACGTGGAGGACGCCATCGCTTCCGCCATCGTCGCCCGGCGCAAGGCCGCCGGAGACATCGGCATCGACGCGCAGGACGATCACATCACCGTCACCATCAACGACAGGGAGGTCAACGCATGAACCGTTTGGAAATTATTCAGGGCGACATCACGAAGTCGGATGTCGACGCCATCGTCAACGCCGCCAACTGCTCGCTGCTCGGCGGCGGCGGGGTGGACGGGGCCATCCACATGGCCGCCGGCACCGGCCTGCTCAACGAGTGCCGCGGCCTCAACGGCTGCCGCACCGGCGAGGCGAAGATCACCCGCGGCTACCGCCTGCCGGCGCGCCACGTTATCCACACGCCCGGCCCGCGCTGGCGCGACGGGCAGCACGGCGAGCCCGAGCTGCTGGCCAGCTGCTACCGCAACTGCCTGCGCCTTGCGAGCGAGAACGGCTGCCATACGGTCGATTTCCCGTCCATCAGCACGGGTATCTACCATTTCCCGCTGCCTCAGGCGGCGCAGATCGCCGTGCGCGAGATCACGGCCTACCTCGCCGACCATCCCGAGATCACGCGCGTGCGCATGGTCTGCTTTGACAGCCGCACCCGCGCCGCATACGCCGCCGCGCTGGCCGCGCAGGAATGCGCCGGCTGACGCTCACCGTCACGCCGGAGCAGGCAGGCCGCACGGTCAGGAGCCTGCTCCGGCGTGAACTGCGCATGGCCGACGGGGCGATCGCCCGCGTCAAGACCGTGCCGGACGGCATCTGCCTCAACGGCGCGCACGCCCGCACCGTCGACCGCGTCGCGGCGGGGGACACCCTCACCGTGCGCATCGACGACAAGCGCTCCGGCGGCCGCTTCACGCCCGTGGCCGTGCCGCTGGACATTTTGTATGAAGACGCCGACCTGCTCG
>ERZ773194.3510-NODE-3510-length-13388-cov-3.384985_pt1 | contig 13388 bp, 10 predicted proteins | sample MGYA00511240_ERZ773194 | MGnify/ENA primary metagenome ERZ773194 (study PRJEB29015, sample SAMEA2737774) | human gut metagenome | biome: human gut; feature: human-associated habitat; material: faeces | place: China | collected 2012 ... | reverse complement strand
GCTGCAAATCTGCCGCCTGCTATGCGCCAGATAATACCCAGTAGGATATGACGCAGGGCATCACATCCACTGGGCAAGACTGCCGCCCTTGACCCGCGCAAAGAGCTGCGCTCTCTGCACTCTTGCGCCGAACAACCTGACAGACAAGACTTGTGAAGTCCTCTCTGCCAGCTTGCCCGGTTCTTCTTCGGTGTCGGTCTGCCTGCAAGCGGGTCCTGCCCGATTTCCTCCGGCGTATGGCTTTTTCTTGGTGCGCTCGTGTCGTGGCGGCACTTCCCCGAAAAAGCATATTGACTTGCAGCCGATCATGTGGTTTTCAAGGTGCACTGTGATTTTGTAAGAAGTTGAGGGCTTTCAAAAATGCGAGTAAGACTGCTTTTGAAAGTAGTTCCCACACCTTATACAAACTTAAAGGGGTGTTTTTAAACGGGGGCTTATGAAAATTCTGAAAATTTTCACTTTTTCAAACAACCTCCTATACCTATAACATTCTAAAATGGGTGTTTGGCATACAGATTTTCAAATTTTGTTGAACTGCCTAATTTTAGAATATAGATTTTGTTCATTATCCACTTATAGAACTAGCGGAAAGCCGTTTTACAAAAGATTTTGAAAGCCCCTACACTAATAGGAATCCGCAGGACCGTTTTGGAATACAGTTTTGAAAATTTCACAATTTCGGACAAAAAGAAAAACGGCAAAGCGGATAAAATCCACTTTACCGTTTTAGAAAGTATTCTATTATGCTGCGATTGCATTGGCGTTGACCTGTTCAATGGTCTTGCGAATGCCAAGCCAGATGCTCAAATCTGTAAAGACCTCTACGATGCTTCCCTGGTCTGTAAAAGGTGGTTCCTGCAAAACAGAGAGGTCCTTCATCGTGCCATTGTGTACGATGTACTCGACAATCTGGTTGACAAAGTAAATCTGTCGGCTGTCGAGGTTAGCACCATCCAGATATTGCGAAAATGCAGCTTTCGCCGCAGCCATATCAAGACCAACGATTTCCCGCACGAATTCTCCCAAAGGCTTTGTGCCATATTCGGCTTCATAGTCCTCTTTTGTGCCAACCTCACTCCAAAGAATTTTTTCGAGTTCTTTGACATCTTCGGCAGTGAGCGGGATGTTGCCTTTCAGTTTGGCAATGGCTGCATTATCCTGATGCTGCCGTACATAATACTCAGCTTTTGCCTTGTAATTTTTCAGATCATCGTTTTCCAGCTCGGCTTCTTTCCATTCTGTCGAAAGAATTTCGTCAGAGAAATCTGTGGTGTACCGTACACGCTCGATGGGGATGTACTTGATCAGATCGCGCAGTTCTTTTCGGATGTGCTCAAACTCGTTCACATCGGCAGTTTTGATATAGTCGGTCTGGATAATTTTTTCGAGCAACGCGCGTTTTTGATCAATCTCTGGAATATTGGACACGCTCGCAACCGCCTTCGCCTTTTTCAGCAGCTCGCTGCGGCCATGAGTGTACGGCTTCCCGGCAAGGTATGCCAATTCGATGCCGTACAGCAGCGCATCAAAACGCAATGCTTTCGGGTCATCCGGTTCCGGCTCAATCAAGGGAGCAAGTTCTTCCCGGGCAATCAAGGTGTCTGCATACGTTAGAGCATTGTAACTGTTCTTGTCTGCGTACAACTCGACATACTTCAAATGCTGTTTGACCGCAAAGTTGTCACGGTTCAGCTTTTGCACCTGACTGACCATGTGCTCCACCAGTGAAGTACGGAACGCTTTCAGTTCTTCCGTTTGGAACTGCATATCCTGCAATTTATACGCAATTTCAAACTGCAGGCCGAAAATCGCGCCCTGAACGGCAATCATGTTCGGGGTAGCATTTCCTTTGTTCATGCGGAAAAACTCAAAATTCCCGCAGAAGTCAAAAATGTAGAACTTCTTTTTATCCTCACCATCCAGAAGCCCCGGACACAGGCGTGTACCGCGTCCGATCATCTGCCAGAACTTTGCCTTGCTCAGAACCTTTTTGAAAAAGACCAGATTCAGAACCTCCGGCACATCGATGCCGGTGTCCAGCATATCCACCGAGATGGCAATCTGCGGCAATTTCTTCGGGTCAGAAAATTCGTCAATGGCACTCTGCGCATAATTGAGCCGATTGTCGATCACCATGGCGTAGCCGTTCATGTGCGGATATTCCTGATTGAACACTTTGAGAATCTCTTCTGCGTGGTCGTGACTCTTGGCAAAAATAATCGTCTTACCAATTTTGCTGCCGTAGTCGATTTTCAAGGCGTTCTGCATCACGACATTCAGGACCTGCCGGATGGTGTCCTTGTTGAACAGCCAACTGTTCAGAGCAGATGCATCAATGCTGGCCGGCAGGTTGCCGTTTTCATCCTCAAAGGTGTTTTCGTAGGCTTCCCGTTCTTCGTCCGAAAGCTCATCATAGGTGATGCCTTTCTTCATGAACTTGACTTCGCTTTCCACCGAGAGGAAATCAACCAGAAAGCCATCCTTAACGGCCTGCGCCAGCTCATAACCATAGGTGGGCACGCCGTTTTCGAGGTCAAAGATCTCGTAGGTGTTTTTGTCGATCTCATCCTTGGGTGTGGCGGTCAGGCCAACCAGCGGTGCATCGAAATAATGGAAGATGTCGCGGTATTTATTGTAGATGGAGCGGTGCGCTTCATCGCAGATAATTAAATCGAAATGACCACAGGTGAACAACTTGCCCTCTGCATCGTGAACGGAATCAATGCAGTTCATCATGGTCTGATAGGTCGAGAACACGCAGTGCGCCGTAAAGTTGTCTTTGTCCTCGCAGAGATTCGTCACGGAAAGCTCCGGCAGGAGGTTGACAAAGCTGCGCTTTGCCTGGGTCACAAGGCTGTTGCGGTCAGCCAGAAACAGCACGTTCTTGACCCAGCCATGCTGCAATAATACATCCACCAGTGCAATGACGGTACGGGTCTTGCCGGAGCCGGTTGCCATGACGAGCAGGGCTTTCCGGCGGTTCTTGCGGCCAAAACTGTCGCAGACAGCCTTGATGGCCCCCTCCTGATAGTACCGTCCGGCAATGTTTTTGTTTACATCCACATTGGCAAGGCTGGTGCGCATTGCTTGCAGATTGAACCATTTTTCAAGGTCGCGCTTGGAGTAAATGGAAGCGACCTTGCGCTCGGGATAGATATTGTCCACAATGCGGGTATCGAAACCGTTGGTCAGGAATACCACCGGGCGACGGCCAAACTGCTTTTCGAGAATATCTGCATACAGCTTTGCCTGCTGACGGCCTACTGCAACATCCTTACAGGTGCGCTTTGCTTCGATCACAGCCAGCGCACGGCCATCATCGCCGTACAGGACATAATCTGCATAGCCGATGCCGCTCTTGTTGGGCATCCCAGGCAGAGGAACCTCGTTGACCCAGTTTTTGCCCTCGACCCACCCGGCATCGGTGAGCATAGAGTCAATATACAGTTTCCGGGTCTTGTACTCCGAAAGTTCCAGCGGCTTGGGTACATAGGTGGGCTGCTGTGTTTCACGGCGGGCGGTCAGCTGCGCCTTGAGCTCGGCATTTTCCTTGATGAGTGTATCCAAGTCCACATCCGGCAGGGCAGGCTGTGCAACGGGTGCAGCAGGCTGTTGTGTGAGCAGGGAAGCGTCAAATTTCTTTTCCTGATAGCTTGTTCCGTAGCAGTACGCCACGAAATCAAGGAACAGAAACAGGTTTTCGAGGCAAAGTTCCGCCTGTTCCCGGCTGATGCTGCGGCTTCCGTGGGCGGCATCATTGCCGCGCTTGCGAATAAAATCCATCCGCCGCCACAAATCATCGTCTACAATGTCGTGAAATTCTTCTGTGCTCATCAGGCTGATGAGCTTATCATCCCACGGCTTGACGAGGGAGCTGTCCACCGAATACATCCATTTGACTGCAAACTCCATGGCGCGGCGGCAGTCCAGCACAGCGGTGGCCGCATCAATGGGCAGAATCCTCTCCGCAGCAATCGCGGCATCCGCAAAGCCGGAAAATTGCGGGTCATCTTTCAAAAAGTCAAAGTTGGTCAATTCTCACACCTCCCGGCTTCTATTTTGAACGATTTTCAGCCAAAATGCAAGCGTTTTGCGCAAAAAGTTCTGCGAACAATTAGAAGTTGCCTTTTCAGGCAATAAACTTCTGGTGGGAGGTTTTGACGTTGTTCTGATTCACGATTGCATACTGCATGGTGGTGCCGATCTGCGAATGACCGAGGATTTTCTGCACCTGCTCAATGGGCATTCCCTTGTCGATGGCACGGGTAGCCATGGTGCGGCGGAACTTATGCGGGTGGATCTTGTCCAGATTCAGCTCGCGGCCCAACTCCCGCAGACGGATCTCCACGCCGCTGATCTTCAAACGGTCAAAGGGTGCGTCCAGTGTTACAAACAACGCCGGGTTTGCATCGGTGCGGGAGCGCAGATAGTCCTGTAAATGCAGCTTTGCCTTGGCATCAAAATAAACCCGGCGTTCCTTGTCGCCTTTGCCGAACACTACACACTCGCGGGCTTCAAAGTCGATTTCTGAAATATTCAGATTCACCAGCTCTCCCACACGAATGCCAGTGGAATACAACAGGTCGATCATGGCAAGGTCGCGCGCACACTTGCAGTTATCTCGCAGGCGTTCAATGGCTTCGTCCGAGATGGTTTCCTTCACGGGCTGTTTGGTCTTGATTTTATGGATGCGGCGCATGGGGCTTTTGAGGATGTAGTCCTCTTCTTCCAGCCACGAGAAAAAGCTGGAAATATTCCGGCGCACATTGTCGATGGTCACTTTGCCGCAGTTGTTGATCTTCTGATATTCCACCAGATACCGCCGGATCTCTTCAGTGGTCATCTTGCGCAAGGGTGTATCCACGGTTTGCAACAGCCGTTCCACCGTGACCCGGTAATACTGGATGGTGCGCTCAGAGCAGCCCTCGATTTTCTTGGCATCAAGGAACAGCTTCAGATATTCCTCATTGGAGATCTGCTCTTTCTGCGCTTCGGATTCAGAAAACGTCTGCAACAGCACCTCTTGCAGCTTTTTCATCTGCGCAACATTCAGGTACTCTGCCATCTCGTTGATGATCTTCACGATTTTGTCTTCCATATTGGCGCACTCCTTTTCTGGTGTACCAACATCCTGCTCCGGCAAAGTGCCTGTTGTTGCTTATTATCAGCCAAAATACTGTTGCATCAGGCTGTCAAAGAGTAATTGCGTCTGGTCAAGAGCTTTCTGCACTTCAACTTTTGATTTGTCTACCTCGGCTGCAAAGGCGGCAAACTGGTTTTGGAGGGAAAGAGGAGGTATAACAAATAGGAATTTTCGTTGTGCGGTGATTGGAACCTGATTTCGTGTCGTCTGCTTCATATCCTTTGTATACTGACATACAAAGCCTTCACTTTGCATATAGGCTTTTAGATAATCGGGAACCATGCGTTCCTTATCACATCTATACGCTGTCAATGACGTTCCCAAAATCACCTTTTCATCGTCAGTATATAAAATAGCTACTGGGCCAACCGTTGCATTATGTGCAAATAGTACATCGCCATTTTGAGCAATTCCCTTTCGCAGTTTAGATGCTCTTTCCTCGGTAAGATGCTTCGCTAACTTCAAATTCACATCATTATGCACAATGCAGTTAGCGCTAATATATGGCACTCCACATTCTACAAATTCTTCATTACGAGGATAGTCGCTACCATGATTTCCGTCTAAATGATACATAATAGTTCCATCATCTATCATCTTTTGCAATGTTTTCACTTTAAAACCGAAAGGATTAGAAATCGGGTCGCCAAACATCTCGACAAATCGAGCTTTGATAAGCTCGTCCAACTTGGTGAGCTGCTGCTTTCTGAAATCAATGCTAGACGATACCCGATTAAGCATATTTACAATTTCAAGCTGATTATCGTATTCGTGAAGCTGAATTTTTATAGTAGATAGAGTGGCTTTGTTCAGCGTAGCACCCATAACTGCTTTATTGGTTCCCTTACTCCAATCCTTTGCGCGAAGCAAGTAGTATAAGTATTCCGGCGAAATCTTTTCTACTCCTTTATCAATAAAGGCCATAATAGCTTCGTTGGAATACATCTCTTTTTCTGTTATTGCCACCTTGCCCAAAGACAGCTTAAAGCTCATTATGACCGTATTGGCGGGAATCTTTTTGATGCCACTTTCTGCAACAGCTGAATCCGAAAGCGTCTCTTTTGTATTTGATATATATTTTCCTGAGTTAGTCAGATCCGCAATAGAAATCCAGTTGTTTTCTGATTTTTTCCAATAGCTTGAGTTATCTCTGGATGGGGTTTTACCCATCTGGAGAGTAAAAAGTTCCGACAGGGCGTATTCCATAAACTCTCTCCCACAAATTTTGATTTGTCTACCTCGGCTACAAAGTCGGCAAATTGGTTCTGGAGATCAATCGGCGGCAGAACAACTGAAGATTTCAAGATTCCGTCCTGCCCGATTGTCGTCATAGTTGCAGTTTTTGATTGTGCTATAATCTGTCTTCTAAAAAATGGTGTGGTGGATAAAACTTGAACGAATTCGGGAACGCATTTCTGAAGATCCAGAGACAATCGAATCACATGACATTCAAAAAGAACATTTGGGAAGGTACCTTTTGCTACTATTGATGCCTTGCCTATGCCATCTGCTACAAGTGATGATCTACAAAAAAGCATATCACCATATTTTACACTGTATTTTTCTTTTTCAGCTTGCGTTGCATCGGTTCTGGGCAGTTCCTTCGTGTTGGAATACATTCTGTTGACAACATTAGAGACACCGAGGATTTGTACATTGCCGTCATCCTTATAAGCATCTCTTTTTGCAAAGAAACCATTACTAGCTTTATCTCGGATAATTTCCGTAATACTAACCAATGGCCATCCCTTCGGATTTTGATCTGGGTCGCCAAACATCTCGACAAATCGAGCTTTGATAAGCTCGTCCAGCTTGGTGAGCTGCTGCTGATAAATGTGAATAAGACCAGAAATATGATCCAAAGTATCAACTACTCGGTATTGTTCGTCCAAAGGCGGCGTAATAACAGAAAGGTCACCTACTTGTTTCAGGTAAATGCCCTTTTGTGCTACGCCACGAGCCTCAGACTCCAAAAATTTTCGCATACTCTGAAGCTGGTACATTAAATATCGATTGTTTATTATTGTTGGGTTTGGCTTTATAACCGCAACACTCCGTTGCAGACAAATACCTGCTAACATTTCTGGAACAACCGCTACTCGTCCAACAGTCCCCACAATCGTCATGAGCAAGTCACCAGAGAGCACATTCGTCCGCTTGTTTTCGATGTCAAATTGTTCATCTGTTAAAAATCGTGGAGCCGTTGTAGTTATTTCATCATCGTTGATATTTTTGGAGCTAAGCATTAAATGTTTGCTGTTTTCAATTCCGGCAGGCGGATTATGGCTCCCATCGGTAATTTGAAAGCAAATGTCTCCCAGTTTTGCCATCTGTTTCTCCCACAAATTAGAATTGTTTCATTTCAAAAGTTCTTCCAAAGCGTCCATCTCTGCGTCGATCTTCTTTTGCAAATCACGCAGCTGTGCCATAATTTCCTGTGTGGAAGGATACTCCACCGGCACATACTCGGTCTTTTTATACTTGTTGATGGACAAATCATAGTCGTTGCCCGCAATCTCGTCTTTCGGTACAAAGAAGCTCTGTTCGGTGCGCTCACGGGTGGCTTCAGCCTCCCGGTTATGAAAGCGAGCGATAATATCGGGAATGTCGTTTTCCGTGGTTGGACTGCGCTTGTCGTCCAGAGAGAAGCCGTCGGCCTTCATATCATAGAACCAAACGTTATCGGTGCCACCGTGGCCGGTCTTGGTGAAAATCAGGATGGCAGTAGAAACACCCGCATAGGGCTTGAACACGCCGGAGGGCATAGAAATTACGGCTTCCAGACGGTTGTTCTCGATGATCTCCCTGCGAATCGCCTTATGTGCAGTGGAAGAGCCGAACAGAACGCCATCCGGGACGATGCAGGCACAGCGTCCGCCGACCTTCAGCATCCGCAGGAACAGAGCGAGGAACAGCAGCTCGGTCTTTTTGGTCTTACAGAGCTTGAGCAGGTCGGTGGAAACAATGTCGTAGTCCAAACTGCCCTTGAATGGGGGATTTGCCAGAATCAGGCTGTATTTGTCCTTGTCGGGGTTCTGGTCGCTCAGGCTGTCGCGGTACTCGATGAACGGGTTGTCCACGCCGTGGGTCATCATGTTCATAGCACCGATGCGCAGCATGGTGCGGTCCATGTCGAAGCCGTGGAACATGTGGTTCATGTAGTGGTCTTTGTTTTTGCGGTCAAAGAACACTTCCTGCTTGCGGTTTTTGCGCAGATATTCGCCAGCGGCTACAAGGAAGCCCGCCGTGCCGCAGGCCGGGTCGCAAATCACATCATCAGCGCGGGGCTGCATCAGGTCAACCATCATGCGGATGATGTGGCGTGGGGTGCGGAACTGACCGTTGACACCCGCCGTTGCCAGCTTGGAAAGCAGGTACTCGTAGATATCGCCGCGAATGTCAGTGTTGGAAAGCTGCGCCGCCTGCTCATACATTCCGTCCATAGCAGTCACGATTTTATCCAACATCAGCGGCGTGGGCACTTTGAAAATGGCATCACCCATGTACTTGGCGTAGGCACTGTCCTTGTCGCCGTGCAGATTCTTGATGAAGGGGAACACCATCTCCTGCATGGTGGAGTACATTTTGCCTGCCGGGAAATCGTGGAAAACGCTCCATTTGAGCTGTGCACCGTCCACGGTGCGCTCCCCGACCTGTACCTCGCCCGCAAAGATGCTCTTGTAGGGCAGACCCAGCATAGCGGCTTCTTTGGCGTGGGTGTTGTCGCTTTCATCGAGGTCGTGAATGAACATCAGATAGGTCATCTGCTCGATCACATCCAAGGGATTCGTCAGGCCGCCCGTCCAGAAAATTTCCCACAGGCTGTCAATTTTGCTTTTCAGTTCTCCGGTTACCATGTATGTTCCTCCTGCGTGTCGAGAAAATGAGCTCGACAAACAATAATTTGTTATGCCATTATTATACCGTTTCTTCGGGATCGGTTCAATCTGCAAAAGGGGGAAGCCCGGAGTTTTCTACATTGTATGAATTTTATGTTGAAAATTCGATGTTTCGTCCTATTGACGGTTTTGTGCAGAACAGCTATAATATAATTTGTATTATCATAATTCAAATTATATTAAGCAAGAGGTGAACGGTATGGACTTCATCGGCAGAACATCCGAACTGGCAACGCTGAATGCAGAATTAGAGCGTGGCAGCGGTTTTGTGGTGATTTACGGCAGGCGGCGTGTTGGAAAAACAACGCTGATTAAAGAGTTTATCAAGGACAAACGCGCATTCTACTTTCTGGCAACCACAGAGAGCGAAGCCCAGAGCATGAAGCGGTTTGCCGGGGTGCTTTCCCGCACTACTAAGAATCCCATGCTCAGCAAAGTCACATTCACCGACTGGCTGGATTTATTCCAAGTGGTAGCAGACGACCACCCGGACGAGAAAAAGGTGCTTGTCATTGATGAATTTCCGTATCTGGTCAAGACGAACCCGGATTTCCCGTCCATCTTGCAAAACGCATGGGATGAAGTGCTGAAAGACCATAACGTGATGCTGATTCTCTGCGGTTCCCTCATCAGCATGATGAAAAAACACGCTCTGGCATACGACAGCCCGCTCTATGGCCGTAGAACGGCACAGATCCGGCTGATGCCGCTGCAATTCACGGATGTATATGAAGCGCAGAACCTGTCGTTTGAGCAGGCTGTGGAGCAGTATGCCATCACGGGCGGAGTACCGAAATATATGGAGTTTTTCCAGTCGGACGAACCGCTGGTGGAGCAGATTCGGCGTGTGGTGCTGTCGAAAAATGGCTTTTTGTACGAAGAACCCGATTTCCTGCTCAACGAGGAAGTACAGACGCCTATCAACTATTTTTCTGTGCTGAAAGCGATTTCGGACGGCAATCACAAGCTAAGCAAGATCGGCATGACGATGGAGCAGGACACTTCAGCCATCACGCCGTACCTGAAAACACTAATCGACCTTGGCTTTGTCACCAAAAATGTCCCCATCACAGAAAAGAACCCGGAGCGTTCCCGGAAGAGCCTGTACTATGTTTCGGACAACTTCATCCGCTTCTGGTTCCGCTATGTGTACCCATTCAAGGGAGAGTTGGAACTGGACAACCAACAGATCGTGCTGGACGAGATGGGCAAAGACTTTAAGCAAAAATTTGTGGCTTTCGCTTATGAGAGCATCTGCTGGAACATCTTTGCGGAGCTGTGCCGCAAGGGACAAATCGACTTTGCACCCTCACGCATTGGCTCTTACTGGCGCAACGACAACGAGGGAGACACAGAAATCGACGTTGCTGCGGTGGACAATCAGCACAAACGGCTGTTCCTTGGCGAGTGCAAGTACCATGCGAAACCTGTGGATGTGGCGGTCTACTCTGCCTTGCAAGAAAAGGGGCAGTCCAAAGAACTTACAGCGGCCTTTAAGGGCTATGAAATTGTGTACGGACTGTTCTCTAAGAGCGGCTTTACCGATCGACTGGTGGAGATGGCTGCAGAGAATCCGAACTTGATTTTGATTCAGGAAGACACTGTTTATGAGAACAATATAATTTGAATTATCATAATTAGGATTATATTGTTTGGATATGTCCTGCGTACTATGTTTAGCGAGCAAGCATATCCCGTGGAGTGCGGGAACTCGCTATATTTTTGTAAAAAGTATCGACATTGACGAAGAAAGTATCGCTTTCGATATATTGCGTTCCCCAAAAGTATCGACTTTCGATTGAGCATATTATCGTGTATCGCGTTTTTTCCTTGCAATGCCACATCAACGGTGTATAATACTTTTAGAGGATAGCGGCGTTGACCAGCTATCGGTGGCATTGAAGCAATAGACTGGTTCGGCATCAGCCTGTTGTAGAGCCAAACCGTGGGTTCAGCGATAACCACAAGCCGAATAGATTCACTCGAATCGAACGAAAACGCAAAATGCCCGCTCACCGTGGAGATTCAGCTCCAGAGGTGGGCGGATATTTTTGGTTATTCAGCGGAGAACTGGACAGCAACAAAATAAAAGGGACACCTACAACACCGTAGTGCTGTCCGATGTCCCTCGCGACTGATTTTATCGTTGTCCGCCAACCTCAGGCCCTTACGTCCTGCATCTCTTTCGGGTTTTATCATTGCCCGCCAACCTCAAGCCCTTACGTCTTGCATCAGATCGGATTTTAGGTGTCAGCCACACCAGCGGAGTGACGTCCGCTTTCCATTCAAGATTATATTCAATTTACACCTCAATAGCAATGCCCCATACAAAAGTTTAGCGAGGTGAGTATATCCTATGAGGTACGGAAAGTGTGGAAAGCAATGCGGAAAGTGCGGAAACCTGCCATAGAAAAGTGGCAACTTCATCTCAAAAATGGCAACCTCTATGCTAAAAGTGGCAAGTTCCCTGAAAAAGTGGCAACATTAAAATAAAATGCAGCAAGAGGCATATAAGAACCACCATTGTATAGAACCGCCCACTAATCCGAGTTCTCCTTAGACGAGTGGGTTGTTTCGCTTTTGAATCTCTGATTGGTTACTTAAGATACCCTCAAGTTCTAGGTCAGAATGTTTTCTTGGGGTCATACTGTGGAGCATGCCATTAACGAATTTACAATAACATAGTGAACAAATCTGAATAATTCACTTGAAAATAGTAAACAATTCCGGTATAATAGAAATAGGTATACCCAGATTGGCAACGCATACAAAGGACTGTTTTGACATATGAAAGAAACGGTTAAAGTTGAATTATTGAAAGATCCCGAGTGCTTGATGGGATTTTCATGTGGAGAGCCGTCAATTGATGAGTTGATCAAGAAAGCATACTACGAAACACTTCTTGAAAAAGGATATACGTATGTTGCTATTTTGAATAATCGCGTGATTGCGGTATACCAAATCGCATTTATTACACTATCGGCAGAAGAAATCAGTGAAGACACGAATGACCACAACTGGTCTGGAAATTCCGAGTTAAGGTATGGATGTCTCTTAATTCATTATCTTGCGGTAGAAAAAACGTGTCAACACAGAAAAATCGGAAGTACGATACTGAATGGTATACTAAAAGAGATTTCTCTGCTTGGACGAAAGTGGCCTGTTCGTTTTATAATTATTGATGCGGTAAATGATTTAGTATCGTGGTACAAAAGTTTTGGCTTTGAACCGATTCGCCAAATGGCAGTTGAAAATGCTGGTTTTACAACGCGAATGTATTATGACTGTTATCACCATGATCGGGCCGAATTGGAACGGTATGAAGAGGCCTGTATCAATGATCTTATATAAAAATGAAACGAAGGAGGGCAGTTTATGCGTTATGTGAATGAAGATATCGTTTTGCGAGGCGATGAAGCAAAGCAGTTTGTGTATAATCTGCATCATCCCAATGTTGCTAAAATAGTGGAAGAGAATAGACGACGGGATAAGGCACTTGATGAAGTGAACTATCAGGAAACAGATGATGGTTTTACGTTTGAACTGGAACCTTTGGATTGGGCCAATAGTATAGAAACCATCCAGAAGTTTATAAGCACAATCGAGGTCTGCAATCTGCATTCTTTTCGATCTCAAATGAACTTTATTTGTTTGGACACGAGTGATTCGTTTGAGCAACAAAGTTTAACTGCAGTAGATTCTTTCTCGGCGACAGTTTCATCTGTAGAATCTGCCGTCAGCCGAGATGACGAAATGCTGCTGGCTGGTTAAAGAAAGTGGTGCAAAGATGGATTTGAACAGTAAGAAAAGTGGTTTCAGATTTTCTAATCCAGAGTTGGTGCACTTAGAATATGAAACGAATCAGTCTTTTTGTGAAGAATCTGAAATTCAATTGCGTATAAATCTGAGCACGGACGTAAAGCCTTATGAAGGAAAATCAAAGGCTGAAGTGATCTTAACTATAACTTTAGGTGGAAAGACAGAAAAAGATCCATTTTATCTCGAAGCATCGGAACAAGCAACGTTTGATTGGTCCGGAAGTCAATTCAGTGATGAAGCGCTTGAAAGTCTTCTGAGTAAAAATGCCCCTTCACTGTTGTTGAGTTATTTAAGACCTATCGTTGCAAGTTCAACAAATTGGTCTCGATATGGAAGTTATAACATTCCTTTTATCGATTTTACGAAGGCTGTAAAAGAATCTGATTAACCTAGGCTTGAGGAAACAGTTCTATTAGATGATGGGGCTGTTTTCTTTTTGCCTATACAAGCTATTACACAAAATGCCCACTCTCCTGAGAACTCCTCAGACGAGTGGGCATTCTTCTTTCCGTGTATCAAATTTACCT
>ERZ773194.3509-NODE-3509-length-13388-cov-4.774394_pt1 | contig 13388 bp, 9 predicted proteins | sample MGYA00511240_ERZ773194 | MGnify/ENA primary metagenome ERZ773194 (study PRJEB29015, sample SAMEA2737774) | human gut metagenome | biome: human gut; feature: human-associated habitat; material: faeces | place: China | collected 2012 ... | reverse complement strand
GCGCTTGCGCCCCTTTTCATCGAGCACGCGGCCGCGCATATACTCCTCTGCGTCCGTCACGCGGATCGGCGTGCCGCCGACCGCGCCGAGAGAAAGTCTCGCCTGTTCGACCTTACCGTTTTCGTCGAACCTGACTGCGGCGGCCAGTCCCTCGCGGGAGATGGACACGCGCTCGCGCGAACCGATCTTATGGAACGCGCTGACAAAGCCCTCAAACTGCTTTAAGCCGATCAGAATGGCCGTGACGGCCTGATCCGGCCGCAAGATCGTCTTCTGCGGGCCGGTGATAAAGCCGTTCACCGGCGTCACGCTCGCTGTGCCGTCGGCGTTCATCAGCTCAAACTGCGCATCATACAGCCACGAGACCGGAAGCATGTCGCCCGCGGGCGAGGCGTTGCAGAGGTTGCCCGCCATCGTGCCCTTGGCGCGGATCTGCGGCGAGCCGACGTCGGACGCCGCGTCCGCGATGGCGCAGAACGCCTTGTCGTCCTTGAGTGCGGCGGTGATGCCGTTCATCGGCACGGCCGCGCCGATGCGCAGTACGCCGTTTTCTTTCGTGACGGTGTTCAGCTCGGGAATGAAGCCGGGGTAGATCAAAAGGTCGGGCGCGAACTTGCCCGCGCGCTCCATGATGATAAAGTCTGTGCCGCCTGCGATGATCTTCGCCTTTTCCGTGGCGGCGGAAAGCGCCTGCGCGAGCTCGGCAAGCGTTTTGGGCGTTAAGCTCTGCACTGTGCTTCCCTCCTCTCCTTCGCGGCGCGCTTGACCGCGCGCACGATCTGGACATAGCCGCTGCACCGGCAGATATTGCCGGAGAGCGCCAGACGGATCTCATCTTCCGTCGGGTCAGGATTCCTGCGCAGCAGCGCCTCGGCGGACATGATCATGCCAGGCGTGCAGTAACCGCACTGGATGGCAAGCTCTTCGACAAAGCAGGTCTGGATGATATCGAGCGAGCCCATCTCGGCAAGGCCTTCGATCGTCGTGACCTCGCGGCCTTCGAGCTGGATGGCGGCGGTCAGGCAGGAGTGGACGGCTTCGCCGTCGAGCAGCACCGTGCACGCGCCGCATTCGCCCTCCGCGCAGCCTTCCTTCGTACCCGTGAGGTGCAGGTCCTCGCGCAGGATGTCGAGCAGGCGGCGGTCAGGCTCGGTCTCGAGCGTGACGGGCTTTCCGTTTACAATAAAATTAAGCGTCATGGTTCTCTCTCACCTCCGCCAGATATTTGAGAATGCAGTCGGGATCATACGGCAGCACCGAGAGGTTCGCGTGCAGCGCGTCGTTCACCGCGCCGCACACCGCCGGAGCGACCGGCACATAGCAGACCTCGCCGATGGATTTCGCGCCGAACGGGCCCTCCTTCGAGCGTCCGTCCTGCAAAAGCTCCACGCGGATGTTCGGCAGGTCGTTTGCAAGGAACAGATGATATTTGGACAAACTCTCCGTGCAGCGGCCGTCCTTCTGCATGGTCATCTTTTCGCGCAGCGCCGCGCCGCAGCCCATCTGCACCGCGCCCTGGATCTGCGCCTCGCACAGGCCGGGGTTGATGGCCTGACCGATATCGTGCACGGCGAGATAGTCGAGCACCTTTGTAAAGCCCGTCCAGGTGTCGACCTCGACATGGGCGAAGTGCGCGCCCGTCACGCCGGGGTTCGTCACGTTCGAATAGCTCGCGTAGGCCGTCAGGTTGCCGGCGTGGGTGTGCATGCTCTTTTTGGCAAGCTCGGCAAACGAAAGGAGCGGCTCGTCCTGCCCCGCACGGCAAATGTGGCTGTCGTTTAAGAACAGCTCGTCTTCTGGAATATCCAGAAGCGTAGATGCCGCGTGCAGCATCTTCTTTCTCAGGGCGCTGGCCGCATCCTGCACGGCGCGGCCGACCACATAGGTTGTACGGCTGGCAAAGCAGCCGTAGTCGATGGGCGTGACCGCGGTGTCGCCCTCGGTCATGTAAATCTTATCCTCGGGCACCTTCAGCACCTCGGCAGCGATCATGCGCATCGCCGTCACCGTGCCGCAGCCGTGGTCGTGCAGGGTGAAATTCGCCTGCATCGAGCCGTCGGCATTTAAGCTGATGCTGCCCTCGCCGTAGTCATTGAAGCGCGGGAAGTATGTGTTGCCGTGACCGCCGATCCCGATGCCGACGCCCCTGCGGTAGCGCTGCTGGGAGGCGTTGAACGCCGCGTCCTCAGCTTTCAGCTTGTCCCAGCCGAACTTTTCGCTGCCGAGTGTGATCGCATCGCCGATGCGGATGTCTTCGAGCGACAGGTGGAGTTTCTTGTCCTCTTCCCCGCTGCGCGCCACATTCTTGAGGCGGATCGCAAGGCGGTCCATGCCGAGCTTTTCCGCTGCGGCGTCGAGCTGGCGCTCCATCATCAGCGCCTCTTCTGCCGCCGACCAGCTGCGGAACGCGCCGGAGACCGGCGAGTTCGAGCTGATGACCTGTCCATGATAGTGCATGTATGGAATGCGGTAGCAGCGCGTCGGCTTACCGGCCAGCGCGCGGACATAGTCGCCCGCGTTGCCGATGTAAGCGCCCGCGTCGAGCGTCACATCGCAGTAAATTTCCTTCATCTCGCCGTCAGGCGTGTAGTAGCCGCGCGCGCTCATGCGCATCGCGCCGCGCACGATCGTGTCGGTCATCGCCTCGCCGCGGGAATAGACGAGCTTGACGGGGCGGCAGAGTTTTTTGGCGACGAGCGCCGTGACGGGCTCTAAAAACCACTCCTGCTTGGCACCGAACGAGCCGCCCATCGTCGCCTTAACGACGCGTACATGGCTCTCCGGCATCTCCAAAAAGTCCGCGAGCACGGTACGAATGCCGTGCACGGCCTGGTTCGGACAGTAGACTGTCAGCATGTCGCTATAGGGGTCATAGTCGGCAATGCAGGCGTGTGTCTCCATCGTGGCGTGGTGCAGGCGCGGCAGCTCCATCGTGCTGCACACCTCAATGAGCCCCTCGGCGCTGCCCTGCTTCTCGCCGACATCCAGCTCATATTCGTCGCGGACGGGTGTTTCGCCGTCCAGACAATTCTTACCCGCGAGCGTATCGTCGAAGCCGATGGAAAACGAGAGCTCTTCATACTCTACTTCGACAAGGCGCGCGGCCTTTTCCGCCGTCTCCTGGTCGCAGGCCGCGACCGCGCCGATCTTGTCGCCCACAAAGCGCACATACTGATTGAATGCGCGTTCCTCGTTCGCTAAGTACGCCTGATCGAAGCTTGAACGGTAGCGGTTATACTTGCGCTCGCTCGTGTTCAGGCAGTGATAAACGCCGTAAACGCCCGGAAGCGCCAGCGCCTTTTCCGCGTGGACCGCCTTGACATAGCCGTGCGGGATCTTGCTGTGGAGCATGCAGAGATACGCCATATTCGACAGTGAAATGTCGCCGGCGTATTTGCTATACCCCGTGGCCTTGCCCTTGGCGTCGTGGATCGGACGCGCTGTTCCAACGTAATTCAAATGGATGCCTCCTAAACTAAACGGGCAGCAAAAGGCAGACCCGTACTATTTTGATGCTGCCTTTATATCATACGCGCGTTGAATTAGCGTTGAGGTATTCGACCATAGCGTTATTTTTCGCTTAGAATACCGCGTTTTCGTCGAAGTACTTGCTATTTTTCAACGGTTTGAGTATACTATCTTTGTTTACTGCACTAACGTGTTATTTCTGTTGGGAGGCCTTGACATGCCTGAGTTAAACGCAAAACTGTTCGGTACGCCCGCCGTTTCCGTCGACGGGCGGGAGATCACGCTCCCCTATAAAAAAGCCGACGCTCTTTTGTACTATTTGATCCTCAAGCGCAAAACCACCCGCAGCGAGCTCATCGGCCTGCTCTACGAGGATACCGATTCCGCCACAGCGCTCAAAAATCTACGCCACGCGATCTACACCATCCGCAAGGCGTTTGCCTTCGATCCCTTCGTCCCCGGCCAGCGCTCGATCGTTGAATTCTCCGCCGACGTTGAGATCGCCTGCGATGTCTACGATTTTGAGCGCGGCGACATGCTCAGCGCCTATCACGGGGAATTTCTGAAGGACTTCAATGTCTCCCACTCCTCCGCGTTTGACGCATGGCTGAGCGATCAGCGCAATCTCTATCAGTCGCAGTACCTTCACCAGCTTTTGGCGGCGGAAAAGGAGGCGTATTACGCCGGTAAGCTCGACCTTGCCGAAAAATACGGCACGGAGTACATCGCCATCGACCCGCTGGAGGAAAGCGCGTTCTCCACGCTCATGCAGGTCTACCGCGACCAGAAGAAATTTCGTAAAGCACTTGGCCTTTACCATACGCTCTGTAAGAACCTTTCCGACGAATTCAGCATCTCCCCGCTCAAGGAGACCTCCGCACTCTACTATCAGATCGTCGACGCGTGGAACACCTCGACCTACAAGCTCGAGGTCGGCAGCGACCAGCAGCTCATCGGCAAGGACGCGGTGCTGCACAAGCTCGTATCGCTGTGCAACGGCTCGCGCCTTGAAAGCGACAAGATCTGCGCGCTGATTCAGGGCAAGACGGGCGTCGGCAAGACATACCTCATCAACTACATCCTGCACCAGTACGATTTTTCCGGCTGGGCGATCTGCCAGGCCTCGTGCTACCAGTCCGAGATGAACACCGTGCTCGCCCCGTGGAACACGATCATGCTCCAGCTCATCCCGAAATTCGAATCCGAAAATATCCATATTCCGGATGTTTACATTAAGACCGCCGCGGGCCTCTTCCCCTGCTTGTCCGTTGAATGCCAGCACAATTTCTCCGGCATTTCGAGCGACTATCCCGCGGGCGCAGATTATCTCGCCGCGCTTGAGAGCACGCTGCTCATTTTGTCGACGGTCGCCAAAAAGGTGCCGGTGCTGCTCATTTTGGAGGACATCCACTGGATCGACAACAACAGTGCCGACCTCCTTTCGATGCTGCTGCACCGCCTGCGCAGCACGAACATCACGATCATCTGCACGAGCCGCGACATTTTGCAGCCCTACGCCCAGCAGGTGCTCAACAACGCCGTGCGCGACAAGCTGCTCGACGTGTACAATATCGACGCCTTTTCGCAGGAGGAGACAACGCGCTTCGTCAACTTCTACGCCCCGGGCCGCTACTCGCAAAAGGAGGTCGACAACCTCTACCAGAGCACGGAGGGCAATGGCCTCTTCCTCGTGCAGCTGCTCGACTCGATGCACGAGTCGAATGGGCTCAAAAACATCCCTGCCAGCGCGGACAGCATCATTCAGATGCGCCTCGCGGGCCTTTCGTCCGATGAATTGCAGGTGCTCGACGTCATCTCGGTCTTCCGCGACTGGGCGCCGTTCGACATTCTCACCTCTCTTCTGACAAAAACGCCGCTGGAGCTTCTGTACCTCTGCGACCAGCTCAAGCAGAAAAATCTGCTCACCGAATCCACGCGCGGCAAGGTGCTCGGCTATTCGTTCACGCACGAGCGCGTGAAGGCGATGCTCTCGCAGCGCCAGTCCGAGTCCGCGCGCCGCATCCTGCATCTGCGCGCCGCGCAATATCTGGAGGCGCAGCTCGGCAGCGACGGTTCGACCGACCTCTACGATCAGCTTGTGCAGCACTTCACCGCAGGCGGCGATACCTTCAAAGCCTTCAAGTATAAAGTACTTTCCCTTGACGCATTTGCCGGTATGTGCTATGAGCTCATGCCGATCCTGACCGACGGCTCGGACGCGCTGACAGTCAAGGAGGATGGTCTGACCGGCTACTTTCAGATCCTCGAGCGTGAGCTTGCCTCGCTGCGCTCCACGCAGTTCGGCGCAAACGCCAAGGAGCTCGACCAGCTCGAGCGTCAGCTCCTTTACGTCGAAAGCCGCTACTACATCCACGGCGGCGAATACGACGCGGGCCTTCCCGTTGTCGGCCAGCTCCTCAAGAGCAGTACCACCGCGGGCGACTGGCAGATGGCCGCGAACGCGCATTTGCAGTTCATCTACTATGCCATCCAGACCTATGATCTTCCCGTCATGCGTGAGCATCTGCGCCTTGGCATGCAGTATAAATCGCGTTTGGAAAATACGCCGGACTGGGGTAAGTTCCTGCGCCTACAGGGCCTCATGTACCTGATGATCGGCGAATACGACAAGTGCCGCAGTTGGCTCGACCGCTCCATCAGCTTTTTTGAATCACTCGACGCGGACGGCGAGGGCCGCTATGTCATCAGCATCGCGGGCGCGTACAACTATATTGCCGAAACGTACCGCCTTGAGCGCAACTTCGACAAGGCACTCGAATACTACGACAAGGCCATTCTCTTCAACCAGCGCCGCGGCTCGTACCCCGGCGCGGCCATCATCTACACCGACTACGGCGTCGCCGCCTATCAGAGCGGTGAAAAGGAGGTCGCGCGCGAGCTGCTCTCGTACGCCGAGGAGCTCTATCAGTCCTTCCATGAATACAGCCAGATGCCGATCGCGCTGTCGTACCTCGCGCTGTTCGACGTGGAGGACGGTCAGTACGTCTCCGCCGCCGCGCGGCTGAGCAAGGCGCTTGATGTCGGACGCAAAATGGGCTCCCCGTGGTGGAATGGCATTACACTTTACATCACTTGGAAAATAAGACTCTTGCTCGAGAAGCAAGCCATCAACGTGCCGGAACTCAGCGCCCTTTGGCCGCAGGACAAGCGTAAGCACTGTATCGAATGCCTCGACTGCCTGCACCGCCTTGAGCCGCGCACCGAAACGGCCGAAATGGAGCAGACACTTGAAGCATTGAACGCTGAAAAGGCCGAATCGTGACAATTTACAATTGTTATTGTAATAGGAAAGGCCCGCCTCAGTAAGGCGGGTCTTTTTGATTGAGCTCTGTCAAAAACCGTCCCAGTGCGGGGTTCTGGTTGCCGCTCTGCCAGGCGGCGATGATCTCTTCCTCCTCCCCTTCGCCCACGAGCGGGACGAAGACGAGGTTGTCGGCATTGTAAAGGCGGTCGGTGCAGTAGTCGGGCAGGAGCGAGATCCCCTCCTCCGCCGCGACCATCATCAGGATGCTTTCGGTGTCCGCCGAGCGGAAGAGAATGTTCGGCTTGTAGCCCGCCTCGGCGTAGCGCTGCATGAAAAAGGCGTCGCCGTAGGAATCGGGCGCGGCGTCGGGCGACATATATAAGATGTTCTCCCCGCGCAGCTCTTGCCGCGTGAGCTGGCGGCGCTGCGTGAGCGGATGGCCCGCATAGAGCGCGACAACGAGCCGAGCCTTTTCGACCGTCTGAAACGTGACGCCCTCCTGTGTGCGCAGGTTTGTCGAGTCCCAAGTGAAGACGATGTCATACTCCTGATGGAGTAACCCCGCGGCCAACACATCCGTCGAGCAGCGGTAGAACGAGATGAGCACGTTTCCGTTTTTCTGGTGGAAGTGGCGCATCAGGACCGAGAGGTCGCTGCGCTCGTAGCCGCGCACGTAGCCGACGCGCAGCGTGCCGGTCAGGCCCGTCGCCGCGTCGTGCACGCGCTCCTGCGCGCGGCTCATGCGCTCTAAGATCGCTTTTGCGTCCAAAAGAAACGACTTGCCCGCGCTCGTCAGGCTTACAGGGCGTGTGCTGCGGTCGAAGAGCTCGCAGCCGAGCGTCTGCTCAAGCTGCTGGATCTGCTGCGTCACCGCGGTCTGCGAGATGTAATACTGCTCCGCCGCCTTTGTGAAGCTCCGGTGCTCCGCGGCGGAGACAAAATAGCGTAGCTGATTGCGATTCATGTACTCATTTCCTCATAACATAAGTTTTGCTTATTATATCATCCGATAATCGGTCTTGTAAAGCCCATCTTCCTGCGGTAAGATAAGCACATCGTTCATAAATCTTTTACAAATGAGGTCGATCAACATGAAACGCGAATCGTTCCGCTCCCGCCTGGGCTTCCTGCTCGTCAGCGCGGGCTGCGCCATCGGCATCGGCAATGTCTGGCGCTTCCCCTATGTGACGGGCAAAAACGGCGGCGGCTATTTTGTTCTCTTTTACATTCTGTGCCTGCTCATCATGGGCGTTCCCGTGCTGACGATGGAGCTGGCCGTCGGCCGCGCGAGCCACAAGAGCGCGATCCTCGCCTACAAGACGCTCGAAAAGCCCAAGTCCAAGTGGCACATCCACGGCTGGTTCTGCCTGATCGGCTGCTACCTCTTGATGATGTACTACACGACGGTTTCCGGCTGGATGGTGAGCTACTTTGGCAGGTTCCTGACCGGCAAGTTCTACTCCGGCATGCCCGCGGAGGACGCGTCCGCCGTGTTCGGCCAGCTGCTGTCCGATCCAGTCGAAATGGGTATTTTAGCAGTCGCTATCGTCATCGTCGGCTTCATCGTCTGCTCGTTCGGCCTGCAAAAGGGCCTTGAGCGCGTGTCCAAAGTGATGATGATCGCGCTGCTCGCGCTCATCCTCATTCTCGCCGTTCACAGCCTGACGCTCTCCGGCGCGGCGGAGGGCATGAAGTTCTATCTGCTCCCCTCGATGGATTCCATCCGCGAAAACGGCCTGCGCAGCCTCATCACCGACGCGATGAATCAAGCATTCTTCACGCTCTCTCTCGGCATTGCCGCGATGGAGATCTTCGGCAGCTACATGTCCGATGACCACGCCCTCGCCGGTGAGTCCATCCGCATCTGCGCGCTCGACACCTTCGTTGCGCTCATGGCCGGCACGATCATCTTCCCCGCGTGCTTCTCCTACGGCGTAGCGCCCGACAATGGCCCGTCCCTCCTTTTCGTCACGCTGCCGCAGGTGTTCGTCAACATGGCGGGCGGCCGCTTCTGGGGCACGCTCTTCTTCCTCTTCATGATGTTTGCGAGCATGTCCACGGTGCTGGCGGTGTTTGAAAACATCCTCGCCGTCTGCATGGATACCTTCGGCTGGAGCCGCAAGAAGGCCGTGCTCATCAACGGCCTTATGCTGATGCTCCTGAGTCTTCCCTGCGTGTTCGGCTACAACATCTGGAGCGACTTCCACCCCATTCTCGGCAAGGACGTGCTCGACAGCGAGGACTTCCTTGTGAGCAACCTCCTGCTGCCCATCGGCTCGCTCGTGTATCTGCTGTTCTGCGTCACGAAGTGGGGCTGGGGCTTTGACAAGTATCTCGCCGAGGCCAACAAGGGCGCGGGCATCAAGCTCTCACCCAAGCTCAAGCCCTATTTCCAGTGGGTGCTGCCGATCCTGATCGTCATCATCCTGCTCCAAGGCCTGCTGTAAATTTGCTATTCTCTCATCTCTCATATCTCTCAAAAGGAAAAAGCCGCAGTGAAATTCATTGCGGCTTTTCCCTTTTTCCGCTTCCTTCGCAATTATGAACTCCGTGTAAATTCGCATATAACTCGTAAATATATTTATATAAATCTATTGACAAAATTTGTTCACGTGCTATGATAGCATCCAGAAAGAAAAAGAACCCCAAGGAGGCGCATGATGAAGAAAAATCTTTACAGTCTGACGCTGTCAGATGATGTGGTGCGCGAGGTCGACGCGCTGGCCCACCGGATGGGCACGAACCGTTCGGCGCTCGTCAACCAGATTTTGGCCGAGTACGTCTCCGTGCCGACGCCCGAGCGCCGCTGGAACGATATTTTCGAGGCCATCGAAGAGTTGATGACGCCCACGCGCGAGCTGGTGCCATTCTTTGCCCCCGGCTCGTCCACAATGTCGCTCAAATCGAGCCTATCGTATAAGTACCGCCCGACGGTCAAGTACGAGGTCGATCTGAGCAGCGGCGACGGCCAGACGATGGGCACGCTGAACATCGTGTTCCGCACGCAGTCGGCGGCGCTGATCTCCGCAATGACGAGCTTCTTCCGGCTCTGGGTGCAAATCGAAGACAAGTGCCTCGCACCGCTTCTCGGCAGCTCCATTTCCTGCGCGCTGTACGACGGGCGCTTCGTCCGTCCGCTCGCGATGCCGCGCGGAAAGGCGCTGACTGCCGATGATGTCGCCGGTGCGATCAGCGCTTATGTCCAGCTCTTCGACCGGCTGCTCAAGGGCTATCTCGACGGCTCGCTCTCCGCGAGCGATGTTGAAATGGCTTACCGCGGCGATCTGCGAAGCAGAACGCTGCTGATTTAATCACTTAATTGTAAAAAACACGAATTTGAGGTGAACTTGAATGAATGCTGAAAAATATACGCAAAAGGCTTTGGAAGCCGTCAAGACCGCGCAGAACATGGCGCAGGAAAACGGCAACCAGTATGTAACGACCGAACATTTGCTCTATGCCCTGCTCGATCAGGACGGCGGACTGATTGGGTCACTGTTCGGTAAGATGGGCGTCGATTGCGACGGCTTACTCTCCGAGCTCGACACGCTGATCCGCAATCTGCCCCGCATCTCCGGCGGCAGCGGCGAGGTGTACGCCTCGCCCGAGGTCGGCAAGATCCTGAACCTTGCCGAAAAGACCGCCGAAAAGCTGCACGACGAGTATCTCTCCGTTGAGCACCTGATGCTCGCCATCTTCTCCGAGGGCTCGCAGAGCGTGCGCCAGCTGCTCTCCAACCATGGCATCACGAGAAGCCGCTTCTCCGATGAGCTTGCGAAGGTCAAGACCTCCCCCGTGACGAGCGACAATCCCGAGGATTCCTACGACGCGCTCAAGAAGTACGGCACGGACCTCGTCGAGCGCGCCCGCACGAAGGAGCTTGACCCCGTCATCGGCCGTGACGCAGAGATCCGCAACGTCATCCGCATTCTGTCGCGTAAGACGAAGAACAACCCCGTGCTCATCGGCGAGCCGGGCGTCGGCAAGACGGCCATCGCCGAAGGGCTGGCGCAGCGCATCGTGCGCGGCGACGTGCCCGAGGGCCTGAAGGACAAGACCATCTTCTCGCTTGATATGGGCGCACTGGTCGCGGGCGCAAAGTACCGCGGCGAATTCGAGGAGCGGCTCAAGGCTGTGCTCGAAGAGGTGCGCAAGAGCGAGGGGCGCATCCTGCTGTTCATCGACGAGCTGCACACCATCGTCGGCGCCGGCAAGACCGAGGGCAGCATGGACGCGGGCAACCTCCTCAAGCCGATGCTCGCCCGCGGCGAGCTGCACTGCATCGGTGCGACCACGCTTGACGAGTACCGCAAGTATATCGAAAAGGACGCCGCGCTCGAGCGCCGCTTCCAGCCCGTTCAGGTCGACGAGCCGACGGTGGAGGACACCATCTCCATCCTCCGCGGCCTGAAAGAGCGCTATGAGATCTTCCATGGTGTGCGCATCCACGACAACGCGCTTGTCGCGGCGGCCACGCTCTCCAACCGCTATATCACCGACCGTTTCCTGCCGGATAAGGCCATTGACCTCGTCGACGAGGCCTGCGCCATGATCCGCACGGAGATGGACTCCATGCCCACAGAGATGGACGTGATCCGCCGGAAGATCATCCAGCACGAGATCGAGGAGGCCGCCCTGAAAAAGGAGACGGATCAGCTCTCCAAAGAGCATCTTTCCGACATCCAGAAGGAGCTTGCCGAGGAACGGGACAAATTCAAGGAAATGAAGTCCAAATGGGAGAACGAAAAGTCTGCCATTACCAAAGTTCAGAAGCTCCGGGAAGAGATCGAACAGGTCAACGCCCAGATCGAAAAGGCTCAGCGGGAATACGACCTCAATAAGGCCGCCGAGTTAAAATACGGCCGCCTGCCTGCCCTGCAGAAAGAGCTGTCCGAGGAAGAAGCCCTTGCCGAAGAAAGCAAGAAGCACTCCTCCCTGCTCCGGGATAAGGTCACCGATGAGGAGATCGCCCGGATCATCGAACGCTGGACCGGCATCCCCGTTGCCCGCCTGATGGAGGGCGAGCGTGAGAAGCTGCTCCATCTGGACGATGTGTTGCATCAGCGGGTCGTGGGTCAGGACGAGGCTGTGGAAAAGGTCACGGAAGCCATCATCCGCTCCCGTGCGGGTATCGCAAACCCCAACCGTCCCATTGGCTCCTTCCTGTTCCTAGGACCCACCGGTGTCGGCAAGACCGAGCTTGCCAAGGCTCTGGCCGAGACCCTCTTTGACGACGAAAAGAACCTGATCCGCATCGATATGAGCGAATACATGGAGAAGTTCTCCGTGTCCCGCCTGATCGGAGCGCCTCCCGGATACGTCGGCTATGAGGAGGGCGGCCAGCTGACCGAAGCCGTCCGCCGCAAACCCTACTCCGTCATCCTCTTTGACGAAGTGGAAAAGGCCCACCCCGATGTATTCAACATCCTGCTGCAGGTGCTGGACGATGGCCGTGTCACCGATTCTCAGGGCCGCACCATCGACTTTAAGAACACCATCATCATCCTGACCAGCAATCTGGGTTCCCAGTACCTGCTGGACGGCATTGATGAGCACGGTGACATCACCCCCGAAGCCCGCGGCAAGGTGGAGGCTCTGCTGAAGCAGTCCTTCCGTCCCGAATTCCTGAACCGCTTAGACGAGATTGTCTTCTATAAGCCCCTTACCCGGGAGAACATCTTCTCCATCGTGGATCTGCTGATGAAGGATCTCCGCAAGCGTCTGGAAGAGCAGCAGCTGGACGTAACCCTCACCGATGCCGCCAAAAACTACATTGTGGACCAGGGCTACGACCCCATCTACGGCGCCCGTCCTCTGAAGCGCTTCCTCCAGCGGAAGGTGGAAACTCTCATCGGCCGGATGATTATCGCCGACGAGGTGAAGCCCAACTCTACGCTGGTGGTCGATTACGACGGCGAAAAACTCTTTGTCACCGATCAGGTCGACCGGTAAACCGCATACAAAAAGCCTGCTGAAATCTGAACCGCTCCAGTAAAAACGGACAATAGACAAAACACCCCCTGATGTAGGAAAATAGAACTACATCAGGGGGTGCTGTTATGACAAAAAGAGATTATACCCATGTACGGTTGCTGTATCCAGAGATTAAAGCAATGATAGAAGCAGGGAAAACGCAGCGGGAGATCGCCGAATACTACGGATTTAAGAACAAGTATGTAGTAAAGGGACTGTTGAGAAGAGAACGTAGGCGAAATGCAGAAGGTATTCCTAAGCAGCGAGGCCGTAAGCCTGCAAAAACATTAGCCGAGTACAAGTACGAAAACAAGCGGCTGAAAATGGAGAATGAACTGTTGCGGGATTTTCTGCAATCCATAGAAAGGAAGTGAGGCCACGGGCAAAGTACGCTGTTATCCATCGTCATCGGTCGGAATATTCAGTATCCACGATGTGTCGATTTTTTGGCGTATCACGAAGCGGGTACTATGATTTTGTCCGCAGGATAGGAAAGCCGGAAAAGGATGCGGAACTGGCGGCAGCGATCCGCCAGCAGCAGGAAAAAAGCTTCAACACATACGGATATCGCAGGATGTGTCTTGCGTTGGAATCCAAAGGCATACATTGCAATCCCAAAACCATTCTGCGTGTAATGAAAAAATATGATCTGTTGTCTGAAATCCGCCGTCGAAGGAAGTGG
>ERZ773194.3499-NODE-3499-length-13411-cov-6.474169_pt1 | contig 13411 bp, 10 predicted proteins | sample MGYA00511240_ERZ773194 | MGnify/ENA primary metagenome ERZ773194 (study PRJEB29015, sample SAMEA2737774) | human gut metagenome | biome: human gut; feature: human-associated habitat; material: faeces | place: China | collected 2012 ... | reverse complement strand
GTTTCCGGGCGGCAGAATGCAGCCAGAAAACCCTGTACCCGGCGGCTGCCCACGCGCAGGGCTTTGGCTGGGACCGCAGGCAGCACACAGTGCCCGGCAATGGTGGTGCAGGGCACCAGCCGCACCCCCAGCTCCGGCGGCGGGGCTGTGCCGCAGGCAAAGTAGCTGTCCAGAAAGGTCCGCAGCGCCTGCGGCAGGCCGTCGCGCACAGAGGGGTAATGCAGCAGCACCACGGCCCGCCCGCTCAGCGGGTCCTGCACCGAAAAGCCGGTGTCGCACAGCGCCTGCACCGGCAGTGCGGCACTGTCCAGCTCCAGAACGGCGGCGACGCTGCGGGGCCCTGCCCGGCCAAAGCAGAATAGCACCGCCCGCAGCAGGGCAGATACGGCCCCGCAGCACAGCAGCAGCCGCCCCGGAGAAAGGGCAAAGTACACGCAGAGGTTCGCGCTCTGCACGCCGGGCAGCACCACCGCTCCGCACAGCAGCAGGTTCAGCAGCAGATACCACGCGCACAGCCGGGCAAAGCCGCGCGGGCCGGGCACACCGTAGGCAGCGGCCACAACGGCACCGCAGGTTAAGGCTTTGCAGAGCACTGCCGCCGCGCCGGGCAGCTCCGGCAGCAGGATGCAAAGCGAGAAGGCCGCTGCTGCTGCACTGCCTGCCAGCAGGCGCAGGCCGCCGCACTGCCGTGCACACAGCAGCCCGGTACACAAAAGCAGCATTGCTGCGGCCAGAAAGTTCGTCAGCAGCAGTTCGTCCAGATAGATCACGGTTTTCATACACGATCCCTTTCAAATTCCAGTATCTTCCAATTCTGCAAAAAAACATGTCGCTGTGTGCAAAAAAGCGGCTTCTGTAAGAATTTTGAGACCGGATTTTCACAGTCTATCACATTTTTCACATTTTTTTCAAAATTTAAGGGTTTATTAAAAATTGTCCTCTTGAAGAACCTGACAGAATGTGTTATACTATGCCCAAGGTTTAGGAGACGGTACGTCAAAATCCCCTCTCCGGGCCGGTCAAAATGATCAAAGGGTAGGCGCTCCCTTCTTTTGATAGCAGCTGCTCTCTGCTCCGTCCGGCCGCAGGGCGGGGCGAGGCAGAGAGCTGTATGCTGCTTTATTTGAGAAGTGTGCAAAGCGTCAGCAAGAGAAGCCCTTTCTTCTTCGCCAAATCGTCCTCAGCCGCAAGGCGGGCGTTTTGAAATAGAAACCACAAAGGAAGCATCTATGCGTTATACCTATGTCCGGCAGCACGACACCACAGACTGCGCTGCCGCCTGTCTCGCAATGGTGTGCCTCCATTACAAAAAGGAGATCACCATCACCCGCCTGCGGGACATGATGGGTACCGACTTAAAAGGCACAAACCTGACCGGTATGGAAAAGGCAGCGCAGGAGCTGGGATTCAGCACCGCCGCCGTCCGGGTAGACCGGGAAAACTTCCTCAGCGAATTCACCACTCCCTGTATTGCACAGGTCATCACCGACGAGGGTCTGGCCCACTTTGTGACGGTCTTCAAAAAGACCACCATCAAGGATGACGGCGAGCGGCGTCGGCACATGGTCCGGCAGGATGAGGAGCGCAAGAAGTGCGCTGACGAAGGAAAGAAGTTCCGATGCCGCGACTACGTCATCATCGGCGACCCGGCAAAAGAGCTGAAAAAGATCTCTCTCGATGAGTTCTACAAGAACTTTACCGGCGTTCTGCTCCTGATGACCCCCACCTCGGAGTTCAAGACAGGCAAGCAGAAACAGGGCAGCATGGTCAAGCGTTTCCTCGACCTGCTGTGGCCCCAGAAGAAGCTTTTCTTCTACGCCATCCTCAGCTCGGTCATCATGACCATCATCGGGATCGCATCCTCGATGTACAACAAGATCCTGATGGATGAGATCCTTCCCTACGGGCTGAAGAGCCTGCTGGTGGCTGTCATTCTGGTATTCAGCATCGTCAATGTCACCAGCGCACTCATCAGCATGGTGCGGCAGTGGGTGCTCATCTATCTGTCCATCAAGGTCGATATTCCCCTGATGCTGGGCTACTTCGGGCATGTTTTCAAACTGCCCATGAAGTTCTTCGCCACCCGCAAGACCGGCGAGATCACCACCCGCTACTCCGACGCCAGCACCATCAAATCGGTGTTCACCAGCATCGCGCTGAGCGTCGTGATGGATATTGTGATGGCCTGCGCCACCGGCGTCATCCTCTTCCGGATGAATGCCACCCTCTTCTCCATTTCGATCTTCACCACCCTGCTGAGCATCCTGCTGGTGTTCATCTTCAAGCAGCCCTTCAAGCGGATCAACGAAGAGACCATGCAGCAGTCTGCTGTCCTCAACAGCCAGATGATCGAGAGCCTCCGGGGCATCGAGACCGTCAAGTGCAACGCCGAAGAGGACCGTGAGCTGGAAGCTCTGGAGCGGGAATACATCAAGAGCCTGAAGATCAGCCTGCGCTCCAGCAAGATCAGCACGGTGCAGTCCCTGATCTCCACCCTCATCACCACCATCCTCGGCATGGTCACCTCTTATGTGGGCATCATGCAGGTGCTGAACGGTGAGATGACGCTGGGCGGCTATATGGCCTTCAGCACCCTTTCCTCTTACTTTACTTCTCCGGTCAGCGAGCTGGTCAGCCTGCAGATGTCCATCCAGCAGGCCCAGATCTCCATCAAGCGTCTGACCGAGATCATGGATTACGAGTCCGAGCAGGACGAGACCCGCGAATACACCGAGATGGAAAAAATCGACGGTGACATTGAGTTCAAGGATGTCTCCTTCCGCTACGGCAGCCGTTCCCCGGCCCTGAGCCACGTCTCCTTCACCATCCCCTACGGCAAAAAGGTGGCCCTCGTGGGCAGCAGCGGCAGCGGCAAATCCACCATCACCAAGCTCCTGCTCAAGTATTATGAGCCGGAAAGCGGTACCATCAGCGTAGGCGGCGTCGATCTGGACGAGTACAGCAACAGCTCCGTCCGCCGTGCCATCGCCTATGTCCCCCAGAACGTCGAGCTGTTCAGCAAGACCATCTACGACAACATCCGCATTTCCCGACCGGAAGCCAGCCTCGATGAGGTCAAGGCCGCTGCCAAGAAGGCAGATGCCCACGAGTTCATCCGCAAGCTGCCGCTGCAGTACAACACCTATCTGGAAGAAGCCGGCAACGGCCTCTCGGGCGGTGAGAAGCAGCGCCTTGCACTGGCCCGGGCCTTCCTGAAGGATGCGAACCTCTATATTCTGGACGAATCCACCAGCAGTCTGGACTTTGGCACAGAGAATACCATCTTTGATATGATCTACAACCAGCTTGCAGACCGCTCGATGCTGATCGTCGCCCACCGCCTCTCCACCATCCGTGATTGTGACCTCATTCTGGTCATGGACCACGGCGAGATCGTAGAGCGCGGCACCCACGAAGAGCTGCTGGAAAAGCAGGGCAAGTATTACGAGCTCTGGAGCCTGCAGCAGGGCATCTTCCGCGATAAGAAGCGCAGGGAGAAGCCCGCCCCCGTCTTGGCCGCCAAAGTGGTGGAAGACGAGGAGGATGGCGAGTCCATCACCTACTAATTCGTTGCAGCTGCGTGCGCACGCAGTTACATAAATGGCTTTTTGGCTGGATGCGCATCCGGAAATTGAGCCGACTAAATTTGTTTTTCAATCATTTGAAGGGAGTAATTCATTATGATGATGCCTGCAAACTTTACTGCTGTTAACTCTGAGGTCGTCTACGGCGGCGCTGACCTGTTCTCCATCCTGGCTGACACCACCGCTCCTGTCTGGAACGCTGCTAACGTCAAGAAGTTCAACACCAACCTGATCACCCTGGTCAGCAACTCCTTCTTCGCTGATACCGTCAAGAGCACCCTGGGCGTGATGTTCGGCGGCAACTGGGGCGGCGACGACGGCGTCAAGATCTTCGGCGACGACGGCGAGCTGAAGAAGAACATCTACGGTGATGTCAATGGCAACGAGATGACCTTCGGCAACAAGGTCATGCGTACTCTGGGCATGGTTTCTGTCGCTTACACCCTGGGCACCACCGATGCCAAGGTCGGCTTCAACGATGGCGTTTACGGCATCAACGGCAAGATTGCCTAATCAGTAACCCCTAGAATCTGAAGTGTATTTCGTCCGGCGGCTCTCGGGCCGCCGGATGATAATGCCTCGTAATGGTATGCCCGGAGGCACCTGCCTCCGGGCATACCTTATTTTTTTATAAAATTTACAGTTTGGCTCTTTATTCCGCACCGCCAAACCGTTATAATAAATTGATGCCTATATTCATCATGGGATGGGTAATAGGTGATAGCAAAATGTGAAGTCAGCCGATGCGCAGAGGTCTCCCCCTGCCCCGTAAAGGCTCTCCCTTTAGGAGAGGCTTTGCGAGAAGGTCAGGCTTCAGCCTCTAACTTCACGTTTTGTTATTGCCTATTACAAGCAATGAAACCAAGAACAGGTGGTATAAAATCATGAGAGAGATCCAGACCGCAGAAAACAAGACCCTCAAGCTGACCAATGTGGTCAGCCGCCGCATCCAGCCCGAAGAGTTCAACAATATGCAGATCGTGCTGACCCAGATGCACAACTTTATCAAGAGCAACGGCGCACAGCCCCTCGGCCCCCTCGTGCAGTGCATCAAACTGCCCGCCGGCCCCAACCCTCAGCCCGAAGTCTATATGATGCAGCAGGCCACCCAGCTCATCCCCCGCATGGAGGCCGGCTACTCCATGGACGCTGTGCTCCGCGTGCGCAACTGCCTGTACGCCCACTACGTCGGCCCCATGAGCCAGAGCGGCCTCGCCTCCCAGAAGCTGAACATCATGGCGTTTGAGCACGAGCTCGAGCTGACCGGCACTGTCTACACCATCTTCGTCAATCAGGATGAGGACGAGGGCGTTGTGGATACCTTTATGGAGACGAAGTAATATGACGACGACCATCCGCGACATCAACGAGCTGCAGGACCGCCGCATCATGATGGAGAAAAAGCTGCCGCCTTTCGGCTACGCGCTCATTCTCCTGACGGCTGCCCTCATCCTCTTCCTCGTGGTGTGGAGCACCAAAAACTACCGCACCTACGTCAGCCAGTCCAGCGGCTCGGTGCAGGCCGCCAACAAGACCTACATCATGTCCAGCTACTCCGGTTCCATCACCGAGCTGAACATCGCCGAGGGTTCCTACGTCAACGAGGGCGACCTCATCGCTCACATCAAGAGCACCGACCTCGATATGCAGCAGGACAGCATCCAGAGCCAGCTGGACATCTACAAAAAGCAGAAGAGCCAGTACGAGAAGCTGGTCAAGTCCATTCAGGACGACAAGAACTACTTCAGCGAGACGGACATCGACGACCAGCCCTACTACTACCAGTATGAGACTTACAAAAGTCAGGTGGCGCAGAAGGCTTTCGACGCCTCGCCCTATCAGGCCGCAGGCTACTCCGACGAGCAGATCAAGGCCCTGATGGAGCAGAACCAGAGCGAGGTGGAGGCCCTGTATTACTCCACTTTGCAGTCCATCTCCTCCAGCCTGACCAGCGTGCAGAGCAACATCGACAATCTGCAGAGCCAGCTGGACGCCCTGAACACCGGCGCCAACGACTATTACATCTACGCCCCCACCTCCGGCGTCATCCACATGGACACGCCCTATAAGGTGGGCATGGTGCTCAGCGCCGGCACCCCGCTGGCCACCGTCGCCAGCGAGAACAGCGACCTCGAGGTGGTGGCTTACGTCACCCTCAATGACCGGCCGCTGCTCCATGTGGGCGACCCCTGCAAGATCGCCATCACCGGCCTGTCGGAGTATTCCTACGGCACCCTGACCGGCACCGTGACCTCCATCGACAGCGATGTGACCGCCAGCTCCTCCGGCTCCTACTACAAAATGACCATCACCCCGGACAGCACCTACGTCATCAGCAACAGCGGCGACAAGGTCGATCTGTCCAACGGTATGAGCGTCACCGCCCGCGTGGAGTACGACAAGCTGACCTATTTCGAATACGCGATGGAAGCTCTGGGCGTTCTGTTCCGCTAAGCGCTCACATCAACGCCCAAAGAGGTACGAAAGAATGAAACTGAACCTGAAAATGCTGGCCGTGAGCGCCGCTCTGCTGGGCCTGCTGGCCGTCGGCGCTGCGCTTCCGGCCTCTGCAGCCGGCCCCCTGAACGCGGCCGCTGCCCTCTCTCTGCCCTGGTCCGCTGCGGCTGTGGAGAGCGTCGAGACCGGCACTTACGCCTCCACCATGACGGTGGGGACGCAGCAGCAGCTTTCGCCGGTCATTCTGCCCGCCAAGGCCGCACGCAAAGCCACGGTAACTTTTATGTCCAACGACAGCACCATCGTGAACGTGACGTCTGAGGGCGTGGCGCAGGCGGTGGGCGTCGGCACGGCGCAGGTCGTCGCCAGCGCAGACGGCGTGAGCTGCGTCTACACCATCACCACCGAGCTGGACGAATCCATGATCGTCAAGGAGATGGACATCACGCTGGCCTCCGGCACCATCGCTGTCGGCGAGACCACTTCCCTGTCGCTGGGCGTGCTGCCTTCCAGCGCATCGAATTATGCCAACGTGAGCCTCAGCTCCTCCGATCCCGCTGTGGCTACCGTCAACAACTTCGGCAAAGTCACCGGTGTCGCCCCCGGCACCGCCACCATCACCGCCACCTGCGGCGATGTGAGCGCATCGGCCACGGTCAAGGTCGTCAACAGCGGCGCAGACCGTCAGTCCATCGACCTGAACACGAGCTATGTCGTCCTCAAGCCGGGCGCCAGCCGCACCATCACCGGCAAAGTGACCCCGTCTTCTGCCTCCCAGTCCCTCACCTTCAAGTCCAATGACACCAAGGTGGCCACTGTGAGCGCCAAGGGCGTCATCACTGCCGTGGGTACGGGCGCGACCTCCATCGTCGTCTCCAACGGCACGGCGTCCGCTTCGGTGACGGTCATCGTCAACCGGAATGCTTCCAGCTCCGGCAATGGCGGCGGCAGCACTGACGACAGCAACGGTGAGGTCATCACCGACCCCGTCGTGGAGGCCATCGAGGCCGACGGCACCGACGAAGTGACCTTCGCACAGCGGGAGCTCCCCACCATCACCGGCGAGATGCTGAATGCCCTCCGTCTGAACGGCAAGACCCTCGTGGTCGAGGCCGATAACTACACCATCCACATCGCGGGCCGCGATGTGAAGAACACCTCCGCGCAGGTGAGCACAGCCCTGAGCTTTGCCCCCTCTGAGTATGGTGTCACCTTCACCCTCAACGGCGGCGAGGCTCTGCCGGGCGTCGTTCAGGTCGAGATGACCGGCGACAACGCCGTCTATACCCGCGTCTACCTGCACAATGCCCTCAAGGGCAAGTGGCAGTTCCTCAACAGCTACAAGGACCATGTCCTCGAGGCGGACACGGCGGGCGAATACCTGCTGACCACCCAGAATCTCCGCTTCGCCCATGTGGACATGACCTTCTTCATCGCGGGCCTTGTGGTCATCGTGGGCATCATCATCGCCTACATCGTCATCAAGAAACGCTATTGGTTCTGGTAACTCTCTGAATCTCAGATAAAAAGGAAAGCCTCCCCAGCCGGGGAGGCTTTCCTTTTTTGTTCTATTTACTCCACCGTCACGCTCTTGGCCAGATTGCGGGGCTTATCGACGTCACAGCCGCGCAGGACGGCCATATAGTAGGCGAACAGCTGCAGCGGCACGATGAGCTGCAGGGGCATCAGCAGCTCGTCGTAGTCGTCCAGACGCACCACATAGTCCGCCACGCCCTCCGGGACGACAACGTCCTTCGTCGTGAAGAGGATGACCCGCGCACCGCGGCTCTTGGTCTCCTTGGCGTTGGAGATGGTCTTCTCGTACACCTGCTTCTGGGTGGCCAGCGCGATGACCGGCACACCGTCGGTGATGAGGCTGATGGTGCCGTGCTTGAGCTCACCGGCAGCGTAGGCGTCCGAGTGGACGTAGCTGATCTCCTTGAGCTTCAGGCTGCCTTCCAGCGAGAGGGCGTAGTCGAAGCCGCGCCCGATGAAGAAGCAGCTCTGGGTGTTGACGAAGCGGCTGGCGAGGTACTTTATCTGCTCACAGTCGGCCAGACGGGGCTGGATGACCTCACCGGCGCGGAGCAGCTCGGCGGTCAGGCGGCGGGTCTCTGCCTCGCTCAGACGGCCTCTGGCGTAGGCCAGACGGAACGCGAAGAGGTAGAGGGTGCAGAGCTGCACCATATAGGCTTTGGTGGACGCCACGGCGATCTCCGGGCCGGCGTAGGTGTAGAGGACGTAGTCCGCTGCGCGGGCGATGGAGCTGCCCACCACATTGACGACAGCCAGCACCGGCACGCCCCGGCTCTTGGCGAGGCGGAGGGCGGCCAGCGTGTCGCTGGTCTCGCCCGACTGGCTGATGATGATGACGAGGTCGTCGGGGTCGAGGATGGGGTCACGATAGCGGAACTCGCTGGCGATGTCCACCTCGGCAGGGACACGGGCCAGCCGCTCGATGGCAGTCTTGCCCACCATACCGGCGTGCATGGCCGTGCCGCAGGCCACAAGGTGGATGTTCTTGATGCTGCGCAGCTTCTCGTCGCTCAGCTCCGGGATGCGGAGGTCGGGCATACCGTCCTCCACCCGGGGGCTGACGGTGGCCGTGATGGCAGCAGGCTGCTCATGGATCTCTTTCAGCATGAAGTGGGGGTAGCCGCCCTTCTCAGCGGCTTCTTCGTCCCAGTCGGCGGTCAGCACTTCCCGCTCCACCGGCTTGCCGAAGGCGTCGTAGAACCGGATGCCGTCGGCCTTGACCACCGCCATGTCCCCCTCTTCGAGGACGCTGTAGCGGCGGGTGTACTTGAGCAGGGCCGGAATATCGGAGGCCACGAAGTTCTCGCCCTCGCCCCAGCCCACGATGAGGGGGCTCTCCTTCTTGACGGCGTAGATGGTGTCCGGCTCTTCCCGGAACAGCACGCCCAGCGCATAGCTGCCCCGCACCATCGCCAGCGCCTCCCGCAGGGCTTCCAGAGGGCTCTGCTTGGGCTGGGCGCAGCAGAAGTAGTCGATGAGCTTGACCAGCACCTCGGTGTCCGTCTCGCTCTCAAAGGTGACGCCCTTGGCCATCAGGTCGGCCTTCAAAGGGCCGTAGTTCTCGATGATGCCGTTGTGGACGATGCTCACGCGGGGGGTGGAGTGGGGATGGCTGTTGACGTCGCTGGGCTCGCCGTGGGTGGCCCAGCGGGTGTGTCCGATGCCGCAGAAGCTCTCGGGCAGATTTTCTGCCTCCAGCTTGCGGCGGAGCACTTCCAGCCGCCCCTTGCTCTTGACGACGTGGATGCCGCCTTCCAGCGCCAGCGCGACGCCGGCGGAGTCATAGCCGCGGTATTCCAGCTTTTCCAGACCGTTCAGCAGCACTTCCTGGGCGCTGCGCTTACCTGAATAACCTACGATGCCACACATACAAAACACCTCCATGCCGACAGCCCGGCGCGAACGCACACGGCAGCTGTCAGCCTCTTACGATCAGTCTATGTTCTTGTATGGCTTTCTTTGAAAGGGTTCTGTTGCGGTATTGCTGCCGTTTTTTGCCCTTCTCTGCGGCTGGTATAAGCCCCGGAAGCTTTTGCTCCCGTTTCAACCGGAGGAACACCCGCCGAAACTTTCGATGATCCCTCTCCTCGTCACCCTCACGGCTGTCACCCGCGTGGCCCGGCGCTTTTTCGTCAACTGAAGTGGTCTATCCCCTCTTTCTGCTCTTTCCGCCGCCTTCCTGAAAACAAAAACAGCTCCTTTCGGAGCTGTCAGACGCCGACGGAAAAGGTCAGCGGTATTGTATCACAAAGTCCCACATCCGTCAATGGACGCCCAGCATCTTGTGGAGCCTCGGCTGCCAGACCACTTTATAGAGCATCAGCATATTGTGGAGCGCCCGGTCATAGAGCAGGAAGGCTGCATTGCCCATGGCCAGCGTCACCAGCGAGACAGCCAGCGCCGTCGTGCGCAGCTCTTCAGCGATGCTGCCCGCCGGGACCAGCAGCAGCACCAGCCCGTACATCGCCAGGATCCCGCCGTTGCAGAGCAGCAGCTTGCAGACAGCCCGCAGCAGGGCCGGGCGTATCCGCTCGAAATAAGGCTTTGCCAACGGATAGTACCCCAGCAGGAACACAAAGGTGAGGGCCACCTCCTTGTCCGGCACGAAGAGCAGACTCAGCAGGCTCACCGCGCCATAGGCCGTCAGAGCCATGGTCTTCCCGCACTCCACGCAGACTGTGGCGATGAGGAAGCCGGCCACCGCCGGAGCGATGAACATCGCAATGGGAAACACAGCCCCCAGCAGCATCAGGGCCACGCTGAGCGCTGCGGCCATGCCGCAGTAGGCCATGGCCCAGCTTTTACTTCTGCGTCCCTTCATGGCAGCTCCCAGTGTACCGGCTGGCTCTCAGCGTCCAGCGGCTCGATGGCGTGGCGGAGGCCCAGGATCATGATGTTGTCCAGCAGGGTGCGGTTCAGCTTGACGTCCAGCATCCCGTAGGCGCGGACGAGGTCGTTGACCGCAGCGAGGGCCTGCCGCCGGGCGTTTTCCCGGGCGGCGTTCCTGTCGTTGATGCCGTTGAGGAGGAAGACGTTGTAGCGGCCCTTATCTTTGTCCCGGGAAAAGCTCTCCGCTTTGTCCAGCAGATAAGCGGCCCGGCCGATGCAGCTGCCGATGTAGTGCATACTTTTGCGCTGATTGGGGTCGTCGGTGGCCAGCACCGAGTAGAGCGCGCCGTAGAGGTTGCCCTTCGGCTCTGCGGCCAGCAGATAGTTCTTGGCGTTCAGGGTCATCTGGACGTTGGCCTGGTCCCGCTCCTGCACGAAGATGCGCTCCAGTGCCGGGTTCTCGGCGGCGGCCTTCCGGTAGGCTTGCCGCAGCAGGACGGTGTCCACCACCCGCCGTACCTTTTTATAGAAGGGCAGATCGGCCCACTGGGCATCCTGGATGCGGTGCCAGCTCAGCAGGACTTCCACCTGTGCGGCCAGCCGGATGCCCTTGGTCTGACACATCATCTGCCGCCAGACCAGCGTACCCGGCTCCCGCATCTGCTTACAGGTGGCCGGACGTCCTGCCAGACTGTCGGCCAGCACTGCGAACAGGACGCCGTTGTAGCGCAGACCATAGCAGGAATACAGCCCATAGGTGGTGTAGAGCTGGCGGCGGACGCCGCGCTGATACCACTGATAGGTGTTGTAATCCCGGATGGTCAGCTCCGGCAGATAGGGCCGCATACGTCCCTTCATTCTGTTCATTCCTTTCGCGGGCCGCGCCGGGCGCAGCCTTTCTTGCAGGGGAAGACCGCTTCCCCACAGCTATAGACTAGTATAATCTATTTTTCGTCAGCGTTCAACCGTTCTTTTGTAAATTTAATTAGAAAAGACCGCACTGGAATCGATTTCAGTGCGGTCTTTGGGTGCATCTTATTTCTTTTCGAAACGGCCCGTGTGGCCGGGCTGGGTGCGCTTGCCGTCAAAGCCGCTCTTGGGCATGGGCTTTGCGGGGCGGTTCTCGAACTTGGGGGCGTTGTAGTACATATACAGCTGGCAGGGGATCATGCCGTTGTACATCTTGCGGCGCTTGTTGGCCCGCTTGCCGTAGTGGTGTTCAAAATCCATATCGGCAGTGATGGCATAGACACCGGCGCAGGGGTGGGCCTCCATCTGCTGGCCGAGGGTACGGGCCAGCTTGGCGGCACCCTCGATGGTGCTCATGCGCTCGCCGTACGGGGGGTTGGTCAGGACGATGGCCTCGCTTTTGGCGGCGAAATCGGCCACGTCGGCCACCTCGAAGTGGCAGCGCTTCTCCACGCCGGCCAGCTTGGCGTTGGCGTTGGCCAGAGCCACGGCGGCGGGGTCGATGTCGTAACCGAAGGCCTCAAAGCCCACGTCCAGCTTGGAGTCGGCCAGAGCCTTCTGGCGCTGCTCGGCCCAGATGGCGGCAGGCACGAAGCTGTAGCGCTCGGCGGCAAAGCGGCGCTTGAGGCCGGGGGCGATGTTCATGGCCTTCTGAGCGGCCTCGATGAGGAGGGTGCCGCTGCCGCAGAAGGGGTCTTCCACGAGGCTGTCGCGGCGGACGCGGCCCAGGTCGGCGATGGTAGCGGCCAGCGTCTCACGGATGGGGGCCTCCATGGAGTTGCGGCGGTAGCCGCGCTTGTGCAGGCCGTCGCCGGTGGTGTCCAGCATGATCTCGCAGACGTTCTTGCGGAGCATGAAGCGGATCTTATACTCCGCGCCGGTCTCGGGCAGGCTGGTGGTGCGGTGGCCCTGCATCAGGCGCTTGACCACGGCCTTCTTGATGATGCTCTGGCAGGCCGGCACGCTGGACAGCTGGCTGTTCAGCGAAGAGCCGGTGACCGGGAAGGCCGCGTCGGCGGGCAGCAGCTCTTCCCAGTGGATGGAGTAGACGCCGTCGAACAGCTCGTCGAAGGTGGTGGCCGTGTAGGTGTTCAGGAGCAGCATCACGCGCTCCACGGTGCGGAGGTTGAGGTTGGCGGCGGCGATCATATCCGCGCCGCCCCTGAAGGTCAGACGGCCGTCGCTGACCCGGATGTCCTCGGCGCCGATGCGGCGCAGCTCAAAGTTGGCCGTGGACTCGCACCCGAAAAAGCAGGGGGCGATGAGTTCAAATTTTGCAGGCATTCTGGTTTCCTTTCCTGTCGGGTGCGGCGTGCCGCACCAAAAAACAGGCCCGCCCCGCTGGGGGCAGGCCCAAAGCTTCTTCGTCTTGTGCGGACGGCTCAGCGGCTGCCGCGGCGTCCCCGGGGTGCGTAGCCGCCGCCCCGGCGGTTGTTGGTCTCGTGGTCGAGGTCGGCCATCTTCTCTTCGCTCTGGCTCTTGAAGCGGCTCATCATGTCCTCAAAGCTCAGGTTGTCGCTCTTGGCCGGGGCCTTGGGCTGCCAGACGCGGGGCGCTGCGTCCCGTGCCGGGCCGCGTCCGCCCTGGGGACGGCCGCCCTGACCGTTGCGGCGGAAGCCGCCTTCCCGCGGGCCGTTGTTGTTGGGGCGGGGGCCGCGGCCTTCACGCGGAGCGCGGGGTGCCGGCGGCAGCAGCCGCTTGATGGACAGCGCGATCTTGCCGTCCGGTGCCACGTTGATGACCTGCACCTTCACGGTGTCGCCGTCATGCAGCACGGCTGCAATGTCCTGCACATACTCGTTGGACACCTCAGAAATGTGGACCATGCCCACGCGGCCCTCCGGCAGCGCAACGAATGCGCCAAACGGTTTTACGCCGGTGACACGGCCTTCAAAAATATTCCCTACCTCAATCGCCAAAACTCAATACTCCTTGTTGACTAATGTGTTTCCCGCCGGCCGCAAGCCGCCCGGGCGCGGCATCAGTTGCCCGTCACATCCACAAAGATGCGCTCGTTGGCCGCCGCATAATTGTAA
>ERZ773194.3498-NODE-3498-length-13412-cov-3.057348_pt1 | contig 13412 bp, 10 predicted proteins | sample MGYA00511240_ERZ773194 | MGnify/ENA primary metagenome ERZ773194 (study PRJEB29015, sample SAMEA2737774) | human gut metagenome | biome: human gut; feature: human-associated habitat; material: faeces | place: China | collected 2012 ... | reverse complement strand
CGTTCGGTAGAACGGCGGAACTAATTAGCTCTGGCGGTAGTGATCGAAGAAGTCGGCGAGGTCTTCGAGGGACTCTTTGAGTACTTCCATGCGCGGCAGGTACACGATGCGGAAGTGATCGGGCTCAGCCCAGTTGAAGCCGCCGCCGCGCGTGATCAGGATCTTCTTCTCGTGCAGCAGGTCGAGGGCGAACTGCTCGTCATCGGTGATGTTGAACTTCTTCACATCCATCTTGGGGAAGATGTAGAACGCTGCACGCGGCTTAACCACCGAGATGCCGTCAATCTTGTTGAGCGCCTCATACACAAAGTTGCGCTGCTCGTAGACACGGCCGCCGGGACGGATGTAGTCGTTAACGGACTGATGACCACCGAGTGCCGTCTGAACGATCGACTGAGCCGGCACGTTGGAGCACAGGCGCATGTTGGAGAGCATGTTGATGCCCATGATGAAGTCGCTCATGCAGCGCTGGTTGCCCGAAAGCACCATCCAGCCAATACGATAGCCCGCGATCATGTGCGACTTGGACAGACCGCTAAAGGTGACGCAGGGCAGATCGGGAGCGAGCGAGGCAATCGAGACGTGCTCGTAGCCGTCCATGCACAGGCGGTCGTAGATCTCATCGGCAAAGATCATCAGCTGATGCCTGCGTGCAACCTCGACGATGCCCTCGAGCACCTCGCGCGGATAGACGGAACCCGTGGGGTTGTTGGGGTTGATGATGACGAGGGCTTTGGTCGCGCTCGTGATCTTGGACTCCATATCCTCCAGGTCGGGATACCAATCCGCCTGCTCATCGCACAGATAGTGCACGGGATGACCGCCGGCAAGGGTTGCGCACGCCGTCCAGAGCGGATAGTCGGGGCTGGGGATCAGAATCTCGTCGCCATTGTCGAGCAGCGCGTTCATCGAAAGCTGGATGAGCTCGGACACGCCGTTGCCCGTGTAGATGTGCTCCATCTGAACATTGGGCAGGCCCTTGATCTGCGAGTACTGCATGATCGCCTTGCGCGCGGAGAACAGGCCGCGCGAGTTGGAATAGCCTTCGCAGTCGGGCAGCTGCTGGCGCATGTCCTTAATGACCTCATCGGGCGTGCGGAAACCAAAGGGCGCCGGATTACCGATGTTGAGCTTGAGGATGCGCTCGCCCTCGTCCTCCATACGGGCAGCCTCGTCGACGACGGGACCGCGCACGTCATACAGGACGTTATCGAGCTTGGTGGATTTAGAAAAAGTACGCATGGTGGTGCTCCTTGGAATTTGAGCTGAAGGACTAGGTTCGAATTTGGCAACGTTATGGGACGAGGACGTCTCGCCTTGATCGGCGTCACCGGCGAGCAGCCAGGTAACATCGACCTCCAAAATACGGGCGAGCAGCTCTGCCACATCACGCCGCGGAATCGTCTTGCCGCTCACATATTGGCTCATCTGACTCTTGCCGAGTTTTTTGCCGAGCATCTCCGATGCGCGGATCACGTCCGACTGGCGAACGTCGCGATCGGACATAGTCTGTCGCAGGCGATCGCTAAACGTCTCTTGGGCCACAGGAACCTCCTTGCTGGCAAAGTTCAATTTATAGGACACGAATTGAACCTGAGTTCAATTTAGGCAGCAGTATAGCGCCGCGCTATTTCGAAAAGTTCAATTTCAAAAATAAAATGAGCAAGACCTCGAGATTTATCCCAAGGCGATAACGACGTGCACGCATTTAGAGGTATTCGAGGAAACGAGCGGCGGCAAGCGAAACATCGGCCGTTCGATATATGGCGTTGATCTGCCGATGGGGATGCCCTTCGAGCGGACGCACAGCAACATCGAACTGGCAGCGACGCAAGATGAGCGCGGGAAGAATGCTCACGCCCAGGCCATCCTCGACCATAGCCATAATCGCATAGTCATCCCAAGTCGACAGTTTTGAGCGCACCGCCAGCCCCGCCCGACGGAATAGCGGCGTAATCTCGTCATCAGTGCCGCGTTCTAGCAGAATAAACTGCTCGTTGGCTAAATCGGCAAGAGAAACGACCTCCGCCGTGGCAAGCGAGGAGTCCGCTGGCACCACGGCCATCAGCTCGTCTTGCACCAACGGTCGCGACGCCATGCCGGCGCCGCGTGGCTCGCGCGGAATAAAGCCCAGGTCGCAGCGACCTTCCGCCACCCATTGTTCAATCTCTGAGTAATCGCCCATCAGCAACTCATAATCGACGTCCGGATAATCGGCACGAAAACGAGCAATCACCGGCGGCAGCACGTGGGTCGCCACGCTCGAAAACGTACCGATGCAGATTTTGCCGCGCATGAGCCCACGCATCTCATCCACGCGTCGCTGCAAGCGAACGAATTCCTCGCAGAGCGCCTCGACAGCCGGCATGACCTGCCGCCCGTCAGCAGAAAGAGCCACGCCCTCGCGACTGCGGTCGAGCACCTTAAAGCCCCAATCGGCCTCAAGATCGGCCACCATGCGGCTCACGCCCGATTGCGAATAGCTCAGGCGCTCGGCGGCGCGCGTAAAGCTTCCGGCGCGCACTGTCTCGAGCAGCACCTGCATCTTTTGAATATTCGTTTCCACGGCAGTCCTCCACCCTTGCATGAGATTTTGTCATGTCAGCCATGCATTATATTCGCTTTTCTTCTAAAGCCAGTTCACCCATAGTGAACATGCTCGGATATAGAGGGGATGTCAGCACATGAACAACGGATTGTTTACGTACTTAGCAGCATTGCTATTGTTTGGCTCCAACGGCATCATCGCCGCTGCCATCGCGCTGCCGAGCTCCGATATCGTACTGTTGCGCACGTTTTTGGGCGCTCTCACCCTTGCCGCCATCCTCTTCATAACCAAGCGCCATAACCTGCAGGCTCCGTCTCGCCCCCGCGAGGCCGCAGCGCTCATCGTCTCGGGCGCCGCGCTGGGCGCCAGCTGGATTTTCCTGTTCCGCGCCTATCAGACGATCGGCGTTGGTATCTCCTCGCTGTTGTATTACTGTGGCCCCATCATCGTTATGGCCCTCTCCCCGCTCATTTTTGGCGAAAAGCTGACCGGCAGCAAAATTGCCGGCTTTATCGCCGTCGCCTGCGGTGCTTTTCTCATTGCGGCACAAGGTCTAGGCGGCAATATGCCCATTGCGGGTATTGCCTGCGGCATCGTCTCGGCCTTCTGCTACGCATTGATGGTCATCGCTAGCAAGGGTGCGCCACACATCGAAGGCCTCGAGAACTCCGCACTCCAAGTGAGCGCCGCCTTTGTGACCGCACTGGCCCTCACGCTCATCACGCAGGGCGCTCCCTCGTTCCTGTCCGCCGGCGTCGCCGCCAGCATTGATTGGCGCGCCGTCGCTATGCTCGGCGTCGTCAACACCGGCATTGGTTGCCTGCTCTACTTTAGCGCCGTCGCCAAGCTGCCCGTCCAGACCGTCGCCGTCGTCGGCTACCTCGAGCCGCTTTCGGCGGTCGTGTTCTCGGCCGCCCTTTTGGGTGAAGCCATAACACCGGTCCGCCTGATGGGCGCCGCGCTTATCATCGGCGGCGCGATTTTTTGCGAACTCGCCGGCAAACGCGCAAACGCCAAGGCTGGCATCGCCCAGACAGCACGTGCTTAAAAGCCCCTGCTTTGAAATGCTACCTGCGTAGATAAATAATCCCCAGCTGAGGATTATTGTCTAAAATAACCCGATGTGCCAAACTGCTCTTGTATGTATAAAGATGGCATAAAGGTTATCTGCCCTAGACAGATAACCGGATGTCTAAGGGAGTCCACGTGGCACACAACAAACTGGAGGCAAACCTCCAAGACCAGCACGGACAGAGCGGGCATGGAGCCATTCCCCTTTCTGCTGGTATGTTGCTCGTAACGCTCGGCGTCGTCTATGGCGACATCGGCACGAGCCCTATGTACACCATGAAATCAATCGTCGCCAACAACGGCGGCATCGGTACCGTCAGCGAGGACATGATCCTGGGCGCGCTTTCGCTCGTCATCTGGACCATGACGCTCGTAACCACGGTCAAGTACGTGCTAATCGCCATGAGGGCCGACAACCACAACGAGGGCGGTATCTTCGCCCTGTTCAGTCTCGTGCGCAAAGTGGCGCCGTGGCTGATCCTTCCCGCCATGATCGGCGGTGCGGCGCTGCTTGCCGACGGCATCCTCACCCCCGCCGTCACGGTCACCACAGCCATCGAGGGTCTGCGCACCATCGAGTGGGGCCACGCGCTATTGGGCGACGGCCAGACCAACGTCATCATTATTACCATCATCATTATCTGCGGCCTATTTGCCATGCAGCGCGCCGGCACCTCGTCAATCGGCAAGCTCTTCGGCCCGCTCATGACGCTATGGTTCCTGTTCCTGGCGGGCGCCGGCCTGTTCAACATGCTCGGCAACCTGTCCATCTTGCGCGCACTCAACCCCATCCGCGGCATCATGTTCCTGTTCTCGCCCATCAACCACTCGGGCATCATGGTGCTCGGCTTCGTCTTCCTGTCGACGACCGGCGCCGAGGCGCTCTATTCGGACATGGGTCACGTGGGCAAGGCTAACATTTACGCATCCTGGCCGTTCGTAAAGGCGGCCCTCATCCTTAACTATCTGGGTCAGGGCGCTTGGCTGCTCGCCAACAACTCCAATCCCCAGATGCTCGCGATGGACATCGTCAACCCGTTCTACATGATGCTTCCCGAGCCCCTGCGCCCCTTTGCCATCGTGCTATCGGCCGTAGCGGCCATCATCGCCTCGCAGGCGCTTATCACCGGCTCGTTCTCGCTGGTATCCGAGGCCACGCGTCTCAACCTTATGCCGCATCTGCGCATCCACTACCCCAGCGACACCAAGGGTCAACTCTATATTCCGCTCGTCAACAACATCATGTGGGTCGGCTGTATCTTCATCGTGCTGCTGTTCCAAAACTCCGAGCGCATGGAGAGCGCCTACGGCCTCGCCATCACCGTGACTATGCTCATGACCACGACGCTTTTGACGAGCTATATCGCCGGCATCCTCAAGCACAAGCTGGGCGCCTGCGTCTTTGCCCTGCTTTTTGGCGCCATCGAGCTCTGCTTCTTTGCCTCGTGCCTCACCATGTTCTTTGACGGCGGCTATGTGATGATCTTCCTGGCCTCGCTGCTGTTTGGCCTTATGTACGTGTGGCGCCGCGGCACCGCCATCGAGCGTACGCAGACGATCCTGCTGCCCGTCTCCAAGTACATCGATCAGCTCAACCGCCTGCGCAACGACGAGACCTACCCCGTGCTCGCCGACAATCTGGTGTTCCTCACCAACAGCCCCGACCCGCTCACGCTCGACCGCGACGTGCTCTATTCCATCCTGGACAAGCACCCCAAGCGCGCCAAGGCATATTGGTTCATCAACGTGCACGTTACCGACGAGCCCTATACGCACGAGTATTCCGTCGAGACCTTTGGCACGGACTTTTTGTTCCGCGTGCGCCTGGACTTGGGCTTTAAGGTCAACCAGCGCGTTAATGCCTACCTGCGCCAAATCGTTGGCGACTTGATGGCATCGGGTGAGCTGCCACCGCAGCATCACACCTACTCCATCTACGAGACACGCGGCAACGTGGGCGACTTCCGTTTTTGCATGCTGCGCAAGATGCTTGCCCCCGAAACGGACATCAACCGCAACGACCACCGCGTGATGGCCATCAAGTACGCCGTCCGCCGCGCCTGCGGAAGCCCGGCACGCTGGTACGGTCTTGAGAACTCGGCGATCATCATCGAGTACGTGCCTCTCTTTGCCCGCATGCGTCCGGCGGTCAAACTCGTACGCACCCATGTGCCGCTCGAGGTCCAGATCGAGGAAGCCGAGGAAATGGAAGTCGATATCTTCTCGGACGACCTGGTCAACGGCAACGAGGCCGGTAGGGACATGAACGTCGATCCCACCGAATTGCTCGAGAGCGTCGCCGATACGCCCGAACAGCAACTGCTCGACGGCCTCGAGAGCGCCCAGCTCAACGACGCCAACTTCTAGCGACGTCGCGCATCAACGACAGCGCCCCTGCACCTCACAGGAGATGCAGGGGCGCTTTGCATTTCAGTAAAGCCCTCGGCTACGAACGACGCGGCTCGGGAACCACAAGCCTATCGGGGCTCGCGCCCTCGGCATCCATCAGGCTCACGTAGCGAATCGACGGATCCTCATACATCGCGTAGTAATAATTGCCCGTGCGCGCGCTAAAGCATCCGGTATAGATAGTCTTCTCGAACTTGCCATCGCCCATCCTGGACGCCCCCTCAATCATCACCACGCCCTCGAGTGAACGGAACATGCGGACGACGTTTTCGGTCTCGCTGGCCTTTTGCGGGTAATTGGCGTTTGAGGTACGCTGCCTTTACAAAACGGCTCGGCGAATAGCAGTCGCCGGGAATGCCGCGCATGCCGGCACCGGCTCCATAGGGCTTAAGCTCGGCGCCACGCCACGTCGCCGTCTGCGGAAAATCGCTTGTGGCGGTGATATAAGTGCGTAGGTTTTCCATATGCCACGGGAAGGTGGGCTGATTGGCAAGGGTGTCGACCGGATCGTCGTATACATGCAGGCCGTCAGCCATCATCTCGACCACGATGCTACGCTGGCTGTCGCCGATAATCCAATGGAGCAGCGACACGCCCAGCCCCTCTCCGGCAGATTTGGCGACAATCACCGTGTCGCGCAGCGCGGCCTCGACCTCATCGACCGTCGAGAACGTCGCTGCCACCCACAGGGGAAACTCATAGGCCGCGATATTGGTCTTGCCGTCGACAGGGTCCTCGGCATACTCGGCATAACCCGGGAAATTGAGACCCGCCACGGCGAGGCCCGCATCGTTGCCGCAGTCGAAGAACATAGGGTAGTTCTTGTAATCGATGCACATACCGATCACCGCGTGTGCCGCTGTCGTGTCGTCGATAAACGAATACGGAATGTGAAACCCGCGCGGCATCACGCGAACCTGTTGGCCGTAGTCAAAGCTCCAGTCGAGGTTGCGGCCCAGATACATGTTGCCGGAATTATCGGTAAATCGAATGCTCGTACACATAGCGCCTCCTAGCTTTACGTTCTTGCTAAGTTCATTGTCACCAAACAAAAAGGCGCTAAACACAAAAGCCCGGACATGACAACAATGTCACGCCCGGACCAAAAACGACGAAGTGCGGTGCTGTGGCCGCCCTAGACAAGCTTGCCAAGACAGTGATCGATCATATGCTGGATCATCTGCGCCTCGAAGCCCACAAAGTCCTGCTTGCGCTCGCGCATCTTGCCGTCGACGATCTGGTCAAAGGCAACCTTGCACTTGATATAGCGCGTGGACTTGGTGACCTCCTCGTGCGTCAGGCAGCTCTCCTCCATCTTGCTGGCGCCCAGGCCAAACACCAGACGGGGGTTGTAGAGCACGTGGGGCTCGCCGGCGTCGTCCAGGTAGACGCAGACCTTCTTGGTAACGCCAATCTGGTTAGCGGCAAGGCAGCCGGCATCGTCGAGCGACTTGATGGTATCGATCAGGTCCTGAGCAACCGACTCGTCCTCGACGGTCGCAACCTCGCAACGCTGGGACAGGATAGCCTCGTCGTGGCAAAGCTCTTTAATCATACGTTCCTCCATAGGGGTCGTTGTAACCGCTTAAGTATACGGTACCCACACATTTTCATGCGATAAATACCGTCCGTCTGTTACAAAGCGCCGAACATCAACATGCGAGGAACAGCAAGGTTGTAAAGACGATATAGTAAGTGAGTTCGTGTCAATCGGCCTAAACTCGGGGCCGAACAAGGAAAGGGTATGCATGGACGAACTTTTTCACGTCAGTGAGCGCAAGTCCACAATCGGGACCGAACTTCGCGCTGGACTGACAACATTCCTGGCGATGGCCTACATCATCGCCGTCAACCCCGCAGTGCTCTCGGGCGCTGGCATCGATGCGGGAGCGCTCGCCTGCGCCACCTGCCTGGGCGCCGGCATCATGACCATCTGCATGGGCATCTTCGCCAACCGCCCGCTCGCCTGCGCGTCGGGTCTGGGCATCAACGCCATGATCGCGGGCATCGCCACCACCATGTGCGGCGGCGACTGGCACGTGGCCATGAGCGTTATCTTCCTCGAGGGTATCGTCATCTTGCTGCTCGTCCTTTGCGGCCTGCGCGAGGCCATCATGGACGCCATCCCCGTGGTCCTGCGCCACGCCATCTCGGTGGGTCTGGGCCTGTTTATCGCCATGATCGGCCTGTGCGACGCCGGCATCATCACCGCTGGCGCCGGTACGCTCGTCGGCCTGGGCGACATCGCCTCCCCCACCTTTATCGTCGGCATCATCTCCATCGTCGTGACGGTTGCCCTGGCTTCCCGCAACGTGCCGGGCTCGCTGCTCATCGGCATCATCGTCGCCGTTATCGCCGGAATCCCGCTGGGCGTCACCCATGCGCCCGAGGGCCTCATCGCACCGCTCGACTTCTCGACCTTCGGCGCCCCGTTTGCCAGCACTGCCGACGGCAACCTTGCCATCGTGAAGGTCCTGACCGACCCGATGCTGCTCGTCGTTGCCTTCTCGCTGCTCATGAGCGACTTCTTCGACACCATGGGCACCGCGATGGCCGTCGCCAAGCAGGGCGAGTTCCTGACCGAGGACGGCAATGTCGAGGACATCCGTCCCATCCTGGTCGTCGACTCCGTGGCCGCTGCTGCCGGTGGCTTTATGGGCGTCTCCTCCATCACTACCTTCGTCGAGTCCACCTCTGGCGCTGCCGACGGTGGTCGCACGGGCCTCACCTCCGTCACCACCGGCGTGCTGTTCATTCTCGCCGCGTTCTTCTCCCCCATCGTCACCATCGTTTCCAGTGCCGCCACCTGCGGTGCTCTGGTCTACGTCGGCTACCTCATGATGAGCGAGGCCTCCGAGATCGACTGGTCCGACGTGTCGCAGGGTTTCCCGGCGTTCATGATTGTCGCCGGCGTGCCCTTCACCTACTCCATCTCTGCCGGCATTGGCCTGGGCTTTATCGCCTACGTGATCGTCGCGCTCTTTAAGGGCGAGGCCTCCAAGATCAAGCCGCTCATGTGGATCGCAGCCCTCGCCTTCCTCGTCTACTTCTTTGTAGCGTAGCGGCAAAGCTGCCAAAGCAGAACACCAAAGCGCGGAGTCGCATCGAGCGGCTCCGCGCTTTTCTTTTAAAGCCAGGCATCGCACGGACGCGCGATATATTGCTTCCCAAGTTTTGGACATTTTGCCCTCCAAACGGCACTACCGACGGCTACATCCTGCAGATATGCTGGATATAACCGCATAGGCCCTATGAGGATGGGAGTAACCATGGCCGCCTTGTTCACGACCCCCAAGCGCAATGACAAAACCTCTGGAGCCCATTTTGTCGAGCCCGACGTGCGCCGTCGCACGCTGCTCGCACACGGCAGCTGGCGCCGCGTGACACGCCGCATCGTCTGCGGCCTAGCCTGCGCGCTCACGGTAAGTTCGCTGCTCATGCCGAGCGTCTCGCTCGCGGCCGAGTGGGTGGACGTTGACGGCGTCCGCCACGAAGCGGCCGCGGGACCCACGGGAGACGCCGCCGGCACCTGGGCCTGGGACGGCGCCGACGATATGAAGCTCAACGGCTATGACGGCGGTGCGATCCAGGCTGCGGGCAAGCTCAACATTGCCTACGAGGGCAAGAACACCGTGAAAACCGAGCCCGATTACACCGGAGCCGCCATCAAGGCGCAGGATGGCACTAGCCAGAAAGCAGAGTTGAACATAACGAGCTCGAATAGCGCGGATGAGCTCAATGTGACAGCCGAGGCCGATGCAATTAAATCAACAGGCGACCTCTCCATTTCTGGCCCAGGCACTGTGAACACCACAAGCACTGCTTCCGACGGAATTGAGGCAAAGGGCGATCTCTCTATCACGGGCTCGGGCACCGTGAATGCAACGGGCGGTACCGAAGGCATCCAATCCAAGGGCAAGACCACCATCGATTCCTCTGGCACAGTGATCGCTAAAGGAGGCGAAGGTTACGGCGTCGCCGCGGGCAGTGACCTGATCATCAAAGGCGGTGGCAAGGTAGAAGCAAGCTCGATAGAAGAAGCGGCGATTTGGGCTGACGGCAACATCGACATCTCGGGCGGCGGCCAGGTCGAGGCAAGCTCCCAGGGAGATCTTGCCGTCGACGCTGAGGGTAGTCTCGCGGTCACGAACGCCTCCCTTGACGCAAGCGGTGTTGAATATGGTGTCTATGCCTACAAGGGCGTTACGCTCGATCACGCGACCGTGACGGTCCGCACAAGCGCGAGCGGCGGCCAGGCCATCGCCCTCATCACTGACGGGGACGACATCGTCATCAAGAATGGTTCCATCGTGGACGCGTTCGCAGAAGGCAAATTCTCGGTTGCAATCTCTACCAGAAACCACCAGCCAAACGTCGCTGGCGGCCACATCTACATCAGCGACTCCGTTGTTAAGGCTATAGCCCGCTATGTCGAGACCGGTGGCGATGGCCCCGATCACTACAGCAACGACCAAAGTGGCGAGGTCATCCCTGAGCCCAGGGGTCTGAACATCGGTATCTTCGCCCAGACCTACGAGGGCATCACGCCCGCGAGCATCTCGATCGTCCGCAGCAAGCTCACGGCCGAGGGAGACACGGCGGCAATCTTCGCTCTTGCCATAAGCGAGGATGGCAAGGCGATCGGCACCATCGAGATCGAAGGCGCCCCCATCCAGACGCCCGCAGGCGGCAAGATCATTGACTATCGCTACGAAGAAGAGTACGGCCCCAGCATCTCCTACGAGGCAGGTCAAACCATCGGCACGGGCGATGCTGTGATCGACTCTCCCTATGACGCCGCTGTCGCCAAGAGCACGGCCATCGTGCCTCCCGAGGAGATCAAACCCGAGGAGAAGCCCGGCGAGACCAAGCCGGGTTCCAAGTCCGAGGTCACGAAGACAACCAAGACCGTTGCAGTTGCAGCCACGGGAGCCAAGATCGCCGGCAAACTCGCAGCAACCGGCGACGCCTCGAGCACAGCCATCGTGGCAGCCGCCCTTGCGGGAACAGCCGCCATCGCCGCGGGCGCCGTGGTGAGCCGCGGGCGCTCGTAAACACTTTTTCGCACAGGACGGGTGGATCGCGGCCCTTGCCTTCCTCGTCTACTTCTTCGTAGCGTAAGGGCAAGGCTGCAAAAGCTGAACAATAAAGCGCGGAGTCGCCATGCGGCCCCGCGCTTTTCTTTTAGCGCCGGTCCCTGCGCCGACGCGCGGCCTATTTCTCCCCCATTTGGACATTTTGCCCTCCAAACGGCACTACCGCCGGCAACATCCAGCAGATACGCTGAATCTAGTCGTACAGGCCCTATGAGAACGGGAGCAGCCATGGCAGCCTTGTTCACGACCCCCAAACGCAATGACACTACCGCCGGAACCCATGTTGCCGAACCCGACGTTCGCCGTCGCATAGGACTCGCGCACGGCAGCTGGCGCCGCGTGACGCGCCGCATCGTCGCGGGCGCCGTGTGCGCGCTCACGGTGAGCTCGCTGCTCATGCCGAGCGTCTCGCTCGCAGCGGAATGGGTCAAGGTCGGCGGCAACAAGTACAACACCGCGGCGAGCGACGAGGCCGGTACCTGGTCGTGGGACGGCGCCGACGACTTGAAGCTCAACAACTATAACGGCGGCGAGATCCAGGCCGCAGGCAAGCTCAACGTGAATTACTCGGGAACCAACATCGTCACTGCCGACTGGATCGAAGGCATCAAGGCTTCTCATGGCACTAACGAGAATGCCGAGCTCAATATCCAAGGCGACGCGGGCAGCACGCTCAGCGTGACATCTACTGAGGACGCTATCCTCTCCACGGGTAATATCAACATCGACGGAGCCGGATCCGTCAACGCCACGAGCACTGGGTTTGATGCCATCAATGCCGGGGGTGATCTCGCTATCAAAGGTTCGGGCAACGTCAACGCCACGGGTGCATCGGATGGCATCAGGGCAAACGGCAATATCACGATTGACGACAGCGGAGCCGTCACCGCCAGGGCTACCGAGGACAAGGGTATTGGAACCGACAAGGACCTCACCATCAAGGGTGGCGGGACGGTCGAGGCAAGCTCCGAGAAAGACGCTGCCGTCGAGGCCAAGGGCAGCCTCGCAGCCACAAACGCCTCCCTCAACGTAAACGGTGTTGAATATGGCGTCTATGCCCACAAGGGCATCACCCTCGATCATGCAAACGTGACGGTCCGTGCAGGTAAAGGCAGATACGGTGGCGCCATCGCCCTCTTCACCTACCAGGACGACATCGTCGTCAAGAACGGCTCCACCGTGGACGCGTTTGCGGAAGGCGAGGTTTCGGCTGCATTCTCCGCCAGAAACGATCGACCCAACGAGGAGGGTGGCCACATCTACATCAGCGACTCCGTTGTCAAGGCCATAGCCCGATATGTCGAGAACGGCGACGGCCCCATCCCCTACAGCGAAAACCAAGATGGTGAGACGAGCCCCGAGCCCCAAGGCGAGAACATCGGCATCATCGCCCAGACCAGCGAGGGCGTCACACCCGCAGTCATCTCGATCATCCGCAGCAAGGTAACGGCCGAAGGAGATACAGCGGCAATCTTTGCCCGTGCCATGAGCGCTGACGGCAAGACAATCGGCACCATCAAGATTGAGAACGCCGCCATCCAGACGCCCGAAGGCGGCAAGGCCATTGACTATCGCAAGCTCCGTAACGGCATCTACGAGGCAGGCCAAGCCATCGGCACGGGCGACGCCACGGTCGACTCCCTCTATATCAAAGCAGTCGCCAAGAGCATGGTCATCGCACCTCCCGAGGTAGCCAAGCCGGAAGACCCCAAGCCCGACGAGACCAAGCCCGCAGAAAGCAAGCCCGCGGAGTCCAAGCAGAACCCAAAGCCTGAGGGCTCAAAGCCGACCAAGGCCGTTGCGGCTTCAATCACGAAAGCCAAGACTACCGGCGTGCTCGCGGCAACCGGCGACACCTCGGGTGCGGTCATCGTGGCAACCGTCCTTGCGGGAACAGCCGCTATCGCCGCAGGCACCATGGCGAGCCGCAAACGCTCGTAGACACCCTTGCGCACATGACAGCTCCCGCGAAGACCCTGAGCCCCAGCACCGTTTAACAACGCCACCGCCGAGCTCCCCTCCGGCGGTGGCGTTTTCCATATGCGTCCGCAGGGTATGCACGAGATTGTCTCTGGTCTAGCCCAACCTGCATGAGCCGGCGTGCGACAATGGGGGCCGTCGATATCACAACGCCGAGAGAAGCCCGTCATGAAAGCGCATCAAAAGCTTGACCAACGTAGTCTTACCGGCGCCAGTAGGTCCAACAATCGCCACTTTCTGACCAGCTTTTACGTCAGCAGAAAAGTCTTTGATAATTACTTCGTCCGGGTCATACCCAAAACGCACAT
>ERZ773194.3493-NODE-3493-length-13428-cov-21.339340_pt1 | contig 13428 bp, 8 predicted proteins | sample MGYA00511240_ERZ773194 | MGnify/ENA primary metagenome ERZ773194 (study PRJEB29015, sample SAMEA2737774) | human gut metagenome | biome: human gut; feature: human-associated habitat; material: faeces | place: China | collected 2012 ... | reverse complement strand
CGGCACCAGCAGCAGAAGGATGGGCACGATGTTCTTGCCGATGCTGTACAGGATCTGCGAGTCGAAATTGGTGATGACGTTCCCGCCCATGCTCACCTGACTGATGGGCATGAAGTTGCCGAAAATGGCGTGGTACATCAGCTGCACCTCGGCAAACAGCACCTGCACGGCGACCAGAAGCACGCCCACGATCTGCCGGGCGATCTTGGGCAGGTGCGTGGTCAGCAGCGTGCAGACCGTGCCGCCCAGCAGTCCGAACAGCACCAGATAGACCGCCCGCCTGTCCAGCGAGCGATAGACGCACAGGTGCAGGCACAGCTCCACATAGACGCTGGCGCCGCAGAACAGCAGCAGGCTGCGGAGCCACGCCTGCCACATGCTGCGGCGGAGGGCCTCCGCCGTTTCAGGCGCCTCGCAAGGCGCCTGATGGGTGTCTGTTATCTCATTGGATTTTGTTTTCAGCATATATGTCTCCTGCCGCAGACTTTTTCTCGGAGAAAAGCCTGCGAAATTTGTCAAAATATTGGCGCGCAGCATATCATACTGTAAACGTAAAGAAATTGCAATGATTTCTGTAAAAATTAAAGAAAGGTTCACAGTTGTTCTCGGTCGTTCTGAGCCGAAATCTTAACAAAATGTGTATAGCCGAAACGCGAAAACCGTGCTATACTGTACGCGAAATTGGGAACGCAGTCGATTTTAGGAGGTGAGTCCCGTGACAGAAGCCGGTTTTCATCTGAAACACCATCTGACGTCCTTCCAGATCATGATCCTCGGCTTTGCGGGCGTCATCCTGCTGGGCGCGCTGGTGTTGATGCTGCCCATCGCCACCGCAAGCCACACATGGACGCCGTTTCACGAGGCGTTGTTTACCTCCACCTCCGCCGTCTGCGTAACGGGGCTGGTGGTGCAGGACACCGGCAGTTACTGGTCCGGCTTCGGTCAGACCGTCATCCTGCTGCTGATCCAGATCGGCGGCTTAGGCGTCATCACGGCGGCTGTAACGTTTTTGATGCTCTCCGGCAAGAATATCTCGCTGAAGGAGCGCAGTGCCATGCAGGATGCCATTTCCGCTCCGGTGGTGGGCGGCATCGTGCGCCTGACGCGGTTTATTCTCAAGGGAACGTTCCTTGTGGAATTGGTCGGCGCTCTTGCGCTGCTGCCGGCGTTCTGCCGGGACTATGGACTGCGGGGCGTGTGGATGGCAATATTTCACTCCGTTTCCGCCTTCTGCAACGCGGGCTTTGATATTCTGGGGCGGGCGGATACGCTCTATCCGTCCCTGACGGCGTACATGGCCGACCCGCTGGTCAACATCGTCATTATGCTGCTGATCATCGTGGGCGGCATCGGCTTTCTGACGTGGGACGACGTCTGCACCCACCGGCTGCACCTGCGGCGGTATCGGATGCAGAGCAAGGTCATCCTGAGCACGACGGCGCTGCTGATCGTGCTTCCGGCGACCTTGTTCTTCCTGACGGACTTTGCCGCCCTGCCCACAGGGGAAAGGGTGCTGGCGTCTCTCTTTCAGGCGGTCACGCCGCGAACGGCCGGTTACAACACCGCGGATCTGACGAAGATGGGCGATACCTCGCAGGCGGTCACGATTTTGCTGATGCTTACCGGCGGCGCACCCGGCTCCACGGCGGGCGGCATGAAGGTCACGACGCTGGCGGTGCTGGCTGCCAACGCCGCCGCCGTTTTTCACCGGCGGGAAGAGCCGCAGCTTTTTGGCCGCCGGCTGGAGAATTCCGCGGTCAAAAACGCCGCCGCCATCCTGCTGCTGTATCTGGGACTGACCTTCGCGGGTGCGGCGGTCATCAGCGCAGCGGAGGGACTGCCGCTTGGCGTCTGCCTCTATGAAACGGCTTCCGCCGCCGGGACGGTGGGGCTGACACTGGGACTGACGCCGCAGCTTGGCACGCTGTCACAGGCGGTGCTGATCCTGCTGATGTTTTTCGGACGCGTGGGTGGACTGACGCTGATCTACGCCGCGTTTTCCGGGCACGACCTCACCTGCGCCCGGTGTCCCAAAGAAATGATCACCGTAGGCTGAAAGGAGCGCACGATGAAAAACGTATTATTGATCGGACTCGGCCGCTTCGGGCGGCACCTTGCCACGCAGCTGAGCGAGCTGGGGCACCAGGTCATGGCGGTGGACAGAGACGAGGAGCGCGTCAACGAGTGTATGCCCTTCGTCACCAACGCCCAGATCGGCGACAGTACCCGCGTGGATTTCCTGCGCTCGCTGGGCGTCAGCAACTACGATGTCTGCTACGTCACCATCAGCGGAAATTTCCAGAACTCGCTGGAAACGACGTCTCTGCTCAAGGAGCTGGGGGCAAAGTATGTGGTGTCCCGCGCCGAGCGTGACGTGCAGGCGAAGTTCCTGCTGCGCAACGGCGCGGACGCGGTGACATACCCGGAAAAACAGCTGGCGAAGTGGGCGGCCATCCGCTACACCGCCAACCACATCTTCAGCTACATAGAGCTGGACGAGAAGCACGCCATCATCGAGGTCGCTGTGCCGGACAGCTGGCAGGGGCACAGCATCGGCGAACTGGATGTCCGCAAAAGGTACGGCGTCAACATCCTCGGCGTGAAGCGAAGCGGCAAAACCAACGTGACCATCTCGCCGGAAACGGTGCTGGACGGCAGTCTGACGCTGCTGGTGCTGGGCGAGTATACGGCACTGAAAAAGTGCTTCCGGCTGTAGACTTCGGCGAAATTCACCGGCCTTTCTTTACCGTGCAAAAAGGACTGGCACAGCGCGTGCCAGTCCTTTTTGTATCCCAAAAACCACTCGCTGGGCGAGTGGTTCGAGGCTTTTTCGACAAGCTGTACCCCCGGCTATGCCGGGGGATATTTATTATGTGCTTCCACCTGTACGGGGGCGGAAAAGGACTTACTGCTTCAGCTCCAGCGTCCGCCGGTAGGCGGCGATGACGGCGTTCATGGCGGCGGCGCGCAGGCCGCCCTCCTCCAGCGCCCGTACACCGGCAATGGTGGTGCCGCCGGGGGAGCATATCTCGTCCTTCATCAGGCCGAAGGGCTTGCCGCTCTCCAGCGCCAGCTGCGCCGCGCCCAGCAGCATCTGGGCGGCGAAGGTGTTGGCCTTGGCGCGGGGGAGACCGCAGGTCACGGCGCCGTCCGCCAGCGCCTCCATGAACAGGCATGCGAACGCGCCGCCGCATCCGGCCACCGCGCTGCCGGCGTCGATCAGCTCCTCCGGCAGGGCTTCCAGCCGCCCGGAGGCGGCCATGCCGCACAAAAGCGCGTCAAGCTGCTGCTGCGTCACGGCGCTGTTTGTGTCGTACAGCGTCAAGCCCGCGCCCACCGCGCAGGCGGTGTTGGGCATGATCCGCACCACGGCGCTGCCGGGCACGGCCTGCTCGATGGCTGCGATGGTCACGCCCGCCGCCATGGACACCAGCAGGGGCTTGTCCTCCCTCGCCGTCAGGGTCGGACGCAGCTGCGCCAGCACGCCCGGCAGCAGATGGGGCTTTACGCCCAGAAAAATGCAGCCGCAGGAGGAAGCGATGGTCTCCGCGTCCGCGCAGTGGGCGCCCAGCTCCGCGGCCAGCGCCTCCGCCCTGGCCATCGTGCGGTTGTTGAGGAAGACGTCGGTGGGGGACACCGTTTTGACCAGCGCCCGCGCCAGCGCGCCGCCCATGTTGCCTGTGCCGATAAATCCGTATGTCATGGTATGCACCTCGTTTCCGTTTTTCCCTATTATAATCCACCCGCCGCCGGAGCGCAACAAAAAGAAAGTCGCGCGCGTAAGAGAAAAGCCGTCCCGGGATCAACTCCGGAACGGCTTTTGTTATGTATCGATGGTATAAGTAACAGCGCAGCCCTCCGCCGCAAAGCGTTCGTCGATCATGTCTTTTATGCTCTCGACGGTGCTTTTGGCGATCTTGTTGGCCTTGGGATAGAGCCACTGGTCGATGGCACCCACCTCCACCGTCCGCGCATCGGTGTGCAGCTTGACCGGCACGCCGATGCCGTGATCCTGCCATTTCAGGTACAGATATCCGTCCTCAACGGTCATGTCTCCGTGCTGCATTTTCTTGAAGCGTTTTATTGTTTTCCGGTTATTGGAATCCGGTTCGTCTCTCAGCTCCCGCCAAAAGCGCCACAGGGTCTGCTCAGGTTCAAGGCCCACGATGGGAGACAGCGTCTGCGGGGAGGCGGCATAGGGAAACCTGCCGCCGAACAGATACCGGCGGATGAGCCTTATGCCGCGGTTCTTCACCGGGTACCCGAAGCCCACATAGGGGAGCCGCATGCTGTCGAACGTGCAGCTGCGCCGCTCCAGATCGACCACGCAGGGCAGCGCCGCTGTTTCGGAGCCGTCGCCGCCGCCCTTGCCGACAGTGTCGGACAGCTCGGTGCGGAGCTGCTCCTCCACGCGGTCTGCGAGTATCACGATCACGATGACCTGATGGAGAGGCGCGCTTCGCTGCGCCCTGTCCAGAAACCGGTGCTTTTTCGCACCCTTCAGCGCTCTGGCGTTGGCCTTTGCGGAGCTGACGATCAGGCGGTACTGCTCCTGATCAAGAAGCTCCACGGAGTAGACCGCCATGAGCTTTTCGATGCCGCTGGAATAGATGGTCATAGGGGCGCTGCTCTTATACCGCAGTATCTGGGGCTGTGGGACGAGGGCGGTCGGCATGCACGGGTGCCCGAAGCGGGATATCCGCCGCCGGACGCTCTGCGTCGAGAAGGAGCGCGGCAGCGTGAAGCAGGCACGCGCTGTGTTGTGGCAGTGCAGTGTGGCAAACAGAATGTCCATCTCCATCAGGATACAGAAATTCCTGATGACGTATACCAGACAGCCGGCCATCGCCCCGATACAGGCCAGCGCCTTTATCCCGTCGGGAACGAAGGGCAGCTTGACCACGATGACGGCGGGAACGGCGAACGCGCCTATAACGACCACATAGACCAGTATCCGGCAGAGCAGAGCGTTTTTCAAGCGAGGGAAGGGCAAGCACATCACCCCTGTTCTTCAGCGGTATACGCTGTTTTTCTTCATTATACCCTGCCCGCCGCCGGAGCGCAACAAAAAGAAAGCCGCGTACCGGGCGGACTCAGCCCGCCTGTTCGCCGGTGGACTGCGCCGCCAGAGCGATGGCGTCCTGGATGTGGCGGCAGAAGTTCTCGCGCCCCACCTTGTCCACAAAGCCGGCGTGCTCCATCACATGCATGGGCTGCTCGTTGACGTGGGAGAAGATCACGCGAATGCCCTTTTTGGCGCACTCGTCATACAGGTCCTCCAGCGCGTTGAAGGCCGTGACGTCCAGCGCGTTGACCATGTGCATGCGGATGACCAGACAGCGGGTGAACTCCTTGACGGTGATCTCGCCGATGCGCTCGGCCATGCCGAAGAACAGGGGGCCGCGTATCTCGTACACCCGCACGTGGAGGGGCACCTCCGTCAGCTGATCCTCCGGCATGTCCTTGTACTTCCAGCCGCGGATCTCCGTCTCGTCGCTCATGCGCTTCATGAACAGCAGGGCGGCCAGCAGCATGCCCACCTCGATGGCCACCACCAGATCGAAGATCACCGTCAGCAGGAAGGTCAGCACCAGCACCAGCAGGTCGCTGCGGGGCGCGCACCGGCAGAGCCGGACGAAGGCGCGCCACTGGCTCATGTTGTAGGCGACGCTGAACAGGATGGCGGCAATGCAGGGCATGGGGATCAGCGCGGCGTAGGGCATCAGCACCACCAGCACCAGCACAAGCACCAGCGCGTGCACCATACCGGCCACCGGCGTGCGGCCGCCGGACTTGATGTTGGCGGCGGTGCGGGCGATGGCGCCGGTGGCGGGGATGCCGCCGAACAGGGCGGAGCCGATGTTGCCGATGCCCTGTGCGATCAGCTCCGTGTTGGAGTTGTGGTGGGTGGCCACCATGCCGTCCGCCACCACGCAGGACAGCAGGCTCTCGATAGCCGCCAGGATCGCGATGGTGAACGCGCTGGAGATCATACTCTCCATGGTGGAAAACGAGAAGTCCGGCAGCGTGAAGCTGGGCAGCCTGTTGGAGATGGTATAGAGGTCGCCGATGGTGTCCACCGGCAGCTCCAGCAGCTGCACCATGGCGATACCCACCAGCACGGCGATAAGGCTGCCGGGAATAAGGCGGTTGACCTTCGGCCAGAGGATCAGAATGGCCAGACAGACGGCGCCCACCAGCACCGCCCAGACATTGACGGTGCCCAGATTCCGGAAAAAGCAGGCGGCCTTTTCCATCGTCTCGATGGGCTTGTCCGCGTACGTCACGCCGAAAAAGTCCTTCCACTGGCCGATGAAGATGGTCACGGCGATACCGGCGGTAAAGCCGGTGGTGATGGTGTAGGGGATGAAGCGGATCAGGCTGCCCAGCCTCAGCACGCCCATCAGGATCAGAATGACGCCGGCCATGACGGTGGCCAGAGCCAGCCCGCCCATGCCGTGCTGCGCCACGATGCCAGCCACGATGGTGGCAAAGGCGGCGGTGGGACCGGCGATCTGCACGCAGCTTCCCCCGAAGAAGGAGATCAGGAAGCCGGCGATGATGGCGGTGTAGATGCCCTGCTCAGGGCTGACGCCGCTGGCCAGAGCCAGAGCGATGGAAAGGGGCAGCGCGATGATGGCCACGATCACACCGGATACCAGATCCTTTGTGAACTGGCGGCCGGAGTAGTGCTTGAGACAGTCAAACAGCGCGGGGGTAAACACTTTCTTTTTCATATTCTCTTTCTCTCTCCTTTTGCCGCAGAGCGGCCTGTATATCATACCGCTTTTGCCCGTCCCGCCGCAATCCGAAAAACGGCGAAAATACCCGCTTTTCTTCCGATGCTTTGTGGATATGCAACAAAACCGGGCATTGGCACCCCGGACGGGCGTGCCGCGTAGGATAGACCGTACGGAGCCGCCCGGCTCCGGAGGTGCACCGATACTGACTGAGGAAAGTGTGATGGTTACGGAAGTGCTGTGGGGGGTACTGCTCCCGTTTTTCGGCACGTCGCTGGGCGCGGCGTGCGTCTTTTTCCTGCACAAGCTGCCGGGCGACGGCCTGCAGCGGGTGCTGCTGGGCTTCGCCGCCGGGGTCATGGCCGCGGCGTCGGTGTGGAGCCTGCTGATCCCGGCCATCGACCGCGCCGCGCCGCTGGGCACATGGGCGTTTCTCCCGGCGGCGGTGGGGCTGTGGCTGGGCGTGCTGCTGCTGTACCGGATGGACAAAAAAGCGCCGGAGAGCAGCCGTACCCATACGCTGACGCTGGCCGTCACGCTGCACAACGTGCCGGAGGGCATGGCGGTGGGCGCGGCCTACGCCGGGTGCCTGGCTGCGGGAGGCGATCTGGCGCCGGCGCTGACGCTGGCGCTGGCCATCGGCATCCAGAACGTGCCGGAGGGCGCGGTGATCTCCCTGCCCCTGCGGGCGGAGGGCAGGCCGAAGCCCCGCGCCTTTGCGGCCGGGGTGCTGTCCGGCGCGGTGGAGCCGCTGGGCGCGGCGCTGACCATCGCGGCGGCGCAGCTGATCGTCCCGGCGCTGCCGTATCTGCTGGGCTTCGCCGCAGGCGCCATGCTGTATGTGGTGGCGGTGGAGCTGCTGCCCACTGCGGCGCGGGGCGGCGCACTGAGCGCGGCGGTGGGCTTCACGGTGATGATGGTGCTGGACGTGGCTCTGGGATGATGCGGGGTTGACATCCGGCGAGCATTGCTTTATAATAAGTGAGAATTAAATATCAGTCCGTCGATCCAATGTAGCCGATGCACGCAAAGCCCGGTCGGGCAGACGTCGGCATAAAAGGAAACGGGGTAGCCAAACCCCACGCGACCGGCACTGTGAGCGCAAGAATGCACCGAAGCGGCGCGAGCCGCCGGGACGAAAGTCCGCCATTGTGGGCAAGCCCATGAGAAGGTAGGCTGCAAACGGGGAGGAAGACCCTCCGGGGCGCGAGTCAGGAGAATTGCATTGAGTAGGACGAATGATGCAGCGGGCGTGTTCTCCGTGTGTGAAGGCTGTGCAAAGACGTACCGGGCGGTTTTGTGACCGGCGGCGCTCTTTCCGCGGTACTGCACCCATATCGCCCGGCGTTCCGCCGGGCTTTTTTGCGCCCGCACCGGCCCTGTCAAGCCAAGGGTGCTGCGCACCTGCTTTCCATAAGGGGCGGAGGCTTTGCCGAGCCTCCGCCCCTCCTCTTATCTCTTGCTGACTTTACCATATTGCTCTGAAAGGAGGCGATGACCGTGGACAGACTGCTGCGCGGCTGCCATCCGGCGGTGAGCTTCAGCTATTTCGCGCTGGTCATCGCCTGCGCCATGTTTTTCATGCACCCGTTGTGCCTTGCACTGTCGCTGCTGGGCGCGGGCTGCTGCGCCGCGCAGCTGGTGGGCGGGCGCGGCCTGCGGCAGAGGATCGTATGGCTGCTGCCCATGGCGCTGCTGGCGGCGCTGGTGAACCCGGCCTTTGTCCATCAGGGGGCCACCATCCTGACGTATTTTCCCTCCGGCAATCCGCTGACGCTGGAGAGTATCCTTTACGGCTGTGCCTCCGGCGTGCTGCTGGCCGCCGTGGTGCTGTGGTTCGTGTGCGTCACGGACGTGATCACCTCCGACAAGGTGGTGTATCTGTTCGGGCGGATCATCCCGGCGCTGTCGCTGCTGCTGAGCATGACGCTGCGGTTCGTGCCGCAGTTTACCCGGCGGCTGCGGACGGTGGCGCAGGCGCAGCGCCGGCTGGGGCGGGATGTCGGGCGCGGCTCTGTGCGCCGGCGGCTGCGGGAGGCCATGCGGGTGTTCTCCATCGTGGTCACATGGAGCCTGGAAAGCGGCCTGATCGCCGCCGACAGTATGCGCGGCCGGGGCTACGGCCTGCCGGGGCGCACCGCCTTCGCCCTGTACCGCCTTGACCGGCGGGACGCGGCCATGCTGCTGTGGCTGGGGTTCTGCGGGCTGTATCTGCTGGGCGGCGGGCTGGCCGGGGGACTGGCCTTTCAGTACTATCCGCTGCTGTCCGCCGGGGCGGTGACGCCGCTGGGCGTCAGCTTCTTCGTGGTATACGGCATGCTTTGCTTCACGCCGGTGCTGGTGGACGCTGCGTCCCGCCGGCTGTATCTCACACGGAAGGGAGGGGATCATCATGCCTGAGCTGGTGCGGTTGGAGCATTATGGCTTCACCTATCCGCAGCAGACGCGCCCGGCGCTGTCGGACGTGGAGCTGACCATCCGGGAGGGCGAATTCTGGGTGCTGTGCGGCACCTCCGGCTGCGGCAAGACCACCCTCCTGCGGCAGCTGAAGCCGTCTCTGCGCCCCCACGGGGCGGTGCAGGGCTGCGTGTGGTTCGATGGGCAGCCGCTGGAGCAGCTGTCGCCCCGCCGCCAGGCGGCGGATATCGGCTTTGTGCTGCAATCTCCGGAGGAGCAGACCGTCACCGACAAGGTGTGGCACGAGCTGGCCTTCGGGCTGGAAAGCCTGGGCTATGACACGCCCGCCATCCGCCGCCGGGTGGCGGAGATGGCGTCGTTTTTCGGCATACAGGACTGGTTCCACCGGCGGGTGGACGAGCTGTCCGGCGGACAGAAGCAGCTGCTGGCGCTGGCCTCCGTGGTGGTGATGCAGCCGCGGCTGCTGATACTGGACGAGCCCACCAGCCAGCTGGATCCCATCGCCGCCGCCGACTTTTTGCAGACGGTGGGGCGGCTGAACCGGGAGCTGGGCGTTACCGTGCTGCTGACGGAGCACCGGCTGGAGGAGGCGCTGCCTCTGGCTACCCACGCCGCCGTTCTGGACGGCGGGCGGCTGCTGTGCGCCGGTGCGCCGGAAACGGTATGCCGCGCCCTGCGCGGGCAGGGGCACGACATGTTTCTGGCCATGCCCACCGCCGTGCGCATCTGGGCATCCGTGGACGCGGATGCGTCCTGCCCCATCACCGTGCGGGAGGGGCGGGACTTCCTGACGGACTGGTGCGGATCGCATCCGCTGCGCCCGCTGCCGCCGGAGCCGGCCTATCCCGCCGGGGAGCCGGTGCTCACCGGCGAGGGTCTGTGGTTTCGGTACGACGGCCAAACGGAGGACGTGGTGCGGGGACTGGATATCCAATTGCGCCGGGGTGAGCTGCTGGCGCTGCTGGGCGGCAACGGCGCGGGCAAATCCACCACGCTGGGTCTGCTGTCCGGAGCGCTGACGCCCCAGCGGGGCGCCGTGTCCCGCACCGGGCGGCTGGGCGTGCTGCCGCAGGATCCCCGGTGCCTGTTCGTGAAAAACACCGTCCGGCAGGATCTGTATGAGTCCTTCGACGGCACGGCTGTCGCTCCGGAGGAGCGGCAGCGCCGCATGGAGCAGGCGGTGGCGCTGTGCCGCCTGACGGAGCTGCTGGATCACCACCCCTACGACCTGTCCGGCGGCGAGCAGCAGCGGGCGGCGCTGGCCAAGGTGCTGCTGCACCGGCCGGATATCCTGCTGCTGGACGAGCCTACCAAGGGGCTGGACGCCGCCTTCAAGCAGAGCTTTGCCGCCATCCTGTCGGCGCTGACGGCGAGCGGCGTGTCCGTGCTGATGGTCAGCCACGACGTGGCCTTCTGCGCCCAATACGCCCACCGCTGCGCCCTGTTCTTCGACGGCAGCATCGTCACCTGCGGCACGCCGCGTGCGTTCTTCTCCGGCAACAGCTTTTACACCACCTCCGCCAACCGCATGGCGCGGACGCTGTGCCCCGAGGCGGTGACGCCGGAGGACGTGATGACCGTTATCGGCGGTACGGTGCCGCCCCAGCCGGAGCCGGAGACGGCGTACCAGCCTCTGCCGCCGGCGGCGGAGGAGTCCGCCGCGTGGAAGCCGAAAAAGCTTCCGTGGTGGCGGAAGGCCGCTGCCGTCCTGTGCGGCGGCGGGGCGCTGGCCATCTTCTGGCATGCCGCCAGGAACACCGACCTGACCCGGCTGGTGGGCGGCGGCGCTCTTTCGCAGGAGGGATGGCGGACGCTGGCACTGTACGGGTTGTTCATCGCCCTGCTGTTCGGCTGCATCGCCGCCGTGGGGCGGCGTTCCCGGCCTTTGACCATGCTTCCCACGCCGGTGCAGAGGCGGCGGCTGTCCAAGCGTACCCGTGCAGCGGCGCTGCTGATCCTGCTGTGTATCCCGGCCACGCTGTATCTGGGCTTCCGGTGGCTGGGGAATACGGGGTATTACCCGGTGGCCTTCGCGGTGCTGCTGGAATGTATGGCGCCCTTCTTCCTTGTGTTCGAGGGACGCCGTCCCCAGGCGCGGGAGCTGGTGCTGGTGGCCACCCTGTGCGCGCTGGGCGTGGCGGGCCGCGCGGCGTTCTTCATGCTGCCCCAGTTCAAGCCGGTGCTGGCGCTGACCATCATCTCCGGCGTGGCGCTGGGCGGAGAGACGGGCTTTCTGGTGGGCGCTGTGACCATGCTGGCCAGCAACGTGCTGTTCTCCCAGGGGCCGTGGACGCCGTTCCAGATGTTCGCCATGGGCATCATCGGCTTTCTGGCGGGCGTGCTGTTCCGCCGGGGCTGGCTGCGCCGCAGCCGCGCCGCCCTGTGCGTGTTCGGCGCCATCGCCGCCGTGGTGATCTACGGCGGCATCATGAACCCGGTGTCGGCGCTGCTCTACGCCCGGACGCTGGAGTGGAAGGTCATCGCCGCCTACTACGTCACCGGCTTCCCGGTGGACTGCGTCCATGCGGCGGCCACGGTGTTCTTCCTGTGGGTGCTGGCGGAGCCGATGCTGGAAAAGCTGGACAGGATCAAGGTCAAGTACGGCCTTGTGGAATAAGCGAACGCCCGTATGCCTGCTGGCATACGGGCGATTTTACGGCGCAACCTGAAGTTTCCGTGGTTTTTTGCCGCCGCAACCGGAAGTTGATGGACAATTCGCGCCGCGTCCTGTATAATGGCGGCAAGGACACCGGAAGGGAGGAATGCGTATGGCATCCATCCGCTGCAAGGCCTGCGGCAAAACATACGACTATCGCAAGGAGGGCTTCTGCCCTAAGTGCGGCGCCTATAACCGTCCGCCCCGGCAGGAATGGGTGGACGCGGAGGGCACTGTCCACTACGCCGGGCAGGAGAAGGAGTGCTATGAGGAGAAGGTCTGCTACGAGGAGCAGACCCGCCGCCCCAAGCCCTACATCCGGCAGCATGTGCCGAAAAAGGGGATAATAGGCGCGGTGATCGCCGTGGTCATCGTCATCATGGCCATCAACCTGCCGCGGTACATTTTTGGCAGCTTCTTCGGCGGCAAGGAGGAGCTGACGCCCAACTATCCCGACTACGGCTGGGAGCAGGAAGCACCCGCCGAGGAGATCGAGTCCACAGCGCGGGAGTACGCGGAGCTGGGCGCGGTGTTTACGTTGGGAGAGGACGAGGATGACTTCACCACCGTGAACGATGTGTGGATGGATGACAATGATCGGCTCCACGTCATCGTGACGCAGGAGGAGACATACCAGTCGTTCCCCAACCTGTGCAGCATGGACAGTGACGGAAACGAGAACTGGCTCTGGCTGGAGGATATAAAGGACACGGATAAGGGCGAGTACACGTTTGAGTGCGTATATGACCTGTCGTATGCGCCCCACGACAATATGTGGCTGGTGTTCTATGGCGTAGACAGAGAAGTGTGGATGGGCATCGAACCGACAATATAAAACAAGACGGCCGCATGGCCGTCTTGTTGCAAATAAGCTGTACTTGCCGGTATTAAAGATATTATTGGAAGCCATCGAGACTTTGAACAAAACGCTCGATTTCTTTCCGTATATCCCTTAATATCTCGTTTTGGAAAACCCTATATTTCCGCAGAAGAGGTATGAAGGAAATAAATGTTATGTTCTCAAAAAATGAGCATATAGTCTCATCAATTTCAATTAAATTACCGTTAGGATCCGCAAAATCGACTTGTAACGTTGCAGTATATCCATCGAATGGACTGCTTCGCAGTTTATCTGTTGTGTCGATCCAACGATGTATACTGACGGTGTAATTCCAACCATGTGAGTTAGATGCACTTAAACATAAGGAGCCAAATTCCCTTTGGAATTTTGCCAATTGCTGATTCTCATACCGTTGAATATCTGCTAATATGGATTCATCCATTTCGCAATAATAGTGATACATGAATTACCTCCATATTGTCTTTCTGAAAGACACGCCCGAACGAGTACTGGCTTTGGGATTCCATTTGTTACCTTGCAAATGAATCTCGTGACTGTTATGGCTTGAATGTAAATCAACAGACTGAAGAATACAACCCAATTTCGGTATCGTAAAAGGAGAGACTCGCACTCGCTATCTAGATTGCCACATAAATTTCGTTCGGACTTCTTTGACAAACCGGACAGCCGCACACCTCGGTGTGCGGCTGTTTTTGCATCTCAGAACTTATCCTTATTGAATATCCGCAGGATCTCGTCGAAGGACTTGTCCA
>ERZ773194.3488-NODE-3488-length-13442-cov-4.937028_pt1 | contig 13442 bp, 12 predicted proteins | sample MGYA00511240_ERZ773194 | MGnify/ENA primary metagenome ERZ773194 (study PRJEB29015, sample SAMEA2737774) | human gut metagenome | biome: human gut; feature: human-associated habitat; material: faeces | place: China | collected 2012 ... | reverse complement strand
GAACGATCCCGAACACACGACGCTTTTCGACCTGGCCGCCTGCACGGCGGAATTCATCCGCCGCTTCGACCTGAAGAATCTGGTTCTGGCCGGGCATTCGATGGGAGGAGCGATCTCGTGCCTGCTGCTCTCTTACGCCGACATCGCGGAACGGGTCGACAAGCTCATCCTGATCGATCCGGCCGGGATGTTCACCGAGGTGCCGGAATTCATCGCGTCGCTTGCGCTGGTCTCCCCGCAGAATCCGCTGCTGCGCTTCGCCAGCGAAGACCTGATGGTCTATCTGGTCATGAGCCAGGCCTATTTCCGCGAAGGGAAGATCAGCCAGGAGCTGATCCGCCAGTACGCCGAAGCGATGCGGCTGCCCGGCGCGCGCGAAAGCGTGATCGCCGCCGCACGGAACTTCCGCATTCCGAACGTCCCGGCGTTCCAGGCAGAATTGCGGAAGCTGAAGCTGCCGTCGCTGTTTTTGAACTGATCCAGATAGAACAGCACATAGTAAATTCTTGCCCCCACGATGGCGCAGGGGATACCCCACAGAACGCTGTCCAGCAGGTCGTCCTCGGTGATGCCGTACTTGGATTTCTGGTTCATGCACCACCAGATGGCGATGACCAGACCAAGGGCGATGAGGATACCGTACCAGTAGATGCCGTTGCCGATGTCCAGCGCCTTGGAGCTGGCGGTAAAGGCCCAGTCCCCGAACAGGCCGGGGAACCGGATGGGGCTGTCAGTCATAATTTGCATGATGATTCCTCCTTGGGATAAAGTGCAGAGCGCCGTGCGCTCGAAGGGATGGGGTGGCTTCAGGCCTGCGCCGCCAGCTCACGGGCCAGCCGCTCCACCACGCCGGGGGCGTAGGGCAGCTCCAGCCCGGCAGCTGCCAGCGTTTCGGCGTAGAGCTTGCTGCCGCCGGAGGCGCACAGGGCGTGGTATCTGGCCCAGCCGTCCACGGGGTCGGCGTCATAGGCGGCCTTCAGCTGCTGGGCGCAGACGATGGAGAGGGCGTAGCTCACCACATAGCGGGGGAACATATAGATGGCCATGTTGGTGAACAGATCGCAGCCGGCCAGCACCTGCTGTTGCCACGGTTCGTTGTTCTGGGCCCGGCCGAAGACTTTCTCCGTGCGGTCGAACTCCTCCGCCCACTGAGAAAGAGAAGCGTCCGGGTGCTCATAGAGCCAAGTCTCGAAGGTGTGGATGGAGCAGAAGGCGCACAGCTCCTTAATGAAGTCGTAGCGGTGCTCCGTCAGGAACTGGGGAGCGTGAGGGCCGAAGAACTCCCGTGCGTAGGGGAGGGTCAGCAGCTCCATGGTCTTGGAGTGGACCTCCGCCAGATCGGGACTCAGCCCCACATAGTCCGCCAGCGGCTGGCTGCGGTAGGAGAGGTAGCCCTGAAGGCCGTGGCCCAGCTCATGGGTATAGACGGTGACGTCGGAGCCGGTGCCGTCGCAGTTGGCGAAGATGAAGGGCATCCCGCAGGGGGCACCCAGCATATCGCAGAAGCCCATGCCGGAGATCTTGTTGGGAGAGCCTGCCACGTCCAACAGGTCGTGGCGGACCATCTCGTCGAAGAAATGTCCCGCCTCCGGACTCAGGGCGTGATACATCCGGCCAGCGGCCTTGGGCAGCTCCTCTGCCGCCACGGGGACGGCGTTGCCCTCTGGGAACACCAGCGCCCGGTCATAGGGCAGCAGCGTTTCCACCCCCAGCTGCTGGCGTTGCTGCTCCTGCATTTGCAGATACAGGGGCGTGATGTACTTTTGCACCTGACGGCAGAACTCGTCCAACTCCGCCCGGCCATAGCCCAGACGCTGCATACTGAGATCGCCGTAGTCGGCAAAGCTGTCGAAGCCGTTTTCACGGGCCAGCTGGTTCCGGGCATGGACCAGCTCCCGCAGGAGCTTTTCCATTACGGGGCCGTTTTCCACGGCGGTCTGCTGCTGGGCATCGTAGGCGGCCTTGCGGCGCTCCCGGTCGGTGCTGGTCAGCGCAAAGCGCAGCTGGCCGCCGCTGAGAGTCTCGCCCTGCACCTGATACTTGGCGGAGGCCACCAGCTGCTGGTATTGGGCGGTGAGCCGGGAGATGCGGGCCTGCAGCTCCTTGCCGCCGGTGCGGAGCCGCTGGTCCAGCGTCAGCAGGCGGCGCAGCTGGGGGCCGAAGGCCTCATCCACCGCCGCAGCGTAGGGACTGTCTGCAATGGTCATGGATAGGGACTGGGTATCCAGCGTCTCCAGTCGGGGCAGAGTCTCCTGCAGCTCCCGCTGATAAAACTCGTCAGTGACATCGTGGAAGGCCCGGATGAAGGCGATGCTCTGGCAGAGAGCTACCTCCTGCTGGAGGGCATCCCGCTGCCGAACCACCTCCAGCAGCTCCTCCGGACCTTGGGCGTCCTTGGCCCGCTGGGTCAGGGCGTCATACCGGGCCTGAAGGGCCTCTACATCGGGGCTGGTATAGGGAAGATCGGAAAATTTCCAGTCGTCGTTCATGATCAGTCCTCCTTGGGATAGATAACGGACAGGGCCGCACGGCTGCGGCAGATATGCTCCCGGATGAAATCCAGCACATCCTGCGGGGTGATGCTGTCGTAAATTTCCGGGAAGCGCAGGGGATCAAAGTGCTGGAAGCAGCCCTCCACCAGCGAAATGGCGATGGAATCGAAGGAGTTGAGACCCTTCAGGGAGGCCCCGAAGTTCCCCCGCTTCATCCGCTGCCAGTAGTCCGGATCCAGACCCTCACGGGTCAGGCGCTGTGCTTCCTCCAAAATGGCCTCCATCACGGCGGAGGGATCGTTGCTGTCGCCGCCGGCGTAGGCGTAGGCCGCTCCGGGCAGCAGGTCGAAGGAGCTGCCGAAGGAGCCGTTGATGAGGCCCTGACTGTACAGCCGGGAGAACAGGGGACTGGAGTCCCCCATGAGGATATCGCAGGCCAGATCCCCCAGGATGTCCCAGCGCAGCCGCTGCTCTCCCTCCGGGGGAGCGGGGCATTTGAAGCCCACCAGAAACGACGGCATGGATACCTCCATCCGGCAGGAGGTCTCCGACTGAGCGGGGGTCTCTCCCTCGCTGCCACCGTAGTCACGGGGGATATCCGGGCCGCTTTCCGGGGGCAGGATATCCTCCGCTGCCCGGAACACCGCCTCGGCGTCCAGATCGCCCACCGCCACCAGACACATATTGGCAGGGGTATAAAAGGCCTTGTGGCAGCGGTACAGGGTCTCGGCGGTGATGCGGGAGATGCTCTCCACGGAGCCGGCCACGGGGATACGGGCGGGACTCTCCCGGTACAGGGCCTGCAGCATCCGCTTATAGACCTGCCACTCCGGGTCGTCCTCGATCATGCCGATCTCCTGAGCGATGATGCCCTGCTCCTTGGCCACGCTCTCGTCGGTGAAGTACGGCATCGACACAAAGGACAGCAGCTGCCGCAGATTCTCGTCAAAATGCTCCGTGCAGTCGAAGTAGTAGGCCGTCATGGCGTTGCTGGTAAAGGCATTGGGCTCGGCGCCGTTTTTGGCCATCTCCTGCATGGCGTTTCCGTCGGCGGTGTCGAACATCTTGTGCTCCAGATAGTGGGCGATGCCCGCCGGGGTATCCTGCCATGCGCCGTCCTGCTGAAAGCGCAGGTCCATGCCGCCGTAGCGGGTGGCGAACATGGCATATTTCCGGGTGTAGCCGGGCTTGTGGACCACATAGGCCGGCAGACCGTTTTTCAGGCGGCGGAAGGTCACCGTCTCGTCAATGCGGGGATAATACATCCTCACGCCTCCTTTCCCTTCAGGAAGTAAATGGTATCCAGCTGCACACTCTGGGCTGCCGCACGGATGCGCTCCGGGGTCACCTGCCGCAGCAGCGCCGCCATCTCCTCCGGGGTCTCCCGGCGGCCGGTGGCCGCCAGCCCCAGATAGTAGTTCTCCAGCGCTCCCTGAGAATCTCCCAGCGCCTGCAGGGCGCTGAGCAGACTCTCCCGCGCCGCCGTCAGCTCCCAGTCCTCCCAGAGGCCCTGCCGGATCTCGTCCAGCTGGCGGAGGATCTCCGCCTCGGCCCGGTCATAGTCCGCCGTCTCGATGCCGGAGGACACCGTCAGGATGCCCTTGGAGCGGACGTAGGTGCTGGAGGCATAGTAGCAGAGGGAGAGCTTCTCCCGGACGTTCAGAAATAGTTTGGAGTTGCTGGAGCCGCCGAACATGAGGTTTGTCAGGATCATGGCAGGCTCGTCGTCGGTATCGCAGCGGAAGCCCATGGAGAGCTTGCCCTGCGTCACGTCCATCTCCTCCGTCACCAGTCGGGGCTGGGAGGGAGCGGCGAACCGTCGGGGCGGCTCCGGCTCCGTTTGGGGGCCACGGGTCAGGGAGGAGAAGGCCGTCAGCAGGGCCTCCTCCACCCGATGGCACTCGGCGCTGCCGCAGTAGAACAGCTCCAGCCGGGAGGAGGACATCATCCGCTGGCTGTGAGCGTAGAGCTTCTGGTTGTTGATCTTGGCCAGCCCCGCCTCGTCACCGAAGCGGCTGATGCCATAGGGCTCCCCGGCGCACATCTCCTGCAAAAGCCGCAGATCGGCCCAGTCCCGCTTGTCGTTGCGGATGGAGCGGATGGCGTCGGCCAGATTGGCCTTCTCGCCCTCCACATATTCCTGCAGAAACCGGCCGCCGCGGGTCACAGGGTCCAGCAGCAGCTCCCCCAGCAGCTCCGCCGCAGGCTCCAGCAGCGGTTCATTCCGGGAGACGAACCGGTCGTCGATAAAGCTGGCCACGAAGCCAAGGCACTGCGTCTCCCCCCGCTTGCGGATGGTGGGGCTGATCTGTGCGCCGTAGAGCCGATCCATGGCCGCAGCGAGCTGCTCCATGTCCGGGCAGCGCATGGTGCCGCGGTGCAGCACCGCCGGCAGCAGGGCGTTGTAGGACGCCGTTTCCTTGGCCAGCGGCGTGATGAATTGGGCCGACAGCACCCCGGTTTTGAATTTCCGGGCCGGCAGATAGGTCAGATACACATGGGGCATGAGCTCCCAGCGCTTCACTTCCATGAGATAGGCACCTCCATCGGGTCGTAATCAGAGCCTATTATACCGCAATCTGCATCGATTGAAAAGAGCCAGTTGCCGGAGCGGGGAATTTTTATGGGCAAAAGGAAGCGGGGCGGACAGAGAGTCCGCCCCGCAGGGGATATAGCTTTAGGAGGGGGAGGTGAGGTCGTCGTCCAGCTTGTGGCCGCAGCTGTCACAGAAACGACTGCCGGGCGTCAGCTGAGCGCCGCAGCGGGAGCAGAAGCGAACGGCCGGAGGTACAGGCGGCACACTCACGGGCGCAGGAGGCACGTCCGGCGCATGGAGTATGGTGGTTTCCGCAGCGGCGGACTGGTCGGCGCTTTCACTGGCCGAAGGTGTCATGGGGGCATCGCCGGAAGGGGTGTTATCCATGGAAATAGGGGCTTGGGCAGGTTCATCGGCAGGGGCGTCGGGGGAAGGCTCTGCATCCGGAGCGGTGTCGGGCTGCCTCGGCTTCAGGCACAGGACAATGAGGAGGGAGAGCAGGGGGGAGAGAATGTAACCGAGGGCAAAAAAGCCCCAGAAGCTGCGGCCCTTCTTCTTAGCGAGATGACCGGCCAGCACGGCAAAGGGAGCAAAAAAGAGGATTGTTATCAGCATGACCAGCAGACGATGCCCGATCACCTCGCCGGATGCGGTGCGGCTGGTGGTACGATTCGTTGTGGTATCGGTGGAGCTGGAGGGAACGGGCGGCTCTGATGTGTCGGTATCCGCTGAGGGGTACCGGACGCTGGAGAGCAGGAGCTCAAAATCCCGGTAATGGGGGCCATCGGCGTCTTCGGAAATGTAGAAGAGGTAGAGATAGCCGTTTTCAATGCGGAGGGCATAGAGAAAGGTGGCCTCGAAATCCGTGCCGCTGATATTGGTAGAGGAGGTGATCCGGGCGGTATAGTACTCCACGCCGCCATAGGCTGCGGTGGATATGATGTCGGAGGAGGCGCCAAAGAGGGAGGCAATGTCCTCGGCGGTAAAGGCGGAGTTATCCAACTCCTCTCTGGTGCCGGAGATCTGACCGTTGGAGAGAGCGGCCATCCACAGGTCAACGCTGCCATAGCCCATCATGGAAAAGGCACCGTCCTTCTGATAGGCCAAGGCCTCCTTTATGTAGCTGGGCATGGTGGAGGGAACGGCATACTCCTCCCAGTCGGCGGGAATGGTGAATTTCAGGCCGGTCATATAGTCCGTGTAGACCCCGTCGATAACGGCGGCGTAGGTGGGAAGCAGCAGCATCAGAGTCAGCGCCGCTGCCAGAGCCAGAGCAAGTAGGTGTCGCAGATGTTTCATGGCGGTTCTCCTTTGTATCGGCGGGAGCAGCGCTCCGCACCGGAGTGACGTGCGATATGTCAAGACGCACGCTTTGGCAGAAACATCCTATCATATAAGGAACAGAAAAGCAATATCATGTCGAAAAAATGAAAAATTTCTAACAGATAGCCCGTGTGAGCTTGATATATTCGCCTGTGAACGTTCGTTCAGCAAGATGATTTGCGGGAAGATTTTGATGCTGAGGGGATGCTTTCCGTAAGAGACTTGCAAAGCCGCCTGCCGGGAGAGATCTTAACGCCGGTAAATGCCCGCAGATATTCCCTTATCAAAGACCACAGCAAAACGCCCCCTTCCGGGGTTCGGAAGGGGGTGCTGGTCATGGGGGCATTACTTTCCCGACAGGTCCACGGCATGGCGGATGAAGCTCATAGGCGGTACCGACCGGGGTAGAGACATGGTAAAGGTCATCTGAGGCGTTTTCGGCTCAAAGAGAGGCAGCCCATCGGCATCCGCCATCTCCGGCACGGTAAGGGAGAAGGGACGGGTATCCGGCCCCACCACCTCCACGGTATCGCCGGTGCGGAACTTGTTGCGGAGGCTCAGGGTGGCCAGTCCCTCCGGGGTGCAGTCCGTTACCACAGCGCAGATCTGCCAGTCCCGGATATAGCGGGAACTCTCGTAATACTGGCCGGGAGGGCCGTAGAAAAAGCCGGTGGAATAGTGGCGGTGGCTGACGTGCTCCACCTCATCCCGCCAGACGGGATCGACGGGGCGGCCCTGCGCCACGTCGTCGATGGCATGGCGGTAAGCCCCGGTGACGATGGCGGCATAATAGGCGGATTTGGCCCGGCCCTCGATCTTCAGGCAGTCCACTCCGGCGTCCATGAGGTCGTCCAGATGGTCGATCATGCACATATCACGGGAGTTCATGATGTAGGTACCCTTCTCGTCCTCGAACACCGGAAAGTACTCGCCGGGGCGCTTCTCCTCCATCAGGGCGTACTGGTAGCGGCAGGGCTGGGCGCAGGCGCCCCGGTTGGAATCCCGGCCGGTCATGTAGTTGGAGAGCAGGCAGCGGCCGGAGTAGGACACGCACATGGCCCCGTGGCAGAAGGTCTCCAGCTCCAGCTCCGGGGAGGTGCGGCGGCGGATCTCACGGATCTCGTCCATGCTCAGCTCACGGGCCAGCACCACTCGCTTGGCGCCCAGATCGTACCACGCCTGAGCGCAGGCGTAGTTGGCGATGGATTGCTGGGTGCTGATGTGGCGTTCACAGCGGGGAGCGTATTTTCCCGCCAGCGTGAAGGCCCCCAGATCCGCCAGAATGAGAGCATCCACCCCGGCATCGTTCAGGCGCTCCAGATGGGCGGGGAGGGCATCCACCTCGCCGCTGCGGGGCATGGTATTGACGGTGACATGGACCCGGACGCCGTGGTCATGGGCATAGGCCACCGCACAGGGCAGTTCCTCCGGGGAGAAATTCCCGGCGAAGGAGCGCATCCCGAAGGAGGTGCCTGCCAGATACACGGCGTCGGCACCATAGGCCACGGCCATTTTCAGCTTTTCCATGTCCCCGGCCGGGGACAGCAGCTCAGGCTTTTTTCTCATCATATCCATCAATCCGGGGCGTACATATCGCTGTTGACGAAGGCCAGATGCTCGTCATAGGTACGGAAGAAGTGGCTGACTCCATCCTTGCCGTAGGCAAAGTAGTAGTAGCCGGTGTCGTTGGGATGCACCGCCGCCTTGATGGAGGACAGACTGGGGTTGCAGATGGGGCCGGCGGGGAGGCCGCCGTGCTTATAGGTGTTGTAGGGGCTGTCCAGATCCGTGGAGAACTGGGTATCGTCCATGCCGGCGATGTGCAGGGCATAGTAGATGGTAGCATCGGACTGGAGGGCAGTACCGATCTCGGAGTTGTCGCCGCTGAGGCGGTTATAGAACACGGAGGAGATGTTGGCCCGCTCCTCGTCGTCCCCGATGGCCTCCTTTTCGATGATGGAGGCCAGTGTGACGATCTCACGGAGGCTGTACTGGGAGTTCTCGATATCCGTCAGCAGCTCGCCGCTGACACGGGTCTGGAAGTTGGAGAGCAGGCGATCCAGCGCCGAGACGGCGTCCTCCTTGTGGAAGAACTCATAGGTATCCGGGAAGAGGAAACCCTCCAGCCGGGTGATGCTGCCCAGATTCTCGTTATCCACAAAGGTGTAGTCGAACACATGGTTCTTGGCGGCCTCCGTCAGATCCTCCACATTGGACACGTCGCTGTCGGCCAGCAGTTGGATGGTCTCCTGCACGGAGTAGCCCTCCGGGATGGTGACCTTCACCGTCCCGGCCACAGAGGAGCCCTGCTGCATGGAGTCGATGATGCAGTTGTAGTCCATGTCTGTGTTGAGCTCGTAGCTGCCGGGCTGGATGGTGTCCTTGGCGTGGAAGAGGGGACTGGTGATGACGAACAGCAGCTTATATTTGATGATGCCCGCCTTCTTCAGCTTGGAGGCGATCTGCCCCACGGAGTCGCCTTTTTCGATCTCCACCGTGGCGGTGAGAGGTGCCTTGTTCAGGGCGCACACGTCATTGACCATGAGCCAGCCCAGTCCCGCCAGCAGGCAGGAGCCCAGCACCACACCGGCGCAGTAGATGGCCCAGAAACGGGCCCGGCGCATTTTCTTGCGCTGCTTGCGCTGAGTCTGCTGGCGGCGCACCTCGTCGGCGTTCCAGCTGGTGGTCTCGTTGTTTTTGCGGTCTGCCATAGATCGTTGTTCCTTTCTTTATCGCATTTTCCCCAGCGCAAATCAGACCGGACAAGATACCTTCCGGGGCGGTGGGGCATAGAATAAGCCAGTGAAGAACAAGTGAGGTGAGGTTCAAGTGTGCTTTGACAACAACAACTGCTCCTGCATCTGGCTGATCGTCATCGTTTTACTGGTGCTCTGCTGCTGCGGCGGCGGACAGAATGAGCGCTGCTGCTGCGGCGACTCCCGCTGCTCCTGCTGAGGGACACGGGAACAGACACGTGCCATAGGGTTCGGCCGAACCGGGACGGGACGCTGCGGCGTTCCGTCCTTTTTTACGGCAGCAGATCCGCCACACGCTCCAGAACCTCCTGATGGATGTCCTGAATACTGCGGATCCGGCCGTCCCGGTCGCAGCGGATGCGCTGCCAGCTGCACCAGTCCACCACACGGGCGGCGCTCTCCCGGCAGGAGCGGAGATAAGCCTCGTCCTGCTCATGGATGTCGGCGTGGGTATGGGTGGCCTCCTCCCGGCGGCGCATCATCTGCTCGGATAGCTCCGTGGGGAGGTCCAGATACAGCACTCGATCCGGAGCAGGCAGACCCAGCTTCTGATACTCGAAGTCAAAGAGCCAGTCCACAAAGGGCCGCTGCTGCTCCGGCGGAAGCTTGGAGGTCTGGTGAACGGCGTTGGAGGTGGTATAGCGGTCAGCAATGAGCAGACCGCCCTGCTCATAGTAGCTGCCCCAGTCCTGCTTATAGGAGGCGTAGCGGTCCACGGAGTAGAAGGCCGCAGCGGCATAGGCATTGACATCGCCGGGCTTCTGGCCGAAGGCCCCGCCCAGATACAGCCGCACCAGCGCCGAGGATTCCTCCTGATACCGGGGAAAGGTCAGCTTGCGGTAGGGGATGCCCCGTCGGGTCAGCTCCTGGCACAGCAGCTCCGACTGCGTGGCCTTGCCGGAACCGTCGGTCCCCTCGAATACGATGAGCTTTCCCTGCATGGCATGGTCCCTCCCGTTGGCTCGGAAAATTTTATCACACTATTCTACCACAGCTTTCCCCATTTGTCCACATGGGAAACCGGCGTTTACAGAATGGCAAAAACTTGATATAATCACAGAAACGATCCGAGCGGAGGACGAATGGATGCATATTTTTGACATGGACGGGACCCTGATCGATTCCAACGGCATCTGGCGGGAGGTGGATGAGGCCTTTCTGGCCAAGCGTGGCTTTCCCTACACCAAGGAGTACTATCAGGGGGTGGCTCACACCATTTTCCCGCTGGCGGCGGAGTTCACCAAGCGCTACTGCCATCTGGAGGAGTCCGTGGAGGACATCATGGCGGAGTGGATGGAGATGGCCGGGGATGCCTACGCCACACGGGTACAGGTGAAGCCCGGCGTGCGGGAGTATCTGGATCAGTGCCGCCGCCGGGGGCAGCGGATGATGGTGCTGACCTCCAGTGTTCCGGCCCACTGCCGGGCGGCACTGGGGCATCTGGGACTGATGCCATATTTTGAGGAGATCTTGTTTGCCCACGATCTGAAGATCGAGAAGAAGGACCCGGAGATCTTCCGGGTAGCGGCCCGACGCATGGGCGTGGAGCCGACGGAGTGCGTGGTGTACGACGACTCTGTGGAGGCGTGCCGTGGGGCCAAGGCGGCCGGGATGCACACGGTGGGGGTCTACGATCAGTTCTTTCACGTCTCGTGGGAGGAGATGACACGGGTGTGCGATCGGACCATCCGGAGCTTCACGGAGCTGCTGGAGGATTGAAAAAACGGAATTGCCGAAAGAAGAAACAGGGGAGGGGACAGTGGATGCTGCCCCCTCCCCTGTGGCCATTACGGACGATAAAAAACGAAAACTTCCCCACCGTGGACCGGTTCACACCTTACTGTAACGGCTCACGCAGAGGTCATGGTACAGAGCCACCTGTCCCTCGTCCACCAGCCAGCCCGACAGATGCAGGAAATTGCGCTGGGTGACGCTGATGCGGAAGGGATCATGAGTGTGGATGCCCTCCTGACGGCAGTAGGCATAGAGCCACTGGTCGGCGGTCATGCCGTCGGTGAGACAGCTCAGCAGCCGCCGCCCCTTATCGTGGATGGCGGCGATGTTGGCATCGATGACGGGGCCAAGCTCTGTGACGCTGGTCTTATGGGCCAGCACATAGGCCGGGCAGCGGAGACTGCGGAGGGACTCCATCACCGTCAGATCACGGGCAATGTGCATGATGGTGGGCAGCTTGAAGCGCTGCAGCTGCTCCGGCCCCAACAGGCAGTCTGCCAGATAGGCAGTGCCGTCGGGGGTGATAAAGCCCATCTGCCCGGCAGAGTGGCCCGGCAGGGGCAGCAGGCCGAAACGGACGCCGCAAAAGTCCAGATGATCGATATCCGGAGAGATGAGAACGTCCGACAGGAAGCATTCCTCCGGAAACATGGACTGGATGGTGCCGTAGGTGAGGGTCTCGTAGTTGGCCCGGAAGGCGGTGGCATCGGCGCAGATGGCGGCCTCGATCATGGGCATGGCGATGGGGCAGCCGTAGCGCCGGCGGAGATAGGCGGCGTTGCCTACATGGTCGTAGTGAGCGTGGGAGCAGAGGATCCCCTTGGGGCGCAGACCGTGCTCCTCCAGCAGGGCGGTAAGGCCCTCCCGGTCAGAGGCGGCGATGCCGGTATCCAGCAGGATAATGTCCGTATCCGTCAGGCGGTAAAAGGGGATCAGGGCCGTGGCTCCCACGGCGGCCCATGTATCTTTATGTATGTGCAGCAGCTCCATAAGGCGTCTCCTATCAGTTTCTTTTCGGTGAGATGGTACCATCTTCCGCCGGAAAATGCAAGGCGGGGAGAGAGGACGGAAAAAATTTTGCTTTTCCCTCTATGCAAACGGGAAAAAATAAGGTAAAATACTCCCAAGTATCACATACGGAGGAAGAGCAATGGACGAACCGAAGTATAAACGGGTGCTGCTGAAGATCAGCGGCGAGGCACTGGCGGGCGAGAAGCACTTCGGCCTGGACTTTCAGGTGCTGGGTCAGGTGGCGGACGTCATCAAGGAGTGCGTGAACATGGGCGTGCAGATCGGCGTTGTCATCGGCGGCGGCAACTTCTGGCGGGGCGTGAAGAACGGCGAGGGTCACATCGAGCGCACCCGTGCCGACCACATGGGGATGCTGGCCACGGCTATGAACTGCATGGCGCTGGCGGACGTGCTGGAGCAGAAGGGCGTGGATGTCCGGCTCCAGACGGCGCTGGAGATCCGTGAGGTGGCGGAGCCCTACATCCGGGCCAGAGCCGTCCGGCATCTGGAAAAGGGCCGGGTGGTGCTGTTTGGCTGCGGTGTGGGATGCCCCTTCTTCTCCACCGATACGGCGGCGGTGCTGCGGGCGGCGGAGATCGGCGCGGACGTGATCCTGCTGGCCAAGAACATCGACGGCGTGTACGACAGCGACCCGGCCAAGAACGCCGATGCCGTGAAATTCGACAGCATTACCTATGACGAGGTGCTCAAGCGCCATCTGGCGGTGATGGATTCCACCGCCACCAGCCTGTCCATGGACAACCACATCCCGGTGCTGGTGTTTGCACTGAAAGACCCGTATAATATCGTGCGTGTGCTGCGGGGCGAAAAAATCGGAACGATCGTGAAGGAGGCATAACCATGCTGAAGGAACACTACAAGGTATACGAGGAAAAGATGAAGAAGAGCGTGGAGGCGGTGGAGCGTGACTTCGGAGCCGTGCGGGCCGGACGGGCCAACGCATCCGTTCTCAACCGCATTCAGGTGGACTACTACGGCACCCCCACTCCCATCCAGCAGATCGCTGCGGTGGCGTCCCCCGATCCCCGGACGCTGCTCATCACCCCTTGGGACGCCTCGGCCCTGAAGGGCATCGAGAAGGCCATTCAGGAGTCCGATCTGGGCATCAATCCCCAGAATGACGGCAAGTCCATCCGGCTGGCCTTCCCCCAGCTGACGGAGGAGCGCCGCAAGGAGCTGGTCAAGCAGATCCGCAAGTACAACGAGGGCGGCAAGGTGGCCATCCGCAATATCCGCCGGGATGCGCTGGAGGCGTTCAAGAAGATGCAGAAGGCCTCCGAGATCACCGAGGACGAGCTGAAGCTGGCTGAGAAGGACCTGCAGAAGATGACCGACGACAGCTGCAAGGAACTGGATAAGCTGCTGGAAAACAAGGAAAAGGAACTGATGTCCGTCTGATGGGCCTGTTCCAGAAAAAGCATGAAACGGCGGGACAGGTGGACATGGGCCGCCTGCCCCGCCATATCGCTATCATTATGGACGGCAACGGTCGTTGGGCGAAGAAGCGCGGGCTTCCTCGTACTGCCGGACATAAGGTCGGCGCGGAGACATTTCGAAAAATTGCCCTGC
>ERZ773194.3483-NODE-3483-length-13449-cov-9.776840_pt1 | contig 13449 bp, 10 predicted proteins | sample MGYA00511240_ERZ773194 | MGnify/ENA primary metagenome ERZ773194 (study PRJEB29015, sample SAMEA2737774) | human gut metagenome | biome: human gut; feature: human-associated habitat; material: faeces | place: China | collected 2012 ... | reverse complement strand
ATATTTGCTATGTTCACTTGAAGCTTTTTGATGTTAGCCTCATTCACCCCTTCGCCCCACACGGCCTTTATCACCTTTTGATACGTCATCATTCGGCCGCTGTTTTCCGCAAGCAGGAGCAGCAGATTGTATTCCGTTTGAGTGAGCCGAACTTCGGATTCGCCTGCAAAAACGCGGCGGGCATCGCAATCGATCGTGAGTGCGCCGATGCAGAGTCTGCCGTCCGTTTCACCTGTTCCGTGCTGTCGCCCGGTGCGGAGAGCGGAACGCATTCGCGCAAGCAGTTCGGCCGAACCGAAAGGCTTTGTAACATAATCATTTGCACCGCCGTCAAGCGCAACAACCTTGTCCGTTTCGTCGCTGCGTGCGGAAAGCACTATTACGGGCACGGCAGAACGGCTGCGTATGAACTCAAGCAGCTGCATTCCGTCCCCGTCGGGCAGCCCGAGGTCAAGAAGAACAAGGTCGGGCGTGTGTGAAAGAAAACAGGGCTTGGCTTCGGCACAGTTTGCAGCTTCAATTACGATATAGCCGGAGGCGTTGAGCAGTGCATTCACATATTTGCGTATGCTCGGCTCATCCTCAACGAGCAAGATTTTGTATTTGTTGTTCATGGGCATTCCGGCGTTGACGAACGGCGCGGGTTTGCGGGGAGACTGCAAAAAAGGCGGCTCCCCGCGACATCGGTCATTGTTGTTTATAAGTTACACGTTGATGCTTACGTCGCCTGTTTCGGCGGCGCAATCGGCAATCCGCGCGCGCGCTTCGGCAACGAATTCTTCCACCTGTTCGGGGCAGATTCCGATGAATGCGGCGGGATCGAGCACGGCGGTTATCTCTTCTCTGTCCAACGGGAAGGCGGGATCAAGCGCAAGCCTGTCGAGAAGGTCGCAGTTCAGCCCCTCCTTCATGCGTGCCGTCGCTTCCATGGAGCGGGTGCGGATGACTTCGTGAAGCTCCTGCCTGTCGCCGCCCTTACGGACCGCACTCATGAGCAGGTTTTCCGTGGCAATGAAGGGAAGATATTCAAGCACGGTTCGTTCGACGATTTTTTCGTTGACGTGGATGCCGGCGGTGACGTTGCGCATAAGCCTGAGCACTGCGTCACAGGCGAGGAAACCCTCCGGAAGTGATATGCGGCGGTTCGCTGAGTCGTCCAAAGTGCGTTCGAACCATTGTGTTGAGGCCGTCATCGGCGCGTTCAGTGCATCCGCCATGATATAGCGCGAAAGCGAACAGATTCGCTCGCAGCGCATGGGGTTGCGCTTGTATGCCATTGCGGAGGAACCGACCTGATTTTTTTCGAACGGTTCTTCAACCTGCCGCAGGTGCTGAAGCAGCCGCATGTCGTTTGCAAACCGATATGCACTTTGTGCAATTGCGGAAAGCACGTTCAGAATGCGGCTGTCGTATTTGCGGGGGTAGGTTTGCCCCGCAACGGGGAAAAGCGTTGAAAAACCGCATTCCTCCGCGATCATTGCATTCAGTTCGCGAACCTTTTGAACGTCGCCGTCGAAAAGTGAGAGGAAACTTGCGTCCGTGCCCGTTGTTCCGCGGCAGCCGTGAAACAGCAGGTTGTCGATAACAAAATTCAGCTCGTCAAGGTCAAGCAGAAAATCCTGCGCCCAGAGGCATGCGCGTTTGCCGACGGTCACAAGCTGAGCGGGCTGAAAATGCGTGTAGCCCAAAGTCGGCATTGCACGGTATTTGTATGCAAAATCGCAAAGTGCGGCAATGACGGAAACAAGCTCGCTGCGGATGTGCAGCAGAGCATCGCGGTAAATCATGATATCCGCATTATCCGTAACATAGCAGCTTGTTGCGCCGAGGTGGATAATTCCGGCGGCATCGGGGCAGCTTTCGCCGTAAACATGGATATGCGCCATGACGTCGTGGCGAAGCTTTTTTTCCCATTCCGCAACGGCGGCATAGTCTATTTCGTCATCAACATGCGCTTCAAGCTGCGCCACCTGTTCATCCGTTACCGGAAGACCGAGACGATGCTCCGCGCGGGCAAGCGCAACCCAAAGCCTGCGCCATGTGCCGTAGCGTTTGTCCGGCGAGAAGAGGCGCAGCATGTATTCCGAGGCATATCGGCTCGAAAGGGGGCTTTCGTAAAATTCTTTCATAAATTAATCGTCCTTCAACAGTTTTCGGGCAGTCCTCTTATCGGAGGATTATCTCTTCCCTGCCCGGGCCGACGGAAACATAGCTTATGCGGCAGCCGATTTCGCGTTCGACGTATTCAACGTATTTGCGGGCATTTTCGGGAAGCTCGTCATAGGTGCGAATCTTTGAAATGTCGCAGCCCCAACCGGGAAGTTTAACATAAATGGGCTTTGCCCTGCCGAGTTTCGAAGGGAAGGGGAACGTGCGGGTCACTTCACCGTCGCATTCGTATGCGGCGCAAACGGGGATGGAATCCATGTAGGAAAGGATGTCGAGCTTTGTGAGCGCGACTTCCGTTGCACCCTGCATCTGAACGCCGTACCGCGTTGCAACAAGGTCGATGGGGCCGACTCTGCGGGGGCGTCCCGTTGCGGCGCCGTATTCACCGCCCTCTTTACGCAGCCTTTCGGCCTCTTCTCCGAACCATTCGGCGGTGAAAGGACCTTCGCCGACGCAGGTGGAATATGCTTTCACAACGCCGATGACGCGGTTCACGGGAATGTCCGGCGCACCGGAGCCGATGGGAGCGTATGCCGCAAGGGGAGAGCTGGAGGATGTGTAGGGATAGATGCCGAAATCAATGTCGCGCAGAACGCCGAGCTGAGCTTCGTAAAGGATCTTTTTGCCCTCGTGAGCTGCTTTGCGCAGGTATGCGCTCGTGTCGCCGATATAGGGCTTGAGAATCTCGCCGTAGGTATCGAGGTATTCAACCATGCTTTCAAGGGAGAAAGGTTCGCCGCCGTATACGCGGGTTATCTGAAGGTTTTTGAATTCAAGAACATCGGAAAGGTGGTCGATAAGGTATTCCCTGTCGAACAATTCACCGAGCATAATGCCCTTTTTCATGTATTTGTCGCCGTAAACGGGGGCAATGCCGCGCTTTGTCGAACCGTAGGGTTTGTCGGAAAGGCGTGCTTCTTCAAGCCCGTCCAATGCAACATGATAGGGCATAACAATGATGGCACGGGAGCTTATCATAAGGTTTTCCGGGGAGATATAGACGCCTGCATCGTGCAGCCTTTCGATTTCGCCGCAGAGGTGGCGGATGTCGACAACGGTGCCGTTGCCGAGAATATTCATCTTTTCACGGCGGAAAATGCCGGAAGGCAAAAGATTCAGCGCAAATGTGCCGTAGTCGTTTTTGATGGTGTGTCCTGCATTGTTGCCGCCCTGGTAACGAACAACAATGTCATATTCTTCCGCAACGAGGTCAACCATTCGGCCCTTGCCCTCATCGCCCCAGTTGATGCCCACGATGGCGCATGTTTTCATAATCTGTACTCTCCTTTTTGTATAAAGCCGGAGCTTTTTGCAAAGCCGAAGCTTTGCTCCGGTTTCGTAAGCGGAATCGAATGCTGCATTGCGGGCGCAGCATTTTGTTTTGCGGTCGATTCGGGTAAAAATCGCGCCGAAAGTGCCGGCTGACCGCGCTTTTGAACCCCTCGCTTTCAGAGCCTCTCCGTTGAGATTGAGAATGAGATTGAGAAGATTCCCTCCGCAGAGGTTTTTCCGAAAAGACTGCCGTAGCGGAGTTTTGCTTTACCCGTACAATAATAACATTATATTCCGTTTATTGCAAGCGCGAATGCGGGGGGCGCGGTTTTATCGGAATGCAAAAAACCATGCAAATAAAGCAAAAACGAACGGAAAAAAATATATCGAGCAACATATTTGATATATCTGCAAAAAAGCCTTGAAATTGCAGGTAAAAATCTGTTACCATGAGCCCATGAAACAACGGAGGTGGGCAGCATGAAACGTGTTGCGGTCATCATGGGGAGCGACAGCGACCTGCCGGTTGTGTCCGGCTGTGCGGCAAAGCTCGATGAACTCGGAATAAACTATGAAATGCGCGTTATGTCCGCGCACAGAACCCCGGCGGATGTTGCGGAATTCGCACAAAACGCCTATAAACGTGATTTCGGCGTTATTATCGCCGCAGCGGGCAAGGCGGCGCATCTTGCGGGCTTTATTGCCGCAAACACAACTTTGCCCGTTATCGGCATACCCATCAAAGCTTCAACGTTTGACGGGCTTGATGCCCTGCTTGCAACGGTGCAGATGCCCTCGGGCGTGCCCGTGGCAACGGTTGCCGTTGACGGTGCGGCCAACGCCGCGATACTTGCGGCTCAAATGCTTTCGCTTGCGGAACCCGCACTTCACGAAAAGCTTGACGCAATGAGAATAAAAATGGCGGAGGATGTCCGCAAAAAGGATGCTGCATTGCAGCACAGAGATTAACAATAAACAAAGATAGCCGCAGCCCGTAATGATGCGGCTATCAAACTTTTTTTCGGGGACTGCGGTGCGAACGGCACTTTCAAAAAACGGTGCCGCTCCGACTGCGGAACCGAACGGCGAAACGCAAACAACAAAAATAACAAACAAGGCAAACGGATACCGAAAAGGAGGAACAAAAATGAAAAAGACTCAGCAGCTCTACGAAGGCAAGGCAAAGAAGGTTTACGCAACCGATGTCGAAGGTATTTATATCGTTGACTATAAGGACGATGCAACCGCATTTAACGGCGAAAAGAAGGGTACAATCGCGGGCAAGGGCGTTATCAACAACCGCGTTACGAACTATCTCATGAAAATGCTTGAAGAAAAAGGCATTCCGACTCATTTTGTCGAACAGCTTTCCGACAGGGAAACGGCGGTCAAAGCCGTCCGTATCGTTCCTCTTGAGGTCATTGTCCGCAACGTTGCGGCGGGTTCGCTTGCAAAACGCATAGGTTTCCCCGAAGGCACGAAACTCAAAAGCACCGTTCTCGAACTTTGCTACAAGGACGATGCATTGGGCGATCCCATGATTAACGACAGCCATGTTTTTGCAATGGGTCTCTGCACGCCGGAGGAGCTTGAAACGATAAAAAAATACGCTCTGAAAATCAACGAAATTTTGACCGCATTCTTTGCGGAAGTCAACATCGAGCTTATCGATTTCAAACTTGAGTTCGGAAGACTGAGCGACGGCACAATTGTGCTTGCGGACGAGATTTCGCCGGATACCTGCCGTTTCTGGGACAGCAAAACCCACGAAAAACTGGATAAGGATCGTTTCCGCCGCGACCTCGGCAATGTTGAAGGCGCATATCACGAGATCCTGCACCGCCTGATGGGCGAGTAAGCTTTTGTGCGAAACTCGGAGAATTAACAGAATGATTTATCTGGATTGAGAACAGCAAAATGGATATTTTGGAAAGCATAACCGAACACGAAACAACATTTGAACATATCGGCGAGGAATGCGGCGTTGTGGGCATTGCCGCTTCAAAGCGCGAAAACGTTGCCGCGCTTGCATATTATGCACTCTATGCTTTGCAGCACCGCGGGCAGCAGAGCGCAGGCATTGCCGTCAACGACGACGGCGTTATAAACGCGCACTGCGATGAGGGGCTTGTCAACGAGGTATTTGACGGAAATTCGCTTGCAAAACTCGGAACGGGAAGCATGGCGGTCGGGCATGTCCGCTATTCCACAACCGGCTACGAAAAGCGCATCAACTGCCAGCCCCTTGTGGTGAACCACATAAAGGGCACGATGGCGATAGCACACAACGGCAACCTTGTCAACGATGCCGAACTGCGTGAGGAACTGGAGCTTGCGGGTTCTATTTTCCACACAACGACCGACACGGAAGTCATTGCATACACAATTACCAAAGAACGGCTGACGGCTGATTCCATTGAGGAGTCGGTATCGCGCGCAATGGACAGGATAAAGGGTGCCTATTCACTTGTTATCATGTCGCCCAAAAAGCTTATTGCCGCACGCGATCCGCACGGGTTCCGTCCGCTCTGCATCGGAGAACTGTCCGAAGGCGGTTACTGCTTTGCTTCCGAAACATGTGCGCTTGATGCAATGGGCGCGAAATTCCTGCGTGATGTTGAACCGGGCGAGATAGTTGTTGTTGAAAACGACGAGCTGCGCAGCCTGCGCAGCCACTGCGGAAAAGTCAAGCCTGCGCTCTGCGTGTTTGAATACATCTATTTTGCGCGTCCCGACAGTGTTATTGACGGCTGTTCGGTGCATCTTGCGCGTCAGCGCGCGGGTTCGTTCCTTGCGCTTGAACATCCCGTGCAGGCGGATGTTGTTATCGGCGTTCCCGATTCCGGGCTTGATGCCGCGATCGGCTTTTCAAGACAGTCCGGCATTCCCTACGGCATCGGCTTTATCAAAAACAAATATATCGGCAGAACCTTCATTCAGCCGAAACAGAACGAGCGTGAAAAGCTCGTTCGGATCAAGCTCAACCCCGTATCCGCAACTGTCAGCGGCAAGCGCGTTGTGCTTATCGATGATTCCATCGTTCGCGGAACAACAATCAAGCGTATCGTCCGCCTTCTGCGTGAAGCGGGCGCAACGGAGGTGCATGTGCGTTCCGCCGCGCCGAAATTCCTGTTCCCCTGCTATTTCGGCACGGATATCCCGGACCAGAAGCTTCTGGTGGCCACGGGCCGCACCGTGGACCAGATCAATGAGATCATCGGGGCCGACACCCTGGGCTACCTGTCCACCGAGCATGTGGTGCAGCTGGCCAAAAACGCAAACTGTGGGTTCTGCACCGCCTGCTTCACCGGCAAATACGCGGTGAAGCCGGAAGAGGTGCTTTCCACCGATATTCATGAACGCCACCTGAATGACCGTCCCAAGGACGAGAAAAAGTTAGGAGAGTAACAATGGAAAAGAGCTATTCGGAAAGCTATGCAGCCGCAGGTGTGGACATCACCGCCGGCTATCGTTCGGTCGAACTCATGAAGCAGTATGTGGCCCGCACCATGAACGAGCACTGCATCGGTGGTCTGGGCGGCTTCGGCGGCCTGTTTGAGCTGGACTGCACCGGCTACAAGCACCCCGTCCTCATCTCCGGCACCGACGGCGTCGGCACCAAGCTGAAGATCGCCATGATCATGGACAAGCACGACACCATCGGCATCGACTGCGTGGCGATGTGCGTCAACGACGTCATCTGTGCCGGTGCAAAACCGCTGGTCTTCCTCGACTACATCGCCTGCGGCCGCAACATCCCCGAGAAGATCGCCGAGATCGTCAAGGGCGTGTCCGAGGGCTGCGTTCAGGCTGACTGTTCTCTGGTGGGCGGCGAGACCGCTGAGCACCCGGGCATGATGCCGGAGGACGAGTACGATCTGGCCGGTTTCACCGTGGGCGTTGTGGATAAGGAAAAGATCTTGAACAACGAGACCATGGCAGCCGGTGACGTGATCCTCGCCCTGCCCTCCACCGGTGTGCACTCCAACGGCTTCTCGCTGGTGCGCAAGGTGTTCAACATCGACGCCGACCCCGATGTGCTGTTCTCCACCCCCGCCGAGCTGGGCGGCAAGACCCTTGGCGAGGCGCTGCTGGCTCCCACCAAGATCTACGTCAAGCCCGTGCTGAAAGTGCTGGAAGAGGTGCAGGTCAAGGGCATCTCCCACATCACCGGCGGCGGCTTCTACGAGAATATCCCCCGCAGCCTGAAAAAGGGCTGCTGCGCCCGCATCAACAAGGCAGATGTGCGCACCCCCGCCCTGTTCCACCTGATGCAGAAGGTGGGCGGCATCTCCGAGCACGATATGTTCAACACCTTCAACATGGGCGTGGGCATGGTGCTCACCGTGCCCGCCGAGCAGGCTGATAAGGCACTGGAGATCCTGCACGCCAACGGCGAGCCGGAGGCTTACCGTCTGGGCGTCATCGCAGAAGGTGAGGGCGTGGAGCTGTGCTGAACATTGCCGTGTTAGTGTCCGGCGGCGGCACCAATCTGCAGGCGCTGCTGGACAGCGAGGCCCGTGGAGAGAACCCCAATGGTAAAATTACGCTGGTAGTGGCCTCCAAGCCCGGTGTCTTTGCGCTGGAACGCGCCGCAAAGGCGGGTGTGGAGGGCTGTGTGGTGCGCCGCAAGAACTACGCCGCCAGCGAGGAATTTGATGCTGCACTGTTGGAAACACTGCGGGCGCACAAGATTGATCTGGTGGTGCTGGCGGGCTTTCTGTCCGTGCTGGGCCCCAGCGTCATTGCGGCCTATCCGCGCCGTATCCTGAACGTGCACCCTGCGCTGATTCCTTCCTTCTGCGGGCCGGGAATGTACGGCCTGCGTCCCCACGAGGCTGCATTGGCCCGAGGCTGCAAGGTGACCGGCGCTACTGTCCACTTTGTCAACGAGGAGTGCGACGGCGGGCCTATCCTGCTGCAGAAGGCCGTGGACATCCTGCCCGGCGACACCCCCGAGGTGTTGCAAAAACGGGTGATGGAGCAGGCGGAATGGAAGCTGCTGCCCAAAGCGGTGGCTATGATCTGTAACGGTGAAGTGGAGTAAAAGAACCCTCTCCGTCAGTGCTGACGCACTGCCACCTTCCCCGAAGGTGGAGGTTTTACACATCTGATGGTAACGCAGAAAAAAGCTCCCCCCGAGTGGACAGACTTCCCCCGATCGGGGGAAGATGGCGAAGCCAAAAAGGGGAATAGCTGGCGAGCGAATGCGAGCCTGAGAGGGTCTGAATAGGAGAACAACAATGGAAAAGATCAACCTGAACGAGTATCTGGCCTCCAACGAGTACCCCGGCCGCGGCATTGCTGTGGCAATGGCACCGGACGGACGGCAGATGTTTATCGGCTACTTTATCATGGGCCGCAGCGAGAACAGCCGCAACCGCGTGTTTGACCCTGTGCCCGAGCGCGGCGGCATCTGCACCGTTGCAGCCGACCCCGCAAAGCTGGAAGATCCCAGCCTGATCATTTATAACCCGGTGCTGACCCTTGGCAAGACCCACATCGTGACCAACGGCGACCAGACCGATACCATCTACGACCTGATGAGTCAGGGCAAGAGTTTTGCCGACGCCCTGCGCACCCGCACCTTTGAGCCGGACGGCCCCAACTACACCCCCCGCATCTCCGCTGTGGTGTACGCTGACGGCAGCTACCAGATGAGCATCCTCAAGTCTGCCGACGGCAACGGTGACAGCGTGCAGCGCTATTTCTTTGATTATCCCCAGCCCGTTGCAGGCGAGGGCCACTTCATCAGCACCTACAAGCACAACGGCAACCCCATCCCCAGCTTTGAAGGTGAGCCTTTGCGCTTTGCCTGCCCCCGCACCATCGGTGATTTTGCCCACGATATGTGGAGCAGCCTGAACGTGGACAACAAGGTGAGCCTGTTTGCCCGGGTCATCGACCTGGACACCGGCGAGAGCGGCGATATGATCTTTAATAAATATGATCCGGTGTGCAGCGACCTTGACGACCCCGAGGAGCCGGAGCTGCTGCCCGAGGAGCTGGAACTGCTCAAAAAGCTTGACGCCGAGGAAGAATAAGAGTAAACCTTAGGATATAAGGAGGATGCACCAATGAATGAACTCGCACTGAAGTACGGCTGCAACCCCAACCAGAAGCCCAGCCGCATTTATATGGAAGATGGCTCCGACCTGCCTGTTACCGTGCTGAACGGCAAGCCCGGCTACATCAACTTTCTGGATGCCCTCAACTCCATCCAGCTGGTCAAGGAACTGAAAACCGCCTGCGGTCTGCCCGCAGCGGCTTCCTTCAAGCACGTTTCCCCGGCGGGCGCAGCACTGGGTCTGCCCCTGACCGAGGTGGAGCGCCGGATGTACCACATTGCCCCGGAGACCGAGCTCTCCCCGCTGGCTTGCGCCTACGCCCGCGCCCGCGGCGCAGACCGGATGTCCTCCTTCGGCGACTGGATCGCCCTGTCTGACATCTGCGATGTGCCCACCGCAAAGCTGATCCAGCACGAAGTCTCTGACGGTATCATCGCCCCGGGCTACGAGCCGGAGGCACTGGCTATCCTGTCCGGCAAAAAGAAGGGCAACTACAATGTGGTCGCCATCGACCCCGCCTATAAGCCCGCGCCCATCGAGCATAAGCAGGTGTACGGCATCACTTTCGAGCAGGGCCGCAACGAGCTGGTCATCAACGCAGACACCATGCTGAACAACTGGGTCACCGAGAACAAGGATGTGACCGAGGAGCAGAAGCGCGACCTCATTATTGCCCTCATCACCCTGAAGTACACCCAGTCCAACAGCGTGTGCTACACCTATAATGGTCAGACCATCGGCGTGGGTGCCGGCCAGCAGAGCCGCATCCACTGCACCCGTCTGGCCGGTCAGAAGGCCGACAACTGGCAGCTGCGCCACATGGACAAGGTGCTGAACCTGCCCTTCCGTGACGATGTGGCAAAGCCCAACCGCGACAACGCCATTGATGTTTACATCGGCGATACCCCGGAGGATGTCATCGGCGATGACGTCTGGGCCGAGACCTTCACCCGCCAGCCCGAGCCGCTGACCGCCGAGGAAAAGAAGGCCTACCTCAGCAAGGTGACCGGTGTTTGCCTTGGTTCGGACGCTTTCTTCCCCTTCGGTGACAATATCGAGCGCGCCCGCCGCTCCGGCGTGACTGCCATCGTGCAGCCCGGCGGTTCCATCCGCGACCAGCAGGTCATCGACACCTGCAACAAGTACGGCATCGCCATGGCCTTCTGCGGCCTGCGGCTGTTCCATCACTGATTTTCCTCTGCACAGGAGCAACGCAGCAAAAGCCTTCCCCCGGACGGGAAAGACTCTCCCCGGCCGGGGAGAGATGTCGCGGTAGCGACAGAGCGGGGAACGGGTGGCGCGTAAGCGCCGGATGGGGGCGTACGGAAGCTGCCCCTCATCAGTCTGCTGCGCAGACAGCTTCCCCCAGAGGGGGAAGCCTTCAGAGGATGCCCGCATACGCGGGCAGATCAAAAACGGGAAGGTGAATGATATGGCTGAAAAAATTTTGGTAGTGGGCGGCGGCGGCCGCGAGCACGCCATCATCAAGGCACTGAAAAAGAGCCCCGACTGCGGCGAGATCTGGTGCGCACCGGGCAACGGCGGCATCAGCTATGACGCCAAGTGCAAAAACATCAAGGCCACCGATGTGGATACCATGGTGGGCTTTGCAGTGGAAGAAAAGTTCGATTACGTTGTGGTGGCGCAGGACGACCCCCTTGCACTGGGCATGGTGGATGCGCTGGCAAAGGCAGGCATCCCCGCCTTTGGCCCGGACAAGGCCGCTGCCCGCATCGAGGCTTCCAAGGTATTCTCCAAGGATCTGATGAAGAAATACGGCATCCCCACCGCAAAGTACGAGACCTTCGATGACCCCGCAAAGGTCATGGATTACATCCGCGCCGAGGGTAAGTACCCGGTGGTCATCAAGGCGGACGGCCTTGCACTGGGCAAGGGCGTGCTCATCTGCGAAAACGAGCAGGAGGCTGCCGACGGCGTCAAGGAGATCATGCTGGACAAAAAGTTCGGCGCATCCGGCAACCATGTGGTGGTAGAGGAGTTCCTCACCGGGCCGGAGGTCAGCGTGCTGAGCTTTACGGACGGCAAGGTGGTCAAGCCCATGGTCTCCAGCATGGACCATAAGCGCGCCAACGACCACGACACCGGCCTGAACACCGGTGGCATGGGCACCATTGCTCCCAACCCCTACTACACCCCGGAGGTGGCTGCGGAGTGCATGGAAAAGATCTTCCTGCCTACCATCCGCGCCATGAACGCCGAGGGCTGCCCCTTCAAGGGCTGTTTGTACTTCGGTCTCATGCTCACCCCGGACGGCCCCAAGGTCATCGAGTATAACTGCCGCTTCGGCGACCCCGAAACGCAGGTGGTGCTGCCGTTGCTGGAAAGCGACCTGCTGCACATCATGCAGGCCTGCACCGACGGCACGCTGGCACAGCAGGAGGTCAAGTTCTCCGATGGTGCTGCGGCCTGTGTGATTCTGGCCTCCGGCGGCTACCCTGTGGCCTATGAGAAGGGCAAGCCCATCTCCGGCCTTGTGGACGGTCAGCTGCCCGACGAGGAGAACGTGACGGTGTACCACTCCGGCACTGCCATCACCGAGGACGGCCAGCTTGTGACCAACGGCGGTCGCGTGCTGGGCGTTACCGCCACCGGCCCGCGCCTGACCAACGCCCTGAGCCACGCCTACGAAGCAGCCGAAAAGATCAGCTTTGAAAAGCTGCACAAGCGCAGCGATATCGGCCTGCGTGCCCTGAAAGCGCTGGCAGAGAAGCAGTAATTAGGAAAAGCCCCCTCATCAGTCGCCGCAGGCGAGCCGGATGAGGGCGCGCCTTCAGAAGAATTGAATCATAAGGGGGAACCTACCCAATGGTCTATCGTATTTATGTGGAAAAAAAGCCCGGCTTTGATGTCGAGGCAAACGGTCTGAAAAACGAACTCACCAGCCTGCTGGGCATCAAGGATCTGACCGGTCTGCGCCTGCTGAACCGCTACGATGTAGAAGGCATCGACGAGGCACTGTTCAACCAGTGCGTCAGCACCGTGTTCAGCGAGCCGCCGGTGGATAACACCTACGCAGAGCTGCCCGCCAGCGAGGGCGTGTCCTTCGCGGTGGAGTATCTGCCCGGCCAGTTCGACCAGCGCGCAGCTTCTGCTGCCGAGTGCATCCAGCTCATCAGTCAGGGTGAGCGCCCGCTGGTGCGCTCTGCCCGCGTCTACCTGCTGGAGGGCGCTCTGACCCCCGAGCAGGTGGCCGAGATCAAGAAGTATGTCATCAACCCTGTGGAAGCCCGCGAGGCTTCTCTGGAGACCAAAGAGACCCTGAAGATGGATTACCCTGTGCCCGCTGCCGTGGCAGTGCTGGAGGGCTTCAACCAGCTGGACGAGGCTGGCCTTGCCAAGTTCATCGAGGAAAAGGGTCTGGCCATGGATCTGGGGGACATCAAGTTCTGCCAGGAGTACTTCCGCACCGAGCAGCGCGACCCCACCATCACCGAGATCAAGATGATCGACACCTACTGGTCCGATCACTGCCGCCACACCACCTTTGGCACCATTCTGGACGATGTGCAGATCGACGACGCCGTGGTGCAGGAGGCCTTTGACCGCTACATGGCGATGCGCACCGAGCTGGGCCGCGAGAACAAGCCACGCTGCATGATGGATCTTGCCACCATTGGCGCCAAGGAGCTGAAGAAGCAGGGCATCCTGAAGAATCTGGACGAGTCTGAGGAGATCAACGCCTGCACCGTCAAGATCAAGTGCGATGTCAACGGCAAGGATGAGGACTGGCTGTTCCTGTTCAAGAACGAGACCCACAACCACCCCACCGAGATCGAGCCCTTCGGCGGTGCTGCAACCTGCATCGGTGGTGCTATCCGCGACCCGCTGTCCGGCCGCAGCTACGTCTATCAGGCTATGCGCGTCACCGGCGCAGGCGACCCGCTCAAGCCGGTCAGCGAGACCATGCCCGGCAAGCTGC
>ERZ773194.3480-NODE-3480-length-13458-cov-9.808103_pt1 | contig 13458 bp, 7 predicted proteins | sample MGYA00511240_ERZ773194 | MGnify/ENA primary metagenome ERZ773194 (study PRJEB29015, sample SAMEA2737774) | human gut metagenome | biome: human gut; feature: human-associated habitat; material: faeces | place: China | collected 2012 ... | reverse complement strand
GCACCTGCAGCACCTGAAAGTCCACCTTGCGCGAATAGGTCTGGCCGCTGACGGGGTACGCGCCGGGAAAGCCCATCTTTTCGCAGATCTTCTGCTCGAGCGCGACGACCTTCTGCTCGTCGCCGTCAAACAGGGCGAGGAAGCTCGCGCCCGTGCCGGTCGTGCCCTTGCAGCCGAGGAGCTTGAGATTGCCGAGCTGAAACTCCAGCTGCTCGAGATCCATCAGCAGATCCTGCGTCCAGAGCGTGGCGCGCTTGCCGACGGTCGTCGGCTGCGCGGCCTGAAAATGCGTGTAGGCGAGCGTCGGCTCTGCCTTGTGCGCCTCGGCAAAGTCCGCGAGCGCCTGGATGACGTTCACCAGCAGGCTGCGGATCTGCTCGAGCGCTTCGCGCATGAGGATGATATCCGTATTGTCGCCGACGTAGCAGGACGTGGCACCGAGGTGCAGAATGGGCTTTGCCTCCGGGCAGCACGCGCCGTAGGTCAGCACGTGGGCCATGACGTCGTGCCGCACCTCGTGCTCGCGCGCCGCGGCGTAGTCATAGTCGATGTCCGTGATGTGCGCGCGCAGCTCGCGGATCTGCTCATCCGTGATCGGCAGACCGAGCTCCTGCTCGCTCTCGGCCAGCGCGACCCAGAGCCTGCGCCAGGTGGAAAATTTGTTGTCGTCGGAGTAAATGTGCTGCATCGTGCGCCCGGCGTAGCGGGTGCACAGGGGGTTGACGTAGCGGTCGTGCATGCTTATCCTCTCTCTGCGTGGCGCAGCGCCGCCGAGATCAGGCCCTTGAACAGGGGGTGCGCCTTGTTCGGGCGGCTCTTGAACTCGGGGTGGTACTGAACGCCGATATAAAAGTCGTTTTCGGGGATCTCGACGGTCTCCACGATGTGGCCGTCCGGCGACAGGCCGGAGAGCACGAGCCCCTTTTCCTGCATGAGCGCGCGGTAGTCGTTGTTGAACTCGTACCGGTGGCGGTGGCGCTCGGAGATGTCCAGCGTGCCGTAGCACTCCGCCATTTTTGTGCCGGGCACGATGTGGCACGGATATGCGCCGAGGCGCAGCGTGCCGCCCTTGTTGATCTCGTCGCTCTGGTCGGGCATGAAGTCGATGACCTTGTGCGTGCTGCCCTCGTCAAACTCGCCGGAGTTGGCGTCGGCGAGGCCGCAGACGGAGCGCGCAAACTCGATGACCGCGATCTGCATACCCAGGCAGATACCGAGATAGGGGATGTTGTGCGTGCGGGCGTAGTGCGCGGCCGCGATCTTGCCCTCGATGCCGCGGTTGCCGAAGCCGCCGGGCACGAGAATGCCGTCGCAGCTGCCGAGCACTTCCTCTACATTATCGCGCGTGATCGTCTCGCTGTCAATCCATTGAATGTCCACGCGCGTGCCGTAGACATAGCCAGCGTGGCGCAGCGCCTCGGCGACGGACAGATACGCATCGTGCAGCTGCACATATTTGCCCACGAGGCCGATCGTCACGCGGTGCGAGCGGCTGCGGATGCTCTCGAGCATGGCGTCCCACTCGGTCATATCCGGCGCGGGCGCGTCGATGTGCAGCTCACGGCAGACGATCTCGGAAAAGCGGTTCTTTTCGAGCATGACCGGTGCCTCATACAGCACGGGGATGGTCATGTTTTCGATCACGCAGTCGGGCTTGACGTTGCAGAACAGGGAGATTTTGCGGAAGATAGACTCCTCGAGCGGCTCATCGCAGCGCAGCACGATGATGTCCGGGGAAATGCCCATGCCCTGCAGCTCCTTGACCGAGTGCTGCGTGGGCTTGGTCTTGTGCTCCTCGCTGCCGTGCAGATACGGTACGAGCGTCACGTGGATGTAGAGTGCGTTTTCGCGCCCGACCTCCAGCCCGACCTGACGGATGGCCTCGAGAAACGGCTGGCTCTCAATGTCGCCGGTCGTGCCGCCGACCTCCGTGATAACGACGTCGGCGTTCGTCTTGCTGCCGACACTATAGATAAAGTCCTTGATCTCATTCGTGATGTGCGGAATGACCTGCACCGTCTCGCCGAGGTACTCGCCGCGGCGCTCCTTGTTGAGCACGTTCCAGTACACCTTGCCGGTCGTGAGGTTGGAGTATTTGTTCAGATCCTCGTCGATGAAGCGCTCATAGTGGCCGAGGTCGAGATCGGTCTCCGCGCCGTCCTCGGTAACGTACACCTCGCCGTGCTGATACGGGCTCATGGTGCCGGGGTCGACATTGATATAGGGGTCAAGCTTCTGCGCGGCGACCTTCAGGCCGCGTGCCTTGAGCAGACGGCCGAGCGAAGCCGCCGTGATGCCTTTGCCGAGTCCGGAGACAACGCCGCCGGTCACAAAAATGTACTTGGTCATGGTCCACACTCCTCAATCTTCATAGGTACGAATGATATTTTCCGCAATGGTCCGCCGGCGCATACTGGTGTCCATTGCCTGTTTCTCAATGTATTTGTGCGCCTCCGTCTCCGTCATCTGCAGGTGCTGCACGAGCAGGAGCTTCGCGCGGTTGATGATGCGGATATCGGCGACCTTCGCCTCGAGCTTTTCCGTCTTGTGCTGCATCTGCTCGAGCTGGATGCGCACGGCGGTCAGCAGCCGGATGGTCTGCACGATGAGCGATTCCGGCGCGTCATTCGGCAGCACCAGCACGCCGGACTGTTCGAGCAGGGCGGCGTCCGTGTCCGCGTGTTCCGGTGCGGCCAGCAGCAGCACGGCCATGCAGTGCCGCTTTTTGAGCTGCAGCGCCAGCTCCCGGCCGGAGCTGCCGGCGATGGGCTCTGCGATGAGCACACCGTCGATGCCGCCTGCGTCAAACTGTTCGAGCGCCTGCCGCGCGCTGCCTGCGTGATCGAACGGGACGATGTGCGCCCGTGTGAGCAGGGCGCTGATGCGTTGGGTCTGCGCCTCGGAACTGGAGACCAGGAGTGCGCGCACGGTATGCAGCGACGTGTTCATAGCAGTCACCTCGAATCAGAAGTTGGTGCGGAAAAACAAAAAAGACGCTTCCGATGCCGATAAGGGGCACTTTCCCCCAGGTCATCGTGAAACGTCAGCGTTCTCGAAAAGTTACCATATGAACTTATGCCTGCGGCCGCAAAAACAGCACGCAGAATTTTGCCAATCAAAATCCATGTATATAATACACCACGGCATTTGCACGTGTCAAGGATAAAAAAACGGGCAATTTTGCCGAAAAATCTGTGGAATCCGCCGAAAGAAATTGCGTTTTTCCCGCTTGACATTTTTCCGCAACAGGCGTATATTTTGCTACATTGAAACGGCAATGGCGTCGTGGAGAGCACAAGATCTCCGGGCACCAGTGCCGTTTTTTGTTGTTGATACTGATTTGAAATACGGAAAGGGGACCATGCGAGATGGAAAAGATCTCTGACATTTTTGGATCCATGGTATTTAACGATGCCGTCATGCGCGAGCGGCTGCCGAAGGAAACGTACCGGCAGGTGCAGGCGACGATGGAAAAGGGCAAGCGTCTCGATGACGACGCCGCGCGCATCGTGGCCAATGCCATGAAGGACTGGGCGATCGAGAAGGGCGCAACGCACTTCACGCACTGGTTCCAGCCGATGACCGGCATCACCGCCGAGAAGCACGACAGCTTCATTTCGCCCTGCGGCGGCGGTCAGGTCATTATGGAGTTTTCCGGCAAGGAGCTCGTCCGCGGCGAGCCGGATGCGTCCAGCTTCCCGTCCGGCGGCCTGCGCGCAACGTTTGAGGCGCGCGGCTACACCGCATGGGACCCGACGTCCTATGCATTCATTAAAGATAATGTGCTGTGCATTCCGACGGCGTTCTGCTCTTACGGCGGCGAGGCGCTCGATAAAAAGACGCCGCTGCTGCGCAGCGCCGAGGCGCTCAACCGTCAGGCCCTGCGTGTGATCCACCTGTTCGGCAACGAGGACGTGACAGCCGTGCGCACGACCGTCGGCCCAGAGCAGGAGTACTTCCTGGTCGACAAGTCTGTGTATGACAAGCGCAAGGACCTGATCTATACCGGCCGCACGCTCTTCGGCGCCAAGCCGCCGAAAGGCCAGGAGCTGGACGATCATTACTTCGGCAGCATCAAGCCGCGCGTTGCGGCGTTCATGAAGGATCTGGACGAGGAGCTCTGGAAGCTCGGCGTTTACGCCAAGACGGAGCACAACGAAGTGGCGCCCGCGCAGCACGAGCTCGCGCCGGTGTTCACGACCGGCAACATCGCTGCCGACCAGAACCAGCTGACGATGGAGATCATGCAGAAGGTGGCCGCGCGCCACGGCATGGTCTGCCTGCTGCACGAAAAGCCGTTTGCCGGCGTCAACGGTTCCGGCAAGCACAACAACTGGTCCCTGACCACCGACACCGGCATGAACCTGCTCGAGCCCGGCGAGACGCCGGCCGAGAACGCACAGTTTTTGCTCTTCCTGTGCGCGGTGATCCAGGCGGTGGATGATTATCAGGATATGCTGCGCATCAGCGTGGCGTCGGCCGCGAACGACCACCGTCTCGGCGCGAACGAAGCGCCCCCGGCCGTCGTGTCGATGTACGTCGGCGACGAGATCGAGAGCATTCTCGACGCCATCGTCAACGAGACGCCCTATGCCGGACAGGAAAAGGAGCTGCTGAAGATCGGCGTGCATGCGCTGCCGCGTTTCCCCAAGGACACGACCGACCGCAACCGCACCTCTCCGTTTGCGTTCACCGGCAACAAGTTCGAGTTCCGTATGCCCGGTTCCTCGGCCTCCATTTCCGGCATCAACGTCGTGCTCAACACGGCGGTCGCCGAGAGCCTCGAGCAGTTTGCTGACGCGCTCGAGGGCAGCAAGGACTTTGAGGCCGACCTGCAGGCGCTCATCCGCAGCGTGCTCATCAAGCACAAGCGCATCCTCTTCAACGGCAACGGCTATGACGACGCCTGGCTGGCGGAGGCCGAGCGCCGCGGCCTGCTGAACCTGCGCACGACGCCGGAAGCGCTGCCGTATTACCTCGCCGACAAGAACGTGGCGCTGTTCACCAAGCACCGTGTCTATACCCGCACCGAGATGGAGGCCCGCTACGAGATCCACCTCGAAAACTACAGCAAGGTGCTCAACATTGAGGCGCTGACGATGCTCGAGATGGCGCGGCGCGACATCATGCCCGCCGTCAGCAGCTATCTGCGCGAGCTGTCCGAGACCGCTGCGGCGATCCACGCTGCGTCCGTCACGGCGGACTGCTCGTATGAGGAGAGCATCATCCCTGAAATGTCCGCGCTGTTGGGCGATGCCTACCGCAAGGTCCGCCGCCTGGATGAGGCGCTCATGGGCGCCAAGACCGTCGAGGGCAGCCAGGCGCTGGCCAACTACTACCGCGACAAGGTCTTCTCCGCCATGGCGGAGCTGCGCATCACGATCGACCAGCTCGAGACCATGACGCCGTCCGACAAGTGGCCGGTCCCGTCCTATGGCGACCTGCTGTTCAGCGTGCGGTAAAAAACGCTTACTCTTTCTTTTTTCTCTCTTCTTTCATTTTCATACTTCTGTCAAAAGCATTGACGGAGAAAAGTAGCACGGGCGATCATTCCCAGCGAGTGCGGGACGGTGCGAGCCGCATAACAGAGCCTGTGTGAAGAACACTCCCGAGCTGCAACCTGAACGGGCGAGAGCCTCAGTAGGTGCGCCGTCAAAGCCGGACGTTATCCCGGTGCGGTTTGTTAGAACCCGTGAGAAGTAAAATAGGTGGCACCACGATACGCAGCTACTCGTCCTATTGTTGGATGGTAGCTGCGTATTTTTTGATATATTCAGGAGGAAAAAATCATGTGTTCCATCATCGGTTATCTCGGCTCGTCCATCTCCGCGCAGGATCTGCGCGCCGGCTTTGACAAGACCATTTCCCGCGGCCCGGACGATACGCGCATGCTGCATATCGGCGCGGCGACGCTCGGCTTCCACCGCCTGGCCATTATGGGCCTGCACCCGGAGGGGATGCAGCCGTTCACGCGGGATGGAAGCGCGCTCGTGTGCAACGGCGAGATCTACGGCTTCCGGCCCATCCGCGAGCGGCTCATCGCTGAGGGCGAGACGTTCGAGAGCGAGTCCGACTGTGAGATCCTGCTCCCGCTCTACGAGCGCGAGGGGCTGGACATGTTCCGCGGACTGGATGCGGAGTTTGCCATGGTCATCTATGATGCCAGGCGCGGCGGCCTTGTCGCGGCGCGCGACCCCATCGGCATCCGCCCGCTGTACTACGGCTATGACGCCGAGGGCGCGATCGTCTTTGCCAGCGAGGCGAAAAACCTCGTCGGCCTCGTGCACGATGTGATGCCGTTTCCTCCCGGACACTATTATGCCGACGGCAAGTTCACCTGCTACCGCGACATGACGCAGGTGGATGCCGTCTGCGAGGACGATCTGGAGACCGTCTGCACCCACATCCGTGAAAAGCTCATCGCCGGCGTGGAAAAGCGGCTGGATGCCGACGCGCCGCTCGGCTTTCTGCTCTCCGGTGGTCTGGACAGCAGCCTCGTGTGCGCCATCTCGGCAAAGCTGCTCAAAAAGCCCATCCGCACGTTCGCCATCGGCATGTGCAGCGACGCCATCGACCTGAAGTACGCCCGCGAGGTGGCAGAGTATCTGCACGCCGACCACACCGAGGTCATCATCACGCCCGAGGACGTCATCCAGGCGCTGCCGGAGGTCGTGGCGCTGCTCGGCACGTATGATATCACGACCATCCGCGCGAGCATCGGCATGTACCTCGTCTGCAAGGCCATCCACGAGCAGACCGACCTGCGCGTGCTGCTCACAGGCGAGATCTCCGATGAGCTCTTCGGCTATAAGTACACCGACTTCGCGCCCAGCCCGGAGGCGTTTCAGGAGGAATCCGCCAAGCGCATCCGCGAGCTGCATATGTACGATGTCCTGCGCGCCGACCGCTGCATCTCCGTCAACAGTCTCGAGGCCCGCGTGCCGTTCGGTGATCTGGACTTCGTACAGTATGTCATGTCCATCGACCCGGCCAAGAAGTGCAACGTCTACGGCAAGGGCAAGTATCTGCTGCGCCACGCCTTTGAGGGCGACTGGCTTCCGCACGATATCCTCATGCGCGAGAAGGCGGCCTTCAGCGACGCGGTCGGCCACTCCATGGTCGACGATCTCAAGGCGTACGCCGAGCAGAAGTACACGGACGAGGAATTTGAGACCCTGCGCCGGAGGTACGACTTTGCGCAGCCGTTCACCAAGGAATCGCTGCTCTACCGTGAACTGTTTGAGCAGTATTACCCCGGTCAGGCGCACATGATCGTCGATTTCTGGATGCCGAACAAATCGTGGGACGGCTGCGACGTGGACGACCCGTCCGCGCGCGTGCTCGCAAACTACGGCGACAGCGGAAAGTGAGGAGCATATGGACGACACTGCGCTGCGCATCCGCACCGCGCGCCTGAGCGACGCGCCCGTGCTGCTGAAAATTTACGCGCCGTATGTGGAAAAGACGGCCATTACGTTCGAGTGCACCGTGCCGGATATCGAGGAATTTGCCGCGCGTATGCGCGCCACGCTCCGCCGCTATCCGTACCTGGTCGCGGAGCGCGGCGGCGAGATCGTCGGCTATGCCTACGCCGGGCCGTTCGGCAGCCGCGCCGCCTATGACTGGGCGGTGGAGATGAGCATTTACCTGCGCGAGGATCAGCGGCACCGGGGGACGGGCAAGCGGCTGTACGCCGCGCTCGAGGCGGTGCTGCGCGCGCAGAACATTCAGAATCTCTATGCCTGCATCGGCTGCCCGGACGGGGCGGACGACGCGCACCTGACGCGAAACAGCGCGCAGTTTCATGCGCATCTCGGCTATCGGCTCGTCGGGGAGTTTCCGCGCTGCGGGTATAAATTCGGCACCTGGTACTCCATGGTCTGGATGGAAAAGTGCATCGGCGCGCACGAGGCGCAGCCTGCGCCCGTGCGCCCGTTCCCGGAGCTCAGCCCGGCGGAGCTGGAAGCCATTTTGGACCGTGCATAAAGCCGCGGGCCGTTTCCGATCTGGAAACGGCCCGTGCTTTTTTTATCGCTTTTGCAGCAGTTCATACGCGCCCAGCAGCATCTGCGCCGCCTCGGCGCGCGTGAGGGACGCCGCACAGTCGCTGCCGGCCGGATACACGCCGCAGGATGTCAGACTTGACACGGCGGCGCACGCCCAGTCGGGAATATAGTCGCCCTCGAGCGCGGCGGCGGGGGAGGGGTCGAGGAAGTTGCTGAGCATGACGGCAGCCTCGGCTGCCGTGATGCCGCGCTGTGCATCGAATACGATTGCCGTACCGTCGGAGTAGCCGGTGATGTCGCCGTTCATGACCGCGGTCGCAACGTAGGTCTTGGCCCAGGCGGGGATCTGCTCGTCGTCGCCGAAACCGGTCGAGAGCACGCCCTGCAGCATCGAAGTGCCGGTCAGGTGCGTGCACATGGCCAGAAATTCATCGCGCGGCATGGGGCTGTCGGGGTCGAAGAGATACTGCCCGCCGACCTGCCGGCCGACGCACAGCCCCTGCTCGGCGAGCATGACGGCGGCGTATTCCTCCGGGCGGCCGGCCATGTCGCTGTAGGTGACGGCCGGCTTCTGCTTCTTGATGGAGATGATGACGGTCGCCTCCTGCGATTCGTTGCCGCTGCTGTCGGCGGCGCGGAAGCCGAAGTAGTCGCGCCCGCGCTTGCCGTCGGCGGGGGTATAGACGAACGTGCCGCTGTCGGTGAGCGTTACCGTGCCCTTGATGGGCTCGGTCGTGATGCGGAAGGTGAGCGGGCTGCCGTCGGGCGCATTTGCGCTCAGTGTGCCGCCGATGGACGTGCCGCGGAATGTGGTCAGCTCCAGATTTTCGGCCACGGGCGCGGTGTCGGCCGCGGCCTGCTCGGCAAAGCCGGCCGGGACGAGCGCCGCACAGAGCGCCAGCGCGCACACGGCCGCAAGAATTTTCTGCTTCATAATGCAAAACCTCCGTGCAAATGTAGGCTGCTCCTAGTTTGCACGGAGGTGGTGGAAATATGCGTTTTGGCCTTATTCGGTCCGCAGGGCGACGACCGGGTCTTTTTTCGCTGCCATGCCCGACGGGATGAGGCCCGCGATGAACGTCAGCGCCATGCTGATGAGGATCAGCAAGATCGCGCCGAGCACCGGCAAAATGGCGCTCAGGGTCGGCAGGCCGGTCAGATGGTGCACGATGAGGTTGATGGGGATCAGCAAAATCAGTGTACACAGGATGCCCATCACGCCGGCTGTGAAGCCCTCAATGAGCGTCTCGGCGTTGAACACGCGCGAAATGTCCTGCTTGCTCGCGCCGATGGAGCGCAGGATGCCGATCTCCTTCGTGCGCTCGAGCACGGAGATATAGGTGATGATGCCGATCATGATCGACGACACGACAAGCGAGATGGCCACGAAGCCAATGAGCACGTAGCTGATGGCGTTGATGATCGTCGTGATGCTGCTCATGAGTAGGCCGACATAGTCGGTGTAGCTGATCTGATCGTTCTCGGCGGCGTCGGCGTTGTAGTCGTCGATGCACGCGGAGATCTGATCCTTGTTCTCAAAGCTCGAGGCGTAGATGTTGATGGCGCTGGGGGAGTCCTTATCGACGTAGCCGAGCTTTTTCAGGTTGTTGTTGTAGGTCGAACCGCTGGCCGACGAGGCGACGTAGTTGTCGTACACATCCGCATACTGGCTGCTGCTGATGCCTTTGGCACTGATGGCGGAGATGACTTCCTGCGAGGTCATGCCGCTGTAGGCCTTGACGGTCTCCTGCTGCATCTGCATGGAGAGGATCGCGCGCATATACGGCCGGAAGAAGCGGATAAACGTCTCGTCGTCCATGACGTCGATCATTTCCTTCATCTGCTGCGCTGTTTTGCCGCTGGCCTCAAAGACGCCGTTGTCGGCCATCTCTTTGGCGTCGTCGCGGGTGAAGGTCTCCATGGTCTGCGTGAGCGCGGCGTCAAGCGTGGTGTCGTCCGGCGCGGTCATGCACTTGCGGTAGACGGTTGCGCGGTCGTCCACGCTCAGCTTGTTGAGATAGGCCTGCGCGGCGGCAACTTTCTGGTCGGTCGTGGCGGTCGCGGCGTTCGGGAACGCAGAGCCGGTGAACACGTCCACGTCCGGGTTTGCCAGCTGCTTCTGGATGATCTCGGTGCTGTCGGCCTGCTCGATGGCGTAGTCCGTCAGGGCGGAGGTGTAGCCGATGGAACCATAGGTGCTGCTGGTCACGCTGCCCTTGGCCGGGCGCACGATGCCGACGATCTTGAGCTGCACGCCCACGGAATCGTTGTTGTAGAGCTGGTGCAGTCCGTCGGCCGTCTGGCTGATGTCCGTGTAGCCGGAGCCGCTGGCCACATAGCCCTCCGACGGGAGGATGAGCTTGAAGCTGCGGCCGCACAGATCTTCATAGCTCCAGCTGCTTTGCGTCGTGTCGATCTGCTTTTTGTTCATGGACTGCATCATGGCGTTGCTGATGTCGTCCATGCTCTCGAGCCCGAGGGCGTAGAGCGTCAGGTCGGAAATTTCATTGTTTTTGTCCACAACGAGCACGACCTCGTTGTAATTTTGCGGCCAGGAGCCATAGATCACGTCGTACTGGTTTTGCGTCGAGGCGCTCACGAGCGCGCCGTCCTCGCCGGACAGCAGCTCCTGCCAGACATTGAACCCGGAGTAAAACCCACCCATGGAGTCAAAGTAGGCCGTGTAGTCGCCGCCGTACATGGACTTCATGACGTTTTGCAGCAGCTCGGTCGTGTCGGCCTTGATGACGGTGCCGTTGGGGTCCTCGGTATAGACGGCGAAGCCCATGTCATACGTGTACTGGATGCCGCTGATATAGTCGTGGATCTTGTTGTCGGGGTTTTCGAGATATTTTTTGAACTCCGGCAGGTTGTTCGACTGGCCGGTCGCGCTGCTGACCATGGAGTTGAGCATGCTGTACATGACGGTGTTGGCGTAGACCTTGTCGAGATCATGTGTGTCCTTTTCGTCGTCCTTCGCGCCCGTCATGGCCGTGAGCATCCCGGACATATCCACGGGGTTTGCCTCAATCGTCAGCGGGTAGGACGAGAGCGTCTGCTCCTGCACGGTGTTGATGTAGGACTGGAAGCCGTGCGAGAGCGAGAGGATGAGCGCGATACCGATGATGCCGATCGAGCCCGCAAACGCCGTGAGCAGGGTGCGCGCCTTTTTCGTCATAAGGTTGTGCAGCGACAGGCTCATGGCGGTGGCAAAGCTCATGGATGTGTGCTCCTTGACCTTGACGGTCACGGGCGCGGACGTCTCGGACTCCGTGCAGGGGTTGTCATCGCCGACGATCCTGCCGTCGAGCAGCCGCACGGTGCGCGTGGCATATTTCGACGCCAGCTCCGGGTTGTGCGTGACCATGATAATGAGCTTATCCTTTGCAATTTCCTGCAGCAGATTCATGATCTGTACGCTTGTCTCACTGTCGAGCGCGCCGGTCGGCTCGTCAGCCAGCAGGATATCGGGGTTGTTGACGATGGCGCGCGCGATGGCCACACGCTGCATCTGGCCGCCGGACATCTGGTTCGGCGCCTTGTCAAGCTGGTCGCCCAGACCGACCTTTTCCAGTGCCTCGACGGCGCGCGCGCGCCGCTCCTCGCCGGAGACGCCGGAGAGCGTGAGCGCGAGCTCGACGTTTGCCAGCACGCTCTGGTGCGGGATGAGGTTATAGCTCTGAAAGACGAAGCCGATGGAGTGGTTGCGGTAGGTATCCCAGTCGCGGTCGTCGTATTCCTTTGTGGAGCGGCCGTTGATGATGAGATCGCCGGAGGTGTAGCGGTCGAGCCCGCCGATGATGTTCAGCAGCGTGGTCTTACCGCAGCCGGACTGGCCGAGGATTGCAACAAACTCATTCTCGCGGAAGGCGATGTCGATGCCCTTGAGCGCCTCGACCTGTGTCGTTCCGGCCTCGTATACCTTGGTGATGTGTTTCAGTTCCAGCATGGATGGGATGCTCCTTTATATGGAAGCCGCGTGTCGCAGCGGCCTTTCTACAGATTAAATAAGTATAGGCTATTATGATAAGCGCAGCACCGGCGTTCGTCAAGCGGCAGTGTGTTGGTTTTTCAGATTTTTTACGCTTTATTCACAAAGCGATCCCTTGGGAATTCACGTGTTCGCTGTTGAAACGCGGGGGAATATCTGCTATAATATTTCGACCCGCGGATCTGAGATCCGAACATGATAATTGGAGAGCGTAGACTATGAAAATTGTGATCGTGGGCGCTGGCCGCGTGGGGTATGCCATCGCGGAGCAGCTCCTGACAGAAGGGCATGACATCACGGTCGTCGAGGGCGACCCGGAGCGTGCCGCTTATATTTCCTCCACGCTGGATGTGATCGTGGTCGAGGGGCGTGCCAATGTCGACCAGCTGCGCATTGCAAATGTCGCGGATGCGGATCTGCTCATCGCCGCAACGACCTCGGATGAGACCAACCTCATCAGCTGCATGGTCGGGCGCAAGCTCGGCGCGACGCATACGATCGCGCGCGTGCGTGACGAGGAGTATTATCAGGACGTGGTGCTGCTGCAGGACGAGCTGGGGCTGAGCCTGTCCATCAACCCCGAGCGTACCTCCGCCAAGGAGATCTCGCGCACGCTGCGTTTCCCGGCCGCTACAAAAGTCGAGCCGTTTGCAAACGGGCTCGTGGAGCTTGTCGAGTTCAAGCTGCGCGAGGGCAGTAAGCTCGATGGCCTGCGCCTGAACGATTTTCGCAGCCGCTACAGCGAGGGCATCCTGATCTGTGCCGTGGAGCGCGAGGGCAGCGTGACGATCCCGAACGGCGATTTTGTGCTCGCCGCCGGGGACTATGTCACCGTGGTCGGCGCGCCGCATGAGCTGCATGAGCTTTTTCGCAAGATCGGCGAATTCCGCCATGAGGCCGAGAGCGTCATCATTGTCGGCGGCGGCCGTATCGCCGAGCGGCTGGCGCTGGAGCTGGCGAGGATGCGCATCCACTCGACGATCATTGAGCGCGACCCGGCGCGCTGCCGCGTCATGAAGACACTCCTGCCGGAGGCGACCATCATCTGCGCCGACGGTACAAAGCCGGATGTGCTGCGCGAGGAGGGACTCGCGTCGGCGGACGCACTCGTCACGGTCACGGAGTCGGACGAGACGAATCTCATCATCTCCTCGTTCGCCTACAACGAGAATGTGCCGAAGATCGTCACAAAGGTCGATGAGGACAACTTCATCCAGCTTGCCGAGTCGTATGGCCTCACGACGATCATCCAGCCGGCGGACGTCACGGCCGGCCGCATCGTGGAGTATGTCCGCTGGATGGAGAATTCCGCGCACAGCAGCGGCGTGGAGACGCTGCGCATGGTGGCTGACGGTCAGGCCGAGGCGCTGGAGTTCATCGTGCGCGCCGAGAGCCAGTTTCTCGACGTGCCGCTCAAGGCGCTCAAGCTCAAGGACTCCGTGCTCGTCGCCTCGATCATCC
>ERZ773194.3473-NODE-3473-length-13482-cov-3.242571_pt1 | contig 13482 bp, 6 predicted proteins | sample MGYA00511240_ERZ773194 | MGnify/ENA primary metagenome ERZ773194 (study PRJEB29015, sample SAMEA2737774) | human gut metagenome | biome: human gut; feature: human-associated habitat; material: faeces | place: China | collected 2012 ... | reverse complement strand
TTTATCTCCCCTTACCACATAGCCTCTTTGCTGTATGGTACTAATTATGGGGGCATAAGTAGACGGGCGACCTATTCCGAGTTCTTCCATCTTGTGAACAAGTGAAGCCTCATTATATCTTGGCGGATGTTGTGTGAAACGTTGTGTGGCGTTAATCTCACAAGCTTCGGGCTTATCGCCTTTTTGCATTGCGGGCAACAGGTGATTTGATTCTGTGGAGGCATCTGCACCATCGCGTGATTCGCGATAAACACGCAGAAAACCGTCAAACTTCACAACTTCTCCCGATGCGGTAAATCTTTCATCGCGTGTGGAAACCGAAATATCGGCAGAAGTTTTTTCGATCAAAGCATCTGCCATTTGGCATGCTATGGTGCGCAGCCAAATCAGTTTGTAAAGTTTTTTTTGTTGTGGCGTTCCGTCTATTTCATGACGCTCCATTGCTGTGGGGCGAATGGCTTCGTGAGCCTCTTGTGCGCCTTTGCTTTTGGTTACATAGTTTCTCGGTTTGGAATATTCCTCACCGAGTGTGGCGGTTATTTCGTTTTTGCAGGCGTTAATGCAGAATGAAGAAAGATTAACCGAGTCGGTACGCATATAAGTAATGAGACCTTCTTCATAAAGTTGCTGCGCCACGCTCATTGTAAGCGAAACAGGGAAACCAAACTTCCTTACAGCCTCTTGCTGAAGCGTGGAAGTTGTGAAAGGAGGGGCAGGCGTGCGCTTTTGCGGCTTTATGTTTATGTCGTTCACCTCATAGGCGGCGGCTTTGCAATCGTTGCAGAACTTTTCTGCCTCTTCCTTTGTGGCGAAACGCTTGTTCAGTTCCGCGCCAAAGGTATTGCCATTCAGATTAAACGTTGCCGTTACGCGGAAAAACGTTTCGCTTTTGAATTCGTTTATTTCTCTTTCCCTTTCAACTATCAGTCTTACTGCCACACTCTGCACGCGCCCTGCCGAAAGCGAAGGACGTACTCTGTGCCACAGCACCGGCGAAAGCTCAAAACCTACAATGCGATCCAGAACCCTGCGTGCCTGTTGGGCATCTACAAGATTCAGATCAATGGCACGCGGATTTTCTATAGCGTTCAGGATTGCCGATTTCGTTATTTCGTGAAAAACAATGCGGTGTTTGTCGGTTACGGGAAGTTTAAGCACCTCCGCAAGATGCCACGAAATAGCTTCTCCCTCGCGATCCTCATCGCTTGCGAGCCATACGGTTTCTGCGCTTTTTGCTTCTGCTTTCAGTGTACTAACCAGAGCCTTTTTGTCTGCCGGGATTTCGTAGCTGGGTGTAAAATTCTTCTCTACGTCGATGCTGAATTCTTTTTTCTTCAGATCGCGTATGTGTCCGTAACTAGAAAGGACTTTGAAATCTTTCCCAAGAAACTTTTCAATCGTTTTTGCTTTTGCCGGAGACTCGACAATGACAAGGTTTTTCTGCATAATTCTTTCTTTTATAATGGCTTGTACCACAATATTCGGGGACAAAAGTAAAAAAAAAGATTCTCCTTACCTTATATTATAAGGAGAATTTAATAAAATCTTAAGATTTACCAATGTTGATGTTAACTTTTACATCTGTAAATCTTAAGATTTAGCTTAAAGGGAGGATGCTTGCCGGCTTATTTTGTTGCGGATGAGGGGTCTTCCTTTATTTTTTTGAGAAACTCTGTCGGTAACATTCCAAATTGTTTCTGAAAACATTTGGCAAAGTAGGAAGAAGAACTGAACCCGACGAGGAATCCTATTTCGGTAACCCTATATTCTCCCTCCACCATCATTTTGCAGGCTTTCTTTAATCGAGTGACCTTGATGAAATCATTGGGAGTCATGCCAATAATGCCTTTGATTTTGGTAAATACAGAGGTACGGCTCATTCCCAGTTCCTGTGCCAGTGTATTTACCGAAAATTCGGAGTCCTCAATATTATTCTGGATGATTTCGGTACATTTATTCATAAATTCTTCATCCAGTTTATTGTGGACAGCGGAGTGCAGATCGGACAACGGAGTAGAGGCATACGTTTTCTGCTGACTTTCCCTTTTCTTGAGTAAGTTCAGCAATTGTGCTTTCAGGTGGAAAGGTGAGAATGGTTTCTCTATATATGCATCCGCACCGGCTTCCAGTCCTTTGATTTTACTTTCTGTATCCGTTTTGGCTGTCAGCAGAATGACAGGAACATGGGAAATATTGATGTTACTTTTAATTTTCCCACAGAGTTCGAACCCGTCCATTTCCTCCATCATCACATCACTGATGATGAGGTCAATGTTATTCTTTTCAAGGATTTGCAACGCTTCCTCTCCACTCGAAGCCGATATGACAAAATATTCCTCGGACAGAATTTTGGAAAGGAAATCCAGAATCTCCGGGTTGTCGTCCACAACCATAATGGCATATTGTTTTTTCAACGGTTCACTGGGAAGAGTGCTTTCCAGTTCATTTTCTTCTATGCTGTTTTCTGGAATAATCGTATCTTCCACTCGTTTGGCCACTTGTGGCAAAGCAGTGATGGCCGCTTGTTTGGGGAAATATACAGAAATAGAAACACCGTTTTCACCGTCTTCCCTATCGCTGACTTCGATCTTTCCGTTCATCAATTGGACGAGTGAGCGTGTCATGTGAAGCCCGATACCAATGCCCAGTTTATTTATTTCACTGTTGTTCTTAACCTGATAGAATGCGTCGAATATTTTAGTCTTTTCTTGATCGGTGATGCCTATACCGTCATCGGTCACGGTGACTACTATCTCGGAATCCTTTTCTATAGTCGTAATACGAATCGTGCTTTTGGCATATTTCAAGGTATTGCTTAGTAGATTGCTGATAATCTTGGTAAAAGCTTCTTCATCTATGACGATGCTCAGTTCTTCCGGGATAGAGGAAGTGTCAATCGCCACTTTCTTTTGTCTGGCAGATAATTCAAAAATGCAGCTTACTTTGCATATTATTTCTTTAATCCGGTAACAGTCGTACGATAGTTTATAAGATCCCGTATCTACTTTGCGGAAATCCAGCAATTGGGTGACAAGCGCATACAAGCGTTTGTAATTCTGTTCAATAATACTTAGGTATTCCCCATACACATTGTTGATACTTGAAGTTTTCATCAGGTATTCCAATGGGCCGATAATAAGGCTCAAAGGAGTTCGAATCTCATGGGCAATGTTAGTGAAGAAATCTATTTTGGAGTTATAGAGCTCTTTTTCTTTTTCATCGTTCAGCCTCTTGATACGTTCTTTCTGACGTTTCTCCGTGCGTTTTACGTAATACCATACGGTTAACATAATCGCAATTAACAGGACGAGGGCATAGATCAGATAAGCCAGTTGCGACCGGAAGAATGGAGGCAGCACCTTGATTTTTAGTTGTACTTCATTATTGCTCCATAGTTTATCGCTGTTCGTTCCCTTGATCCTTAATACATATTCACCGACGGGTAAGTTTGCATAGGAAAGATGGTTGTTACTTCCTTTAGTGAACTGCCATTCGCTATCCAGACCTTCCAGCATATATTGATAATCATTCTCTTTGGGAGCAATGTAGCTTAGTGCGGCAAAATCGAATCCGATCATGGACTGGTTATATTTCAACACAATCTCATCTGTATATCCTATGGATTGGCGAATGGGTGAATGGGATGTATCGGCCTGTATGTCTTTTCCGAAAATGGTCATATTAGTGAGGACGACAGGTGGATTGTATGTATTTTCTCTTAAGTCTTGCGGGAAGAAATAACAGAAACCGTCTGTCGAACCCAAAAATAGTCTACCGTCAGAAGATTCAAAGCCTGAACATGGTGTGAATTGTTCATTGTATAGTCCGTTTGATTTCGAATAGGTTTTCAGATATTCTGTATCCGGATTATATACAGCAAGTCCCTTATTGGTACTAATCCATAATAAGTCTCCTTTAGGGATAATGGAAGTGATGATTTTATTCGGCAACTTTAGGTAGTCGTATCTGGTAAAATCATCTGTTTCATCATTATATCTACAAAGTCCTTGCCCATAAGTTCCCACCCATAGTCGTTTCTTGTTGTCGATAGCTAGCGTGGTGATTACATTCTTTGTTAGTGAATTCGGATGATCCGAACGTTGATAAGATGTTATCTTTTGGGTTCTGACATTGTATGAATATAATCCACTGATGCTTGTTCCTATCCATATTCTTCCGAAATAATCTTCAATGATATCCGATATTTTGCCTGTAAAAGAACCAATTCTGATGAAATTGTTTTTTTCGGGGTTATAGTAACAGAATCCTGCAGAAGTGCCCACGTAAATACATCCATTACTGGCTTTATATAGAGTGAATACCCGTGAGGAGGGGATAGATGTTGAATCTTCCGGGTTATTGAGAAAACTTTCCACTTTTCCTGTTTTTAAATTAATCACCTCCAAACCTCTTCCATAAGTGGCGGCATATAGTTTATCTCCGTCTACCAGCAGATCGTGTATACAATAGTAAGTTGTGCCTATACTAGCTGCATCCCGGAAAGGGGTAATTTCTTGAGTTTTGGCATCAAATCGGAAAATGCCATTGTCATCCGTACCTATCCAGTATTTATCATCTTTGTCTTCTTTGATAACATTGATTACTTTTCCTGATTGTGGCGTGGACGATGATGAACAGCTATAATATTTGAAATTATTCTGAAATGCCGAATAGAATTTGATTCCATCGAAATAGGAGCCCAGCCAGAGGCTTTCTTCCTTATCTATATAGATGGTATATATAAACTTATTGGCTCCGGTTCTTATTTTCAGATTCGGATTGTCGGATTGTATAATTTCTCCTTTGTCTGCTTTAAAAATTCCCATACCGTTGTCGGATGAAATGAACAACTCGCCAGGTCTGTATTCTTTAATGTCGTGGATATGATATAATAGGTTGTTTGGACTTCTGTCCTGGTAGTTGGTGAAAGTTTTAGCCACAGGATTGAACAGGTCGAGCCCGTTCTGAAAAGTTCCTATCCATAAATTGCCGTGTGAGTCTTCAAACACTTTCTGAATGGAATTATCTGATAAACTATTAGGGTGATTGCTCTTTTTGTAAGTGACGAACGTGTTTTTCTGTTTATCAAAGCAGCATAATCCTTCCGAATAGGTTCCTATCCAAATGTTTTGTTTACTGTCTTGCTGCAATGTCATGATAATGTTTTGGGAGATGCTATTAATCTTTCCGGGAATATTCCGGTATACTCTAAGCCTGACTTTATCAGATGGAGAAAAACGGTAAAGCCCTTCTCCACTCGTTGCAATCCATACTTCTCCGTCACTGTCTTCTATCATATCGGTGACGTAGGTTTGTATCATTTCTTCAGTTTCAGTTTTGGCATGGAAAGGTTGGAAAGTGTCTGTTTTCGAGTCGTAAATGACAATTCCGGTATCCAATCCTATCCACATTCTGCCCCTGCGGTCGATAAATATTTTCTTGACGCTGTTGCTGGTTGTTGCGTTGATATATTCTGATAGATAGTAGTTCTTGAATGCAATACCGTCGAATCTGCTTAATCCATCATCGGTACCGAACCACATGAATCCGCATGAATCTTGCAAAATGCTGTATACTCTGTTGGCGGCTAATCCATCATCCATTGTATAAGAGGTGGAGAAAATACGCTGTGCATTCACCACGAATGAATGTAAGCACAGGATTTGTATGGCTATCAAAAGAAATACTTTTTGCATGGGGATTTGTTTTATCTGTATTGGTTTTCATTAGTATAGGACAATATTAGGAAGAATTAGTAGCAAAAGCAAATGATAGGCTGTCTTTTTAGGTGTGGAATAAAACTTTTGAAAGTGAACAAAAAAATCGTTCAAATCTTGGATAATTATTGGTGAAAATGCATACGGATTAGTCTGTGGCTATCCTTAAATGAGTATAGCTTAATAACATTGTTGTTTTTCTGTACAATATTGTTTGTGTTCTAATAAAACTTCGGTTACATTTGCAGCTATCGTTAATGCTTAACTAATTAAAATTTAGTACTATGTCCAGATTCTTGTTGATCGTGTCATTTGTATGGTGTTGTTGTTCTTGTATTTCTTTACATAAGGATAATAATATGTCGCCCGAAATGCCTGGAGGGGAATATACCCATGCAGATGTAGAGAATCTGGCTTTGTTGTGTAAGGTTTGGGGATTTATGAAATACTATCACCCATCGGTACGTGCCGGAGAATATGATTGGGATCGTGAACTGCTTTGTATAATGCCTTCTTTAGTATCTCTTCCCTCAAAAGAAAAGCGGAATGAGGTTTTAGTAAAATGGATAGATCAATTTGATTTTAAAAAGAAGAATGGGATCTATAGTCTGTGTGCGTCGGATTCGATAAAATTACTTCCTGATTTGGATTGGATAGAAGATAAAAGTAACTTGGGAACGATACTGTCAGATAGGTTAAAAGAAATTAGGGATGCAGAAAGGGATACGGCAAGTTATTATGTGAATTTAGGGGTGATAAATATGGGAAATGCAGTATTTGAGCACGAAGAAAGATATTCTAAATGTACTTTTCCGAATATTGACTATCAGCTCTTATCTTTATTCCGGTTATGGAATGCAATTCAATATTATTTTCCTTACAAATATCTTCTTAAGGACAATTGGAATGAGATATTATTGAATCATATACCTTTATTTCTGGAAATTACCAGCAGAATGGATTACGAGAGTGCTTTAAAAAGATTTATTGCAGAAATCCATGATACTCATGCCGGTATTTATGGCGGACCAACAAAAAAATATTTAGTACCCGTTGTGATACGTTTCATTGAAGGCAAAGCTGTAGTAACAGAATATTATGAATTAAAATCCGAGTTCAAGGAGGAGAAGCAAATTTTGCAGCCGGGAGATGTGATTCTACGTATCAACAGTGAAGCGGTAGATTCCATCATAAAACGTATCACGCCATACATATCAGCTTCTAACGAAGCTTCTTTGTTGAGAAGGATAGCTGTTGATGAACTTTTATGGTCCAATGATACACTATTGTATGTAGACTATGAAAGGAATGGTGTTGTAGAAAAATCAAGAATCAAATGTTTACCGAATAGAATGCGTGAATCTACTATCTTCGAAAAGCCTCATCCACTTGTTACAGTTCTCCCTTCTGATATTTTGTATTTATATTTGGGGAGTAACATTGGTGGAAAAGTTCCCCAAGAGATAAAAGCAAAAAAGATGATTATTGATTTGAGAGCATATCCTGTAATGAAGAAAATTGAAGGATATTGGGAGTATAATACTCTGTATCCATCTTCTACAAACTTCTCGATATTTACTCACGGAAGTCTTTTGCAGCTAGGATTGTTTACCTTCGGTCCTATAATAAAAGCTGGAAAAGAGAATGAAGATTATTATCAAGGTAAAAAAGTTATCCTAGTAAATGAGGTAACACAAAGCCATGCAGAATTTATGACTATGAAATATAGATGTACTCCCAATACTGTTGTTATGGGAAGTACAACTGCCGGGGCTGATGGCAATTGTTCATCAATCATTTTGCCTGGTAACTTCAGAGCAACATTTACAGGACTTGGAGTTTACTATCCTGATAAGTCGGAAACCCAGCAAATCGGCATTCTTCCTGATATTGAAGTTAAAAACACAATTCAAGGCATATGTAAAGGACGTGATGAAGTTTTGGAAGCTGCTATAAAGTATTTAAACAATAAATGAAAAGCAGTGAAAATCCTTTGTTTAGTAAATATAAGGTTGGAGAACAGTCAAAGGTCCGTTGTTGGATGAGAGTTAAAGATGAAAAGAGCATTGGCAAATAACTAAGGACAAATGAGATTCAGAAAATAAAATCTCACTTTATATAGATTAGTATACGTTTATTCTACGTACATTTGTTTCATTAGTACTCTGTTTTTCGTTTTACTTAAGTTGAACGAAAGAATGACTTAAGTTAAACTATCGATTGACTTAAGTCAATCGGAAACTGGAATGTGTTTTAGAAAATTAATTTATGGGAGAGAGGTTATCAATCCTTCCTAATGAAAAGCTAATAAATAATGAGTGTAAATTATGATCTTTATGAAACTCCCGATCTTGCTAAAAGCGGGGAAGAACAGCCTTTACATGCACGGGTCGTCTTGAAGGGCAGTTATACGGCTGAAGAGTTTGTGGAACAGGTGACTGCGTTTCAGCATATGCCTCATGCGCAAGTGGTGGGCATTATAGAAGCTATATCAAAAGAACTGCGGCATTTACTCTTAAAAGGGTTTTCTGTAGAGCTGGGAGATATTGGTTATTTCACTCTTTCATTGAGTGTTGACAAGAAAGTAATGGAATCAAAAGAATTGCGTTCACCGTCCGTATCTCTGAAAGATGTTAATTTCCGTGTCAACCGGCAGTTTAAAAAGGATATTGAGAGTGAACTCAAGTTACAACTTTATCATTCGCCGTTTCGTGTAAAGAATCCGTTGTCTGAAAAGAAGTGCCTGCAACGTTTGACAAAGTTTTTAGAAGAACATCCGTGTATCAATCGGCGGGATTATGCACAGCTTGTCGGAAAGACAAAAACGCAGGCATTGCAGGATATCAACTCTTTTATCGAGCAAGGGATATTGAAAAAGTATGGATACGGACGTTCGGTAGTATATATAAAAGGGGCGTAAACTTACATAATCCTGGTGAGTCAAAATTAAGCAACTATGAATTATCGTACTATACTTCTACTTGTTGGATGGGTTATCACATTGCCCGCCTGCCACTCTTCCCCGTCTTCAGTTTTGAAAAAGGCTATGCAGATGGAAAATGTTTCTGTCGATAGTATTTTCTTTTATCTTCAGCAAATAGATAAACCGGAGAATTTATCTTCTAAAGAGCAGGGAGATTATTACTTTTTATCCTATAAAGCAACTTTGTGGAAAACCGGGAAACCAGTAGAATCGTTATTGCAGACTGCCATCCATCGCTATATGCAAAATGGGCAGTTATCTCAATGTCTTCAAGCGCGTATAGCCCAAAGTGCTTCCTATTTATATAGTAACCAGCCTGATTCTACATTGCTGATTTCGGATAATCTTCTACGACAACAACTGCTGAATGATACATTAAGAACACAATTGTATGGCCTTAAAAGAGTAGTCTATTCAAGAAATCAGAATTATGGGCAGGCATTGAATATGGCAGACAGTAGTCGGTGGTTAACTCGTAAAAACAAAGATACTCTTGCCTATTTTTCAGCAAGTAGACTTTACTTGAATCTTCTGAAAAAAGTACAGGGCTATGACAGATATACACAAGAGTCTCTACAATTAATGGGAGAGTTTGCAGATTCTCCCAATTACCAATATTTAAATTATCATGTACTGGAGAACTTATTGACTACCAGTTTGGAGGCAAAAGACTTCCAAACATCACTATTGTATCTCCGTCAATTATCGGCTCAACGGCATAGCCGTCATGTCATACCTCACTATTTTCTTCTTCGTGGCAAATCTTATGAGGCATTGAATCAGACGGACTCTGCCAAGTATTACTATCAACAGGCCGCGACCTCTTCTTCGGATTTTATTGCCGTGGAAGCCAATGCCCTCTTATTTGACTTAATCAATGAAAAAGAATATCCGGAACAGGCTTTCTATATCAAACAAAAGGAGAATAAGATTAAGGACGATATACTGACTAGTACCAAGACGGAAATACAAAGAAGAGAATATAATGAGCTTAAATTAAAAAACGAACTTTTTCAGTTGCATTTGAAACAACGCGGAAAAGAACTATGGATGCTGGGCATTGTAACAGCTTTGCTTAGTGTCGGTTTTATAGTGTTTTTCTTTTATCAGAAGGAGAAGAAGAAACGGCTGCAACGGGAAAATCTTTTGCTACACAAAGAGGCGGAGCTCAGCGGACTACGGGAGCAAGAAATCCGTTTGCAAAATAAAGAAGCAGAATTGCGTGAGGCCCTTTTCAGGCGGATAGCCTTTTTTCGGAAGTTACCTTCGCTCCATAATGATGAAAGTCAGGATGAAGTGGCTTCCAGTCGTAAAATTGTAGTGACGGATGCGGAGTGGGTAGAGGTGATTTCTGTTGTCAACGAAGCTTTCGACCATTTTGCGACAAGACTGGAACAAATTTATCCGTTATTGAACAATAAGGATATTGGTTTCTGTTGTCTCGTCAAGATTAATGTTAACATACAAGACCTTTCAGATATTTATTGTGTCAGTAAAGCAGCTATTACCAAACGGAAATACCGTATTAAAACAGACAGGCTGGGTATTACGGATGAAAATGTAAGTTTAGACAGTTTTCTTAAGGCGTTTTAGCTGTTGATTTTTGGGGATTCAATGTATTTGTCCGCCTCTTAAAGAATGCGATAGATGCTTATTTCATTGATAATCAATGATATGTATTCGTCTGGCGTCATCTTTTTTGTCCGCTGCTTTTTTTGTTGCCTTATTGCTTTCCATCTACTTTTGTCCCAATATTCATTTGAAACTAACTAAATACATGTTCGTATGAAAAAGAAAATTATGATTTTGAGTTTGTGTACTTTGGGGCTGTTCGCGCTGGTTGCTTTTATCTTCAACAGTGAGGTAACAAAAGATCCTTTGGCTTTGTCGCCAGTTGTAGGTAAGCGAATCTCAACACCTACCGGAACACTGATTTCCTGTGACTTGAAAGCATTGAAAGACACCGTGGATATTCCACTCAGTTATTTGACCGAAGAGCTTCAAATTGTGAAACTGGACAATCGGGATGAGGCGTTGATAGGGGGATGGGTCCGTACCACAGTGAGTGATAATTATATCTTGGTGAGTAATAAAAAGCAGACTCCATATAAACTGTTTACTCGTGACGGCAAATTTGTTACTACTATTGGAGCTTATGGAGAAGGTCCGAACGAGTATGCCAATACCTATGCCGAGCAATTGGATGAAGCGCATGACCGTATCTATATCTTACCCTGGCAGAGTAATAAGCTATTGGTATTCGACTTGAAAGGAAACCCTCAACCTTCCATCCCTTTGTGTTTGCGTGTCCCTAAAGGACAATTCAAAGTCGACACAAAGAAGTCGGAAGTAACGGTGACGACGCTACCTTTCCAAGGTACTCCGGCTGTAGTATGGACACAGGACTTTGAAGGTAAACGCAAAAATTTTATTCCTGCCCTACATCTGATGGTTCCGTGATTTCAGTAATGAAGTTTTTATGGATAAGAATACTTCCGATTACAGCGTTATGCTGATGACTATCGTGCCTTCTCCGCGGGTAGATAGTTTGATCATTATAATTCACAACAAAACAGGCTTGAAGCCCGGTTCACAGTGAGTTATCCGAACAAGGAAGAAATCCCATGGCATGGCTATACTGAATATCCACGTCACTTCGTTAGCGATGTTTCTGTTCCGGTACAAGTGTCAGCAAATACCTGGAGTGGAAGTAGACCTGCCAAATATATCGTTGACAAACAAACCCTGCACGGCAACTATTTCCGCTTATATAATGATTTCCTGGGAACGAAGAAGATGCAGATATGGCCCTCGTTTGCCAATGGCTATTATATTAACAATATGGAACCTGCCCAATTAAAAGAAACATTGGAAAAAGAATTGGCCCGGAAAGATCTTCCGAACGATGTGCGGAAACGTATCCAAACATTAGTGAAATCATTGGATGAAGGGGGAAATAATGTGGTTCTCTTTGCTAAAATGAAAGATAAATAGCGGGTTCGTCGATAGAAGATATCTGGGGTTTATAAATCCTGCAGTAAGCAGTCGCTTAGTGTAAGATGCCTTACTTCAATTAGTTTAATTCCATTGGGATGCTAATTGGGGTAAGGCACTTATTGATAATAGAAGCACTTAAATATGGAGTTTGGATAAAATAGTTCAAGGCTTGGATAATAATTGGTGAGGAGGCTGTATGCGTGCGAAAAAAAAGTATAGCTTTACGATATTCTTGTTCTTTTGTACGGGATTCGCCTGGAAAATTTATTTTCTCGTTTATCTTTGTGAACGTTACTTTAGAATTTGGTTGCAACAATCTAAAACATCTCAAACTTAAATTAATAACATTAAATCATGTATTATGAATGAAATTGCACGTAAGTTAGATTTCTCATTACGACGCTTGGTTAGTGCTCTTATCATCATTTATTTTTTTGCGGCACCTTTTGCATCGACGTATGCGTCAGGTGCAGTGACTGAAGTATTCCAGGAAGGGAAGAAGGCTGCTACTAGAAAATTAACAGGTAAGATTATAGATAAGAATACGAAGGAGACTCTTATCGGTGCCAGTGTGTGGTTGAAAGATACTAGTATCGGAGGTACTACGGATATGGATGGTAATTTCAATATCAACGTTCCGGGGGGTAAGACCGTAACATTGGTAATCAGCTATTTGGGATATGCTAATATAGAAAAGGAGATATCCCCTTCGGCAAATAATTTGCTTATTGAAATGAGTACCGATGATACAGTGCTTGAAGAAGTGCAGGTAGTAGGTTACGGTACGCAACGTAAAGAAAGTGTGATTGGTTCTATCAGTACATTGAGTGTTAGTAATCTGAAAGTTCCCAGTGCTTCTATATCTACCAATCTGGCTGGTCAGTTAGGAGGCGTTGTTTCTATTCAGCGTGATGGTTCTCCAGGTAGCTCGGCAGAATTTTGGATTCGTGGTATTTCTACTTTTGGTGCGAATAAGACACCTCTGATTCTTGTTGACGGTGTAGAGCGCTCGCTCGACCTGCTTGATCCGGAAGAAATTGAAAGTTTTTCTTTATTGAAAGATGCTACTGCTACTGCTCTTTACGGTGTACGTGGCGCAAACGGTGTTGTATTGATTAAAACAAAACGTGGTTCTGAGGGTAAGCCGAAAATTTCAATCAAAATGGAAGCGGGTATGGTAGCTCCTACCAAAATCCCTGAAATGGCGGACGCTGTGGATTTTGCCAATATGTATAATGAGGCTGTGCCGGGAACTTACAGCCAAAGTGATATTGAAAAATATAGAAATCATACAGACGGAGACTTGTATCCGAATGTGAACTGGCTGAAGTCTGTTTTCAAGAAACATACGTTCAATCAACGTGTCACTGCCAATGTGAGTGGTGGCGGTGAAATTGCACGTTACTTTATTTCTGCCGGCTATTATCATGAAGATGGTTTGTTTATGACCGGCAAAGGAGAGTCTTATAATGGTAATCCAGATTATCAACGCTATAATTTTCGATCGAATGTAGATATTAATTTACATCCTACTACGGTTCTTTCATTGACCTTAGGAGGATTTCTTACCAAAAAGAGGGATGCTGCTAATTCTGATGATATTTGGAAATATGCATTCGCTCTTGAACCGAACGCGTTTCCCATTCAATATTCCAATGGATATTGGGGTGGAGAAAAAGGAGTAACGAATCCTTATTGGCAAGTTACTAGGGGAGGATATGTGGAAGATTGGCAAAGCACATTAAATTCAATGGTCAGTCTGGATCAGGATTTCTCTTTCATTAC
>ERZ773194.3471-NODE-3471-length-13483-cov-14.550566_pt1 | contig 13483 bp, 10 predicted proteins | sample MGYA00511240_ERZ773194 | MGnify/ENA primary metagenome ERZ773194 (study PRJEB29015, sample SAMEA2737774) | human gut metagenome | biome: human gut; feature: human-associated habitat; material: faeces | place: China | collected 2012 ... | reverse complement strand
GAAAGCTTCTCTTTCATCTCATCACCGGTGATGCAGACAATGTTGCATGCCGGAAGCGCTTTCTTTGCGACTGCCTCCGGAACAATGTCATAATCCCCGATCAGTTTTGCCGCCTCATCCGTGTTTTCGGTTACGTAGGATACGGATGCCTGGTAAGCTTCCATGAAGTCTGCAACTGCTTCCGGATGCTCCTTGGCAAAGGCAGTGCGCACAACGGTAACACCTGTCACCAGTGTGCTCACTGTTCCTTCGGACTCCTGGATTTTGTTCCATTCTTCGGTCAGGTCAAGTGCGGTGCGCAGCGTTTCTTTTTTCGTCTGTGCCGTCGTTACAAACGGCTGCGGCAGCATGGCGATTCCATCGGCATCTTCTGCAAGTGCTGCCACGCACTCGGCGTGTTCGCTCTTCCACTCGATCGTTACGTCCTCACCCGGTACGAGGCCGTTCTTTTCGAGGATATAATTCAAAGCATACTCCGGAGTTGCACCTTTGCCGCCCGCATAAATGGTTCTGCCTTTCAGATCCGCAATGGAATGTACGGTATCGCCGTCCTCGACGATATAAAGGACACCGAGCGTATTGACTGCGAGCACCTGCACGCCGCCGTTTGTCTTGTTGTAGAGTACGCTTGCAAGGTTCGCAGGAACCGCGGCGATATCCACCTCTCCCTGTACCAGTTTTGCGCTGACCTCATCCGGGGCAGCGGCAAGTTCAAACGTGTCCGCAGGTGACTCTTTGCTGTCGTTATCGCTCATCATTTTTACCATTCCCATGCTGGTCGGTCCTTTTAATGCAAGCACATGGACCAGTGTCTCATCTTCTGTTTCCGATGCCGCTGTGCTGCTCTCTGTCTGCGTACTTTCTGATACTGTACTTTCTGATCCTGTGCTTTTTGTCCCGCTGCTCTCCGACTTTGTCTCTGTCTGGCCGCATCCTGCAAACAAAAGTACCATTGCAAGAATCGCTGCCGCAAAGCCCAGTCCGGTCAGGCCATCGCCCCGGCGGCCCCGCAGGGGCGCACCCAGCGCCAAGCCGGCCATCAGGGCGGCACGCAGCACGCTGGCGCTAAACCCAGCCAAAACGATCATGGTAAGACAGCACAGTCCGCTGTAAAGGGCTTTCCTTTTACGGCTCCACAGCAGCAGGTCGCCCAGTTTACCGCATACCGCCAGCAGAATGGAAAGATGCAGCCCCGAAACCGCCAGCAGGTGACTGATGCCCGCCCTAGAAAGGGCGGTGCGCAGCCCAGCCGGTAGGTCGGCGGTATCGGCTGTCAGCATAGCGGTGACCAAAGCGGCGCTTTCGCCCTCGCCCAGTGCGTTTAGCTGCTCAATGGCTTGGCGGCGCAGTTGCAGCAGCCACCCCAGCGGGGAAAAGCCCTCGGTTGGTTCGGTCGTCCGCTGGCGGGCGGTCAGGGCTATCCCGCCGGAAAGCAGCAGGGTGTCTCCCTCGCTTTCCGCCCCGGTAATGGTCAGTGTGCCGGCAATGCGTTCCCCGGCCAATGGGGTCTCCTCCTCCGGCAGGTAGGCGGTCAGGTCGATGACACGGTGCTGCCCGCCCACCCGGGCATAGATGGTGCTGCGATGGGCGGTGTAGGGGCTTACCTCCAGCACCGTCCCGGTGAAGGGCAATTCGCAGCCGGTCAGCTGCTCCGCGGCGGTATACCGCCAGGCGTAAAGGCCGCCCATCAGTGCTGCGGCCAGCAGCCCGCACAGCAGGGGCCGCCACAGCGGGCGCAGGGCTTTGATGAGCCCCAGGGCAAGGCAAAGCCCCAGCAAAACAGCCAGTGCTGTGCCGCCTGCCCGCAGGAATACCGCAAGCCCCACGGTCAGCGCTGCCGCGCCGATGGCCAGGTACCGCCGGATGACCATTTTTTTGCCCCCTGTCACTTTTTGTCGATACCATCATTATACAAGATAGAGGGACCATTGGCAATTTGTTTTGCTGCCGCATAGCATGAAACACCGCATTTTATTAGATCTGCCCGCTCCCCGCAGGGAATCCGGGCGGGCACCCCTCTGCTATGGCTGGGCCGTTCCTCCGCTTCTCTGCGGCGGCCCTCCCCATGCGCCGGGGCGCCCGCCCGCCTGGCGGACTGGGGCAGGCCGAAAGGGAGGAAAACCCATGATCTGTGATGCCACCCTTATTTTTCAGCTTTCCACTGCCCGCAGCGCGCTGCCGGTGCAGGGGGCCAGTGTCCTTGTCACCGATCCCATCACCGGGCGCAATACCCGCCTGACCACCGACCAAAGCGGCCGCACCCGCGTACTGTGCGTCACCGCTCCGCCCCTTTCCTGGAGCCAGACCCCCGGGAACGACGGCCGGCCGTACAGCATCTATCACGCCAATATCCGGGCGGAGGGCTATGTGCCGGTGCGCCTGACGGGGATTCAGGTCTTTGCCGGGCAGCAGTCGCTGCAAATGGTAGAGATGATCCCCTGCGAGGGGGGGAAGAGCATAACCAATACGCCGGAGGAGACCATTGGGGAGCCGGAGGACCCGCTGAAAAGCGAGCAGCCCGGCCGCTTTGCCCAAAGCCCGCAGGAGGACGCCCAGCCGCCCGGGTCTTTGCAGGGGGCGGAGCCGGGCCCCGCCGCGAATTTGCCCGAAGCGGAGCCATCCACCGCCGATCTGGCGGGTCTGCCCGATGCGCGGGAGCTGGCCCTGCCCCGCGCTATCCCGGTTCTGGCGGCAGCCGGGGAGGACGATGAGAGTGATAATGACGATGAGCTCACCGCCCCGCCTGTCACCCGCAACCTGGCGGAAGAGAGCAGCAACACCCGCGCCGCCGAGGCGTTGACCGGCCCCCGGGCCGCTTCGCAGGTATATGTGCCGGAATACATCACCGTGCACCTGGGGGCTCCCAATGATACCTCCGCCCGCAATGTCACTGTCAGCTTCCGGGATTACATCAAGAATGTCGCCTCCAGCGAGATCTATCCCACCTGGCCGGAGGCCGCCCTGCGGGCCAATATCCTGGCGCAGATTACCTTTGCCCAGAACCGCATTTTTACCGAATGGTACCCCAGCCGCGGCTACAATTTCAATATCACCAATAATACCGCCTACGACCAGTACTTCGTCTATGGGCGCAATATCTTTACCAATATCAGCCGCCTGGTGGATGAACTATTCGATCAGTACATCCGCCGTCGCGGCGCGGTCAACCCCATCTTTGCACAGTACTGCAATGGCACCACCGTCACCTGCGGGGGACTTTCCCAGTGGGGTACCGTTGCCCTGGCCAATAACGGCTACACGCCGCTGGGCATTCTGCGTTATTACTACGGCGACGACATCGTCATTGATACCGCCACGGTACAGCGCCGCATCACCTCCTCTTATCCGGGTTCGCCGCTTACCATCGGCAGCCGCGGAGAGGATGTCCGCACCATCCGCACCTGGCTCAACCGCATCCGCCGCAATTATCCGGCCATTCCCGCCATCAGCACCACCAGCGGCGATACCTACAATGCCGAAATGCAGCGTTCGGTGTGGGCCTTCCAGCGCATCTTCAATCTGACCCCCGATGGTATTGTCGGCCCCGCCACCTGGAATAAGATCGCCTATATCTATGTAGCGGTCATGCGCCTGGCGGAGCTGGGCGGCGAGGATATTCCCCTGCCGGCCGAGCGTCCCAGCGGCATCCTGCGCCGAGGCAGCAGCGGAGAAACGGTGCGTCTGGCCCAGTACTTCCTGCGGGTCATTGCCCTGTACGATGATGAGATCCCGCCCATCACCATCGATGGCTCCTTTGGCCCCGCCACCGAAAACGCCGTCCGCGCCTTCCAGAAGATGCAGGGCCTCACCGTCGATGGCATTATCGGTCCCGCCACCTGGAACGCCCTGTATGAGCGCTTCCTCGGCATCACCCAAACCACCGGTCTGGCCGTTACCTACCCCGGCACCCCATTGAAAAGCGGCAGCCGCGGGGATAATGTCCGAGTGGTGCAGGAGTACCTGAATACCCTGGCCCGTGCCTATCCGCTGCCCCGTGTTGCCGTGGATGGCATCTACGGCCCCGCGACGGAAAACGCCGTGCAGGCCTTCCAGCGGCTCTTCGGCCTCACCGCCGATGGCATCGTGGGTCCCCGCACCTGGGAACGCCTGGTGGGGACCCGCCTGCTGCTGCGGTAGGTTTCAGCAGGGTCCGGGGTCAGGGCCCGCAGGGCGCCCCGGCTTCGCCGGGGCTGGGGGCTTCGCCCCCTACGGCCTTCCCCTATGGGGGACGGCCGGCCCTGCGGGCCCCATCCCGCACCTCGCGCTTTCCCGCAAAGACCGCCAAAAAGGCCCGCTGCAAACCACAGCGAGCCTTGTCTTTATATCATTCAGTTTTCTTCGGTGGGCGTTTCCTCGGCTGCCGCGGCCGCCAGCTGCGCCGCCAGCCGGTGGGTCATGCGGCGCAGCCGCCGTCCCGCCAGGAAGCAGAGGCCCAATACCAGCACCGCCAGCGCCGCTATCCCCGCGATGCCAAAGCTCGCGCCCTCCACAAAGAGCAAACTCAGCGGATTGGCGGTATTGCACAGGGTGTTGAATTCTCCTGCGCCATAGGTCGCCGCATCCATGGCCTTGGCCGCCGCCGTAAAGAGATAAGTCAGCAGCGTGCCGCTGTACAGCATGGCAATGGCACTGATGAGCCCGGTCACCAGGCTGCGCAGCAGGCAGCCGCCGCTCATCGCCGTCACAAAGATCATCAGGTACAGCAGCATGGCCACATCGCCCTGGGGCAGCACCAGGTTGCCCGGCAGTACCGCCGCCAGCGCTACCGTCACCGGCACCAGTATGATGGCCGAAAGCAGCGTGGTGGCATTGGCGGTGCCCACTACGGCGTTTACCGCCACATTCAGCGGCAGCCGGCCGCGGTGGGCGCTCCGCGCGGCCAGTGGCTCCAGCACCGAGGCCGCCGCGCGTCCGAATACCCGCAGCAGGCGGGGCAGGGCAAATAGGCACCCGGCCGCCACCAGCGCAAAGGAGACCGCGTCATACAGCGGCAGCCCGGCGGCCATGCCCATAATAAAGCCCAGCAGCAGTCCCCACAGGCTGGGCTCCAGCAGGAAGTTCCCCCTGCGGGATTGCTCCAGCGAAACACGCCGGTCCCGCAGACCGGGGATCAGATTGATGAGAAAATTGCAAAGCCACGCCAGCGGGGCGGCCCCCACGGCAAAGCTTTGGGTAAAGGTGATGTGGGATGTCCCGGTCAGCCGGCTCACCGGTGCGGTAAAGACATCCGCCAGGATGATCTGCAGCACAACCATCAGCAGGGCGGCCGTCAGGCCGCACCACATTTCGCCGGTCAGCTGCTGCACCAGTACCCCCGCAAAGGCCGCCTGCCACAGGCTCCACAGGTCCATATTCAGCACACGGGTCACCCGGCAGGCCAGCATCAGCAGGTTCAGCAGCACGGCGCCCGGCAGCACCCAGTACAGGATATCACTGTTCAGTGTCACCTCGGCCGCTTTCTGCCAGTGCAGGTTGGCCGCCCCGGTGGAAAGGGAATAGGTATCGATCATGGTATTCACCAGCGTCACCAGCTGCCCGCCCAGCGTGCTGATCAGCAGCTGGATGGCCACGGTGCTGCCCAGCACCGCCAGCGCGCACTGGCCGGAGCGCTGAACGCCCGCACGGCTGGCCAGCCCCAGCAAAAAGAAGAACACGGGGATCAGCAAAAAGCTGCCCAGCCCGCTTACGATATCATAAAGGGAATGGAGTATATCCAAGGTTGTACCTCCTTTGGGGGAATGCCCGTCCCAACCATTATAACCGGGGAATGTGACGATAGTATGAAGAAAAAGCATAAAAACCCAATATATTAGCCTACTTATTTTCCCATACCGGCGGCGTAAAGTCAAGAGCGGCAGCCCGAAGGCCCCCCTTGCGGGGTCGTCCCTGTTATGGTATAATGCAGCGGGCCCATTCGGAAGGCACACCGCCCCGTGCAGGACAGGACAGACCGGAAGCCGCAAAGGAGTGTGACAGCATGAAGAACTATTGGTTTTTGTTTTTTCTCGGTATTTTCAGCGCTATCTTTTCAAAACAGATCGACACGATCATAGCCCGTGCGATCAAGAGCGAGCGGAACAGGGCGATATTCAAGGGCGTACTATTTGCAGTCCTGCTCGGCATAATAGGGATTCTTATCTGGAAAAACCGGGTATAAACGCCGCCGAAGCAGCCGTTGCTCCGGTTGGGGATTTATAATATCATAATGAAAATAAAGGGAGGCACCACCATCATGGAAGAACTCATTCTGAACAATATCCTTGAAACACTGAGGGAGATCCAAAGAGAAATGGAGCGCCAGACCGAGCTGCTGCAGCGCATCGAGCAGAACACAAGAGACTGACCCCCGCCCCGGCGGGCGGCCGGAACCGCAAAAGGGAGCCCCCGAAAAGAGGCTCCCGCTTTTCTTTTTTTTCAGCCCTGCGCCGCCATCTCCCGCAGCAGGTCATACAGCGCGGCATCCCGGCCCGCATACCGGTGGTTCCCCACCGTCAGCCACAGCGTGCCGTCCTCCATGCAGTACAGGATGGTCTGTGCCTTCCGGTCATCAAAGAACACGGTGATGTGCTCCATGTATAAGGTGGTGGAGCCGGAGGCCCGGATATTGAACTTCACCCCGGCCAGCCGTTCGGCAAGGGCATCGCTTTCCCCGGCGGTCATCGGGCGGCTGCCCCCGTCCCATTGCAGGGACTCCGCCCGGCTGTGCGGCAGCCCGGTATGGGGGAGGGAAATCACCCCGAAGAAGATAAGAGCCGCAGCCAGAATGAAAATTGCAGGCAGCCATTTTTTCATGGTGCTTTCTCCTTTGTGCTTATTTATGATGCAGCAGCCAGCCGAAATAGCGAACGATCAGACAGATCATCATCGGACCGAACCGGAAAAAGCCAAGCGGCTGCGCTTTCTCTTCGGATATTTTTTTGACCTGCCGAAACCAAACCTCCGAAAGCCCTGCCAGCAGTACGCCTGCTGCCCAGTACCAAACCGTTCCGCGAAGATCATGGGTAATCATCCCCCACGCAGTAAAGGTGACGAAGCTCAATACAAAAAAGATAGTGTATCGGGTTGCTTCAGACATGTTGTTTTCTCCCCTTTTGCAAAGTGTTTTTTTGCTGCTTCCATTATAGCAGGGAACCGTGCGCCCCGCCATTGGCGACTTCCACATTTTTCCCGCCCTGCGTTTGGCAGTAATGCCTTCACCCTATATAACGGCCCACGGCGGTATTTTGCAACAGCTTCCTTGACATTTTTTTTGCGCTATTGTAAGATGGGAAAGGTTTCATCTTAAATCATTACGCCGCTGTGGCGGAACAGGCAGACGCAAGGGACTTAAAATCCCTCGGTGGCAACACCGTACGGGTTCGATTCCCGTCAGCGGCACCACAAAGGGAGCAGCCACCAGCCGCAGGTTGGTGGCTGCTTTCTTTTTGGCTATGACAGCTGGGAATCGAACAGGGCGGCGCCTGCAAATTTCCTATCAGTGTGCCCCGCGGCCCTTGACAAATCCCCTCCCTCCGCCTTATAATACTTTGGTAAATAGCACAAACGGCTATGACAGGGTCAGTGCTGCACCCCGCCCCCAGAGAGAAAGCCCCTGGCTGAAAGGCTTTCGGCATCCCGGTGCATCACAGCCGCCCCCGAGCCATCGGCGTGAAGAACGCCGGCGTCCCCGGTGCGTTAAACCGGCAAAAAGCGGCAGCGTCCTTTCGGCGCTGCAAACTGGGTGGTACCACGGAAGATTTGGCTTTCGTCCCTACGGCTTCGTAAAAAATGAAGCAGGGGAGGAGAGCTGTTTTTTTGTGTTTTCACCCTTACCAAAAGAAAGGAATCAACCCACTATGAAATGGACAGGACTCAATGAACTGCGCGAAACCTTCCTCGAATTCTTTGTCAGCAAGGGGCACACCCGCCTGCCCTCGGCGCCGCTGGTGCCGCAGGATGAGGCCAGCCTTCTGCTCATCAATTCCGGCATGGCCCCCCTCAAAAAATACTTCACCCGGCAGAAGTTCCTGCCGAACGGCAGCTTCCGCGCTACCAGCTGCCAGAAGTGCATCCGTACCCCGGATATCGAAAATGTAGGCAAGACCGCCCGCCACGGCACCTACTTCGAGATGCTGGGCAACTTCTCCTTTGGCGATTACTTCAAGGAGGACGCCACCCGCTGGGCCTGGGAATTCATCACCGAGAAGCTGGAGCTGCCCATCGATAAGCTCTATGTCTCTGTTTACCAGGATGATGACGAGGCCTATGATATCTGGACCAAGCGCCGCGGTGTCGCCCCCGACCACATGGTCCGTTTGGGCAAAGAGGATAACTTCTGGGAGATCGGCTCCGGCCCCTGCGGCCCCTGCTCCGAGATCTACTTTGACCGCGGGCCCGAAAAGGGCTGCGGCCGTCCCGATTGCCATGTCGGCTGTGACTGCGACCGCTATGTTGAGTTCTGGAACCTGGTATTCACCCAGTTCAATTCCGACGGCGAGGGTCATTACACCCCCTTGGAGCACAAGAACATCGATACCGGCATGGGCCTGGAGCGCCTGGCCTGCATCATGCAGGGCGTCGATAACCTCTTCGAGGTGGATACCGTCCAGAACATCATGAAGAAGATCTGCGAGATCGCCGGCGTCACCTACAAGCAGGATGAGAAAAAGGATGTTTCCATCCGTGTGGTCACCGACCACATCCGCTCCACCGTCTTTATGATCTGCGACGGCGTGGTGCCGCAGAATGAGGGCCGCGGCTATGTGCTGCGCCGCCTGCTGCGCCGTGCCGCCCGTCATGGCCGTCTCCTTGGCGTCCGCGAGCCGTTCCTGTATCAGGTCGCCGATACCGTCATCCACGAAAATGAGAGCGCCTATCCTGAGCTCGTCCAGCGCCGGGACTATATCGTAAAGACCATCCGTGTGGAGGAGGAGCGCTTTGCCCGCACCATCGATGCCGGCCTCGATCAGGTCAATTCCATTCTGGAAAAGCTCTCTGCCGAGGGCAAGACCGTCTTCTCCGGCGAGGATGCCTTCCGTCTGTATGATACCTTCGGCTTCCCCATCGATCTGACCCGTGAGCTGTGCGAGGAGCGCGGCATCACCGTGGATGAGGAGGGCTACAAGACCCTGATGGAAAAGCAGCGCTCCACCGCCCGTGAGGCCACTGCCCGCAATGTCGGCGATGTGGCCTGGGTCGAGGATGTCCTCAAGGGCGTTGAGGGCGGCGAGGACTTCGTCGGCTACGAGAGTCTGACCGCCGAAAGCGAGATCCTCGGTATCGTCTATGAGGGCGAGCGGGTTGAGGCCATCGGTGAGGGCGATGCCGCCCAGATCGTGCTCACCCGCACTCCCTTCTATGCCGAAATGGGCGGCCAGGTGGGCGATAGCGGCACCATCACCTGCGGCGAGAATGTCTTTACCGTTACCGATACCCGCAAATCCGGCTCCGGCCACTTCATTCATGTCGGCACCGTTACCCACGGCACCTTCCAAATGGGCGATACCGTCACCGCCGCCGTGGATGAAAACCGCCGCATGAGCATCATGCGCAACCACACCGCCTGCCACCTGCTGCAAAAGGCGCTGCAGGAGGTCCTGGGCGATCATGTACATCAGGCCGGTTCTCTGGTCGATGATAAGGTCTGCCGCTTCGACTTCAGTCATTTTTCCGCCGTGACCCCCGAGGAGCTGGAAAAGGTGGAGGCCCGCGTCAATGAGCTCATTCTGGAAGCCAACCCCGTCACCACCACCGAAATGCCCATCGAGGAAGCCAAGAAGCTGGGCGCTATGGCCCTCTTTGGCGAAAAGTACGGCGATACCGTCCGGGTGGTCAATGCCAATAATAAATCCATCGAGCTGTGCGGCGGCACCCATGTGGATAATACCGCCAAGCTCGGTCTCTTCAAGATCCTCAAGGAATCCAGCGTGGCCGCCGGCATCCGCCGTATCGAGGCCGTGACCGGCCGCGGTGTGCTGGAATACATGGCGGAAAATCAGGCGCTGATGAATACCGCCGCCCAGAACCTCAAGCTGGGCAGCCCCGCCGAGCTGCCCCAGAAGACCGCCCAGGTGATGGCGGAGCTGAAGGCCAAGGAAAAGGCGCTCTCCGACCTCGAAAATAAGATGGCGGCCAGTGCTGCGGCTGATCTCTTCAAGAACGCCGTCACCGTCAAGGGCCTGCGGGTCGTCACCGGGATGCCCGGCGAAATGAAGCCTGATGCCCTCCGCCTCATGATCGATGAGGCCCGCGGCAACCACCCCGATGCTGTTATCGCTCTGGGCAGTGTATTCGGCGGCAAGGGTACCATCGCCGTGGCCTGCGGTACGGAAGCCGTGAAAGCCGGTGTCAACGCCGGTAAGCTCGTCCGCGCTCTTTGCCAGCTCACCGGCGGCAATGGCGGCGGCCGCCCCGATAGCGCCATGGGCGGTGCCGGCGATCCCGAAAAGATCGTCGAAGCCCTCACCCATCTGCCCGAACTGATCTGATTTTTTGCGGCGTCTTTTTACGGCGCTCCTCCGTGGAAAGCACCCCCGGCGTCGTCGCTGCCCTTGACAGGCATAAGTACGATTTCATCGTACAACAGCCTGCCTGCGGGCGCTTCTTGCCGGGAGCCCTTTCCCTCCGTCGCGCCCGTCCGTTTTTCCCCAGTTCCATAAATCCTCGGAAAGGAGTATTCCCTCATGTGTGTTTTCTGCAAGATCGCATCCGGCGAGATCCCATCGAACAAGCTGTACGAGGATGATAAGGTCCTTGCCTTCTATGATCTCGATCCTCAAGCGCCCACCCACTTCCTGGTCATCCCCAAGGAGCACATCGCCTCCGCGGCCGAGATCACCCCGGAAAATGCCGGGATGGTGGCCCATATCTTCGCCACCATCGCCCGCATCTGCGCCGAGCATGGCTGGAAAAGCTACCGTGTGGTGACCAACTGCGGTGAGCAGGCCGGCCAGACGGTGCAGCACCTGCATTTCCATGTGCTCTCCGGCCGGGATATGACCTGGCCCCCTGGTTAAACCGATCGCATTTTCCTGTCCCCGCTTTTCGGCGGGGACTTTTTCTTGCAAATGCCGCCGCGCTATGATATAATTTATCCAAATTTTCGTTTGATGGGGAGAGGGAACATGGCAAAAACCAATAGAAAAGAATCCAGAAAGATCTACGAGGGCTATAAAAAACGCCAAAGACTTTGGAACACTATTTTCATCGTCTTCTTTGCCGTCATCGGCATCGGTTCTGCAGTGCTCAATGGCACCATGGAGTTGGATCCGCAGATCGTCATTGGCAAATACGAGTTTACCTGGTTCCACCTGGTCATCCTGGCCGTCCTGGTGGTGCTGCTGGGCTTCGGCATCGTGGCGCTCAAACGCGACAGCAGCGAGGAGCAGCAGGAGATCTACCGCCAGGAGCGCGAGGAAGCCATCCGTCTGCGGCAGGAGGTCATGGCCGAGCGCAAGCAGGAGATGCAGGATGCCTACAATGCCATGAAGCGCCGCCGCGCCGAGCGCCTGGCCGCCCAGGGCATGGCCCCCACCGCCGCCCAGGCCGATGTGGTGGATGCCGTGGAAACGGTGGAGGCCGTGGAGGCCGAGGCCGCCGAAGCAGTGGAGATGGCGGAGCAAGCCGATGGCGAAAAAGAGGAGAAAACCTCTTGACATCTCCGGCCGAAAGGACTACAATAACCGCATAAATCCCAAAGCGTTACGAGAAAAGTTACCCGCGCCCCGGCACTCCTGCCAGAGAGCGGACGGCACAGGCTGCAACCGTCCGCAGGAGAATGAGGAATTGCGGACCGCCTTTTCCAGCGCGGTGCCAAATCACCGCCGGCCCGGCCCCGTTACCCGCCGCAATGAAGTGGATCGCTTTAGCCGATCCGATTCGGGTGGAACCGTGGGATATTTTGTCTCACCCCGGCTGTTTTCTTCGCAGGAAGAAAGCAGCCGTTTTTATTTTCCCTTTTTCGGCGGCGGTGAAAACCGGCGCTGGCTGTGTCGGGGGTTCGCCATACATCAGTCCGATTTCATCGGACAAGAGTATGCCGTCACCCGCCTCCTTGCCATCATCCGATTTTCCCTCGCCGCCCCTTTGGGATCTTCCGCATCAATTCATCAATGACCAGAAATGGAGGAAATTTATCATGATCAAAATTACCCTGAAAGATGGCTCGGTCAAGGAGCTGGCCGCTCCCCAGTCCATCGCCGATTTTACCAAGGATCTGAGCATGGGCCTGTACCGCAATGCCTGCTGCGCCCTGGTGGATGGCAAGGTCGCGGATCTCTGCGATCTGCTGGATCACGACTGCGCCGTGGAGATCCTCACCTTTGAGGATGAGCAGGGCCAGCGCGCCTTCAATCACACCGCTTCCCACATCCTGGCCCAGGCGGTGCAGCACCTGTTCCCCGGCGCCAAGCTTGCCATCGGCCCCGCCATCGAGGATGGCTTCTACTACGATTTCGATGTCCCCACCCCCTTCACCCCGGAGGACCTGGAAAAGCTGGAGGCCGAAATGGTTGCCATCGCCAAGCAGGATCTGCCCATTGAGCGCTTCTCCCTGCCGGTGGAGGAGGCCAAAAAGCTGATGGCCGATCAGCCCTATAAGCTGGAGCTCATTGAGGAGCACGCCGGCAAGGGTGAAGCCATCGCTTTCCGCCGCCAGGGCGATTTTACCGACCTGTGCGCCGGCCCCCACCTCATGTCCACCGGCCCCGTCAAGGCGGTCAAGCTGACCAGCTGCACCGGCGCCTACTGGCGCGGCAGCGAAAAGAATAAGATGCTCAGCCGTGTTTACGGCTGCGCCTTCCCCAAGCGCAGTATGCTGGAAGAACACCTGGCCCGGCTGGAGGAAGCCCGCCGCCGCGACCACAATAAGCTGGGCCGTGAGCTGGAATACTTCACCACCGTTGATGTCATCGGCCAGGGCCTGCCGGTCCTGCTGCCCAAGGGCGCCCGGGTGGTCCAGCTGATGCAGCGCTGGGTAGAAGATACCGAGCAGCAGCGCGGCTACCTCCTCACCAAGACCCCCCTGATGGCCAAGCGCGAGCTCTATAAGATCTCCGGCCACTGGGACCATTACCTGGACGGCATGTTTGTGCTGGGCGATCCCCACGATGAGACCAAGGAATGCTTTGCCCTGCGCCCCATGACCTGCCCGTTCCAGTACCAGGTATTCCTCAACCGCGCCCGCAGCTACCGCGATCTCCCCATGCGCCTGGGTGAGACCTCCACCCTGTTCCGCAATGAGGATTCCGGCGAGATGCACGGTCTCATCCGGGTGCGCCAGTTCACCATCTCGGAGGGCCACATCATTCTGCGCCCAGACCAGCTGGAGGAGGAATTCCGCCACTGCCTGGAGCTGGCTAAGTACTGCCTCGAAACCGTCGGTCTGCTGGAGGACTGCACCTTCCGCTTCTCCCAGTGGGATCCCAACAATACCGAAAAGTACATCGGTACTCCGGAGCAGTGGGATGAGGCCCAGGGCATCATGGGCAAGATCCTCGATCACCTT
>ERZ773194.3469-NODE-3469-length-13484-cov-4.800506_pt1 | contig 13484 bp, 10 predicted proteins | sample MGYA00511240_ERZ773194 | MGnify/ENA primary metagenome ERZ773194 (study PRJEB29015, sample SAMEA2737774) | human gut metagenome | biome: human gut; feature: human-associated habitat; material: faeces | place: China | collected 2012 ... | reverse complement strand
CTCGCCCACACCTCGGCAGCATTTTTGAAAAACTGCTGCACCGAAAAACTTTTTATTTGCCTGTGGCTCGTTGCTTACAACCAATCCTGAAAAATTTTTCGTTTCCACTCGCTATTTTTCCAAAACTATGCTATAATAACAGCAACCGAACAGGAATTTTTCAAAGGAGGTATTTCATGGACCTTTTTACAGCAATGGTAGAACGGCATTCCGTCCGTTCCTATACGACCAAACCCATCACTGACCCTGTAAAATCACAGCTGCAAACATTTCTCAAGCAATGCAATCAGGAAAGCGGCTTGCATATGCAATTGATTTTAGACGAACCGCAGGCATTTGATGGACTGCTTGCTCACTATGGGCATTTTAAAAATGTGCGAAATTATATTGCACTGGTCGGAAAAAAGAGTGACCAGCTGCCGGAACAATGCGGATATTACGGCGAAAAACTAGTGCTCTTCGCCCAGACGCTTGGGCTGCGGACATGCTGGGTCGGTGCATCCTATCGGAAACGAAAAGCTGCTTTTCAATTGGAAGACGGCGAAAAGTGCTGTTTAGTGATTGCCATCGGATACGGAGCAGAGGACGGCGTTCCGCATCGTTCAAAGCCACTGGAATCTGTGATACGAATCAAGGATGAAATGCCGCACTGGTTTGAAAAGGGTGTGCAGGCAGCATTGCTTGCACCGACTGCCGTCAATCAGCAGAAATTTTTGTTTACCCTAGTGAATGACCATACAGTTCGGGCGGGAGCAGGCTGGGGATTGTATACAGAAGTAGATTTGGGAATTGTCAAGTATCATTTTGAACTGGCAGCCGGAGACCATTTTGAGTGGGCAGAATCATAATAACAAAACACCCGACCGGATTGTACAAACGTACTTGTCCGGTCGGGTGTTTTTCATGGAGGGTTCTTTTTATGGCATTATGCTTTTGGCGGTACTGGGAGATCTGTAATCATATTCAGTACAAACTGCATCAGGTATGTGGTGTCGTCTTCAGTGACGTTACCATCTGCATAAACATCGGCATTCTTTAATTGAATGTCTGTAAGGGTAACGAGTGTTGCAAGATGCTTATTCAAGTAAACTGCATCTCTCAAGTCTACAACGCCGTCTGTGTTGACATCGCCATAGGAGATATTAGAATCATCAATTGTAGTGGTTTCAGCGGTAGTGGTTTCTATGATTTCTGAAGTCGTTGATTCTATAGAAGTAGTTGTTTCATCTGGTGCAGTGGTTTCTGCTGGTGTTGTTTCGGTAAGTGTTGTGGTTGTTTCTGTTTCTGTTGTAGTAGTTGTAGTGGTGGTTGTCGTTGTATCCGGGTCTTTTTCGTATTCATAAACCAGTGATACAGAATTGAAGGTGACAGAAACATCTTCGCCGGATTCACTGTTGGTAGAAGATTTCCACCAGCAACCCTGTAATTCGGCATAATCCTGTGTTGGTGTACCGGAAACTTCTTCCTTGTTAACAGTATATTTGCCATCCATCAGAATGACATTGTCATTTGTGCCAGCTCCAAAGGAATATGCTTTGGAAGCCCATGCTTTTGTACCATCTTCCAGCAGCAGGTCGTTGAAGGCCAACGCACCGCCGCCGCCGTACCAGTCCGCATTCGTGCTGCAAGTAACTGTGGTGTTGATGATAACTTTTTTCAGGTGTTCCAGGTCGGTCAGCGGAATCTTCGGGAAACCGTTGCCGGACAGTTCCAAGTCTTCATACTTGTAAGTGATGGTCTTAGTATCCGGTTCTTCCGGCTTTACATAAACTTCCTTGTCTGTTTTCTGGTCAGATACCACGACCTGTGCAACGGACATCGGCGGAAGTTCAACCTTAACCTGATTGCCGCTGATGTCGTTCTGAACATCAATGATGCGAATCTGGTCATCTTTCGGTGTGATGGCATAAACAACAGCACTCTGGTAATCCTTTGTTGTACCGTCCAGTGTGATGACAGCATCTTCTGTCTGGTCAGCACTCTTATTGGAGAGCACGGTCTTTACTGTAGAATCATCGCTGCCGTCAATGGAAGCATAGGAATAAGCAAGGGAAATATCGCTGGTCGAAGATTCTACCAGTGTATCACCAAAGGAAGCACCTTCTCCATCGTAGTTGGTGTAGAGGTTGATGGCAGAAGCTGCATATGGGCATTCGGACAAAGTACCCCAGTAAGTTGCAAAGTAAACATTGTTGTCTGCAAAGCAGCCGAGAGCGTCCGCTTCTGCAATGGCAGCACTGGAGAGCTTACCGGATTCTTTTTCATTGCTCAGGTCTGCGAAGTTATATTCGGAGATGGCAATTTTTGTGCCCGGATAATACTTGTCAATGGATTCCTGTAATTTCGGCAGGAATGGGAAGTACTGTCCGAAGGTTGGTTGCAGCCAGCTGTTTTCTACATAGGAGGCATCGTACAGACTTCTTGCAGCCTGTACTCTGGAAGCTTCTGTGCTGCAATCCTGAGAATAGAAGTGCACGTCTACCACATCCAGCAGCCGTTTACCATACTGTTTTTCTGCATTTGCCATCTGTTCCAGATAGTAATCCATGAACCAGCTGTAGTTGTCCTTAACAGCATCGTAATCCGGATCGGTGTAAACATTGTTGTTTTTATCGCTTGTATCGTTGCTGCCATTGATACAAGGCAGCATGCCCCAGAATGCAGGCCCAAAGACATCCGCATTCGGGTCAATTTCTTTTACAACATTTGCAAGTTCAATGGATTTGGAAATCAATTCGCTGCTGCTGACTTCCTTGCTGTGTAACAGTGGATGAGTATCGTTCCACAGGACTGGTTCATTGTCCAAGCTGTAAGCCTGAATACCGGTAGAAGTGGTGGAGTCGCCCAGGGTCTTGACCAGATAGTTGACGTATTCATCCATGTAAACATAATCGTCTGTAACATCCGGTTCGAGTGTCAGAGCCGTATCTTTCTTGAACTTGACTTCCTTCCAGCGGGAGGATGGAGCTGCTTCCGATTCCAGAACGGTTCCGGCTTTGTCTGCCGCAACATAGCCTGCCATTTGCAGGGTTGTCATCTTGTAAGGGATGTTGTTTTTCTGGCAGGTTGCAGACAATCTTCTGCCGGCATAGCCGCAGCCGTCTGTGTCGTCACCGATGTTGGTATCGGAACTATTGTGCCAGTCTTCACCAGCGTTGGAATAGTTGGTTTCCCAGTTGTAGCCAGTCAGACGGTTACCGCCCTGCCGAACGGTGTCAACGGTAACATTTTTCAGATTGCTGCCGTCACCAGAATCATTGACCCCATAAATGTGTGGGCTGATGGCTTTCTTTTCTCCAGCCAGATTGACGGTAACCGCCATATCATAGCTGCCAGCTGCGTCCGCAGAGATTCCGCTCATGGTATTCATGGAAATCTGTGCCAGACAGGTGATGGTGAACAGACCTGCGATGAGGGCTGTCCGTTTGCGATGTTGCATGTGAAATCCTCCTTCATGAAATTTGTGATAAGAACGTGATACGCATATGTTTTTATAGTATCACTTCTTTTCACAATTGTCAAGCAGTTTGGATAAAAAAATAGAAAAATAGAAGAAAAAACTATGCAGAACATTTGAAAGGAATGAAATTTTCCAAGGATTAGAATTTTAGAAACGTGAGCAGGTTTCACAAAAAATCCGGATGTTTCAGGCGGAGATTTTCGCTTGCAATCGCCGGATATTTCTTGACAATGCAGATGCAATGTGTTATGATATTGTTTAACATCGAACAGTTCAACGATGAACAATCTCAACCAGAAAGAAGGCGTTTTTAATGAAGAAACAAATTCCACCAGCACCGCCGTTCCGGCTGTTTCCGCCACTGCATCAGCTTTGCACGCTGATGACTCGATACTGCAACCGTTCTCGTGGGATTCGGGAGCAGGAACAGTTGACCGGTGTACATGGCTGGCTGATTCATTTTCTCTATGACCAAACCGAACCGGTGTACCAACGGGACATTGAAAAGCGGCTTTGCATCCGCCGTTCCACGGTGACAGCAACCTTAAACCGCATGGAGAAAAACGGACTGATTGTACGGGAGTCCGTGCCGGAAGATGCTCGGCTGAAACGCATTGTCCTGACAGAAAAAGCGATTTCTCTGCACAACGATGTCGAGAAAGAGTGTCAGTTTTTTGAATCGGTGTTGACAGCAGGGATTTCCATGGAAGATTTGGAGCAGTTTCAGAAAACCTTGCAGGTGATGTGTAAAAACCTGACCGATTATGAATCCAAAGGAGGAAATTCAACATGTTAAAACGACTGGCTGGCTGTGTCCGGCAGTATAAAGGGGCTTCGCTGTTGTCGCCGCTGTTTGTTGTCCTAGAAGTTATTATGGAAGTGATCATTCCGCTGCTGATGGCAAAACTGATTGATGACGGTATTGACGGGGCAAATCAGGCGGCAATTTTAAAAACAGGCGGAATTTTAGCAGTTTGCTGTATTTTGTCGCTGTTGTTTGGCATTCTTGCCGGACACTTTGCAGCAAAGGCATCTGCTGGGTTCGCCAAGAATATCCGGCATGACTTATTCCATACGGTACAGGGCTTTTCCTTCTTTAACATTGACCGCTTTTCTGCGTCCAGTCTGGTGACCCGTCTGACCACAGACGTGACCAACTTACAGAATGCGTATCAAATGATTGTGCGAGTTGCTTTGCGGTCGCCGGCAATGTTGATTTTCTCGCTGGCAATGGCGATTCGGATTAGCCCGAAGCTGTCGATTATTTTTCTGATTGCGATTCCGATTTTGGGGGCATTTGTCTTTTTCCTGATGAGCAGCGTGCACCCGATTTTTGAACGGGTATTCCGCACCTACGACAAGCTGAACAACGTCGTGCAAGAAAATGTGCATGGTGTTCGAGTGGTAAAGGCATTCGTACGAGAAGATCACGAAATCAGCAAGTTTGCGAAGATTTCGCAGAAAATTTATGCAGACTTCTGCAAGGCAGAAGGCAGACTGTCATTTTCCATGCCAGGGATGCAGGTTGCTGTTTATAGCTGTATGCTGTTGCTGTCATGGTTTGGGGCAAGAATCATTGTTGGCTCTGGCGGCAGCGATTTGACCACAGGCGAACTGATGAGTCTGATGACCTATGCATTACAGATTTTGGGGGCATTGATGATGCTGTCCATGATTTTTGTCATGGTTGTCATATCCCGTGCATCAGCAGAGCGAATTGTTGAAGTGTTAGACGAACAGAGCGACTTGACCAATCCGGAACATCCGGTTTTGAAGGTTGCGGATGGCAGTGTGGACTTCTCGCACGTTTCGTTCAGCTATTCCAAGCGGATGGATAAGTGTTGCCTGAAAGACATTGACCTGCACATTCCGTCTGGTATGACTGTTGGCATTTTGGGCGGTACAGGCAGCTCGAAGAGTTCACTGGTGCAGCTGATTCCTCGGCTGTATGATACGACTGCCGGAACGGTCAAAGTGGGCGGTGTAGATGTCAAGGATTATGATTTGGATACGCTCCGGAATGCCGTGGCAATGGTGCTGCAAAAGAACGTGCTGTTCTCCGGTACGATTAAAGAGAATTTACGCTGGGGCAATGAGCAGGCAACGGATGCAGAATTGCAGGAAGCCTGTCGGCTGGCGAATGCCGATGAATTTATTGCAACATTCCCGAAGGGCTATGATACCTATCTTGAACAGGGCGGTGCAAATGTTTCTGGCGGACAGAAGCAGCGGCTTTGCATTGCCAGAGCCTTGCTGAAAAAGCCGAAGATTTTGATTCTGGATGATTCCACCAGTGCTGTGGATACGAAAACAGATGCTGGTATTCGGACAGCCCTGAAAACCTATTTGCCGGAAACCACCAAGTTTATCATTGCACAGCGGATTTCCTCCTTGCGGGATTCGGATTTGATTTTGGTGCTGGATGGCGGTGTCATCAACGGTATGGGAACACATGAGGAATTATTGCAAACAAATGCAATTTATCAGGAAATTTACGAAGAACAGACGAAGAAAGGCGGTGTAACAGAATGAGCAAATTCAAAACAGCTTCACCGACTGGAACGGCAGAAAATCCAATGGTTGTATTAAAACGGCTGCTGCGGTATTTGAAACCGTATCGCTTGCGGTTGGCAGTTGTCTTTTTGTGTATCATTTTCAGTGCGTTGGCAAGTACCATCAGTGCAACGTTTTTAAAGACGCTGATTAATGATTACATCGCCCCATTGCTGTTGGAATCGTATGCCGATTACAGCGGATTGCTGTCGATGATTCTGAAAATGGCAGTGATTTTTGCTGGCGGTGCAATTTGTACGCTTTTATACATCCGGCTGATGGTGCCAGTTTCACAAGGCGTTCTGAAAAAGATTCGGGATGATATGTTTATCCATATGCAGAAACTGCCTGTTCGCTATTTTGACCAGAATGCAACGGGCGATATTATGAGCCTGTACACCAACGATACCGACACACTCCGGCAGATGATGGCACAGAGTTTACCGCAGTTCATCTCTTCCACGATTACGATTGTGGCTGTGTTTGTTGCGATGCTGGTAACAAGTGTTTGGCTCACGCTGTTTGTCATTGCCTTTTTGATTTTTATGATGGTGATTGTCAAGCATGTTGGCGGAAAGAGCGGAAAATATTTCGTAGCACAGCAGGCATCGTTGGGCGATGTAAACGGTTATGTAGAAGAAATGATTCACGGGCAGAAGGTCGTGAAAGTATTTTGCCACGAACCGCAGGCAGCTGCTGTTTTTGATGAGAAGAACGAGGGCTTGTTTGAGAATGCAACGAAAGCGAACAGTTTCGCCAATATCCTGATGCCGATTACAAACAACCTCGGCAACCTGCAATATGTGTGCATTGCGATTCTGGGCGGAGTACTTGCCCTGCACGGTGTGGGCGGTCTGACATTGGGTGCAATCGCTGCATTCTTGCAGCTGAGCAAAAGCTTTACGCAGCCAATCGGACAGATTTCCCAGCAGGCAAGTGCAATTGTCATGGCACTGGCTGGTGCAGGACGTATTTTCCATATGTTAGATGAACAGCCGGAGCAGGACGAAGGCTATGTGCATCTGGTCAATGCGGAACGGGATGCAGACGGTAACCTTCGCAAAGCCGACCATCGTACGCATCTTTGGGCGTGGGAGCATCCGCATCAGGATGGAACTGTGACTTATACGCAGCTGCAAGGCGATGTGCAGATGGAACATGTGGACTTTGGCTATGTGCCGGAAAAAATTGTCCTGCATGATGTCAGCTTGTATGCAAAGCCGGGACAGAAAATTGCCTTTGTTGGGGCAACGGGTGCAGGAAAAACCACGATTACCAACCTGATTAACCGGTTCTATGATATTGCAGACGGAAAGGTGCGGTACGACAACATCAACATTAATAAAATCTGTAAGGCAGATTTGCGGCGTTCGATGGGAATGGTTTTGCAGGATGTCAACCTGTTCACTGGAACGGTTATGGATAATATTCGATATGGTCGCTTGGATGCAACCGATGAAGAATGCATTGCCGCTGCAAAGCGAGCAAATGCCCATGACTTTATTATGCTGTTGCCGGATGGCTATGAAACCGTTCTGGAAGGAGATGGCTCTGGCTTGTCGCAGGGACAACGGCAGCTGCTTTCGATTGCAAGAGCTGCGGTTGCAGATCCACCGGTTATGATTTTGGATGAAGCAACTTCTTCGATTGATACTCGAACCGAGCGAATTGTACAGGCTGGTATGGATGCTTTGATGAAAGGCAGAACCGTTTTCGTCATTGCCCATCGGCTTTCTACCATTCAGAATGCAGATGTGATTCTGGTTCTGGATCATGGCTGTGTCATTGAGCGAGGGAACCATGCTCAGTTGATGGCACAAAAGGGACGGTATTATCAGCTGCAAACGGGCACATTACCGCCGCTGGAATAAGTAAAACAGAAATTCGTAGCAGAAAGAAAAACAGCTGTCAATGCAAGTTGACAGCTGTTTTTTGTTGGAGGATATTGCACGAACATAAAAAGTTTTTCGATGCAGCAGTTTTTCAAAATTGTTGAATCAAAAACTTTTCGACTGTCTGTGACGCCTATCCTGTACCCTAAAAAGACAAATAACTACAACTGTAACTTGCATTTTGTAGAAACTTATGATATACTGGTAACAAGTAGCATACAATGCGATTCCAGATGAATTTTTTACGAAAAAGAAGGTGGTTTTTTGCATGATAGCCTTTGGCAGTTTTTGTTGTTGGATTTGTTGCTGCCCTGCTTCATTGTAACAGAAGTTGTGGAATGTCTCGCAGCTTGGATTTATCCAAAACGGAATTGCAAGGATTTATTTCTAGTGTTTCTGGTCAATGTACTGACCAATCCGGCAGCAGTGTTCATCAACTTTTTTGTACCATTTCGGATTACACATCCAGTACTTTGGATTTTGTTTTTCGAGGGCTTGATTTGGTTGGTGGAAGCGTTGATTTATCGACGTTGTCTGACGCAGAAACGCAATCCATTTTTATTTTCGTTTGTGCTGAACGCAGCTTCCTATGGAATCGGATTGTTTGTGTAATGGGTTTATGATATGAGAGGAGATTGATGAAACATGAAACGAATGGGAAAAGTAATTGGGAGCGGCTTATTCTCGCTGCTGCTGTTGCTGGGACTGGTATTGCCAATGCAGACTACCGTTCCTGTTTTGCAGCCAATGACGGTTGCAGCAAATGACTTGACTGGACATTTGCCTGCAACAGGGGAAGTAAAGGGAGATGGCGTTTTTGGCTATACGACTAATTATGTTTGTTATGGTGGACCAATAGAAGAACAGCATGCTGTTCAAAATGGATGGCATATCACCTTGAAAAATGCACATTATTCCCATGGAGTACAGTGGTTTGAGTGTTGGGATACCGATGATGGCGACTATTATGGATGGATTGACTGGAAATATATTACCGTTTATTCCAGCACCATCAAAGATGAGCCCTCCTCCGGCAGTTCTCCAGTTACGATTACGAGTATTTCCCCTCGAAAAGGACAAGTTGCCGGAAACGGTGTTTATGGCTATGCTTCCAGTTATGCCTGCTATTCAGACGGGGCACAGGCAACACAGCACAAAGTCGAAAATGCTTGGCACATCACCGCAAAGAATACCTGTTCTTCCCATGGCGTAACTTGGTATGAATGTTGGGATACCGATGACGGCGATTATTATGGCTGGATTGATTCCAACTATCTTTCCTTCTATGATACAACGCCTGCTCCAGCACAGACACAAGCACCAAAGCAGACTGTAATTGTAGAAAAAACCGTTCTGGTAACAGAGCCACCGAAAGAAACCGTTGTCGTAGAAAAAACCATTCTGGTAACAGAACCACCAACAGAAACTATGATTGTAGAAAATACAGTGCTGGTGACAGAAACCAAAGAACCGACTACCACAAAAGTCGTAGCAGCTGTGAATCTGGATGACCAGTCTAAAGATGATTCCTCTAAGGAGAATGATTCTTCTTGGTTGGGATTGCTTCTGATTGGTGCAGGAATTCTTGTGTTGGCTGGACTTGCTGGAGCACTGATTGTTTCTTATGCTAAGCGGTCTAAGGAAAAGGCAGCTGGTAGTGTGCAATTTCATAGCCCGTGGGAAGACCAGGATTCCCCGATGAATCCTTATGCCGGAGAAAGTCAGAATCTTATCCCAGGAAATCACTATCCAGGCAGTTCGGTTTGTCCGAATTGTGGAACGATTTGTACAGATCCAAACGCAAAATTCTGTGAACGGTGCGGAACACTGTTGCGATAACGCTGAGTCGGAAAACCATTGTATGGAAGGAAATGTTGCAGGAAAATTAGGTCTTGCATTTTCAAAAAAGATATGTTATAATAACAGAGATCATCAAAGACGGGAGGTTTGGTCATGGGAACATTAGAAATCGTGATCGGTGCGGTTCTGCTGCTCATCAGCTTGGTTACCATCATCATCTGCATGATGCAGGAACAAAAGCCACAGAACGCAACGGCTGCCTTGACAGGTGCAAGCAACGATTCCTTCTATGATAAGAACAGAGGCCGTACAAAGGAAGCAAGACTGCATAAGTTAACCACCATCTTAACGGTGTTGTTCTTTGTCCTCATTCTTTTCATTGACATTGTCATGCCGTTGATTACAAAATAACAACGACACGTCCTGTCATCCGGCTCGTTAACCGGATGACAGGTATTTTTTTACCCATCCATGAGAAAGTAGAAACAGAATACCGCAGCGGTTCTGCAAAGATACAGTATGCGGATTTGTAATCATCATTTGATCATTGATTGAATAAAGGAGAACCAACATTATGGCAAAAACACCATCTGCACCGCCAAAACGGGATGCAGCAGAAATTTTAGAAGCATATCAGACCAAATGTAAGCTGTTTTTAGCAGATGCTGGCATTCATGGTCTGGAGGAAACCTTGCTGGCTGCAAAGTGCCGCACAAAGAAAAACGGTTCTGCCCTGTTTCAGGAGGCTTTGGAATCCCTGCGAAAAGCAGGCTTGATTTATAAACAACGCCGGAAATATTACTGGTGTGCGTCGCTGCACTGCAAGACCGGAACGGTTGTCCGGTTGAGCCGTACCTTTGGCTTTGTCCGTCCAGATGACCCGGAAGCAGAAAGCGACTGGTTCATTCCAGGAAAGTTCCTGCTCGGAGCATTGCCGCAAGACCGAGTTTTGATGCGGAGCATTCCCTCTCGGAGCGGAAAGCCAGAGGGCGAAGTACTGGATATTTTAGAGCAGGCATCTGCTCGCCTGACAGGTATCATTGTGTATGAGGATGGAAAGCCGTTCCTGCTGCCGGATACCATGAGCAAAACCCCCATCCGGCTGTTGCCGAATCGGGAGGTATCTTATCAGGAACACGATAAAGTTTTGGCGGAGATTGTTTCCCGTGGCACTCGCCATGCTGAACACAAGGCGAAAGTCATCTATTCTTTCGGAAATGCAGACTGTGCAGCAGTCTGTGCACAGGCACAATTGACACTGGAGAATATTTCCCCGATTTTTCCGGAAGAAGTGGAAAAAGAAGCAGCTGCTCTTGCCAGCCAGCCGATTCCGAAAGAAGCTTACCAGAATCGGTTAGATTTGCGGGATGCCTGCATTTTTACAATTGACAGTGCAGAATCCAAGGATTTGGATGATGCCGTTTCCGTGGAACGAATTCCGAATGGTTATCGGCTCGGCGTGCATATTGCCGATGTTTCCCACTATGTCAAGCCGCATTCGGCACTCGACAAAGAAGCACTGGAACGGGGGACAAGTCTGTACTACGCCGACCAAGTGATTCCGATGCTGCCGAAAGCACTTTCCAACGGCATTTGTTCTCTGAATCCGCAGGAAGATCGGCTTACCTTTTCTGCCATCATGGAACTGGACAATCAAGGGGTACTTCGTTCTTATACGTTCCGGAAGAGTATCATTCGTTCCAAGGTCAAGGGCGTTTATAAAGAAATCAACGCTTTGCTGGATGGCACTGCCGATGCTGCATTGCAGGAAAAATATGCAGAAGTACTGGATATGCTGCCGCTGCTGAACGAACTCTGCGACAAGCGGCTTTGCCTGAGAAAACAGCGGGGTGCTCCGGAAATTGAAACGCCAGAGAGCAAGATTCTCCTGAATGCAGATGGCATTTGTGTTGATGTTCAGCCTCGCACCCGTGGCAAGAGCGAATGCATCATTGAAGAAATGATGCTGCTGGCAAATGAATCCGCTGCCCGTGTGGCAAAGGAACATGCTCTGCCGTTTGTCTATCGGGTACACGATGCACCTTCTTCCGAAAAGATTGAAGCCTTGCAGGATGGCTTGCTGCGAATGGGGGCAGAAGTTCCGGTATTGACCAATGTACAGCCGAGAAACTTAGCTGAAATTCTCGAAAAGGCAGCCGGAACACCTGCCGCTCCGGTCATTCATGGAATGGTGCTACGGTCGATGGCAAAGGCAGCCTATGAAACTGAACCGATTGGACATTTCGGGCTGGCACTGAGTGATTATGCTCACTTCACTTCTCCAATTCGGCGGTATCCAGACTTGGCAATTCATCGGATTTTGTCAGAATGGTGCAGCACGCATTCTGCGGAAGCCGTTCAGAAACGGTTCACGAAGTTTGCAGCGAAAGCAGCAGAACAGTCCAGTCAACGGGAATTGTTGACGATTCGGGTTTCAAGAGATTGCGAGGCATGTTATTTTGCGGAATATATGCGACAGCATCTGGGCGAAACCATGCGTGGATTGATTACTGGCGTGACAGATTTCGGAATCTATGTCATGCTGCCGAATACCGTCGAAGGGATGATTTCCATTCGGGATTTGGGCGAAGAAACTGTATGGACAAATGACCACAATGTCCGGCTGGTACAGGAAAATGGCGACCGGGTTTACCAGTTGGGAGATCCCATTTCAGTGCGTTGCACCAAGACGGATATTTCTTCCGGCAACATTGATTTTGTATTAGCAGAAACAGAGTGAGAGAAACGAATTTTCTAAAAATTTCCATTTTTCATCAGAAAATAAAGAAAAAGCATTCCATTTTTGCCTTGTGAAATGGGCAGAGATTGGAATGCTTTCTTTTTTTGAAAATTTGTTGCATTTTCGATTTTTATTATGGTATAATAAAGATGTTTGATTTAAGAAGGAGATTTAGATAAATGGCAAATATATTAGTAACAGGAGGCTCTCGTGGCATCGGAGCTGCGATTGCAAAGAAATTTGCAGAACAAGGGGATACCGTTTATATCACATATTGCAAGTCGAAAGAAGCTGCACAGGCGTTGGAACAGCAGTATGGCATTCACCCGATTTTTGCAGATTTTCGGGAAGAACGTGGGGCGTTCAAATCTGGAAAGGCGATTGCTGAGCAAATCGGTACGATTGATACGCTGGTGAACAATGCAGCGATATCGGTTGTAGATGTGTTCCAGTGTGTTTCAGAGGAGGATTGCACAGCCTTGTATCGGGTCAATTTATTTGGAACTGTTGATATGACTCGTGCAATTCTGCCGACCATGTTACAGCAGCATGCTGGAAACATTATCAATATTACTTCTGTGTGGGGACAGACTGGAGCATCTTGCGAAGTGGATTATTCCGTGACGAAGGGCGGCATCATTGCCTTTACAAAGGCATTGGCAAAAGAAGTTGCTCCGTCTGGGATTCGGGTCAATGCCGTTTCACCGGGTGTCATTGATACCGAGATGAACGCCCATCTATCCGAAGAAGACCGAAAGGAACTTGCCGAAGAAACACCATTGCAGCGGATTGGAAAGCCGGAGGAAATTGCAGATGCTGTGCTTTTCCTGGCATCGGAACGAGCAGCGTTTATTACAGGGCAGATTTTGCCGGTCAACGGGGGATTTTTCATCTAACAAGCGGTGCTGTTCGCAGTGACCCGAACTTTTAACCTTTTGTAACATAGCAAGAAGTCCCCCACTTCTAAAGTGGGGGATGAATTGCCAATGTCATTAACTTAACATCTAGCCAAGCGAGCTAAAATCTGCTAAAATAAAGA
>ERZ773194.3467-NODE-3467-length-13497-cov-3.421812_pt1 | contig 13497 bp, 11 predicted proteins | sample MGYA00511240_ERZ773194 | MGnify/ENA primary metagenome ERZ773194 (study PRJEB29015, sample SAMEA2737774) | human gut metagenome | biome: human gut; feature: human-associated habitat; material: faeces | place: China | collected 2012 ... | reverse complement strand
GTAGAAGCTGATGACGGAATCCTCGGGCAGGTCGTTGATGAGCTCGACCTTGTAGGGCTCGTTCTTCTCTTCCATGAACTTTATAGCCTCGGCGCGGGGCAGCTCGAAGCGCTCGAGCTTGAGCTTCTCCTTGCATATTTTGCGCATCTCGGCTTCGATCTTCTCCATTATCTCCGGGGTGAAGGGGAAGGGAGAATCCATATCGTAGTAGAAGCCGTTCTCGATAGCCGGGCCGATGGCAAGCTTTACCTCGGGGTAGAGGCGCTTGACAGCCTGAGCCAGAACATGGGAGCAGGTGTGCCAATAGGTGTGGCGGTACTCCGGATTTTCAAAGCTGAACTTGTTTTCGTTTTCGTCCATGATCTTGTCCTCCATCATAAATATCACCTGCCGGGGAAAGCAAAAAAACACCCCCGGCGCAGCGCCAAGGGTGCCCGAAAGGCACGGTTCCACCTTGATTTTTAACTCAAAAGACGCTGTAACGCGCGTTTCGCGGGAGAGCTTACAGCCTGCGTTTCGGCTCTCCGGCTCGGGAGTGGTGGCTGCGGCACATATCCGGGGCGGCTTACAGCCTGCGGCTGCCCTCTCTGTACGTGTTCTGTGCCCGTCTTCTCCGTCTCAGCCTTTAGACGCGGATATCATAACACCGCGAATTTCCCCTGTCAATATCTTTTGTCTAATCTTTTACCTATATAAATGCTTTATTACGCGCTGTAAACCGGTTGACAAAGACGCCGGGCGGTTGTATATTACTCCCCGTCATGCCTATCAAATCAATCGGAATTGTGAGGTGGAGCCTTTGAACACGAAAGCAGGATGGGGACGCACCATAAAAGCAGCGTTTCCATACACCGTCCCGGTGATGACAGGCTACCTGGTGCTGTCCGCGGCTTACGGCGTGCTGATGCAGAGCAAGGGCTATGGACCGCTGTGGTCTACGCTGACGAGTGCGCTCGCTTTCAGCGGCAGCATGCAGTATGCCGCCGTCATTCTTTTTGCGGGCACGTTCGATCCGCTCGCGGCGCTCATATTCAGCATCACGATAAACGCGCGCTATATCTTCTGCAGCATAGGTGTGCTCAACCGCTTTGCCGTCGCAGGGCCGTTCAAGCCGTTTCTGTATTTCGCGCTGTCCGATGAGAGCTTTGCCCTCGCCTCGACGTTGGAGACGCCCGACGGGCTCGACACTGGACGCTTCTATTTTGCGATGTTCGCGCTCAACTATTCATATTGGGTGCTCGGTACGCTCGTCGGCGGGCTTATCGGTACGCTCATCACCTTCAGCACCGCGGGGCTCGACTTTGCGCTGACGGCGATGTACGTGGCGCTTTTTCTCGACCTGCTGCATGACAAGGTCTCGCGCGCGAGCGGAGTGATCGGCCTTGTGTGCACGCTGCTCTCGCTCGTCATATTCGGTGCGGTGAACGTCGTCACCCCGGCGATGCTGATGATAATCGCGGTGCTTATCGCAGTAAGGAGGAAGCTCGAATGACAATGACGCCTGTCCAGACGCTTATAACGATACTTGCGCTCGCGCTCGGTACACTCATCACCCGCGCGCTCCCGCCGCTGCTGTTCCGCAAGGGGCATCCCAAACTCATCGACGAGCTGACCCCGCTCATCCCACCCGCCGTCATAGGGTTGCTGGTAGTGTACAGTCTCAAGGATGTGAACCTTGCATCCGGTGCGCACGGGCTGCCGGAGCTTATCGCGATCGCTGTCACCGCGGGAGTACACCTCTGGAAGAAGAACATGATCCTCACTATCATCCTCGGCACCGCCGTGTACATGCTGCTCACACAGCTGGTGTTTGCATAACATAAATCCAACAGGACATATCAAAACAGACGCGCTGCAATTATGCAGCGCGCCATTATTTTTCTATTATTCAGCTCTGCGGCTTGTCGCCGGGGGTGCCGGTTTTCGGTCTGGGCTTGCCGTGATATCCGCGGTAGCCGCGGCGGTTCTTCTGATTATTGGGCTTGGGCTGCGCCGCGCCGTCCTTTGCGGCGGGTGCCGATGCGTTTCTTTCCTTCTTCGGCTGCGCGCCCTGCTGTGCCGCGGGCTTTGCTTCGACGCGCACGGTGTTGGGCTTACCGTTTCCGCCGCGGCGCGGACGGCGGTTCTTTCCGTCGCGTCCGCCCTCGCCCTTCGGCTCAGCCTTGACCTCGACCTTTACCTCCGCCTTGCCCGGAGTCTCCTCCCTCGGCTGGCGCGGCTTTCTCTGACGGCCGCGTCCTCTGCGGTTCCCGCCGCCGCGGCGCTCCTCGCGCGCTTCAGCAGTCTCCTCGCGCCCCGTCTCCTCAGAAACGAGCAGCACAGGCATCGCCCAGGGATCCTCTTCCTCGGTCTCTTCCTCCGGTTCGGGAACATAGTTGAGCACCGACACCGGCTTCTCCCCGTCCTTCGGGCGGCCACCGGGCACGGCACACAGCTCGTTCGGCTTATAGAGACGCAGGGAATCATCCCCATCGTCATCGAGCTTGACCTTGACCGTCTGGCGCAGGAGATTTACCTGCACGGCAGTGCCGTAGCCGTCCTTCGTCTCGACAAACGCGCCCTGCTTCGGCACTTTCTTTATAAGATCCTCATACGCCTCCTGCTCATAGCGCAGGCAGCACATGAGCCTGCCGCAGCTGCCGGATATCTTGGTTGGGTTGAGAGAGAGCGACTGTACCTTTGCCATCTTCGTTGACACGGGCTGGAAGTCGTCAAGGAACTGGCTGCAGCAGTAGGGGCGGCCGCACATACCTATGCCGCCTATCATCTTCGCTTCATCCCTGACGCCTATCTGGCGCAGCTCGATGCGGTTGCGGAAGACGCTTGCGAGATCCTTTACGAGCTCGCGGAAGTCAACGCGCCCGTCGGAGGTGAAGAAGAACATGGTCTTCGTGCCCTCGAAGTTGCACTCGACGTCAACGAGCTTCATATCGAGCCCGTGCTCGGCGATCTTCTTCTGGCATATCTCAAAGGCTTCCTTTTCGCGTTGTTCATTGAGTTTGGCAACGCGCAGGTCGTCCGCCGTGGCGACGCGCACCACCGGGCGCAGCGGCTGCACAACGGCGTTGTCCGGCACGGCGTGTACTCCGCGGCAGCAGTCGGCAAGCTCAAGCCCCTTTGAGGTCTCGACGACGACCTTATCCCCGCTGTTCACCGTGTGTCCGTTCGGGGAAAAGAAATAGCACTTGCCCCGGTTTTTAAATTTTACGCTTACGACATCTATCAATTGTTTTTCCTCTGTTTCCGTCCTGCCGGGATCGAATCTACAGCCAGCAGGCCAAATATATGCTTAACACCGGCGTTGACCTTAAGTCTCGCGGCGCATTCATCCAATAATTCGTGAAGCTCCATCAGCTCCGCGCGCTCCATGCCGCGCGCCTTCTGCCGGGAGCAGAGCATATCCGCAACGAGAGAGCGCACGCAGTCGATAAAATCTACAGCGGCGCGGCCGTCCATACCCTCGTTTGCAGCGCACCAGCGCAGCAGCTTTGCGCGGTTTCCCTCGGCGACAGCCTTGAGATAATCCGCCGCGAGCGAACGCAGCTCGCTGTCCGTCTCCTGCTCCTGCCCTTGGCAGATGACCTCCGCGCAGCGGGAGCGCACAGTCGGCAGAAGCTGCATGGCATTCGTCGTGCACAGCAGGAACACCGCCCCCGCGGGCGGCTCCTCCAAGAGTTTCAGTGCGGCGTTCTGCGCGGCGGAGTTCATCGTCTCCGCGCGGTCGATGATATACACCTTGCGCGCAGCCTCGTTCGGCAGCACCTGCGCATCGGCTATCACATCGCGTATCTGGTCGACGCCGATCTCGCGCTTCGGGCGTCCCTTGTCGTCAAGGAGGCGGCTGACCGTGATGATGTCCGGGTGGACATGCTCGGCAGCCTTGCGGCAGTCCCTGCATTTGCCGCAGGGGCGCGCCCCAACACCGCTGCACACAGCCGCGGCGGCAAGCTTCTCCGCCTCGCTGAGCGCAAGCTCTATCGTCGGCGCGCATATCACGCAGGCGTGGGGAACGCTCTGCCCCGATGAATTTATCTGAGCCACAGCGCTCCCCTCCCGCATCGTTTCACTTTAACAGGCTTAATAAGCCTATCAATATATATTACTATTTTTTCGCTTTCCCGTCAACTTTTATTCGACGGTGACAAGCTCATATTCGCGGCTGCCGATGCCCAGCTCCGCCGCGGCCTCGATGGTGTGTACGCCGTTTCTGGATTCCACGCGCTCTATGAAGTGCGCCTTGCCGGGGTCGTCGGAAGCATAGACGAGGTCAAGGCAGGCCTGATCAATCGCGACTGGGTCGGTCGAGACGAGCACGCCCATGTCCTTTATGCAGGGATTCTCAGCCACAGCGCAGCAGTCGCAGTCGACGGACATGTTCTTCATGACGTTCACATACAGGGCGTTGCCGCCGAAGTGCTTCACGACGGAGGACGCGGCGTCCGCCATCGACTCAAGGAAAGAGTCATGGTCGGCATGCCTGAAGTTTTCAGTATCGCCCACGCCGTGGATGTACTTCTTGCCGTAGGAGGAGGCGACGCCTATCGACAGCTGCTTGAGCGCCCCGCCGTAGCCGCCCATGGGATGACCCTTGAAGTGGGAGAGGACGAGCATTGAATCATACTTGTCGATGTTCTTGCCGACATAGTTTTTCTTGATCTTCCTGCCGTCGGGGATATCGAGAACCTTGTCGGGGCCTTCCGCATCCATTATATCAACGTCGAAATAATGGCTCCAGCCGTGCAGCTCCATGGTCTTCCAGTGGTGCTCGGTGGTGTTGCGGCCGCCCTCGTAGGCGGTGTTGCACTCGACGATCGTTCCGCCGACATGGTCGACGACGGGCTTCCAGAATTCCGGGCGGAGGAAGTTCTGATTGCCGACCTCGCCGGAGTGTACCTTGACGGCGATATTGCCGGGGAGCTTCTTTCCGGACAGCTCGATGAGTTCTATTATCTTTTCTGGACTGATAGTCTTGGAAAAATAAACCTTTGATTTCATGTTCTTTTCTCCTTTCGGTGGATATAGGCTTTATAGTTATATAATAATGCTCTGACTGTCGTGCTGTCAAGTAAACGCTTTTTTAACGTTTCCATTGCTGCAATTAAATTTCTTGCCATATTTGTGGTTTTTAGGGTATAATAAGCGCGACCACTATAGAAAGAAGGATCACGCGCATGGCAATGACCTCCGCCGCTCTGTGGCTGAATGAATTTTTCTCCGGCTATGATAACGCCATTCTCTCCCTTATGCATTCTCTGGCGACCGCCCTCGGCGCCGTACTCACCCCGCTTATGAAGGTCATCACCTTCCTTGGCGAAAAGGGTATAATCTTCTTCCTGCTGGCGCTGATATTCATGTGCTTTTCAAGCGAGCGTGACACCGGCGTGTGCGTGTTCGGCGCGGTATGCTGCGGCGCACTCATCACGAACATAATCCTCAAGGACAGCATCGCCCGCCCGCGGCCGTTTGAGACAGTCGAGCAGTTCCGCGAGTGGTGGGTGTATGTCGGCTCCCCGTTTGAGGATGGGTACTCTTTCCCCTCGGGGCATGTCACAGCCTGCGCCGCGGGCATGACGGCGCTGAGCCTGATGAAAGGCAAAAAGCTCGTCGTCCCCTCGGTGGTCATCGTGCTGCTCATGGCCATATCCAGGAACTATCTCATGGCGCACTACCCGTCCGACGTTCTCGTCGCGGCAATAATCGGCGTGGCCTCGGGCTTCATCGCATGGGTCATCACCCGCTTCATTTTCCGCTTCCTTGAGGACAGGCGCGATTCTATGCCCATTGCGGAGCTGGTGCTGGATTTTGATATCCGCGAGGTCCTGCCCTTCGACATTCCCTTCATCGGCGCGGCCCCCGAAAAAGCTCCCGCACCTGCAAAGAAGGCTCCGCTCACACCTGAGACGATACGCAACCGCCGCGGCCCCGCGTTCGAGACGCGGGATGACGAAGCGGACGATTACGGCGAGCCCGAGAGCGCACCCCGCCGCGGTGGCGCATCCAGAGGCGGGAGCCACGCAAAGGCGGAAAGTGCGTCGCCCCAGCGCTTCAAGCTTAATCTGCCCTCAATGCCGGGCGCTTACAAGGGCAAGCACGAAAAGAAATAAGCCTTAATGTTCGGACGGGGCGCAGCCGCTGCCCCGTCCAAATTTTATATAAGTGTAAATTACGCGCTTACCCCGTCCCAAAATATTGAAATTCCTGACTTTTGTGCTATACTATATATTTACTGAAATAATTACTTCATAACTTTGGAGGCATAGACATATGAGTAAGAAACAATTCAAGGCGGAATCCAAGCGTCTGCTCGATCTGATGATCAATTCCATATACACCAACCGTGAGATCTTCCTGCGTGAGATCATCTCCAACGCGTCCGACGCGATAGACAAGCTGTGCTATCTGTCCCTGACGGACACGAACGTCGGCATGAGCCGCGCGGATTATAAGATCGACATCATCCCCGATAAGGAGGCGCGCACCCTGACCGTGCGCGACAACGGCATCGGCATGACGATGGAGGAGTGCGAAAACAACCTCGGCGTCATCGCGAAGAGCGGCTCGCTCAAGTTCAAGGGAGAGATGGACAAGGATCAGGCCGAGGGCGAGGATCTCTCCATTATCGGTCAGTTCGGCGTCGGCTTCTATTCGGCCTTCATGGTCGCGGACGAGGTCACCGTCATCACCCGCAAGTACGGCGAGGACATGGGCGTCAAGTGGGAGAGCCGCGGCGCTGACGGCTACACCGTCACCCCCTGCGAGAAGGAGAGCGTCGGCACCGACGTTATCATGCACATAAAGCCCGATACCGAGGAGGAGATATACGGCACCTTCCTCGAGGTATGGAAGCTCAAGGCGCTTATAAAGAAGTATTCCGACTATGTCCGCTGGCCTATCAAGATGGACGTTGAGCACCGCGAGAGCTTCGAGACCGGCGAAAAGGACGACAACGGCAATCCCAAGTACGATTACCGCATGGTCACTGAGAACGAGACCGTCAACAGCATGATTCCTATATGGCAGCGCAGCAAGAGCGAGGTCACGGATGATGACTGCATCGCATGGTACAAGGAGAAAAACCGCGACCGCAAGGATCCCTGCGCGCTCGTGCGCATCAACGCCGAGGGCGCGGTGAGCTACAAGGCGATGCTGTTTGTCCCCGGTGAGGAGAATGAAAACGCGTTTACCGGCGACAATAAGGGTGGGATAACGCTCTACTCCAACGGCGTTATGATAATGGAGAAGTGCGACAAGCTCGTCCATGATTATTTTGAGTTCGTCAAGGGCGTTGTCGACTCTCCCGATCTCTCGCTGAACATCTCCCGTGAGCTGCTCCAGCACGACAGGCAGCTGCGCGTCATCGGCCAGAACCTTGAAAAGCGCATCAAGGGCGAGCTTGAAAAGCTCATGCGCGACGACCGGCCCAAGTACGAGGAGTTCTTCCGTAACTTCGGCGTGCACCTCAAGTGCGGCGTGTGCGACGAGTACGGCCGCTATAAGGATCTGCTGCGCGACCTGCTGATATTCTACACCTCCGATGAGCATCAGGTGACGCTCAAGGAGTATGTCGAGAAAATGCCCGAGAGCCAGGAGGCTATATACTACGCAAGCTCCGACTCTCTCAAGCATGCCATGAGCCTGCCCCAGTGCGAGGAGGTCAAGGCGCGCGGCTATGAGCTTATCTATCTCACGAGCCCGCTCGACGAGATGGTGCTCGAGTGCCTGCACGATCAGGACGGCAAGCTCTTCTGCAACGTCGTGACTGACGACCTCGGCTTTGAGACCGAGGACGAGAAGAAAGCCGCCGAGGAGCGCGATGTTGAAAATAAGGAGCTGCTCGACTTCGTCAAGGAGTCCGTCGGCGACGCTGTCGCGAGCGTTAAGCTCTCGAGAAAGCTCACCAATCAGCCCTGCTGCCTGACCACTGAGGGCGGCGTCACGCTGGAGATGGAGAAGTACTTCCGCCACGGCCCCAGTGAGGAGATGCGCAAGGTGCGCGCAACGCGCGTGCTCGAGCTCAACGGCGAGCATCACGCCTTTCAGGCGCTCAAGGCCACGTGGGAAGCGGGCGATAAGGAGAAGGCCAAGACCATGTCCCTCATCCTCGCGCGTCTTGCCGAAATGGTCTCCGGTGCGGAGATCGAGGACCCTGCAGCTTTCGCTTCTCAGGTCAGCGAACTGTTCTAATTTTTATCCGGAGAAATATCTTCTATGAAAAAACGGCTGGGAATATACATCCATATACCGTTCTGCGCCAGCAAGTGCAGCTACTGCGACTTCTATTCGCTTCAGGGCTGCGACTACATCATGCCGGACTATCAGGAGGCGCTGCTCGATCATATTGATGAGTCCTCGCATTCGATAAAGAACTATGAGGTCGACTCGATATACTTCGGCGGCGGTACTCCCAGCTACTACGGGGCGGACAGGATCGTCGAGATATTCGACACGCTCAAGCTCAACGGCAATGTCCGTCTCGATTCCGAGGTCACTGTCGAGTGCAATCCTGACAGCATCAGCCTCACCGCGCTCAAGCTCCTGCGTGCCGAAGGCGTGAACCGCCTGTCCATAGGCATTCAGGCTTCGGACAATAATCTGCTCAAGCTCATAGGCCGCCGGCACAACTTCCTGCAGGCACAGAAAGCCTTTGCTGACGCACGCAAGGCGGGATTTGACAACATAAGCGTCGACCTTATGTACGGTCTGCCGAGCCAGACAAAGAGCGACTGGGCAGAGACGCTTTCAAAGATCGTCGAGATGCACCCGGAGCATATATCCTGCTACGGGCTGAAGCTCGAGCCGGGCACTCGGATGTACAAGGAGTATTACGGCTCCTCCATCCTCCCGGATGACGACGCTCAGGCGGACATGTATTCCTACGCCGCCGAGATGCTCGAGCGCTACGGCTACAAGCAGTATGAGATATCCAACTTCGCCGCTCCCGGCTATGAGTCCAGACACAATCTGAAATACTGGAACATGGACGATTATATGAGCTTCGGCCCCGGCGCGCACAGCTGCATCGGCAATGTACGCTACAGCTTCGTCAAGGATCTCAAGCAGTATATCTACGGCGTGCATAAGAAGATCAGCATAGTCGACGAGTATGAGCAGATAGACCCGCTCGAGCGTGCGGTCGAATATGTCATGCTCGGCATGCGCACCTCTCGCGGGATATCCGAACATGATTACCGCCTGCGCTGCCAGTGCGACTGGAAGCCGATCCTCAAGGTGCTTCAAGCCTTCAAGGAAAAGGGCTGGGTCGAGCTGACGGAGGATCGCTGGCACTTCACCGTACCGGGCTTCCTCATTTCAAACACGCTTATCGGCATCATGCTTGAGACGCAGGCCAGCGGCCGCATAGACAATACCCCGTGGATACAGGACGCGGACCGCGCGGCATACAAGATCAGTCTGCCCAAGGGCGAGGAGGAGCTTTTCGCCGAGCTTTACGAGCAGAAGATGAACCAGTGAGGTCAACGATTTGACAGACAGGAACAACAATTTCACGCCTGACGGCTCCGAAAAGGCGCCCGGCGCCGAGACGCGCGCACAGCGGCGCGAACGGCTCGAAGCCGAGGAAAAAGCCGAGAAGCTCCGCGCCGCCGAGGAGAAGAAGCAGGCGCGCATCGAGGAAAAGAAGCAGGCTGCCGAAGAGAAAAAGCAGGCTGCTGAGGTGCGGCGCAAGGCAAAGGAAAAGCCGCCCCTCACCGCCGAGGAGAAAGCGCAGAAAGCCGCGCGCGCAAAGCACATAAAGATCGCGGCGATAGTGTTCGCCTCGGTCTTCGTGCTCCTCATATCCGCCGCGGCCATCGGCGGCTACATCGTGACCGGCAGCGACACGAACTACCCGAACGTTCGCATAAACGGCATCGATGTCGGCGGCATGACAAAGGAACAGACCCTTGCCGCGCTCGATAAGCAGGGCTGGGACGATATCGTTGACAAGACCCTCGTCGTGAGGCTGCCCGCAAAGGTCAGCTTCAAGGTCGACTATGTCACGGCGGGCATGAAGCTCAGCCGCGAGCAGGCTGCCGACGCCGCCTACAGCTACGGCCGCACTCAGGGTCTCTTCGGAAATCTTTTCAGGTACTTTCTCTGCTGCGCGCTGCCCGTGGATGTCGACGCGCTTGAAAAAACCGTAAACGCCGATTATCTCAATAACCGCATTGACGGCGCTCTCGAGCAGCTTAAGCTCCTCACCGCTGACAAGGGCTATAAGCTCGATAAGGAAAAGAAAACGCTGACGCTCGTGAAGGGCGCAGGCGAAATAGAGCTTGACCGCGAGGGGCTTTATAACGCCATCTCGGCAGCGCTGCTCGCGGGGCAGGAGGAGCTGAGCTTTTCAACGCTCAAGACTCCGCTCAAGGAACCGGACTTTCAGGCGATGTATAAGGAGCTTGCCGTCGAGCCGGTGAACGCGTATTATACCGACACCTTCGATGTTGTCGACGAGGTCGTCGGGTGCAGCTTCAATACCGACACTGCGCGCAAGCTCTGGGAGAATGTCGGGCTTGCCGAAGAGGTAAAGATCCCGCTCGAAATAAGCTATCCGGAATATACCGCCGAGGAGCTGCGCGCGGCGCTCTTCCGTGACAGGCTCGGTTCGCAGACGACGCTCTATACATGGAGCACGTCAAACCGCATCAACAACATCAATCTTGCCGCTGACACTCTCAACGGCATGGTGCTGCTGCCCGGCGAGGTCTTCTCGTATAACGAAGCTCTCGGCGAGCGCACCGAAGAGGCCGGCTACAAGAGCGCCGGCGCATATAACGACGGGCAGGTCGTCGAGGCCATCGGCGGCGGTATCTGTCAGGTCTCCTCAACGCTCTACTGCGCCGTGATGTTCGCAAACCTCAAGACCGTCTCGCGCACGAACCACTATTTCAAGGTGGACTACCTCGACTACGGCCTTGACGCGACCGTCAGCTGGGGCAAGCCCGATTATAAATTCTCCAACAACCGGGACTACCCGGTGAAAATAGTCGCCTACTGCGACAATGACGCAAAGTCCCTGACCATCGAGATATGGGGCACCGACGTTGACGGCACTCAGGTCACACTCCGGCACACCTCGACCCCCGTCTATGACGAGACCTATACTGACACCCTCATCGGCTACACCGTCTACGGCTACCGCACCGTGAGTGACGCGGACGGCAACTTCCTCTATGAGACGGCAGAGCCCGGCGGCGTGTACTATCTGCACACCGAGGACATCGCATGGCCGGCGGAAAAGCTCAATGAGGACGATTACATCGACGCGCTTGAACAGTTATACCGTGCAGGCTGACCGGCCGCACATACAATACAGGAGAAGAGAGCATGGAAAAGAAAAAATTCTATATCACCACACCCATCTACTACCCGTCCGATAAGCTGCACATAGGCCATGCCTACTGCACCGTCGCGACCGACGCCATCGCCCGCTACAAAAGGCTCGCAGGCTTCGACGTGATGTTCCTCACCGGTACCGACGAGCACGGCCAGAAGATCGAGCAGAAGGCTGACGAGGCCGGCGTCACTCCCCAGGAGTTCGTGGACCGCATCGTGGACGGTCCCCGTGGCGTCCGGGATCTGTGGAAGCTGATGAACATCTCCAATGACCGCTTCATCCGCACCACGGACGATTACCATGTGAAGGCCATCCAGCGGATCTTCAAGCGGATGTATGACAAGGGCGACATCTACAAGGGCACCTATAAGGGCAAGTACTGCACTCCCTGCGAGTCCTTCTGGACGGAGAGCCAGCTCAAGGACGGCAAGTGCCCCGACTGCGGCCGGGACGTGGTGGATGCCGAGGAGGAGGCCTACTTCTTCCGCCTGTCCAAGTACGCCGACAAGGTGCAGCACCTGCTGGAGGACACCGACTTCCACGCCTGCTGCCGCGAGGACCGGCTGGACGCTGCCCGCACCGACCGCATGGTGCAGGAACTGGAAACGCTGGCGGGCACGGACTGCGATCTGCCTTTGCCCCGTGACGCCCGCACCGGGGCCGTCATCACGGTGGACAGCTTTGTGGGCCGGGGTGCCCACTGGAGCTACAGCACCCTGAGCAAAGCCCCCTGCCTGCCGGTGGCCGCCATCCTGTACTGGCTGGCCGACAGCCTGGCCGGAGCCGAGCGCCGCACCCTGCAGGCCGACCCGGAGGCTGCCCAGCTGGCCGCACAGTGGCAGAGCGGCACGGTGGAGATGTTCTTCCACCCGGCCGTACCGGCTGCCGCCCAGCTGCAGACGCAGCCCCAGACCCCGCCGGTGAGCCGTCCGGCCCGCCCGGCCCCCACCTGCGCCCGCACCAAAAGCTGGCAGAGCATTCTGGCCGTCATGGCGAGCATGTAAAAAGGCTCCCCCTTGCGGGAGAGCCTTTCTATGATAAATTCTTATTCCAGATAGGGGTCCAGCAGCTTGTCCACGGTCTGGCTGCGCTTGGGCGCGGGCTTTTTCACCACGCGGCCCCGGCAGGCCACCAGCTCCAGATGCTGCAGCGCCCGCAGGTCATCCAGCGGGTTCTGACGGGTGACGATGAGGTCCTCGCTCTTGCCCACTTCCAGCGAGCCGGTCACGTCCCCTACCCCGGCCAGCCGGGCGTTGCACAGGGTGGCGGTGTACAGGGCGAACTGGTTGCTCACGCCGCAATATTTGTGGAAGTAGCACAGCTCCCGCCAGAAGTCGTACTGGGTGATGTAAGGGCAGCCCACGTCGTTGCCAAGGCCCACCGGGATGCCGTTGGCCAGCGCCGTTTTGGCGCTTTCCACGATGCCGTCAAACACGATCCTGCCGTTGTACTGGTCTTTTTCCGACGCACCGGACACCGCCGTGTCAAACAGCGCATACGGCAGCGCCGGGGAAATGGTGGTGCACAGGAACGCGCCGTGCTTGGGACAGCAAATGGTACCATAGTAGGTCGAGCGGTCGAGCGTATACCAATGGGAAAGCGCGTATTTTTCACCGCATTCTGGGCAGGAAATGCTCCGCAGCTTCAGGTTGTTGAGCGCCTGCGTCTTCCTCTGAAATGCCAAGGCGGTCGGTTCAGGCAGCTTTTCTGCGGCAGTTGATGCAAAGTATATTCTCCGCCCGCCGCTCTTCTTCGGTACGGCATGGAGTTTTTGACCCCTGCGGTTATTTCTCTTTTGGGGTGCCAGTACCTCGTGCAGAGCGTTCAAATCGACATAGCCGCTGACAAGCGCGGCATACATGGCATCGTTGAGCGCGTTATGAAAAGAGAATGTCTCTGGTATCCCGCAGTATGTGACGGCCGTCTCCAGCGACAAATGGCGGTCAGCGCCCACGGTTCGGTCAAAGACAGCCTGCAGATCGATGCATTCCCCAACCGTGAATGGCTCCGCGTTTCGGTAGGTAGCGTTCTTTTGCAGCATGGAGATGTCCTGATGACCCCATGTCGCGAATATCGTCTGGAGTAGTACCCTGTAAGTGCAGTCGCAAAATCCCAAAAATCTGTTAAACTGAAAGAACAGAGATGGAGGGAATCGCAATGAA
>ERZ773194.3465-NODE-3465-length-13499-cov-12.607632_pt1 | contig 13499 bp, 18 predicted proteins | sample MGYA00511240_ERZ773194 | MGnify/ENA primary metagenome ERZ773194 (study PRJEB29015, sample SAMEA2737774) | human gut metagenome | biome: human gut; feature: human-associated habitat; material: faeces | place: China | collected 2012 ... | reverse complement strand
CAAACCGGAATTATTATGAGATATATTTAAAGAAGCCAATGCCCGCGACAAAGGCGGTGAAGGCGCATGGTGTTTCAGATGTGTTTGAGAAGGTCAGCAAAAAGCTTGGGGTAACGAAGTCCGTAGAGCGCTATTTTCCGGAAAACAGCCGTGAAATGCTGACAGCGGCGCAGTATATGCTCAGTGAAGGTAATGTCATGTACTACATTGACGATTATACAGAAACACATAAAACCGCTGAAAATGGGAATTTGAATGACAAAAAATGCAGCGAAATGTTTGAATCTCTCCGGGAGGAAGATATGCAGCTGTTCTTCCGTGACTGGATGAGGCACAAAAAGCAGGCGGAATATCTGGCCTATGATGTCACCAGCATTTCTTCTTACAGCGAAAATATTCGAGAGCTGGAATGGGGGTATAACCGGGATAAAGAGAAGCTGCCGCAAATCAATATGGGGATGTACTATGGTGAGGAAAGCGGTTTGCCGCTGTATTACAGGATTTACCCAGGCAGCATCTCTGACAAGACGCATCTAAAGTACATGGTCGCGGACAATGAGTTTATCAATGGGAAACGCACCCGATTTGTGATGGACAGAGGTTTCTACAGCAGGGAGAATCTGCAATATCTGACAGAGAGTGGGTATCGCTTTGTGATTGCTCTGCCCGATAGCTTGAAATATTGCCGGGACCTTGTGAGCGAACATGGTGCGGAAATTGTGAACCACTCGGAATTTCTGTTGGGCCCGGGACTTCCCTATGGAAAGAGCTATGAGTCAATGGCCTTGGGCTTCCGCATGAAAATACACCTATACTATGATCCGGAAAAAGCGCTGCGAGAAACGTCGGCCCTTTACGCTCTGCTGAATGCTCAGGAAAATGACCTGAAAAGCATGGAAGAACCACCGGACAAGAGCCTACATTATGACAAATATTTTTATATAAACCGGTCGAAAGATGGAAAACTCGGATATATTCGTAACTTTAAAGCCATTGACGAGGCGCTGAAATATTGTGGTTTTTTCCTAATAGCGGAAACGGATTTCAAAAAAACGACAGCGGAGATTCTGGACATCTACCGCTGCCGGGACACAATTGAAAAGAGCTTTGATGATTTGAAAAACGGATTGGATATGAAGCGTCTGCACATTCATACTTCTGAAACCGCCCAGGGGAAAGTGTTTGTCTCATTCCTTTCATTGATTGTGCGGGCTTATCTGCTGAGACAGTTGAAAGACTATATGCGGCAAAATGGCCTGACGCTCAAGAAGATTCTGTTGGAACTGGACAAAATAAAGACGATCCAGTACCCGGGCAGCGACGAAGAACGGCTTCTGAATCCGCTGACAAAACGGCAGAGGGAGATCTATGAGTTGTTAGAGATACCTATACCTGAGTGTATAGGATAATTCTGAGCGGAGTTTAGGATATACGCTGTCAATGTAGAGCAAGATGCTACCCGTTTTCGGCTTCTTCTTCGGGGACGAGCAATGACATGAGGGCCAGTTGGAGGGCGGGGAAGGCTTCGTCTGGGATTGCGGCAACGGACAGCATCAGACGCTGCTTGGGGATGGATGAGGCGGCAAAAATAGTTTGCAGGGTTTCCAGGTTTTCTTCCAGGCCAGCCTGGAAACTGATTTTTACGGAATCGGATTCGGTTTCTTTCGTCTGGGGTTGCGGCGCTGCCGCTTTTTTGGGGGATGCGGAGGCCTTGGCCTTTGGTTCCCTGGCGGGGGGCGGTGTGGTCGGGAGCTGGTCTGGCACGGCATTGTGGGACAGAAGTTCAGAGGCCAGACGATAAATATGCTTACAGGGGGCAGCAGAGTGCTTGTTCATATAGAAATCGTCACAGGTGCAGCTCTGAAGCGTTGTATGGTAGGTGCCGTGGCCACCAACGATATCACAGGAGCCGTCCGGATTTAAGGTAACGGCAGAGGCGGGGATGGTTTTTGCGGCCCGGCGGCTGTTTTCCTGGGACTTGTAGGAAAACTTGGCGGGGTCCCAGTATTTTCCCAGGAGCTCCCGCTGCTGATCTGGGGTGACGCGGCGGTAAGGCTGACTGACTTCTTCCCGCTCCTGATCGGTCAAATCCAGGCACCAGCGGCCACCTTGCTTGAATTGCTGGATGCGGCCCTTGCGTTCCATCATACCAATGTATTTGTCAAGGTCTTCGGGGCGAACATCCGAAAAGGCATCCGGGAGGCGGCAGCGCTGGGTGGGGCCGTTATCCAGAAAGTAGATATCCAGGCGGTCCATGATCAGTTCCCGGTAGGCAGCGGCGGGAATGTCCTGTTCTTCAGGGCTGGGAGTGGTTGACATGGGGATTCCTTCTTTCTAATGGAATATGGGACTATTATACAAAATGGAACGCAATGGGACAAGATGGGATAATACGCAAAAATAGAGTGAAAAATTCTACATATTGGAAAAAGCCCCTTGCCGGGAGAAACGGCAAGGGGCTTTTTCTATGGTTGCGGGGGCTGTTGGGGTGGAAATTTGTCTTTATTGTCAGTGATCCAGGACATAATAAAGGCTTCCATGGCGGGAAAGTATTCCTCTGGCATGCTTGCCAGGGCGCGTAAGATACGCTGCTTGGCGTTTTCCTTTCGAGCAGCGGCCTCGGCCAAAGATGCGGTTATCTGATTATCTGCCGGAGCTTCGGCAAATGGTTGTCCTTTACCTGTCCGCAACCAGACCTCATTGACACCAAAGATACGGCATATATCCGATACAGTCCGGTCACTGGGAGAACGTTTCCCGCTTTCCATCATCCAGACAAAATTTTGAGAAAGGTTCAGTGCCTCACCGAATGCGCTTTGGGACAACCCCTTTTCTTTTCGGATATAAAGAATACGTTCAGCAAGATCGTTCATGCTCTCACCTCCTTTGTTTGCTCTTATGATAATGCGTTAATACTAACTTGTCAACATGAAAATAAAATATACTATTGACAAACAACAACTAAGGTGTTATAGTTATGCTAACAAGTTAGTTAAATGGAGGCGAGAATATGATTATAAATAAAAATCCGGAAAGTGTGAAGAAGTCGCAGGCTCTTGTCAGGATTGGGGCAGCGCTCGGAAGCCTACCTGTTGAGGCGCTAGAGAATCTGGCGGAGCATCTGGAGTTTACGGCGGCTGTTATCAAAGCTGCGGCGGAGAAGAAAGCGGGCTGAGAAAATGAGCTGAGTTAAAATTAGGGGGGGTGAGACGATGGTTTTTGAGAAGAAGCAGGATGATGAAGAGAAGATCGAGGCTGTGAAAGCGGAGATTAAGATGCTGCTGGCGGAGGAGAAAATGCCCGTCTGGATGGCAAACGAAATCCTGGAAGGGGTTCGGAAAGACCTGTGGCTGTGTACCTACAATCTTTAGAACGCAAATGCCCCGCACGGTTGCAGCTGTGCAGGGCACGCGAGGGAATGAAAACGGGAAAAAGGAAGTGAGAGAATGAAACGGCAGGGATTTAAGAAATGGTGGAAAGAAAACTGGATGCCCATTGTAGTATCTTGGGCCACATCGCTTGTATTGAATTTACTATTAAGGTTGTGACAATTGATACCAAAATTGGAATCCAGGCATTGTGAAGCCAGAATTCCCGGCGATACTTCTGCTCAGCGTGGGCGGAATCTTGAAGTGTTTTTATGCCGAGAGGTGTCAGGACATAGCGGGTACGGGGTCCTAAGTATCGACCGTTTTCGGGGCGGAGGTAGGAGATATTTGGAGGGAAATCGTAGAGGCTGCCGGGAAATACATCGGACGGACGGGCGGACAGGTCACGGATGCGCAGGGGTACAGCCTGGACTTTTGGAAGCTTCTTTTCAATCTCGGATTCCGTAAGGGGCTGAGAATCGCAAAGCAATCGGAGAATATCCAGGTCAAAATCGGTTGGCTGATACATACGATCACTCTTTCTGTAATAGATAAGGTGATTGTAGCACATAGGGAGGGATCAGGCAATGCTGTTGGTAAGAGCGGACAAGAAAACTACGGAAATTATTGAAGGAAACGGCAGCGGCGAGGATCTGCTGAAAGACGCTGCGAATATTGCGGATGCGGTGCTGGGGGTGCTGGCGAATGGGGACCCCCAGCTGCGGAAGGTATACGCGGAAATACTGGCAAGCTTCGTTTTGGCGGCCGGGGAGCGGGATACGAAGATCAAGAGCGGGACCCATATCCGTGTGCCGAAGGAGAAAGCATGAAGGTATACGAGATCATGAGCCGGGTGGTGGTGGGGCGGGGAGAGACGATCCACTGCATCCGGCTGAACCCGGACGGCGGGAAGGTGGAGGAAAGCCGGATATCCGAAGAGGAACTGCATAAGGGCGGGTGCCTCCCGGCCTGGATGTATGTGGCGGATATCGGGATTCTGGAAATCGGAAGCACCGGAGTTACGGTTTACTACGTTATGGAGCGGAAAAATTTGGACAATGGGGCGCGCGATTTTGGATAGTCTGTACCGCACGAATTATTGTGCGATTGCCACTGGCAATCGGTTATTATGATTCGCTGCGCGGAGCACCACACGAATCATGGTATAGCTGCCACCGGCAGCTATAGAGATTTTGATTCGCTGCGCGGAGCACCACCCTCATCCGTCAGGGGTTTTCCCCCCCCCCCCCCGAAAATTCTTCCGTGGCGGCGTGGTCTTCGAGCGAAACGCTTGACAGCCGCGACCGAAGCTCGTCGAGCATATCCCGGAACACTCCGCAAACCCGACAGCTGTCTGTCTCGCACGAGCACTGGACGCAGGGGAGAACCGTGCGACAGCAGTCCATGCGGAAGTTGCCTTCCAACGCACGCACCACCTCCAACATCGTCACCTCCTCCGGTGCACGGCTGAGCATGAAGCCCGGTCTTGTTCCTCCGCATTGTGAGCGCAGGATGCCTGCCATCACCAACCGTCGCAACGCCGGCGAGAGGGCACGCACGTTCATGTGGTAACGCGCCGCTATCTCGGGGGCATTGAGCCAAACATTGTTGTGCCAGCCCCATACAAGGTAACGGCAGGCGATTAGCCCGTATCGTGTGGGGTTACTCAGCATGACCCGCCCCTTTCCTTCGTCATTTGTTTCATTTTATCGTCTCCTTATGTTTTCTTGCCTATTTGCCGTACATTTGCGAATAGTACGGCAAATACAACGGTTCACTGTATTTGGATGGGAAAAAGAAACAGGATTTGCTTTCCTGTCTATTTTTTTTCGCTTTTCCATACATCTTGGTGGCACTTTAATGAGCGTCCCTTTCTTAGCAAGAAAGAGATATTACGGGAAATAAACTTATATAATTCTGTGATACAGGCGGTTGAAAATGTGTTTCACATCGCATGGAAAGAATAGAGGGCGGAAAGGCAGGAAGAAATATCAGGTGAAACAGAGAAAAAAGCGGAAGAAAATTTGCTGCAAATGTATGAAATATATACCTTTGCAGCGAAAAATATTACGGTGTTCACGTGACACGAAACGAATGTCTCTTTCTTGCTAAGAAAGGGACATTTTTCGTTTTCGGGAGTTTGGGAAACATGGGGATGTGTGTTCCCGTTTTCCATCGGTTGCGATACAGGGGATTCGGATTTTCGATGGCAACCGGACGGGATGTCCCTTTCCTTTCTTTTATGTTTGGGCTTCCGTAGCATACGGTCGTACATGCCGTCCACAGCAGTATCAACCTTCCGGCTACTGATACGGGAAAGGTAGATCTGCGTGGTACGTATCGAGGTGTGCCCCATGCACTGGCTGATCAGTTCCACAGGCTGGCTGTCTTCCAACATTAATGTTGCCCACGTGTGGCGCAGCACGTAGGTTGTAAGAGGTACGGAGAGTCCCACTTTCCGCCCTATCATACGGGCTGTACGATTGATTCGCCGCAAAGCGGATTCTTCCGGCAGCTCCTTTCCGGGACATCCTTTCCTTGCCTCGTGCAGGAAAGGGAAAACGAAAGGCGAATCTTCCCGATGGTACCGTTTCATGATTTCTTCCAGTTCCGGCACTACCTCCACATCAATGGGCACGCCTGTCTTGCTGCGCAGGTAACGGATGTGCCGGTCCGTCACCATCCGGTGGGTCAACCCGTACACATCCTTGAATACCATTCCACGGGCGTAGAAGATGAACAATAACACATCCAACGCCTCACGCTGGTTCTCCGGCAGTGTCTGCCGCAAGCTGGGCGAGAGCAGACGCTGTACTTCTTCTTTCCGGAGCGCACGTTTGGCAGGAAAGCTGCCGCCGGTGTGATGTCCGCTGAAAGGTTTCCCGTCCGTGCCCTCGGAAGAAAGTGCCAGCGCATGGCCGTACACAGCCCGGAACGTGCGAAGATAAAAGTCTACGGTCTGAGGCTTGTCGCCATGGTGGCTTTCCAGCCATGTGGTGAATCTGTCCGTCCAACCTCTTGTGATGTCTTCTACCGTCAGATGTTCCCATCCATCCCCCACAAATTCCTTTACCTTATTTATACTACTATGGTAGTTCTCTAATGTTTGCATGCTACGTTGTCCTTTCAACGCATCCAGTGTCCGCTCCAACAATGGAGAAAGCAACCTTTTCTTTTTCCTATCCATCATTATTCCTTGTTTTTAGTTTACTACTGTATTATAATGGTAAAGAAGGAAAAGGATTTTGGATAATTGGGATATTTAACATTTAACAGTATGGACATGCTGATAGCCGCATCCATGATTTTACACTCATGTGATGCAATTGGGAGGAGGCAAGTCATTTAAAGGAAATTAACGGTTTCCTATCAGGATAGTAAAATCACGATCCTGACAGCAAAAGAACAAACTAATATATTTATTTGAATAACCCGTAATGACAAATCAAGCGACTTCGGAGCTTAGGAAGCGGACGGTTTAGCGGCTTAATTGCCGTTAAACCGTCCGGTTTTCGTTTAACGAAAACACAACTTGCTGTCCGCAGGAGCGGACCACGTTTATCCAATAATTATTGTGTATCAGCTCATTGTATGGCTATTCCACTGTGGTTTGCAAGGCATCTCTATCAGGTATTTGCTGGTTGCTCTCTTTATAAAAGGACGGATATCTCTCCATAACCATGTGACTTATGCCCATAATTCGGGAATAAGGAGACGAATGTATGGAAAACCTGCCCTTTAAATGCCCTATTGTCCATTAATGGATTGTTACTTCTACACTTCTGCAAATGGAGATTTTAATATATCTGTATCTGAAAGGGTGCGTGTTCCCTTCGTTTCCGGCTATCCTTATTTTGATATTCGGCTATATTGCTATTCTGTGATAGCATTATCAGGATAGCGCGTCATACGGCTATATACAAATATGTCTACACTATAATTCATAGCTGTGATGGAGGTGACTCTTCCCATCCGGTAACAGATCATGATACCACGAAAAAGAAACGACAGCCGCAGAGAAAAAACGGATGGCAGAAATCATTACGGGATGACAGATTCCGACAAATAACCGGATGTAATCCGGCTGTTTGCTAATCCGGTAAATGGAAAGTCCGATACGTGCGAATTCAGGCGATCATCCCGTATGGTAATCTGTCAAATAGGCTTTTGAAACATTTGAAATACCGATAATAAAAAAAACGAAATCAGGTATACGGATGCTGTCATATACCCACAGCCTGCCATACCGCTGTTCCGATAATCATATACGGTTATCCGTGCATCCCGCTATATCCTTATTTCGATAAAAGGACGTATCGTTACCGTCATATCTCCATGTCCGGTCATATGGCTATACGCATATCCGGTGGTATCATCACCTTTCTCATCCGGATCTGTCACAGGTTGGATTCGGATATTTTGGATAAGTTTTTAACCTGAAGGTAATCGGTCTGATGGTATAGGAATAAGAAAAAGTCCGTAATCGTGGCATTTACCCGGGTAGAGAAGCCACATCTTTTTATAGCCGGACTTCCTGCATTGTTTCATCCATGTGTGAAAAGGAGTTTTTTCTTTCATCGCAACGTTCCTTTCACATACCCAAAGGGGGTAGTGAATCCAGACCCGCATCGGCTTCCTTTTTTCCTTCCCATATGACAAGAACCGACTATTCATGATTATTCCTGCCGGTGTGCCGGCCATGCTTGTTTCTCATTATTTCTTTTATTGTCTCCATTAATGGATTGATATTTTTACACTTCTACAGACCGATAATTTAAGAATCCCTATCAGAGTGGATGCGCGCTCCCACACCTGCCCATAAGGATTTAAAAGGACCGATGGACAAGGAAGCGGAATCCAGCCCGTTTTTCCAGCCACTACAGACAGCGGGTCTCTGACGTCACTTCCGCATAGAAAGAACCGTCCGAACGGAACGGCATGTGTATCATAGCAATAACCGGCTTTGGATGACTACAAGTGACAGGTGGTTTCATTCCGTCCGGTCTTCTTCTTCCTTTATTTTGTATTCTGAGACAATACCGGTTGTGTAATTTAATAATTTAAGATATGAATTCAGAAAAGAACCGACCTTCCAGAATCGGTGGAGTAGATATGGCATCAATCTGGAAGAATCCGACACCGATCGGTAGCGGACGATAGGATACAGACACCTTAAATAAGGACTTTTAGCCAAAAACAAAGTAAACTAATATTATGATAATAAGGCTCTTATAATTAAGACTTCTCCTATGAAAGCATTACCTTAGTAGTATAATAATAAAGGAGGTAACAAGTTATGAACAAGCAAATTAGAAGCATTTTAGCACAGGAGACAACAAAAACAAGTAAGATCCGGCAGCTGTTTATTCTGGGGATTCCCCGTGCGGAAATCGTGAGAATGGTGACCAACGGCAATTACAGTTTTGTAGTGAACGCCCTGCGCCGGATAAGTGAACGTGAGAACGGTCTGAATATCCATCCGGCGACAGCCATATTGGATTACACTTTTAACCGCAAGTTCGGTATGTGGCGTTTCCTTGTCCCGATGCAGGTGCGCCACCACGATATTCTCCTTTCTGAACGTGTCAGCGAAGTATTTCAGATTGTTGATGTACCACTCGTTCAAACATCTCTCCCTTTCGATGAACTCCATGTCCTCGTGTGTTCCCGACACGTTGATGTGGATTGTCACGTACTTGATTATTGCCGATTTTACGTGTCAGCCCCGCTTCCTCCAATCTTCTCTAAATAGCCGCCGAGTAATCTTTCATTCTGTCGGGGTAGGCAATGAGTTTTCGGTTCAGGTGCGTTCGTGTCGGGGCAGCGTTCTTCGGGATGATAAAACGCTCAATGTGGGCGGTTGTTCCGCCGCTAATAGGACGGAAAATGAAAAAGTTACGTTCCAGCACGATTGAACGAAACCCGGGTACGAAGATAAAGACTAATCATTGTATAATCAACTACTTATCTTTTTTGCCTAAAATTTCCCCACACATGCAAAAAATGTAGTAATAAGTCATTCCTTTCTTTTAGTAAAAGAATAAAATCATATAAATTGTGATTTGTTAAATTATAGAAGTGTTATTGGTTTTTATAATATTGTTCGTATATTTGCGAACAATATTCAAGATATGGAAGAAAAGAAAGATTATACTGCTACGCAGGAACAGTTGGCAAGATTTGCCAAAGCATTGGGACATCCTGCCCGAATTGCTATTATGCACTTTTTGGCAAAGCAGAAAACGTGTTATTTTGGGGATATTCACGAAGAACTTCCCATTGCCAAAGCAACCGTATCACAGCACTTGAAAGAGTTGAAAGATGCAGGACTTATACAGGGAGAGGTTGAAACGCCTAAAGTGAAATACTGTATCAATCGAGAGAATTGGCAATTGGCTCGTGAACTCTTTAAGGAGTTTTTCGGGCAATGTATCTGTAAATCGGGGGAGTGTTGCTGATAATTCCCTTTTTTAATATCAATGTTCGTTGTTTTGCGAATTACGTTTAATATACTAAATTTATAAATTATGGAAATTAAAGTATTAGGAACAGGTTGTGCAGGCTGTAAGGCTCTGTATACAACAGTTGAACAAGTAGTAAAAGAATTGGCTTTGGATGCGGTAGTAACCAAAGAAGAAGATTTGATGAAGATTATGGAATACAATGTAATGACGCTTCCTGCTCTCGTTGTTGACGGTAAGGTTGTGGCAAAGGGCAAACTTTCTGCCAAAGAAGTAAAAGATGTATTAACCAAGTAAATCAGATTATGATGAAACGCTTTTTATTCCTTACCATTGCTTGTTTGTTTTCTATTTGTGGAATGGCTCAGATTGTCGCAGATACCTATGTGGAAGTTCTTTATTTTCATGGGAAACAACGTTGTGTAACTTGCAAAGCCATTGAGAAATATACGAAAGAAGTGGTCAATGCAGATTTGGCAGAGTTGGTTAAAAATGGTAAACTACGTTTCAAAGAAGTAGATATTTCAACTCCCGAAGGCGAGAAGCTGGCAGAGAAATATCGTGTAAGTTGGTCTTCTCTTTATGTTAATAAATGGAAGAACGGTAAAGAAGAACGTAACGACATGACACGCTTTGGTTTTCAGAATGCCCGAAACAATATATCGGCTTTCAAGAAAGAATTAAAACAGAAAATCAATCAGTTGCTAAAATAAATACAGTTTTATGGAATACTTGCAAACATGGTTGGATAATAGTGAGATACCTATTATTACCGCTTTTCTGCTCGGTCTGTTGACTGCTGTAAGTCCTTGCCCATTGGCTACCAACATTACCGCTATTGGATTTATCAGTAAGGATATAAATAACCGTAACCGGATATTTACAAATGGTGTTCTATATACTTTAGGGCGTGTATTGGCTTATTCTGCATTAGGCGCGATACTTATCGCAATACTCCGAAAGGGTGCAGATATGTTTGCCATACAAAAAGGTATCAGCGAATGGGGGGAATTGTTGCTTGCTCCTGCTTTGATGTTGATAGGGCTGTTTATGCTATTCGGAGATAAATTGCAATTACCTAAGTTCGGATTTTCCGCTACTGAAAAGACGGAAAAACTAAAAGGCTCATGGGGAAGTTTGCTGCTGGGGATATTGTTTGCCATGGCGTTTTGCCCGACCAGCGGGTTGTTTTATTTTGGCATGCTTATTCCCATGTCGGCTGTGGAAAGTGAGGGATATTTGCTGCCTGTCATTTTTGCATTGGCAACAGGGATTCCCGTTATGCTTGTCGCTTGGGTTTTGGCATACAGTGTGGCAGGGATAGGAAAGTTTTATAACCGCGTGCAGATTTTTCAGAAGTGGTTTAATACGTTGGTAGCTATACTGTTTCTCTTGGTTGGTATTTATTATGGATTGATAAATTTGGGTATAATATGAAAATTTTAATTTTATGTACAGGAAATAGCTGCCGCAGCCAGATGGCGCATGGTTTCCTGCAATCGTTTGATAAGAATATACAAGTGTATTCCGCTGGTACGCATCCGGCTGAGAAAGTTAATCCTTTGGCTGTTAAGACAATGACAGAAGTTGGCATTGATATAAGTAAGCATATTCCTACCAATGTAACTGCTTATTTAAGTGATACATGGGATTATGTGATAACAGTATGCGGTAGTGCTAACGAAACGTGTCCGGCTTTTGAGGGCAATGTAGGGAAACGGTTGCATATTGGTTTTGATGACCCCTCGGAAGCAATAGGGACAACGGACTTCATCAGAAGCGAATTTGAAAGAGTGCGTAATGAAATCAAGAATGAATTTGCCAAGTTCTACATTACAGAGATAAAAAAACAAGAACTGCCTAAATGTGCTTGTAACCGCTAATTTTTTAGGTAATATGTTCGTATTATTACAAACAATAATAGGATTATGATACAAAGGTTTGCAGATTGGCTGGTGTATGACATCTTCGGTTTGGATGCTTCAACAGCTTTAGGAGAAGCTATAAACTTCTTCTTTTACGATACGATAAAAATTTTGATATTATTATTTTTTATCAGCGTGATAATGGGAATTATAAATGCTTATTTCCCGATAGAACGTTTGCGCAATTATTTGACCTCTCGTAAACTATATGGATTGCAATATTTCTTTGCAGCCTTATTTGGTGCTATTACCCCGTTCTGTTCCTGTTCTTCCATACCGCTGTTTATCGGATTTGTGAAAGGGGGTATTCCTTTGGGGATAACATTCGCCTATTTGATAACCTCGCCTTTGGTGAATGAGGTTGCTGTTGCCATGTTTATCGGCACTTTTGGGTTGCGTATTACTTCTATTTATGTGATTAGCGGTATTCTGTTAGGTATGGTAGGTGGATTTATTTTGGGCAAGATGAAATTGGAGCCTTATTTGAGTGATTGGGTAAAACAAATTCAGCAAAACTCAACTTCCGACTCCGGAACATGGGAAAAAGAGCATACTCCGTTCTTTAGACGGTTGCCGATTATCATGCAAGAAGCATGGGGCATTGTCAAAGGTGTACTTCTGTATATCCTTATCGGTATCGGTATCGGTGCATTTATGCACGGCTATGTGCCGGAAGGATTTTTTGAGCAGTATATGTCTAAGGATAATTGGTTTGCTGTTCCTTTATCAGTAGTGTTGGCAGTTCCAATGTATGCCAATGCTGCCGGAATAGTACCGGTAATTGAAGTTTTTGTAGCTAAGGGTATCCCCATAGGAACTGCGCTTGCTTTTATGATGGCAGTTGTTGGGCTGTCATTGCCCGAAGCTACGCTGTTGAAAAAAGTAATGACTTGGCGGCTGATAGGGATATTCTTTGGATTGATAACCTTATTTATTATTATGTTAGGTTATCTGTATAACATGGTATTGTAGTGTAAAAGTAAGTGGCAGTTTTCCTGCCACTTATCTTTTTATAATTTTATACCTCTGCTTTTTCTTGGTTCTTCAACCGTCTGTCGTAAACCTTTTCTTAATTTCTCCCATTGTTCTCTGAACCATTCGTCTATTGGTTGTCCAATAGTAGGCTTGATAACCATTTCCTCCGACAGAAAATATTTTTCAGGATAGTAGAATTTATCAAGTGTTACTTTTAGTCTTGCCTATAATCTGAAAAAGTTAATGAAACACGTTTGTTATAAATCCGCAATCCCGGTTGTCAAAGCAGCCAACAATTGGTTGGATTATGTAAAGTCATTAATCCTTCAACTTGATCAGAACTTTTCTGATAAGTTTTTCTTATTAGAATATCCCATAAAAGAGAGTTTTAATAATTTAATGCTAACTGTTCTAAAAAATATTCTTCCTTAAGAAAGATTGCGCAACAGACACACTTCACGACCTCCCTCTCTGGAAAGCATGTTTTCTTTTCACTGCCCCTTCTGACATGACAAAAACCGACTATCCATGACTATTCCTGCCAGTGTATCGGCTTGCTTGTTTCTCAAGGTTTCTTCCCTTATATTCGCACTGACATTTAAACGAGTTGAAAATATGGAAATACGCTACATCGAGGCCGGTGTCCTTGAGAGGATGCTGGCACGTGCCGAGAACCTGTCCGCACATGTGGACAGATTGTATGAGAGAAACCGCTGTAAGGAACCCGGAGAGTGACTGGACGGCCAGGATGTCTGCCTGCGCCTTGACAT
>ERZ773194.3460-NODE-3460-length-13514-cov-3.345568_pt1 | contig 13514 bp, 12 predicted proteins | sample MGYA00511240_ERZ773194 | MGnify/ENA primary metagenome ERZ773194 (study PRJEB29015, sample SAMEA2737774) | human gut metagenome | biome: human gut; feature: human-associated habitat; material: faeces | place: China | collected 2012 ... | reverse complement strand
TCTTTTCTCCCCTATCTTTTCTCTTGCGAGAGAAAAGATAGGGCCGCCGGAGGCGGCGGCAGTTGCAAATCTGCAGCAATCCCTCAGGCAGCCGCGCTGGCCGCCCGCATTTGCTGTTTCGCGTCAGAAATATCCTTGCACTTTTCTCCCAACCGTGCTATACTTCCACTGAAATCAAGGATTCAGGAGGGTTTTTTATGGCCATTCTTCTGACCGGCGGCGCCGGGTTCATCGGCAGCCATACGGCCGTTTCTCTGCTCAATGCGGGGCTGGAGATCGTCATCGTCGACAATCTTTACAACAGCTCCCCGAAGGTCATTGACCGCATCGAAACGATCACCGGCAAGTGTCCGGCCTTCGTCGAGGCTGACTGCTGCGACAAGGCGGCAATGGACCGGATCTTCGCGGATTTTCAACCTGATATCGTCATGCACCTCGCCGCGGAATCCCATGTGGACCGCTCCATCGACGGTCCCGGAGAATTCATCCAGACCAATATCGTCGGAACCTATACGCTGCTCGAAGCCGCAAGGAAGTACTTCAACACGCTCGGCGATGATGCGAAAAGAGAATTCCGTTTCCATCACATCTCCACCGATGAAGTTTACGGCGATCTGGAAGGCCCCGGAGATTTCTTCCGTGAAACCACGCCTTACGCTCCCTCCTCGCCGTATTCCGCCAGCAAAGCCGCAAGCGATCATCTTGTCCGTGCATGGAGGCGCACATTCAAACTGCCGACCCTTGTCACCAACTGTTCCAACAACTACGGACCTTATCATTTCCCTGAAAAGCTGATCCCGCTGGTAATTCTCAACGCACTCGAAGGCAAGCCGCTTCCGGTTTATGGAACCGGAGCGCAGATACGCGACTGGCTCTATGTGGAGGATCACGCCCGTGCGCTGTATCTGGTGGCAACAACCGGCGTTCCGGGCGAAACTTACAATATCGGCGGGCACAACGAAAAGAAGAATATCGAAGTCGTACACAAGATCTGCGAGATTCTTGACGAGCTCCAGCCGCGCGCCGACGGAAAATCCTATGCGGAACAGATAACATTCGTGACCGACCGTCCCGGACATGATCTGCGCTATGCCATCGACGCGGACAAAATCGGGCGTGAACTCGGCTGGAGACCGCAGGAAACATTTGAAAGCGGCATCCGCAAAACTGTTCAATGGTATCTTGCTCACCGTTTCACATGGTGCAAACATGTCCAGGACGGCACCTACAATCGCGAACGACTCGGAACCGGAGGCGCAAAATGAAAGGCATTGTACTGGCAGGGGGCGCGGGAACCAGGCTGCACCCGATCACGCAGGGGGTGTCAAAGCAGCTCCTTGCGGTTTATGACAAACCGATGATCTATTATCCGGTGTCTGTGTTGATGCTGGCAGGAATACGTGAAATATTGGTGATTTCCACACCGCAGGATCTTCCCGGTTTTCGTCGTCTGTTAGGGGATGGTTCCGATTATGGTGTCCGTTTCGAGTATGCCGAACAACCTTCACCGGACGGATTGGCACAAGCTTTTTTAATTGGGGAGGAGTTTATTGGAAATGATTCCGTTTGTCTGGTCTTGGGCGACAATATCTTTTACGGACAGAGTTTCACCGCAATGTTAAAAAGGGCCGTAGCTAATGTGGAAAACGAACAAAAAGCGACCGTCTTCGGTTACTACGTCAATGATCCGGAGCGCTATGGCGTGGCCGAATTCGATGAGGCAGGAAATGTGTTGAGCATTGAAGAAAAACCAGCATGCCCGAAATCGAATTATGCAGTTGTCGGTCTTTATTTCTATCCGAACAAAGTGGTGGAAGTTGCCAAGCAGATTAAACCTTCCGCCCGCGGAGAACTGGAGATTACGACTGTCAACCAGGAATTCCTGAAGGATGGGAATTTGAAAGTTCAGCTCTTAGGGCGCGGTTTTGCATGGCTTGACACCGGTACGCACGATTCTCTTTCTGAAGCCTCCACCTTCGTTGAGGTGATAGAGAAACGACAAGGGTTGAAAATAGCTTGCTTGGAAGAAGTTGCTTATCGGAATGGTTGGATCGATGCAGAACGGTTGAGGCAAGTTGCCGCTCCGATGTTGAAGAACCAGTATGGACAATATCTGCTGAATTTGATAAAAAGAGAGAATGAATAAGGATAGTAAAATATTTGTAGCAGGCCATCGGGGACTGGTCGGTTCTGCTATTCTGAAGAATCTGAAGGCAAAAGGTTACACGAACTTCGTCCTGCGTACGCATGCGGAATTGGATTTGACCGATCAGCAGGCCGTTCATGATTTCTTTGCCGCAGAGAAGCCGGAATATGTGTTCCTGGCAGCAGCCCATGTCGGAGGGATTGTGGCAAACAGCCGCTACCGGGCTGACTTTATTTACGAGAATCTTATGATTCAGAACAATGTGATTCATGCTTCTTATCTGAATAACGTAAAGAAACTTCTGTTTTTGGGAAGTACTTGTATTTATCCGGGAAATGCTCCGCAACCGATGCCGGAGGATTGCTTGCTCACTTCGCCACTCGAATATACGAATGAACCCTACGCGATAGCTAAGATAGCCGGGATCAAGATGTGTGAGAGTTATAACTTGCAATACGGAACTAACTATATCGCAGTAATGCCGACCAACCTGTATGGCCCGAATGATAATTTTAACCTGGAGACTTCGCATGTGCTGCCTGCCATGATTCGCAAAGTACATTTGGGTAAATGTCTTTCCGAAGGAGATTGGGAGGCTGTCCGGAAAGATCTGAATGCGCGTTCGGTTGAAAATATATCCGGCGGTACTTCTGAATCCGAAATATTGGATATTCTTGCCAAGTACGGTATTTATCCTGGTAAAGTGGAGTTGTGGGGAACAGGCAAACCGCTTCGTGAGTTTCTTTGGAGCGAGGAGATGGCAGATGCTTCCGTCTATGTGATGGAGAAGGTCGATTTTGCCGATCTCCGTCCTGCTACCGGCGATATCCGAAATACGCATATTAATATAGGTACTGGAAAAGAACTTTCTATTTGTGAAGTGGCTTCCCTAATCCGAGAAAAGGTAGGGTTTACAGGTGAGATCGTATTTGATTCGTCTAAACCGGACGGGACGATGCGCAAACTGACGGATGTCACGAAGTTGCATGCTTTGGGCTGGCATCATACGATTGAGATAGACGAAGGGGTTGAACGCCTTTATAGTTGGTACTTGGAGAATTAAGAATTGAAAATTAAAAAATTAAAAATAGGGAGGTTGTTGCGTCTTCCGTTTAACAACGATGAGTAAAGTTGCTTTAATAACAGGAATAACAGGCCAAGATGGGGCTTATCTGGCCGAATATCTGATCAAGAAAGGATATATAGTGCATGGTATCAAACGCCGGTCGTCCATGTTTAACACGGATCGTATCGACCATCTTTATCAGGACCCGCATGTGGAAAATCGTAACTTGATCCTACATTATGGTGACCTGACCGACAGTTTGAACCTGACTCGCATCATCGGTGAGATCCAGCCGGATGAAATTTATAATCTGGCGGCTATGAGTCATGTGAAAGTGAGTTTTGATACACCCGAATATACGGCTAATGCCGATGGTCTGGGAGTTTTGCGTATCTTAGAAGCAGTTCGTCTGCTGAATTTGATCCCCAAGACGCGCATTTATCAAGCTTCTACATCCGAACTTTATGGTTTGGTGCAGGAAGTTCCGCAGAAAGAAACGACTCCTTTTTATCCGAGAAGTCCGTATGCCGTAGCCAAACTTTACGGTTATTGGATAACGGTGAACTATCGTGAAGCTTATAAAATGCATGCGTCGAACGGTATTTTGTTCAACCATGAATCTCCTCTGAGGGGAGAAACCTTCGTGACTCGTAAGGTGACGCGGGCTGTCTCCCGTATTGCTTTAGGCATGCAGAAAAAAGTTTATATGGGGAATCTTTCTTCCAAACGTGATTGGGGACATGCAAAAGATTATGTCCGCGCAATGTATGCAATCCTCCAGCAGGACGAACCGTCCGATTATGTCATTGCGACGGGGATTACGACAACTATTCGTGATTTCTTGAGGATGGCGTTCGCCGAGATAGGCGTGGAAATTATTTTCAAAGGAGAGAATGTTAATGAGGTGGCTGTCTTAAACTATATTGACGAAAAAGTGTTTATTGAAAGAGTCGGTGAGGTTTATCTCGATAATTTCAGGAAACGGATTGGAGATGAAGTTGTAGGTGTTGATCCTCAGTATTTCCGTCCGACTGAAGTCGATTTATTGATCGGCGATGCGACGAAGGCGCGTACCCGTTTGGGATGGGAACCAAAGTACGATTTGGCCTCTTTGATAGAGGATATGATGTTGAATGATATAAAATTGATGAAGAAAGAATTGTATCTAAAAGAAGGTGGCTATGAAGTATTGAATTATTTTGAGTAGAATCGAACTTTTATTGTTTTTATTTGTTATAATTAGAAAAAGAGTTAATTTTGCAATATGTTTGAGCAAGATTATAGGTAATTGATTGTTTAATTAAAATGTTGATGAATATGAAGACTAAAGTATTACTTTTAGCTTTGTTATCAGGTTTTGTTTTCTCTGTGTCTGCACAGGAATTTAAACCGCAGGTTGGATTTAGTAACGAAGCGGGTTATAAGACAAACTTCAAAAAGAACAAAGCAGGCGACAACTGGTTTATCTCTATTGCTGGTGGCGCGAGTGTTTTATTTGGTGATCAGAACAGTGAAGCCGATTTTAAGAATCGTTTGAATTTTGCTCCTCAGTTCTCTGTCGGTAAATGGTTTAATCCGTATTTAGCCTTGCGTCTCCAGTTGAATGGTGGTGTGTTGCATGGTTTTGAAAACACAGGTGCTACATTTATGCAGCACAATAAATATGCAGCTGCTCATGCTGATTTGTTGTGGGATGTGACTAATTTCTGGGCTCCTTACAACGAAAAGAAAGTGTTTCGTTTGATTCCTTGGGTAGGTCTTGGTTACGCACAGCGTTTCAAAAACTCCGATGATAACAGAGGTATTGCAAGAACAGAATCTCCAACGGTGAATTTCGGTATCCTGACTGCGTTCCGTTTGAGCAAACGTGTAGATTTGAACGTAGAAGTTCAGGGTTCATTGTTGAACGAACAGTTTAACCGTGTTTCTATGTACCACCTGACTGACGGTATCGGACAGTTGAGCGCTGGTTTGACATTCAAACTGGGTAAAACTGATTTCGAAGTGTTGGAGCCGATGGATTATGCATTGTTGAACGACCTGAATGGTCAGATCAACGCTTTGCGTGCTGAAAACGACGAATTGAGTAAACGTCCGGTTTCTTGTCCTGAATGTGAAGAAGTTGTAACTAACGTTGTTAACAACTATGTAGATAATGTGGTATACTTCCGTATCAATAGCGCTAAGATCGACAAGAACCAGCAGGTTAGCATCTTCAATACTGCACAGTTTATGAAAGAAAACAATGTGCCTATCAAGGTTATCGGCTATGCTGATAAGAAAACAGGTACAGGTTCTTACAATATGCAGCTTTCCGAAAAACGTGCAAGAGCCGTTGCCAAGGAACTTATTGATAAATACGGTATCTCTTCTAGCCAGATCACAATCGAATGGAAGGGTTCTGACGTTCAACCGTACAATGAAAACAATTGGAACCGCGTTGTTATCATGTCTGCAAATAATTAATTTTTAATTATATCCCGAAAGGCTGTACATAATCGTGTGCAGCCTTTTTTTTGCTCGGAAATAATGCTTATTTTTGCATGATTTTAGCGCGTTGTTATGGAGTCAAATAAAAAATATGGTTATCTTATTCAATGGCTGATAGGCATCGGAGATCTGATCGTTCTGAATATTCTCTTTTTTATTGTCTATTATGGATTGAATAGTATTCATACGTTAGCTATTACTGGAAGCTTGCGAGAAGTGGTGCTTTTGTTGAATTTTTGTTATTTCTTTTCCCTTTATTTTGTTCCTTTGCGGTTGCATCTGTCCATTGTCTTTATCGATAAAATTGTGCAAAGAGCATTCTTTTTGGTTACGATTATGTTCTTTTTATTTGCCACTTGTCTGATTTTTTTGAATGTTGGAGATGTGTTGGCAACTTTCTTATTGATTTATTACGCTGTTACGCTTGTAGTATTTTCTTTGTGGCGTGTTATTGTGCGTGTAACATTGAAAATGTATCGTCGGAAAGGGTATAATTTTAAAAAGATCGTAATTGTTGGAGCAGGAAAAAATGGGATGGAATTATATAAGGTAATGAAGGATGATTTGTCGTATGGTTTCAATATCTTGGGATTCTTTGATGATAATCAGTCCTTGAAATCGGTTTTGCCGAATTATTTGGGAATGACGAATGAGGTAGAGAATTTTGTGCTGGCAAATGATGTGGATGAAATCTACTGTACTTTACCGGGTACGAATGATGAGAAGATTGTGCGTTTGTTGAATTTTGCGGAGAAGCACATGATCCGTTTTTATATTGTGCCGGAATTTTATCGAAATTTGAAGAAGAGTCTTGTGATGGATGTTTTGGAGTCCATCCCTTTGATGACCGTTCGCCGCGAGCCTTTACAGGCAGCTTACAATCGAGCATTGAAACGTGCGTTTGATATTCTTTTTTCAACTGTAATTCTGGTAACTATATTCCCGATATTATATATTGTGGTTGGTATCATGATCAAGCTGAGTTCTCCGGGACCGATCTTATTTAAGCAAAAGAGAACGGGACTGTACGGACAGGATTTCAGGTGTTATAAGTTTCGCACGATGAAGGTTAACGCGCAGGCTGATTCCTTGCAGGCTGTGAAGGACGACCCGCGTAAAACAAAGGTCGGAGATTTTCTTCGGCGGACTAATTTGGATGAATTTCCCCAGTTTATTAATGTGTTGAGGGGGGAAATGTCAGTTGTAGGACCGCGTCCCCATATGCTGAAACATACAGAGCAATACTCTGCGTTGATTGACAAGTATATGGTTCGCCACTTGGTTAAACCGGGGGTGACAGGTTGGGCACAGGTAACAGGCTACAGAGGAGAAACGAAAACGTTGGAACAAATGGAAGGACGTGTGAAGCGAGATGTCTGGTATATCGAGAATTGGTCTTTCTTCTTGGATCTTAAGATTATAGTTGTAACGGTTATCAATATGTTCAAGGGAGAAAAGAATGCATACTAAGTATTAAATTGCACACTTTTTGTATATATGTGTAATAGGAAACTGAATTTATGTTATCTTTGTGCCCGATGGGAAGGATTATAGCAATTGATTATGGCCGGAAACGTACCGGTCTGGCGGTCACAGATACCTTGCAGATGATTGCAAACGGACTGACAACTGTGCCGAGCGGTGAACTTACAAGGTTTCTGGCTGATTATGTTTCGCGCGAACCCGTTGAACGGTTTGTAGTCGGGCTTCCAAAGCAGATGAACAACGAACTTTCTGAAAATATGAGATACGTGGAAGCCTTTGTAACACATCTGAAGCGGACCATTCCGGATATTCCGGTAGAGTATTACGATGAACGATTTACTTCCGTTTTGGCACATAAGGCAATGCTGGACGGAGGATTGAAGAAAAAGAAAAGGCAAGATAAAGGATTGGTAGACGAGATCAGTGCGGTTATTATCTTGCAGTCATATTTGGAAAATAAGAAATATCAGTTATAAAAGTTATGATTTTACCAGTATATTTATATGGACAGCCCGTGCTGAGAAAAGAGGCTGAAGAGGTTCCGATGGACTATCCGGATCTGAAACAATTGGTAGCCAATATGTTCGAAACGATGTACAATGCCGATGGTGTGGGGCTGGCCGCTCCGCAGGTCGGTTTGTCATTGCGTCTTTTGGTAATTGACGCTGACGTGATGGGAGATGATTTTCCTGAATGCAAAGGCTTCAAGCGTGCGATGATCAATCCTGTTTTCCTTGAAAAAAGTGAAGAAGAGGTTTCGATGGAGGAAGGTTGTCTGAGCCTGCCGGGAGTGCATGAGAAAGTAGCCCGTTCAGCAAAAGTACGTGTGAAATATCTGGATGAAGACTTGAAGGAACATGAAGAAACGGTGGAGGGGTTTGCTGCACGTGTTGTGCAGCATGAGTGTGAACACTTGGAAGGCCATGTATTCATAGATAATATTTCAGGAATCCGCCGTCAGTTGAATAAAAGCAAACTAAATAGTATTATTAAAGGTACAGCCCGTTGCTCCTATAAAGCAAAAGCGGTTGGTAAGTAATAAGAACTCTATTAACTAATCAGTATGACAGATTTAAGTAAAAACATTCAGGCCCTCAGGGAAAAGAAAGCCGTCGTTGAGATGGGTGGAGGTGAAGCTGCTATCGAAAAGCAGATCGCGATGGGTAAACTGACTGCCCGTGATCGTATTCTATCCTTGTTGGACAAGAATTCTTTCCATGAATATGACCTGTTCGTGAAGCACGATGGTCGTGATTTCGGCATGGATAAGAAAGATTTACCAGGTGATGGTGTTGTTACAGGTACAGGTACGATCTTCGGTGCTCCGGTTTGTATCTATGCACAAGACTTTACGGTTGCCGGTGGTTCACTGGGCTTGCAGCATGCACGTAAGATCACGAAGATCATGGATCATGCTCTGAAAATGAAATGTCCGATTATTGGTATCAACGACTCAGGTGGTGCACGTATCCAAGAAGGTGTAGGTGCATTGGCGGGTTATGGTGAAATATTCTATCGCAATACAATTGCTTCCGGTGTTATTCCTCAGATCTCGTTGATCCTGGGACCTTGTGCCGGTGGAGCCGTATATTCTCCGGCTTTAACGGACTTCGTATTTGTAGTAGAGAATATCTCCAAGATGTTTATTACAGGTCCGAATGTGATCAAGACCGTGTTGGGCGAAGATATTTCTATGGAAGATCTGGGTGGTGCACGTGTCCATGCGGAAACAACTGGTAATGCTCATTTCTACGCACAGAGCGAGCAGGAGTGTTTCGAGCAAGTTAAACGTCTGGTTAGTTTTATCCCCTGGAATAACCAGGAACGTGCTAAAGTGGTAGAGTCGAAGGAACCCGCTGCGGTAATGAACATCGAAGATGTGGTTCCGGCAGATCCGAAACAGCCGTACGATGTTCGTAACGTTATCAAATGTATCGTGGATGATTCCGACTTCTTGGAAGTACAGGAGTTGTGGGCAGCCAACATTGTGATCGGTTTTGGCCGCATGGGTGGTGAAACTGTCGGTTTCGTTGCTAATCAGCCGATGGTGTTGGCAGGTGTATTGGATTGCGACAGTGCCGATAAAGCTGCACGTTTTATCCGTTTCTGCGATTCTTTCAATATTCCTATTATCACGTTGGAAGATATGCCGGGCTATTTGCCGGGCGTCGACCAGGAACATGCCGGTGTGATCCGCCATGGTGCGAAGGTATTGTATGCTTATTCCGAAGCGACGGTTCCCAAGATTACGGTTATCCTGCGTAAGGCTTATGGTGGCGGTTATATCGCCATGAACTCTCGTCACTTAGGGGCGGACTTTATGTTTGCATGGCCGAGTGCAGAAATTGCGGTGATGGGACCGGAAGGTGCGGCCAACATTATATTCCGCAAGGAGATCATGGAAGCCGAAGACCAGAATGCAATGCGCCAGGAAAAGGTGAAGGAATATATCGAGAAGTTTGCAAATCCTTATGTGGCTGCGTCCAAAGGGTTCATCGATTCTGTTATCGAGCCGAAAGAAACACGTTCATTGTTGCTTCACGCGCTTAAACTTTCTGTATTGAAAGAAGAATACAGACCGGCTAAGAAGCACGGATTGCCTCCGTTCTAATTAACGCCGTAAAAACTTTTGAATATGGAAAAGAAAGAAAAAGATAACGAATATGTGGATTTTGTAGTAACGGCCCGCAAATACAAGACGACGCTGACTGCAAAATATAAGAACCGTAAAATGTGGCATAAGCCCTTTGTCGGTGATGTGATTTCTCATCTTCCTGGAACGATCGTTAAAGTGGAAGTACAGCAAGGGCAGGAAGTCGAAGCCGGCCAGTTGCTTTTGATCCACCAGGCGATGAAGATGTACAACCGGGTGGTCGCTCCCGTTGCCGGAACGATTGTCGAGCTGGGTGTAACGGAAGGAGATAAGATCCCAAAAGACCATTTGATGGTTAAGATTCAGCCGAAGTAAATAGCTGAAATAAGTAAATATAGAAAGCTTTCACACTGTTTTACAGTCTGTGAAAGCTTTTTTTATAGATTGGTTTTAATGGCTAAGATTATTTACTTACTTTTGCGACCGATCAATGTTGAATATTTTTATAATAGATGAAGAAAGCGATTCTTTTATTTATATTCCAGCTGTGTTCGTTAGCCATGTTTGCACAAATCAATACGGATCGTGTGTTGACTATCGGGCGCAACGCCTTGTATTTTGAGGACTATGTTCTTTCGATACAATATTTCAATCAGGTTATCAAATCAAAACCTTGGTTGGCCGAACCATATTTCTACCGTGCTGTGGCAAAAATCAATTTGGATGATTATAAAGGAGCTGAAGAAGACTGTACGCTTTGTCTTGAACGGAACCCTTTCCTGGTACAGGCATATTACGCACGTGGTATTGCCCGTCAGAGTCAGGAGAAATTTGACGAAGCAATAGAAGACTACAGGAAAGGTTTGGAGTTTAAGGCGGAAGACCGCCAGATGTTGGTGAATATGGCAGTAGCTAATATTCAGAAAAAAGATTTTAAGGAGGCCGAAAAAGTGTTTGATGAACTGATGGCGGCCCATCCCAAATATTCTATGAACTATCTGACGCGTGGTGCGATGTACACCGAGAAAGGCGATACGATCAAAGCACTTGCCGACTATGATAAGGCGATCAGTATGGACCCCTACTATGCTCCCGCTTATGGCAACCGGGCGATCCTGCATTACCAGATGAACAATATGAAAGACGCGCTTGCCGATCTGAACGAGGCCATTCGTCTGAATACCCGTGAGAGCGGTTATTACATCAATAGAGGTCTGGTCCGGTATCAGTTAAAGGATTTGCGTGGTGCTATGGCTGATTATGATCAGGTGGTCAGCATGGACAGCCACAACCTGATTGCCCGCTTCAACCGAGGATTGCTTCGGGCACAGATCGGGGATAACAACCGGGCTATCGAAGATTTCGATGTTGTGATCGAGATTGAACCGGACAACTATATGGCTTATTATAACCGGGCGTTGTTGCGTTACGAGACGGGAGATTATCAAGGTTCCGTACATGACTTCGATGTCGTGTTGCGGCAGTATCCGAATTTTGTGGCCGGTTATTACAGCCGTGCAGAAGTGAAGCGGAAAATGCATGATGAGGTCGGTGCCGACCGTGATTACTGGACTGCCTATAATATGGAGCAAAAAAAGAAGAACGGGAATGCTTCGGGAAATGCGGTCGCTTCCCAAAATGGCAACAATACCGGTACGCAATTGGCCGATCCGGCATCAAAGGATGAAAATACGCGTGAACAATCGGATAAGAATATCGATAAGTTCAACCGTCTTGTCGTGTATGATGAAGAAGAGGTACGTAAGACGAAGTATAACAGCGAAATTCGTGGACGCGTGCAGGACCGCAATGTGCGTGTGGATCTGGAACCGATGTTTGTCCTGACTTATTACGAAAAAGTCGATCCGGTAAAGAAGTTGGTTTATTATGATAAGATGGTGGAAGTTTACAATTCCCGTCTGGTACTGGAACGTAAGCTGCGTATCACAAACGAAGAAGCCGCCCTTACGGAAGACCAGGTTGCCGTACATTTTGCATCTATCGATAATTTTTCGGCCCGTATAGTGAAGAATCCGAACGATGTGGATGCCTATTTTGGACGGGCTTTGGATTTTATGCTTGTACAGGACTTTACCGAAGCGATTAAGGATTATACAAAGGTGATCGAATTGGATCCGGATTTTGCTATGGCTTATTTTAACCGGGCTGTCGTCCGGTATAAACAGCTTGACTATAATATGTCGCAGGCTGCCAGCTCGCAAGACGATTTTTCTGCTATGAGCATGAACCTTAAGATGGGTAAGAATCCGACGGTTGTTCGTACTCCGGCAACATCTGATCCAGCTTCCGTATCCTTGAAAGACAATAAGCGAGCTTACGAGCATGAAATGATTACGAGGGATTATGACATGGTGATCAAATTGAATCCGGGTTTCGTATATGCTTATTTCAATCGTGGAAACCTGCGTTGTGCGCAACGCGATTTTCGTGCTGCCATCCAGGATTATAGCGAGGCGATCCAGCGTGATCCGGAATTTGCCGAGGCTTATTTCAACCGTGGATTAGCACGCCTTTCGCAAGGAGATGCCAACCGGGGAATCGCCGATTTGAGCAAGGCCGGAGAGTTGGGTATCATCAATGCTTATAGTATTATCAAGCGTATGACAAGCAATTGATCCCCCCTTATTGTAAAAAACATCTTGAAAATGACTTGAACCTCATCCGCCAAATGTTCTTCGAACAGTTGTTTACGGATCGAAAATAATGCCTTTGGGAGGCCATTCCCGTGAGGTGCGCGGTTTTTCCTCCCAACGACCGTCTTCATCGCCACGAAGTCCGACTTCGTATAGAGTGAATCCGACAGCCCGGAGCGATGAAGACGGTCGTCATGGAAATAAGGGTTCGATTTCCTTGAAAAGACCCTTCGAATCCGGGCAATATTCCTTTACCCTCCCTTTGTTTTCCCAAATATTCAACTCACCGGCAGTTCCCGTAGATGCAGCGGATTATCTGCTGGCGGCAGTGTATGGCGGGGCAGCCTGCGGAGCCGGTATCGGACTGGTGTTAAAATCCGGATTTACAACCGGCGGAACGGATATGCTGGGGGTATTGCTGCACCGGTTTTTCCGCCAGTATGCACTGGCAAGTATTATTCAGGTGCTGGACATGGCAGTTATTATTGCTGGTGTGCTGGTATTCGGAATGAGTGTCAGTCTGTATGCCATTATTGCCGTTTATGTCACGGCGCTGGTGACAGATACGGTGCTGGAAGGCACGAAGCAGGCAAGGGCAGTGTGGATTATTTCCGATAAAAATGAGCAGATTGCACCGGTGGTTATGGAAAAAATGCACCGTGGCATTACACGGTTTCCTGCAAGCGGGGTCTATACGCGGCAGGAAAAAAGTGTGCTGCTGTGCGTGGTTTCAATCAAACAGATACCGTATCTGAAAGAAATCGTAATGGAAATAGACGAAAACAGCTTTTTAATCGTTGGTGATGTTCGTGAAGTAATGGGGAATGGTTTTGTACAAAAGTTACAGTAAATCAGTGTCTATAGTAAATTTGACGAAAATATCCGCAGATATTTGTTGAAATACAATATGGTAATTATCGGCTGATTATTGTATTATTTATTACAACAACAGACGCGGGCAAGATGCGAAAGCGAAAGGCGTCATTTATTTAGGAGGATATTTTAAAATGGCAAGTTTATCACTTAAAAATGTTTGTAAAGTATATCCGAACGGTTTTGTTGCCGTAAAGGATTTCAATC
>ERZ773194.3456-NODE-3456-length-13525-cov-6.359391_pt1 | contig 13525 bp, 11 predicted proteins | sample MGYA00511240_ERZ773194 | MGnify/ENA primary metagenome ERZ773194 (study PRJEB29015, sample SAMEA2737774) | human gut metagenome | biome: human gut; feature: human-associated habitat; material: faeces | place: China | collected 2012 ... | reverse complement strand
CTATTGTACGAAGCTGTTCTAAAAGTATAACTGAATCCTTCACTATATTATAATGGCATGCATCTATTTCAACATGTGTTGGAAGCTTTGCCTTATTCATCCTGGATGTTATCGCCGCACATATAACTGTCGGACTATGCTTGTTGCCAGTATCGTTCTGTATAATAAGCACCGGCCGTATTCCTCCCTGTTCTGAGCCTACAACCGGTCTTAAATCAGCATAAAATATATCTCCACGTTTGATTACCATTATATCACACTCCCAAAGCATTTACTTAATCGATTATACTTAAAGTATTGCCAGGTTTCTGTTGTTTATTCACACGTGTTTTCTTAAAGTAAATGTGATAATAATACTGGTATGTTTTTTATAATATCTCCTGCAACCATGGAATATCTGGTTTTTTCATCTGCTGCCTTATCTCCTGCAAGACCATGTATATATACACCAAGCTTTGCCGCTTCAAAGCAATCCATCCCCTGTGCCATAAGTGAGGTTATCATTCCTGAAAGCACATCTCCTGAACCACCTGTTGCCATTCCGTCATTACCTGATATATTAATATAAATATCTTTTCCGTCTGTAACCACCGTTCTTGCATCCTTTAACACACATATACAGTTATGTTCGCGTGCATAGCTGACTGCCGTCCCTGTTATATCTGCTTTTATATCCGCTATGCTTTTTCCTGTCAGTCTTGACATTTCTCCTATATGTGGCGTAACAACAACATTATTCCCACGAAATGTTATCTGCTCCTCCACTGATATGTTAAGTGCATCTGCATCAAGTATTCTTACTTTATCATCTCTTTCAAGAACACATCTGGTAATCTCTGCTGCTGCCACGTTCATAGATAATCCCGGTCCCACAGCTATACTTTTTGCCCATTCAAAATCTGCTTTAAGTTCTGCTGCCAGCGGCATATTATCCTGATATGTTGATATCAGACATTCTGGCATTCTACATAACAGTGCTGTCTTATTAATCTCATGTGTAAGTACCTTTACAAGCCCTGTTCCACTTCTGTATGCGGCTGATGCACTAAGAATTGCGGCTCCTCCCATATTCTTAGAGCCTGCTATAATAAGTGTTCTGCCATATGTTCCTTTATTAGAATCAGGTTTTCTTACAAGAAGTCTGCCCACATCTTCATCGTCATATGTAAAAATACTGCCGAAACATTTGACTTTTTTATGTAATATATCCTCTGTTACAAATCCGGCATTAATGACTTTTACACTACCACTGTATGAAGCTCCCGGGTAAAACATGATACCTGTCTTATTATATCCAAATGTGATTGTGTAATCTGCTTTGACAGCAATTCCCATAATCTGTCCATTATCTGCACTTATGCCTGACGCAATATCAACGGCAATTATCTTCGTATCAGGATTCTCCCGGGCTTTATTAATTGCTTCTATAACCTGCGCATATCTTCCCTCAACTGCTCTTGATAAGCCAATGCCAAATATTGCATCTATTATATAATCATATTCAGAAAAATCAATATTGCCATCATATTCAACACAGTCAATTCCAAGATTACCGACAATTGATTTCTGAAGCCTGTATTCATCAGTTCCCTCCGATGTACCAGCAAACACAACATGTACATCAATTCCATCTTCATTAAGCTGTCTTGCTGCTGCAAGACCATCTGCACCATTATTCCCGCTTCCGCATACACACACAACTTTTATTCCTGTTTTCTTATTGTTGTGCTCTGCATGCTTTCTTAAAAAAGCTGAAACCCCCAGTGCTGCTCTTTCCATAAGCACCACTGAGGGAATCCCAAATTCATGTATTGAACAGTTATCAACTGCTTTCATTGTATGTGAATCAGTTAAATATCTCATACCTCTTCCTCATTTACCTTATCAAGTTCCTTCATAACGTCAGGTCCTAATATGTCATGCATTGCAGAATACATGCGGTTATTAACCTCTTCCTTATCTTGCTTGATAAGTATATTCTTCTTTAACTTTACTCTTGTTGCATTAATCCACTTATCCAGAACCTCAAGGTCTTCCTTATTACTGTTAATCTTGTTATAACACACCTTTACTGTTTCAATCATAAGACGCTCATTGGCATTAACAAGATCTCTTGGAATATCGAGTGCTTCATCTTCAAGAGAATTAATCTTATCCTTAGCCTCCTGAATAAGTCTCTGATTCTTCTCCATCACTTTTGCTCTCTTAGGATCATTATCCTCATCCTGCATATTATCAACAACATCCTGAATAAGCTGATTCTTTATTTTTTTTACTTCCTTAATATCATTATTAACCTGTCCCTGCTTCTTAAGAAGCTCATTAACCTGTTTTTCCCAATAACAGATTTCATCAGTCTTTAATTTATCCGTTATAAGATGATACCATCTCTCATCGAGAGTAAGTATCGGTATCTGTTTTATGGCTGTACAACTTTTCAGCTTTTCAATATCAAGTTCTGCCATATTATCCTCCCAAACAGTTACTTCCTGTTAGCAATAGTGTATGAAAGTCTCATAAGACTTTCTGACAAATGTACATTTTCAACAATAACATCATCCGGAAGATTAAGATCTGTATGTGCAAAGTTCCATATAGCCTTAACTCCTGCATCAGCAACAACCTTCGCTATCTGTCTGGCAGCTTCCTTCGGAATAGTGAGTGCAACAATCTCGATTTCATTATCTTTAATAAAATCAGTAAGCTCATTCATCATTCTTACTTCTATTCCACGAATCTTAGTTCCTTTAATCTTAGGATTATTATCAAATATTCCCTTAATAACAAAACCTCTCTTCTCGAAATCACTATAGTTAACAATAGCCTTTCCTAAATTACCGGCTCCGATAATAACCATATTGTGATTACGGTCTATGCCAAGAATCTTTCCAATCTCTTCATACAGATACTGAACATTATAGCCATATCCCTGCTGTCCAAATCCTCCAAAGTTATTAAGATCCTGTCTTATCTGTGAGGCTGTTACCTTCATTCTGGCACTCAGCTCTTTAGATGATATTCTCTGTACACCAGACTCTATCAGCTCTCCCAGATATCTGTAATATCTTGGCAGTCTTCTTATTACCGCCGACGAAATCTTTTTCTCTTCCATTACACCAAACCTCCAGACCACGATTGCTCATTTTACCAAGATATAAACGAGTATATAAATAAACTATAACAAGCTATACATAGTATAACCATTTTTCTTTAATATGTCAAAATTTTAACCAAGAACTCTTTTAGCAATATCAACAGATTCTTTTGCATCTTTTGCATAGAAATCTGCATCTATCTCTTTAGCATATTCCGGTGTAAGTACCGCACCTCCAACCATGACCTTGCAGTCAAGATTATTTTCTCTTATAAGTGCAATTGTTTCCTTCATAGATACAAGTGTTGTTGTCATAAGAGCTGATAATCCGCACAGTTTAACATCATTATCTCTTATTGCATCAACAACTGCCTGGTACTCAACATCCTTTCCAAGGTCAATAACATCATACCCATAATTCTCCAGGAGAACCTTAACAATATTCTTTCCTATATCATGAACATCACCCTTGACTGTAGCTATAACTATCTTTCCTTTGCTTACAGGGGCATTATCAGACATAACCATATGCTTTCTTATAACTTCAAATGCTGCCTGTGCAACACCTGCTGACATAATAAGCTGTGGAAGGAACAATGTACCCTTCTCGAATTCAGCACCTATCTTATCAAGTGCAGGAATAAGCACCTGATTAACAATCTCCATTGAATCCATAGTCTTAAGAAGTGCCTCTGTTATCTCAGCACCTTCGTTCTTAAGTCCTTTTTCAACAGCATAGAAAAGATCATCTCCTGTGTAATTTCCATCTTTCTTTTCCTTCTTGACAGGATCAATCTTAGAAACATTTGGCATAGCGCCATAGTTTTTTATGTAATCAACTGAATTCTTATCAATATTAGCAAGAAGCTTATACGCCCTTACCGCGCCTGTCATCTCTGGGATGTTAGGATTGATAATTGCAAGGTCAAGTCCGTTAGTAAGTGCCATTGTAAGGAAAATGTGGTTTACAAGCACTCTGTTTGGAAGTCCGAATGAAATGTTAGAAACACCAAGCACTGTCTTTAAGCCAAGCTCATTCTTAACTGTATGAAGTGCATTAAGAGTTTCCATTACGCCCTCCTGCTCAGCAGAAGCTGTGAGTGTAAGGCAGTCAATATAAATATCTTCTTTAGGGATTCCCATTGCAGCAGCCCTGTCCATAATCTTCTTTGCTATCGCAACTCTGTCCTCTGCCTTCTTAGGAATACCATCTTTATCAAGTGCGAGTCCTATAACTCCTGCACCATATTTCTTAACAAGAGGAAGAACATTGTTAAGAGACTCCTCCTCACCATTAACTGAATTGACAAGCGGCTTACCATTGTATACACGGAGTGCTGCCTCAAGTACTTCTGGTATTGTAGAATCAATCTGCAACGGAACATCCACAACTGCCTGTAATGACTTTATTGTATCAATCATCATTTCACGCTCATCAATTCCCGGAAGACCTACATTGACATCAAGAATATCTGCTCCGCCTGATATCTGCTCTAAAGCCTGTCCGAGAATATAATCCATATCATGTCTTAAAAGTGCTTCCTTAAAAAGCTTCTTTCCAGTAGGATTGATTCTTTCGCCGATAATTCTTGGTTCATCAACAACAACAGTGCTTGTAGCTGAACACACTGCACCCGGAATATGTTTATGTGGTGCTGCCGGATTGCCTTCTCTTTTTAACATCTCTGATAATTCTTTAATGAATTCCGGACTAGTTCCACAGCAGCCACCGAATATCTTAATGCCATATTTTCTTAAATCCTTCATGAAATCTGCAAACTGGGCTGCAGTAACATTGTAAAGGTTAGTTTCAGGGTCAGGAAGTCCTGCATTAGGCTTTACTACTATCGGAAGGTTAGTCCATTTTACAAGTTCTTCAATAACCGGCTCTAATTCCTTAGGTCCTAAAGAACAGTTTACGCCAAGTGCATCAACACCAAGTCCTGTAAGTGTAAGTGCCATTGCCGATATAGAGCATCCTGTGAATGTTCTCATATTCTGTTCAAATGTCATCGTAGCAACAACAGGAAGGTCGCTGTTTTCCTTAGCTGCAAGTACAGCAGCCTTGACATCTAAAAGGTCGGTCATTGTCTCAAATACAACAAGGTCTGCTCCCGCAGCCGCTCCTGCCTTTACTATCTCGGCATACATATCATATGCTTCTTCAAAGCTTAATACACCTGTTGGCTCGAGAAGCTGTCCGATTGGTCCTACATCAAGTGCAACAAGTCCGTCCGGCTTTACTGTATCTCTTGCCTTCTTTGCATTGACAATTCCGGCAGTTACAAGCTCCTCAACGCTTTTTCCACATTCTTCAAGCTTATATCTGTTTGCACCAAATGTATTGGCATATACCACATCTGATCCTGCATTGTAATACTGCTCTGCAATTGAAACAAGAAGCTCAGGTCTTGTTATATTAAGTACTTCCGGTGTCTCTCCCATCTTCATACCCGCTGCCTGAAGCATTGTACCCATAGCACCATCAAATATTATATAGTCTCTAGTTTTTAAGAGTTCTCTGAATCTGTCAGCCACTACAATGTCCTCCCATTCCTCTGTATGCGCAGGTTTTATTAAGATTGCATGTTGCACAACCTCTGTTCTTAGTACTTACAGGCTCCTTAGTAAGTCCAATAACCGCAGTTACCGACTTTACCGGAGCCAGCATATATGATTTATTAAGATTAAGTCCTATCTTTTTACCGGCGTCTAACACCTTCAGAAAAGGCTCCTGCATGCTTATTGGCAGGTCACCATAACCAATTCCAAACCTGAATGTCTGGTAATAATCAGGATATTCCTCTCTTAAAAGTTCTTCAACCTTATCACATACCTGTTCAACAGCTACACTTGCCAGGCTGTCAAACACCAGTGCCTTTGCCATATCTGTAAGTTGCAGCACTCTTAGCTGTCTGTCAATACCTTCCGATATGGTTACAGCCATGCATATTGCACTGTCACATTTATACAGATGCTTCTTAATAGACTCTCCTGGAAGCACCATGCTTGTATTCTTAAATGCCACACCGTCTTCATTAACTGTAAAATCAAACTTCTTATAAATAAATCTTGGAACTGCGGTCTTTAACACAAGCTCCTCACATTCATCCATAAGCTCTTCCACCCGCTCATCAGGTGCATTTTTCTTATAACCAAGATATCTTAACGCTTCTTTTCTGTTAAGACTGGTAAGCTTAATACTTTTCTCCATTTCTTCTTACCTTGCCGCTTTTACTTCTGCGTTCTTTAAGTTTGTCATGTTTTCCACGTGACTCGTCTTTTCTTCTTCTTGTATCTGGCTTTGACTTGGATTTTCTTGCAGGCTTGGCAGATACATTCGCTTTCTCTACATTAACCTTTCTGCCCTTGATAAGTACATTGTCATTCATTGCTGCAAGTACTGCTTCCGCATGCTTTGCAGGAACATCAACAAATGTATAATTATCCATCATATCAATTGCACCGACAAGTCTTCCCGGCATTCCGGATTCTCCTGCAATCGCTCCAAGAATATTGGCTGGTGTAATCTTGTCCTTCTTACCAACATTAATAAAGAGTCTTACCATTCTTGATGTATCTGCATTTTCATCAAAATGAAAATTCTCTACCTCATCGATTCTGTCCAATGTATCTCCAACTATCATCTTAAGAAGAGCTGCTGCCATATCCATTGATGTATAATCTTCCTGATTAACATGCTCCTCAACCATATCAAGCATGGCTCTGTGCTCATCAGCTTCAATCATCTCTTTAATCTTGTCAAATATACCATCCATCTTGGTGTTCTTGACATCATCAAGTGATGGGATTGGCTTTGCAAGAATCTTGGTCTTGCAATATCTCTCAATATCCTTTAACTTATATACTTCTCTTCCAGATATAAATGAAAGTGCAAGTCCTGATTTTCCAGCCCTTCCTGTTCTTCCTATTCTGTGTACATAATATTCTTCGTCCTGTGGAAGGTCATAGTTAAATACTATATCAACTCCGTCAACATCAATTCCTCTTGCCGCAACATCAGTTGCAATAAGAATTTCTGTCTTTCCACTTCTGAAATCGTCCATTACACGGTCTCTCTGTTGCTGTTTCATATCTCCGTGTATACCGTCAGCAAAATATCCTCTGCCCTTAAGCTCTGATATAAGCTCGTCTACCTGTCTCTTAGTGTTACAGAACACAACTGACAGCTTAGGATTGTATATATCAATAAGACGGCTTAAGATTTCTGTTTTATTCTTAGGTCTTACTTCATAATAGAACTGATCAATATTAGAAACTGTAAGTTCTTTTCTTACAACCTTGATAATCTTAGCGTCTTTCTGGAATTTTCTTGCAATATCCATAATAGGCTTAGGCATTGTAGCTGAAAAAAGAACTGTCTGTCTTTCCTCTGGTGTCTCTGTAAGAATTGTTTCCATATCCTCACGGAATCCCATATCAAGCATCTCATCAGCTTCATCTAATATAACCATAGATACAGAATCAAACTTAACAGTCTTCCTTCTCATATGATCCATAACTCGTCCCGGAGTTCCAACAATAATCTGTACGCCGGCTTTTAAAGACTTAATCTGTCTTACGATCTCTTGTCCGCCATATACCGGTAACACCTTAATGTCGCTCATGTACTTGGCAAGCTTTCTTATTTCTTCTGCAACCTGTACTGCAAGCTCTCTTGTAGGGCAGAGTACAATTGCCTGTGGTTTCTTAACATCTGGATTAATCTTCTGTAACATAGGGATAGAGTACGCAGCAGTCTTACCTGTTCCGGTCTGTGCCTGTCCGATAACATCAATTCCTTCCAATACTGCAGGAATGGCCTGTGTCTGTATAGGAGATGTCTCCTCAAAGCCCATATCCTCTACCGCTCTTAAAATTCTTTCATCAATATTTAATTCATCAAATTTCATTCTTTAATCTCCATTTCTATAACTTGTTAATTTTACATTACAGAAAGCCATAAGTCAAAGTAATAATTGCATTTTATTTCTTGTACATATATAATCGTTTTAAATATCAATTCAGCCTTCACCAGAGGATACTGTCCGTCTAGGGCATACGCCCGATATATTGCGAACTGTGTGGGAGTTAATGCCGGTATATACATAAGAGCGGTGTGCTAAAGCTCGTTCAAGCGAAGCGCGTTTGCTGATGCACACCGCAATAAACTTTGTAGATAGCGGCATTTACTCCCACTAAGTGCAACAATCCTTGAGGGCGTATGCCCTAGACGGACAGTATCGCGGCAGTGTTCATCTGGCGAATGTACACAAACTTTCAGCCCCAGACTGGATGCAGCAAATTCACGCAATCCTGACGAAGGTTTTACGAAGCATGCCTGCACAATGACAGACTAAATGCACATATCCACCTCTGGTGAAGGCTGGATACATATAATAAAAGGAGTATGTATGATTTTATCTTGTAATAATATTAGTAAATCTTTTGGAACGGATGTCATTATCAAGTCCTGTTCGTTTAATATAGAAGACCATGAGAAGGCTGCCATTGTTGGAATCAATGGTGCAGGTAAATCTACTCTGTTAAAGATTATCACCGGTGAAGAACCTGCTGATACAGGCATTGTCACTCTTGCTAAGGATAAGACTCTTGGTTATCTTGCTCAGCAGCAGGACCTTCAGTCTGACAGAAGCATTTATGATGAGCTTCTTTCTGTAAAGCAGTATATCCTTGATATGGAGAGTGAATTAAGAAGAATTGAGGCTGCCATGAACAGTGCTTCAGGTGATGAGCTTGATGCTCTTATGAACAGATACACCAATCTTAATCATGAATTCGAGATGAATAACGGTTACGCATATAAAAGCGAGATTACAGGCGTACTTAAAGGTCTTGGTTTTGCTGAAGAGGATTTCTCTTTACATGTAAATACCTTATCCGGTGGCCAGAAAACCCGTGTATCTCTAGGTAAGCTATTACTTTCCAAGCCTGATATTATTATGCTTGATGAGCCTACCAACCACCTTGATATGGAATCTATAAGCTGGTTAGAGAATTACCTTCTTAATTACAATGGTGCGGTTCTTATCGTTGCACACGACAGATATTTCCTTGATAAGATTGTAAGCAAAATTATCGAGATTGATAACGGTGACTGTACTGTATTTTCTGGTAATTACACAGATTATGCCTCAAAGAAGGCAATTCTTCGTAATATGAAGTTAAAGGAATACTTAAATCAGCAGCGTAATATCAAACATCAGGAAGAGGTTATTGCCAAGTTAAAGCAGTTTAACCGTGAGAAATCCATCAAACGTGCGGAGAGCCGTGAAAAAATGCTTGATAAGATTGAGGTTGTTGACAAACCAGTTGAGCTTAATGCCAAGATGAACATTAAACTTGAGCCATCTGTTATAAGTGGTAATGATGTCCTTACTGTTACTGACCTTACCAAATCGTTTGACGGCAATACTCTTTTTAATAATATTAATTTTGAGATTAAGCGTGGTGAACGTGTTGCTTTAATAGGTAATAACGGAACTGGTAAGACTACTATATTAAAGCTTATTAACGGCATTATCCCGCCAGACAGCGGAAGCATTTATCTTGGTGCTAAAGTTGCCATCGGTTATTATGATCAGGAACACCATGTTCTTGACCCTGACAAGACTCTTTTTCAGGAGATTCAGGACGCATATCCTGACCTCAACAATACACAGATAAGAAATACTCTTGCAGCATTTCTTTTTACTGATGATGATGTATTCAAATATATCCGCGATTTAAGTGGTGGTGAACGCGGACGTGTTTCACTGGCAAAGCTTATGCTTTCCAATGCCAACCTGCTTATTCTCGATGAGCCTACTAACCACCTTGATATTGTATCCAAGGAAATTCTTGAGAACGCCCTTAACAGCTACACTGGCACAATTCTTTATGTCTCACACGACAGATACTTTATTAATGCAACAGCAACAAGAATAATTGAACTCACTAACCGGAATATTGTTAATTATATTGGTAATTATGATTATTATCTGGAAAAAAGGGATATACTTACAGCAAAGGCTTCCCCTGATGCACAATTGAGTTCTTCTGATAACACTACCAAAAAAGATTCAAAGCTCTCATGGCAGCAGTCGCGTGAAGAACAAAATAAGCTTAAGAAAAAGCAGAATGAAATTAAGAAAACCGAAATAAGAATTGCTGAAATTGAAGACAGATTATCCGCTATTGATACAGAATATTCAGATCCTTCAATAGGCAGTAATACAGCCCGTTTAATGGAACTTCATAATGAATCCACTCAACTAAAGAAAGAATTAGACGAACTGTATGAACACTGGGAAGAATTAATGGATGAAATGTAAGTATTTACATTCAGCAAAAAGTGCCAAAAATCCCCATTTTGAGCCACTTTTTATTGACAAATCATGAATCTAGGAGTATAAATAATCTATACTTATTATTACTTAATTTTTTAAGGAGGACAATTAAATCATGAATAAGACAGAATTAGTTGCTGCTATCGCAGAAAAGGCTGGACTTTCTAAGAAGGACGCTGAAGGTGCTGTTAAGGCTTTCACAGATACTGTTGCAGAGCAGTTAAAGGCTGGCGAGAAGATTCAGTTAGTAGGTTTCGGTACATTTGAAGTTGCTGAAAGAGCTGCTAGAACAGGAAAGAATCCTCAGACAGGCGAAGCTATTAAGATTCCTGCTTCTAAGGCTCCAAAGTTCAAGGCTGGTAAGGCTTTAAAGGATGTTGTTAACACACCTGCAGCTCCAGCTAAGAAGTCTAAGAAGAAGTAATTAATTATGACTTTTAAAGGCTGTCACTTATGTGGCAGCCTTTTTTCTCTTTATTTAATTAAGTTCATGAAATCGAGGTTTATTAATTATGGAAATCGAACGCAAGTATCTTGTGTCAGGCATCCCTGACAATATAGATTCTTATCCCTGCCGCTTTATTGAACAGGGCTATCTTAACACTGCTCCTGTTGTCCGTGTAAGACGCGACAATGATAATTACTATCTCACTTATAAGGGTGATGGAATGATGGCCAGGGAAGAATATAATCTTCCACTTACCAAAGAATCCTATGAACATATGCGTCCAAAAGCTGACGGAATCCTCATTTCCAAAACCCGCTATCTTATTCCTGAAAAAGATGGACTCACCATTGAACTGGATGTATTTGATGCTCCTTATGAAGGACTCTATCTCGCAGAAGTGGAATTTTCTTCTGAAGAACAGGCGCTCAGTTATAATCCACCCGTATGGTTTGGCAAAGATGTTACGAACTCCGGTAAATATCATAACAGTCGTCTGAGTCAGGGAAATTTATAATAAAATAAAACAGCTCCGAAATATTGTTCTGTTAATATGTATTTGCAGGAATTGTAGTAACTCTTAAGTTCTGGAAATTCGCGTTATAAAAAATCCGCTCACTGTCTGAGCCGCTTTGCGGCGAGTTTGAGCGGATTTTTTATGGTTTTAGCGGATTTTCAGAGCCTTAGAGTTACTGAGATTACATCTTTTTACCTTTTTCAGCAGCTCCATTCAGAGCTTCAAAGACAGCACTTCTGAATCCCTTCTGTTCCAGGATTCTTACTCCCTCGATGGTACTTCCGGCCGGTGAACATACCATATCCTTCAGTTCTCCCGGATGCATGCCTGTTTCCAGTACCATTTTTGCGCTTCCAAGTAAAGCCTGTGCAGCAAACTGATAAGCCTGTTTTCTTGGCATTCCCTGGGCTACCGCAGCATCTGCCATTGCTTCTATGAACATAAAAACATATGCAGGTGAACATCCGCTTACAGCACTTACTGCGTCCATCAGACGCTCCGGAACTACTTCTGTACGTCCAAAGCTGTCTGTGATCTCACAGATCTGAGCCAGTTCTTCTGCCGATACTTTCTCATTGGCACATACACCAGTCATACCCTCCCCAACCTGAGCAGGAGTATTCGGCATCATTCTTACCACTTTCAGAGGCTGTCCACATTTTTCTTCTAACCAGGCAAGAGTTTTCCCCGGCGCAATGCCTACAACTGTGTGTTCCGGTGTCAGTTCATCTTTTACTTCATTCAGCACTTCTTCATAAAACTGCGGTTTCACGGCCAGGAAAACCAGTTTTGTGTTTTTTACCACTTCATGGTTATCCAGGGTTGTAACCACTCCCAGCTTTTCTCTGCTTCGTTTGCTTCCTTCTTCTGTAAGATTGGAAACAATAATCTCATCTTTTTTATAAAGTCCTTTTTTCAGCATACCACTGATCATGGCAGAAGCCATATTTCCGCATCCGATAAATCCGATTTTCATAAATCTGCTCCTCTCTTGCAATTCCTGTTGTTTTCTGATAATTTATAACTGCTTTTTTCATATCTTTTTCTTGTTATAGATAATGATAATCATCCAGCAATCTGCCGTAAAATACTGAACAGTTACAGATAATTATAATTCATTACTGTCCAATATGACTGTAAAGGGACCGTCATTCACAAGCTCCACTTTCATATCTGCCCCAAATTCTCCCTGCTCGACAATATCAATGTGTTCTTTGCATCTGGCAATTATGTATTTGTACAGATTTTCAGCCATATCAGGGGCCCCTGCTCTTATAAAGGAAGGTCTGTTTCCTCTTTTACAGTCAGCATATAATGTGAACTGGGAAATAAGCAGAAGACTTCCGCCCACCTCCTTCAGGCCAAGGTTTGTCTTACCGTTTTCATCTTCGAAAATACGCATATTAACCATTTTATGGATCATTTTATCTGCGATTTCAACGGTATCTTCTTCTCCTACTCCGATAAGAACCATAAAGCCCTTGCCTATCTGGCCTCGTACTTCACCATTAATTGTCACTTTTGAATGCATTACTCTCTGAATTACAAAACGCATAATTCACTCTCCTTAATCAACGGATTTCTGTCTGTTGATAGATAGCATAGCACATTTTTATCCGTTTTTCCATTGTAAAGTGTCACCTTGCGGCTGTTATCTCAAAATCTTGTTACTCGTCACTCCGTTCTCAGTAATGCTGCACAATTTCCTTTCATCATCTTATAGTAAACCGGGATCAGAAGTGCACAGGCTCCGATCCATGCCATTGGGCTGGCAATACATACAGATGTATATCCGATGATTCCGGAAAGACCTACTGTTGCAGCAATTCGCATAACCAGTTCAATCATACAGGCAGCAAAAGGTGCTTTGCCATTCTGCATGCTCTGGATGGATGTACGATATACTGCCAGCAGCCCAAGCACAAAGTAAAAGGGAGCTACAATCGTCAGATACATATCTGAATAGTGATAGATTTCTTTTGTGGGATCTGAGAGAAACATTCTTACGATCGGATGTCTCAGCAGCAGAATTCCAATACACATGATCAGGTTAAATGCTTCTGTCTGAATCAGACATGCGCGCACGCCCTGACGGATACGGTCCCATCTGCCTGCACCAA
>ERZ773194.3455-NODE-3455-length-13527-cov-3.399569_pt1 | contig 13527 bp, 9 predicted proteins | sample MGYA00511240_ERZ773194 | MGnify/ENA primary metagenome ERZ773194 (study PRJEB29015, sample SAMEA2737774) | human gut metagenome | biome: human gut; feature: human-associated habitat; material: faeces | place: China | collected 2012 ... | reverse complement strand
GTTGATAAGCAAATGCCTGTGCAAAGCTGCTGAAAACAAATACAACAGCTAACAGTAAAGCAAATACTTTTTTGGTTTTGTTCATAAAAAAATTCCCCCATTTCTAAAATTCGCACAGCTTATGATAAGTTCAAAGCCCGCTCATCATACCCCCAAAATGATGCAAGTAATTTTTGCCAAAATGCATGAAAACCGGAGCTTATCCCCCGACGGCCTACCCCCCTGTGCTGAATGAGGCCGGCCGCCATAGTTAACATAATTCCCATCGTCCTGTCGGGAATATGATACTATAAATACCAGTCACACCAAGTATCGTATCCGCCGCATTTCGTTGTGTTATGTTAACCACAGTTCACATAATATACTATCTTTCGATAAAAATCAAGAAGTAAATTCTGGAATTACAATTGTATGACAAAAGAAAAACAGCGGTTGAAACAGCATATATAATATGATATAATACGATAAGACAAAGCTAAATTATTTGTCACAAACGAAAAAAAGTAAACGAAGCATTGAAGAAAAGGAAGTATTTTATCGAAATTCCAAATTGCATTACCATTCAGAAAAGGAGTGAGTTGAAATGAAAAGAAGTAAATTGATGACAGGCATGGTGCTGGCGATATTTTTGCTGACAAGCTGTTTTTCAGCTTTCGCGCTGTCCTTCCCGGACGTAAGCGGTACCAATTGGTCCTGGGCAGAAGAAGCAATATCGACTATGTCAGACAGCGGTATCATCCTGGGGTACCCGGAAGGGAATTTCGGTCCTGGAGATAACGTAACAAAAGTACAGAGCCTATTGCTGATCAGCCGGATTTTGGGATATAATACCGATGGCAATGAAGAAGTGGCTGATATAGCCTATCAAAAATACGAAAATGTTCTGGCGATGTACGGGACAGGATATAAAAAAGAAATTGCTTATCTGTTATACCGCGGCATATTAAGTGAGAGCGAACTCAATACATATATCGGCTCAACCACCGAGAATGCGGCCTTACTGAGATATGAGGCGGCAATCCTGCTGACAAAAGCAGCGGGAAAAGAAAAAGAAGTCAATAATCAGGTCATTTCGTCGGTACTGCCTTTTGATGATACAACCGATATTCCCAAGGAAGCACGCAAATACGTCGGTTTCGTATATGATAACGGTTATATGCAGGGTATGAGTGATAAAATTTTCTCGCCCAATACCAACGTAAACCGCGCACAAATGGCAACCATGCTGTACCGGATTTATAATAACTTAAAAGTATCTATTAAAGACGGTATCGTATCCTCTGTTGCAGACGGCAAGCTGACCATAACTTCTGATAACGGCTCTATGAGCGTCGATGTGAACAATATCCCCCTTCGCCTGCAAGGGCAGGATACAGTACTGGAACAGATTCCGGCTGGAAAGAGCTGCACCATATTGTGCTTCGGCGAAACACCGGTGGCCGTTGACGTATATACGATAGCCGGCCTTGAAACCATCTCCGGTGTTGTAACCAAGAAGGACAATATCGGCGGAAACCGTATCGTCGTGCAGCCGGAAGGACAGAGCAGTATTGTCAGCATTTCTGTTCCAAATGAGGCGGTCATTACCATGGGCGGAAACAATATCCTCTTTACCCAGATCGAAGTCGGGGATAACGTAAAGGTCACCGCGCGTAATAATGTCGCGTCCACGATAGAAGTCACCGTAAGGAGCTCGTCGATTACCGGCGCGACGATCAACGAAATTGTTACTGACCCAGCCCTGGCATTGTCGATTACCACGGCTGCCGGGGAAATCAGGCAGTATGAGCTTCCGGACAGCGCCCGCATTTATAAAAACGGGAAAACAGCAACCGCACGCGATCTTATGCCGGGGGATACCGTTAGCTTAACGCTGGAATATAATAAAATCAAAGAAGTCCGCGCAACCTCAAAAACGAAAACATTTGAGGGAACGATTGAAGAAATTAATCTTTCTGCCAATCCATATATCGTTGTCAAATTAGAGGACGGAACAACCAAGAAGGTATATTTTTCACGGGAAGTGGAAATTATTCTGGACGACACAGAAGCGACCATGTACGACCTGCGGGTAGGGTATTATATTACCTTTACAACAGAGAGCGACACTGTGACGAAAATCCAGTCCAAATCCGTGTCAACCAGCTTCCAGGTAACCGGAACGGTGGATTCGGTAAACGATAATTACGGATTTATTAATATGATTAAGGATAACGGAGAAAAAGTCCAAATCTTTGTCAAAAAGAACGCCAAAATTTATGAAAGTGCGAGCAATGTAACAAGACAGCTTGGCTCCCTCAAAAAGGGTGAACTGATTATGGCAATCGGTTCTGAGAGCAACGGCGTCTTTGAAGCAACAACCGTGCTTGTCATTACGAACTAAACATCGAGGGGATACCCCCTAAAAAAGGCAGAAATATCTGCCATACAAATGAAAAAAATTCCGTACACAGAGTACGGAATTTTTTTATACAGAAAAAAGCTCTTCGCTGCAGGAGGATAAAAACAAAGTGTGCTTTGTGCACTTTAAAAACAATAGCCAAGTTTTTTTTGGAGAAACTGCACAATTTTGATAGATTTCAATTAGGCAGGATTTATAAAAATCAGAAGAATTTATGGATAAGGAATTGACAGTTTCGGAAGAGATGGTACAATAAATGTGCACGAGCACATCACGAGGAAGGTTGTGAATATAGTGGCAGTGACAATCAAACAGATAGCGGATATCTGCGGAGTATCACGAGGGACGGTCGACAGGGTGATAAACGAGCGGGGCAAAGTGAAGCCGGAGACAGAAAAGCTGGTTCGGGAAACAGCCGCGCGTCTTGGGTATCAGCCTAATCTTGCCGGGAGGGCACTTGCAGCCAGAAAACGTGCCTTTACAATTGGAGTGGTTCTGACCAGTGAGGGAAATGCCTTTTTCGACGATGTACTAAAAGGAATCGCGCGTGCAGAAAAAGAAATTGCCGATTACGGAGCCAGGGTTATTTTAAAAACCATGCGCGGTTACAGCTCCGCCCGGCAGATTGAGCTTATCAGCGAACTTGCAGAAGAGGCGGACGCTGTTATTTTGAACCCGGTCAACGATCAGCATATCAAAAAAAGGATAGATGATTTAACTGAAAAGGGCAAATGTGTCATAACCGTCAATACTGACATTCAAAACAGCAAGCGGCTGTGCTATATCGGCAGCCATTATCAAAAAGGCGGCGAGACCGCCTGCGGAATGTTAGGCTTGATAACCGGCGGCCGTGCGGAAATCGGGATCGTGGCCGGTTCAGAAAAAGTGCTCGGGCACGTTCAGCGTGTCCAGGGATTTTTAAAAACAGCTCAAACGCGGTATCCGGGATTCCGGGTAGCCGATACCGTTCAAACGGACGACGACGAAATCCAGGCGTTTGAGGTGACGCGCGGCCTGCTGGAATGCTATCCGCGCATAAACGCGCTTTTTATTGCGGCAGGCGGCGTATACGGAACCTGCCGGGCGGTGCAGTCCATGGGCAAAAAGCTGAACATCGTCTGCTTTGACAGTGTACCCAATACCACCGAAATGCTCAAAAATGGTGTGATTCAGGCGGTCATCTGCCAGCAGCCGTTTACCCAGGGTTACCGTTGTGTTAGAATAGCCTTTGATACCCTGCTGACAGGCCAAAAGCCGGAAAAAGAGTATTTTTATTGCAAAAATGAAATTAAAATAGCGGAAAATATCAATTAGGAGGTATCTTTTATGAACACATTCAAAGACATACCCCAAATCCGGTATGAAGGGGCAAATTCCAAAAATCCATTTTCTTTTAAATTCTATGACGCCGAACGGCAAATCGGAGGTAAAGCAATGAAGGAACACCTCAAATTTGCCATGTCCTGGTGGCACACCCTCTGTGCCGCCGGAACCGATCCCTTCGGCGACGATACCATAGAACGCACCTATGGACAAAAAGACCTGATGAACCGTGCCAAAGCACGTACAGACGCCGGCTTCGAGCTGATGGAAAAGTTAGGGATTGACTATTTCTGCTTCCACGATGCGGATGTAGCTCCGCGCGGCCGAGACTTTGCCGAGACCAGGGACAATTTTCATCAGATTACCGATTACATTGAAGGAAAAATGAAAGCAACCGGGATCAAACAACTCTGGGGCACAGCCAACTGCTTCTCCCATCCCCGATACATGCATGGCGCAGGCACCTCCTGCAATGCGGACGCCTATGCCTATGCCGCGGCGCAAATCAAAAATGCGCTGGACGCGACGATTCAGCTAAGAGGTACGGGATATGTCTTTTGGGGTGGCAGGGAAGGCTACGAAACGCTTCTTAATACCAATATGGAGCTGGAGCTTGACAATTTGGCAAGGCTTTTAAAAATGGCTGTCAGCTATGGCCGAAAAAAAGGATTTACAGGAGATTTTTACATAGAGCCCAAACCGAAGGAACCAACCAAACACCAATATGACTTTGATACCGCCACCGTCCTGGCTTTCCTGCGCAAATACGGCCTTGAAAATGATTTTAAAATGAATATAGAAGCAAACCATGCAACGCTGGCGGCGCACACCTTCCAACATGAACTGAGAACCGCACGTATCAACGGAGTATTCGGCTCCATAGACGCCAACCAGGGTGATCCGCATCTTGGCTGGGATACCGACCAGTTCCCGACCAACGTCTATGACGCAGCACTCTGCATGTACGAGGTAATAAAGGCCGGCGGCTTCACCAACGGCGGACTCAACTTTGACGCTAAAGTACGGCGCGCTTCCTTTACCTATGAGGATATCGTATATGGCTACATCAGCGGCATGGACACCTTTGCACTGGGACTAATCAAAGCATATGAACTGATTGAAGACGGCCGGATTGACCAATTCATAAAAGAACGGTATGCTTCCTTTGAAACCGGCATCGGCAAAGCCATTGTCAGCGGCCAGGCTACTTTAGAGGACTTAGAAGAATATACCCTCAAAAATGGAGAGGTCAAGACCGAAAGCGGACGGCAGGAGCTGCTGGAAAGCATCGTTAACAGCGTACTGTTTGGATAAGGAGGAGTCCATGAATTATCTGATTGGAATCGACCTGGGTACGACTGCAACAAAAACAGTTATTTTTGATGAAATGGGAAATGAAATCATTTCAGCCACAGAAGAATACCCAATGCAGCAGCCGCAAAATGGCTGGGCAGAGCAGGAGCCGCAGGACTGGTACCGCGCGGTCATCAGTACACTGAAAAAAACCGTATCGGCAGTATGTCCCGCAGACATCCGCGGCATCGGGATATCAGGACAAATGCACAGCCTGGTCATGCTGGACAAAGACAATGAAATCATCCGTCCAGCCATATTATGGTGTGACCAGCGGACGGCAAAGGAATGTGACGAGATAACCCAGCGCGTCGGAGCAGAGCGGCTGATAGAAATCACAGCAAATCCTGCCCTTACGGGGTTTACTGCCTCCAAAATACTATGGGTACGGAACCACGAACCGGAGCATTATCAGGCCTGCCACCATATTTTGCTTCCGAAGGATTACATCCGGTTCCGCCTGACCGGAAACTATGTAACAGAAGTATCGGACGCCAGCGGAATGCAGCTATTAGACGTACCCAAGCGCTGCTGGTCGGAAGAAATTCTGCGTAAGCTAAAAATTGACAGGGAATTGCTGCCGAGTGTTAAGGAAAGCCCTGAAATCACCGGCTATACGACTGCTGAAATAGAACGTCTGACCGGGATACCGGCAGGTACGCCGGTTGTAGGCGGCGCCGGAGATAATGCGGCAGCAGCGGTTGGAACCGGCGTGGTAGAAAACGGGAAAGCCTTTACAACCATCGGTACCTCAGGCGTAGTTTACGCTCATACAAGTAAGCTGTCGATCGATCCAAAGGGGCGGGTACACACCTTTTGCTGTGCTGTCCCCGGCTGTTGGCATGTGATGGGCGTAACCTTAGGCGCTGGACTGTCACTGAAATGGTTCCGTGACAATTTCTGTATAGAATACTTGGAAAAGGCGGCTGCAAGCGGAACAGATCCCTATGCACTGATGGACAGGGATGCAGAAACAGTGCCGCCCGGAAGCCGGCAGCTGATTTTTCTGCCCTATTTGATGGGTGAGAGGACGCCGCATCTGGATCCATCCTGCCGGGGGGTGTTTTTCGGCTTGTCGGCAATCCACACCAAAAAAGAGATGATACGCGCTGTTATGGAAGGGGTGTCGTTCTCTCTCAGAGAATGTTATGATATACTGCGGCAGATGGGCGTTAGTATCGGGGACATGGCAGCCTGCGGAGGCGGAGGCAGCAGCGCCCTCTGGCGGCAAATGCTGGCCGGCCTGTATGGCTGTCCGGTCAAAACAGTGAACACAAAGGAAGGGCCGGCACTCGGCGCAGCTATTTTAGCAGGTGCCGGAACAGGTCTTTATTCCAGCGTACCGGACGCATGTAAAAAGCTGATCGTGCAGAAGAACACCTGTCATCCCAATCCCTCAAATGCCCAAATTTATGAAAAATATTATCAACTTTATCAAAAATTATATCAGGATTTAAAATTGGATTTTCAAAAATTAGAAACTTTACCGTAAACGATATCCGGTTATCCCATCACTTTAACACGATTTAAACGGAAAGGCATTGCATAGCATGCCCGCCCAATAAATAACATTTATCCCCAAAATGATAAAACCCACTATAACACTTTCATGAGGAAAGCTGTTATAGTGGGTTGTTTTTAGAAAAATACAGTTTATTACAAAAGATTTTATTTAATACCAATACGCATGCGGTAGCATATACTGATATCAAATTCACTGTTATGCAAAATTGATCTTATCTTGTTTTCATATTGTTCAATATCCTTTTCAATTAGTTCAGGGTGTGTTTTTAAAATTGTTTGTAACCCGCCCTGGCTAAGTGCCATTGCGATAAATCTGTCAGCATCGCATTTTTCTTTATTTAAAAAGACAATTTCCCTGCTGTATCTGAAATAACCGCTATTTTTTATATTAGATAAATGCTTATTTTTGTCCCAGCGGTTAAAGCTATTTTTTATATTGGCCTGTTTACATTCAATATTACTGACTTTTGCATGAAATTCAGTATATTCTTTTTCTGCCTTCCAATTGCACATAGGCGGCCAATCATAGTCAACCGTTGCGAACACACCGTTCCGCTTCAAAATACGGTTCACTTCGGCAAGTGTTGAATGAGGGTCCATCCAATGAAAGGACTGGGAACAAACAACAATATCAGCAGTGTTATCCGGCAAAGTGGTATCATCCGAAAACGCCTTGATAAACAAAACATTGTCCTTTTCCTTACTTTTGGCTGTTGATAACATATCGCCGCTTGGCTCAATGCCGATAATGCTGTTCGCTTTGTCTTTCCATATAACAGTTGATAACCCCGTTCCGCAGCCTAAGTCAACAATAGTATCAGGCTGTTTGCCTAAGTAGTCAATTAAAATATCGCAGGCCGTTGCCGGGACAGAAGGACGGGCATTATCGTAAATATCTGCAAAGCCTAAAAACCTGTCTGCATTTATTTTATCATTCATACATATCCACCACCAAAAGATATCGTATCATATTCTAAAATATCAGTCAATATCAAAGTAACTGATTGCTTCCCATAGCTGAAAATAAGGTTTTCACCTTGTTTTATGATTGATTCTATTCTTCCCCTGCCGCCTAAAATACTTATCGGCAGATTTTCAGTGTAACAATCTCAAACGGCTTAACAGGAAAGCTTGCGGACCTGCTATTGGCCGGAATTTCAGACAACTCGTTTTCCATCAAATCACATAAATACAGCTTTTGCACGTCAAATCCGAATTGTACTTTGATTTCGCCCCGGCAGTTTTGGGTCTCATACAGGCGAATGATAAAATCATCGCTGTCCTCCGCTTTTTTCACGGTTTCAATGATGATATTGTCCTGCTCGCAGGAAAGAAGCGAATATTGCTCCGGCAGCATGCCATGCGGATGATTCCCTGTGTCCAGGGACAAAAATGGAAGGTTAAGCGCGTAAGCCTCCCGGACTGTATGTTTGGTGCCACCCTTATGCGGATAGAGTGCATAAGTAAAGGTATGCTGACCCTGGTCTGCGCTGTGGTCAGGGAATACCGGACATTTGAGCAATGTCAGTTTTAATACATTGCCGTCTGCATTATGCCCATACTTGCAGTCGTTCAGCAGGCTTACGCCATAGTTCCCTTCAGACAGGTCCGCCCACTTCTGTGCACAGACTTCAAATTTTGCCTTGTCCCAAGAGGTATTTTGATGATTGGGGCGTTCAACGCTGCCAAACTGGATGTCATATGTGGCCCGGTTGGTATGGATATTGAGCGGAAAGGCCGCTTTGAGAACAATATGCTGCTGGTGCCAGTCTGCACTGGTTTCAAAGTCAATTCTCCTGCTGTTTTCATACAAATAGATCTTTTGTATGATGGTAGAGTCCAAAAACTTTCTGGTAACGGCGAGGCCTGCACGCGCGCCTTCTTCCAGCACCTCGATTTTTTCCGCAGAATCGATCCGGTATAACTTATCCTTATAATAGGATGACAGCTCCCAGGCGTCATAATATTGCGGCGGCAGATCTTCATAGGCCTCTAAAATATTACCTGCACCGTCCAGCACCTCTCTGTCATAGGATTTGTCATATATGGACAATATATTGGCGTTATTATCCAGCTTGATCCGGTAAAACTGGTTTTCCATCTCGTTTTTGCTGACGCTGACTGTGCTCGTCTTGGCTTTTGGATGAACCACCTTCCAGCCAAATGCCGGCACGTCTTCGACATAAACCTGTTTTCCCTGATAGCTGATACAGTCGCTCCAGGTATAAGAATGCGGGTTATAGACCATTACACCGCCCTCTGTGCCGATATTTTGGGCGATATCGGAAAGCGCACTGTTTAAAAGTTCTTGTCCCTGCCCTAAAATGCCGGCATATTGCCTGTCGCATTCCTCATACACTTCATGGATAGAGGAGCCCGGCAGGATGTCATGAAACTGGTTGAGTAAAATACGTTCCCAATTGTCATTGATTGCTTTTTGCGGATACCCTTTTCCCAAAAGCAGGCTGTCCAGTACCGATAAGCCCTCCAGGGTCTGGTACAAAAGCTCGCTTTTGCGGTTATTTCTTTTGTTTTTCGCAAGGGAGGTATAGGTCCCCCTGTGGTATTCCAGATACAGTTCTCCGGCCCATTTTGGAGTGCGTTTGAGCTGCTCCGCCTTTTGACGGAAATTCTGTTCCAGTCTTTCTAAAAAGTTACCTGCTTTATCCATGTGTGTTTTGGGCATTCCCGGGATTCCATATGCCAGCCGCCTCTGCTGCTCCAGCATGTCTTTGGTCGGGCCGCCTCCCCCGTCCCCATATCCATAGGTGAGCAATACTTCGTCGGAATATTCCTTTTGCTGATATGGCTCATAGGTTTCATAGACCTGTTTGGGCTTGATATATCCGTTATAGGTGGTTGCAAATTTTTCAAGGCCTCCGCCTTGTTCCAGCGCTGTCATAAAATGGGTAAATACATTGGTCCCGTCGATACCCTCCCATAAAAAAGTATCCACCGGCATTTTGTTGGTATCGTTCCAGCTGATTTTTGAGGTTACGAATCTCGTTACACCCGACTTTTTCAGAATCTGCGGAAGGGCGGCGCTGTATCCGAAAACATCAGGCAGCCACAAAACCTGGCTGTCAACGCCGAATTCTGTTTTCATAAACCGTTTCCCAAACAAAATCTGCCGCACCAGGCTTTCGCCGCTGGAAATATTGCAGTCCGCTTCCAGCCACATAGCGCCTTCCACTTCCCATCGCCCCTCTTTGACCGCCTGTTTTACCTGCTCATATACCTCCGGCGCCTCCTGCTTTAAATACTGGTATAACTGGGGCTGGGAGGACATAAAGAGATATTCCGGATATTGCTTCATCATTGCGAGCACTGTCGAAAAGCTTCTCTGCGTCTTTTCCCTGGTCTGCGCCAAGGTCCACAGCCAGGCAACATCAATATGCGTGTGCCCGATACAGGTTACCGTCCCAACCGTCTCTTTGCCGCAGATACCGTGATAATACTCTCTGTCCAAATAATTCAGTGCGTATGCAACACTTTTATAAAATGCCTCGCTTTTCGGGACACGCATATCCAGGTATCCTACAGCCTGTTCTAAACAATTGAGGGTCTTCAGGTATATCTGATTGTTCTTTTCCTTTAAAACAGCGCAGCAATCCAGCGGCACTTTCAGGTCATAATACAGCTTTTCAATACGTTTATCCAGCAAGCTGACATGTGCATCAAATACAAATACCGCATCTTCCCTCATTCCGGTATACAGGTATAAATACATTTCATATTCAGTATCGGGGTCCAAAACATGTTCGGTATGGTTTAAATCAAAGCCCTGTGCCATTTTACCGTTCAAATATAAAATACACTGCGGATTTTTGGCTGCCCAATCATCTCCCACATCGGTACTGCATTTGAGGATAATTTCTTTGCCCTCCTGCGCCGGCATGGTACGGAATCTTTTATAAAACCAGTAATGCCCGTCATACTCCTGGAAGAACTCGCCGCGGTATTCTTTCCAGCCCTCCTCAAAGGACGGCGGCGTATTACCTGTTTTATAGTCCGATTTTATAAACCGGGTAGGCTGCGTATCCGGTATTTTTTCTTCTACCAGCTTTTTTAGCTCACCGCAGATAACCTCAATTTTCAGCATAGCGTGATCCATAGATAACATCTCCTTATTTCTTTTTGATATCATCGTTGTTTTGAAATTATTATATCATAAGTGCAAGCCGCCAATCGGCTTGCTGCACACCGATTCAATAAACACATAAACGGAAAAGCGGTTTCGCTTTTCTTCCTTGATTTTGTGTTTATTATATCCCCCCTGCCCTGGTATTTCTACCATTGACATGATTTATTTCTTATGGTATTGTGATATTATTCTCAAATAAAGGGGTATTTTGCTATGGAAACCATTAAAAGACTTTCTTATAAAATCCACGCGGATACCGACACCGGCTGTCTTTACCGGTATGTCAAAAGCGAGAACGAATATTTTCGTCTGCATTGCCATGACTATTTTGAAATTTTTCTGATTGTCAGAGGGAATATCACGCATTTAATCAACGGCACCAGCCAGACTCTGTCAGAGGGCAGCCTGGTTTTTATCCGCCCCGACGACGTCCACAATTTTAAATGCAGGGGCAGCCGAACGTTTGCCAACCTTACCTTCACCAAAGAAACCTGCCGCGAGCTATTTCATTATCTCTCGGACGGATTCCCGGCGGAAAAGCTTCTATCCGCACCCCTGCCCCCTCTTGTTTTACTCAAGGACAAGGATTTCAAGCATCTTTTGTCCCAATTGGAAGCGCTAAACGCGATCCAATGGCCGGATAAGCCAAAACTAAAATTACAGATTCGTTCCCTGTTATGTGAAATTTTCACCCGTCATTTTGCTGATTTTGGGCAGGACAAGGATGACTTACTTCCCATTTGGCTGGAACAGCTGTGCAAGGAAATGGAAAAACGGGAAAATTTTATGGAAGGAATCGAACGTATGACCCAAATCAGCGGAAAAAGCCGGGAACATATTGCGCGTTCTATGAAAAAATATCTGGGACAGTCGCCCACCGAGTATGTCAACTCTCTGCGGATCAATTATGCCGCCAATATGCTTCTCAACAGCAACATGCCCATTGTTGACCTCTGCTTTGAAAGCGGTTTTTCCAATGTCAGCTGGTTCTACACTCTGTTTCAACACAAATTCCATATGTCGCCAGGTGATTTTAAAAAAAGGATGCGGTCGGGTTAACAGTCTTTTTTTGTTCATCAGAGGCACTTCCAGTCTTATCTTCTTTCATACAGAAAAAGGCGGCCTTTTTAGCCTCCTTTCCCTCCCTCTTTATCATAGCCGCACGGCGTAAATAATAAAATTGGCCATGCGCGTTTTCCGGCCAGAGGGAGGATTTTCCCGCGCGGCCATAGACTAATATAAAATAACCGCATAGCGGTTATTATCATAGCATAACAATTGCCGCCTTAAGACCTGTCAGACATTTTCTGTCATATCATAAAAGGATAAACCGGGAGCATTTCTGCTCCCGGTTTATTTATGATAATTCATTTTCCGCCAAACTAAAATTCTACTTCATTCATTCCTATATAGAGGCGATTATTCAATAATTCTGTATATAAATGGAAAAAGACGGTAAAATAAATATATCAGCAAATGCAAATAATTAAAATACAATTATGCAGTGTTGTATACATTATACTTGCTCATTAATATGATACTTTTGTTTTCCATATTTATAGTATATATGATTTTTTCTTCTGTGTCAATAGTCAGTTGTAAAATATATTTTATATTTATAGTATATACTGCGGGGGTGATAGTATGAATGGGGTAGCCAAAGAAGTGGGCAGCCGCGTCCGGTATTACAGAAAGCAAAAAAATATCAGCCAGGAAAAGCTGGCAGAGCTTTGCAGCCTGCATCCGACCTACATCGGGCAGGTAGAACGAGGCGAAAAAAACGCGTCGATAGAAAGTATTTATAAAATTTCGTGCGGGCTTGGAATTCCGGTCAGCAGGCTATTTGAAAAAATGGATGGAAACCTCACGTCTAATTCTTTGCCCAACCGGGCTTATTCCCTGATGATGACAATGGACCAGGCACACCAGGAACTAATGCTGTCACTAATGGAGACCGCTTTGAGATTCAGTAAATAATCAACTAAACGTACCTAAAAAACGGCAGGCTGAATCAGCCTGCCGTTTTTTGATACAATTCAAATTTTTATGCTTTTTGTTCAATTTTTTCTGCAATCATCATATCCTTGACCTTCATCAGCCTGGTCAGGTTACCGCGCTCATTTTCGTCCAATTTCATAACGATATACTTTATCGTCTCCTGCAGCTGCGGTATCATCAAATGCTCCAAAGCGTTAACCCTGCGGCGTGTTTTTTCAATTTCGTCCGCCAACAGGTCAACTGTCTTTTCCCGTTCAGCAAGCTTTAATAAGGACGCGAATACATCGGAAAGAACGTCAATTGCGCTGTCCAGCTCTCCTGAGGTAAACAGGTATCCATAAGGGTATGCAGCACCTGAATCACTGGTTTCAAAGTCGAATTCCGGCACATCCACGCTCATAATATTTTTATACCCAACCGTCAGGCTGGCTGTTTTGAGGGGATACATAACCGCCTGTTCCAGTATTTTGGGCGACATCAGCGCTTTGGCCATGGAAAAATTCTTATATGCCGCCTGCAAATCATGTTCTACTTTTATACGCAGTTTCTTATTTTCGCGGACCATATCTAAAAACTGTTTCATCAATTCATCCCGTTTATCTTTGAGCAATTTATGACCGCGCTGTGCCATATGCAATTTTTTTCGTAATTTTGTCAATTCCATCCGGGTTGGATTGACATTCAGTCTTGCCATCAAACCACCTCCACGCTTTTTCGTGAAAAAGCTTGGCATTAACAGAGCCCTTCATTTGACAAGCCCGCAGGGCGCTGGCAAATGGTAGGG
>ERZ773194.3443-NODE-3443-length-13571-cov-4.268571_pt1 | contig 13571 bp, 8 predicted proteins | sample MGYA00511240_ERZ773194 | MGnify/ENA primary metagenome ERZ773194 (study PRJEB29015, sample SAMEA2737774) | human gut metagenome | biome: human gut; feature: human-associated habitat; material: faeces | place: China | collected 2012 ... | reverse complement strand
CCCAAGTAATGGAAGTCGATTAAACCTGTACTTCGTAATCAAGGATTCGGAAATTACATATATTCTTTACTATTGTTGTTACTTTGTTACTTTATGCTATTTGTATCGACTTATATATCTAATAATAAGTTGTATATGTGTAATATTTATCTTGGAGGGAATAAAAGTGCTGGATAATATCTCTTACGAATAAGTGAAGAGTAAGGAGAAAATCGTATCAATAAAGGCAAAAAAATGACAGAAGTGCTTGAATGCTATACGGAAAGAAATAGAAAAAAAGCAGACTTTACGATATTATTGTCCTTTTGTACGCAATTCGCCAATGTGAATCTGACCAGCGGCTATCTTTGCGATAGAAAGTAAAACGTATGGAGGATATTAACATTTAAATCAATACAGATAAACTCTTATAATAAAATGATGAAAAGACTAATTACATATTCGTGTATGGCGATTTTCGCTATGGGAAGCATGGCGCAGAATCAAAAGGATGAGGCTCAAATGAATCGTTTCATATCCGGTCTGATGGAAAAGATGACACTGGAAGAAAAAGTGGGGCAGCTAAGCCAATGTTCCGGTGGATTTGCCACAGGTCCTGATAATACACGTATCAGTCGGACAGAAGATATAAGTAAGGGATTGATCGGTTCTTTGCTGAATGTATCCGGTGCTGCCAATACTCGTAAATATCAGGAGGCAGCTATGAAATCACGTTTACAGATTCCTTTGCTTTTCGGATTGGATGTTATTCATGGATATAGAACAGGTTTTCCGTTGCCATTGGCAGAGGCTGCGAGTTTTGATCTGGATGCTATAGAAAGAGGATCGAGATGTGCGGCAAAGGAAGCTGCAGCAGCCGGGTTGCATTGGACGTTTGCTCCAATGGTGGATATTAGCTGGGATGCCCGGTGGGGGCGTGTGATGGAAGGGGCCGGTGAAGATCCTTATTATGGCTCGTTGGTTGCTAAGGCGCGTGTACATGGTTTACAGGGAGATGATTTATCGAAAGAGAATACTATTTTATCCTGTATTAAGCACTTTGCCGGATATGGTGCAGCTATTGCCGGAAAAGATTATAATAGTGTGGATATGTCGATGGGACAGTTTGTCAATTTCTATATGCCTCCTTACAAGGCTGGTGCAGAGGCCGGTGCTGCTACTTTCATGAGTGCGTTCAATGACTTTAATAACGAACCGTCTACCGGAAGTACTTTTCTGTTGAGGGAGCTCCTGAAGAATCAATGGGGATTTAAAGGATTTGTGGTATCCGACTGGGGATCAGTGGGAGAAATGATGAACCACCGTTATGCGAAAGATGAAAAAGAAGCTGCTTATAAAGGAATCAAGGCCGGACTGGATATGGAGATGGTAAGTGAATGCTATTCCAAGAATCTGGTGTCTCTGGTAAAAGAGGGTAAGGTATCTATCAAGCTGGTGGATGATGCTGTCAGACGTATTTTGGAACAGAAATATAAACTGGGATTATTTGATGATCCGTTCAGATACTGTGATGAAGAAAGGGAACGTACAGTGATTGGTTCACAGGAATCCCGCAAGGAAGCATGCTACGTTTCCGAACGTTCTATTGTTCTTTTGAAAAATGAAAACTCGGTGTTACCGCTTTCTTCTTCTATCAAGAAAGTTGCTTTGATTGGTGCACTTTCCAAATCGCAGAAAGATATGTGCGGTGCATGGTCCTGTGCAGAGGTTGGTAAAGTAGTAACCTTGTATGAGGCAATGGAGAAACGAGGAGTGGACATCAACTATAACGATGGCTACGACTTGAAAACGAATAAAATTGTAAATCTGGATCAGACTTTAGCTGCTGCCCGCCAATCGGATGTGGTTATCGTTGCAATGGGAGAACAAGCTTGGGAAAGCGGTGAGATGCGTTCGAAAGGAGATATTTCTATTGCTGCCGAACAACAGCGTTTGGTTTCCGAATTGGTGAAGACTGGCAAACCGGTAGTTGTACTAATGATGTGTGGTCGTCCTGTTATTTTCAATGAAGTTCGTCGGGAGGCTCCCGCTATCTTATGTACCTGGTGGCTGGGGAGTGAAGCGGGTAATGCTATCTGTAATGTACTTTGGGGAGATTATAATCCTTCGGGTAAGCTGCCAATGACTTTTCCGCAGCATAACGGACAGATACCATTGTATTATCAATATAAGAGCACAGGACGCCCCACTGCATTGGGCGGATGGTGTGCGAAGTACATTGATATTCCTACGGAGCCTGCTTATCCGTTCGGCTACGGTTTGTCATACACTACTTTCAATTATTCGGATGTGAAACTGCTTCCGGGTGATGGAAAAGGTATTTATACACGTGTTGCTGTAACGGTTACCAATACTGGAAAATGCGAGGGCGAGGAAGTTGTTCAGTTGTATGTGCGTGATGAGGTGGCTTCTATCACTCGCCCTATCAAAGAATTGAAAGGCTTTGAAAAGATTAAGCTGAGTCCAGGTGAAAGCAAAACGGTCACCTTCGACGTAAAAGATGAACAACTAGGATTCTACAATAATCAAATGAAGTTCATTGTGGAGAAAGGAGACTTCACTTTGATGGTCGGTGGAAATAGTCGTGATTTACAAGAAATAAAATACATTCTTAACTAAGAACTAATATGAAAAACAACTGGAAAAGATGGCTCATATTTCCCGCTCTATTGCCTTTCTTCTCTTGGATGGAGGCAAAGACATTGGAGGAAAATCAGATTCGACAATCTTTGGACACCATTGAATACCGGGTATTTGTGGCTGTCGATAAGGCCGGAGTGGAGCATTGGGGAGGTAAAGAAGCTTATCAAGCGAAGCTGAATGCTTTTTTCGACCAAGTGAACGACTTCTGGAACAAAGCCGGCAATGGACGTTTCAACTACTATTTCCGTTATATACCGGATCTGCAGGTGATTTACGACTGCTCCTCCCGCCAATTGGAGAAAATCTATCAGAAGAGTGCCGGTTTTCCCAATCACGATGTACTGCTGATTATAGATTCTATTCTTGATTTTGACGATGAAGAATCGGCTAAAGGATGGTATTGCGGCGGTGGGGCGGACGATCTGAATATGGTAATTTGCCGTAGCCGTAGCAAGACGGAACATGAAGATCTGTTTGGTATCGACTATTTTCATAGAGGAGTGGCACATGAGTTCGGACATTATCGTGGGGTAACCGACTTGTATGCTGATAGAATCCGGGCAAAGAACAATCCGGTGAACCATATCGAATATGAACCTGACTCTTGTGTGATGAACAGTCATTATAAAACATATAAATGGAGCTCGTATGCAGTTCATATAATCAATCACACTGCCAAGTCCAAACGTCCGAGACGTGATTTCGACGGATTCTTCAAACAAATGTTCCCCGAAAACATACAGGTATCTGTAAAAGTGAAAGGTAAAAAGCAAAAAGGGGTAAAGCTGAATCTGTATGGTTCACGTGCAAAATTCAATGACCTGATCGCTACTCCTTACCGTACTTATGAGACGGATAAGAAAGGAGAATATCTGATAACTGGTTATATGATAGCCCCGCACCTCCTTTGCATACCGACGAATTGCCTTATAACCGCTGGTTCACTTTCTTGCTCGAAGCCGAATATAAAGGGGAAAAGAAATACGTATGGCTTCCCGAATATGAGGTGCAACAGACCTTCTTTGAGAATAAGGATACCTATCAGGTGACAATTGATTTCTAAAAAATGGTAGCGCGAATGAGATAAGAAAGGTGCTATTTAGCACTTGTTCAATGCTTTATTAGCAGGAAATTCTTCCTGTTAAGCTTCCTCCTTTATCTCTGCCAAGCGGTACTCTTATGATAAATATGTAAATAAAAAACTGTGTGAAATACAAAAAGTATTAGTTTATGAAACGTATGATGAAAAGACTTTTGCCGGTTCTAATGGCTATCGCACCTTTAACCATTTGTGCACAGAAAGTGTACGAGCTGAAAGACATTTCCGGTAAAGTGCAGGTGAATGTGATTGTGAATGATAAGAATGTGGAATACTCCGTTCTTCACGACAACGATGTGATGGTGGCTCCATCTCCTATTTTCATGAAACTAACTGATGGTACAGCTTTCGGACTCAATCCGAAAGTAAAGAAGATCAGCCGCCGTTCTGTAAATGAGACTATCTATCCTCCCATCTATAAGAAGAAATCAATCAAGGACCAGTTCAATGAACTAACCATTGACTTTAAAGGAGGATATAGCTTGGTGTTCAGAGCTTATGAAGATGGTGCAGCCTATCGTTTTGTCTCTGAACTGAAGAAGCCGTTTATGGTGGAAAGCGAGCAGGCTTCTTTCTGTTTTCCGAATGATCCGAAAGTTTTTGTAGCTTCACCGAAAGGCCGAATGAACGAGGGCAAGAAAGATCCTTTCTACAGTTCTTTCCAAAATACGTATCTGGAAACTGCCTTGTCTGCATGGGATAAGGAACAGATTGCCTTTTTACCGGTTTTGGTCGAGGGAAAGAACGGAAAGAAAATCTGTATCACTGAAGCCGATTTGATGAACTATCTGGGTATGTATGTGAAACATGGTGAGCATGGATATTCTCTGGATGGAATCTTTGCAGCTTATCCGAAAACGATAGTAGACGAAGTTCGCGGACTGAAAGGGGTAGTAAAATCTCGTGAACCTTATATTGCTAGAGTGGAGGGAAACACAGCATTTCCCTGGCGTGTCATGGTCATTGCCAAGGATGATGCAGAACTGCTTTGTAATGATATGGTATATAAACTGGCTACTCCGGCACAATTTACAGATTTTTCTTGGATTAAACCGGGTAAAGTGGCTTGGGACTGGTGGAACGACTGGAATCTCTACAACGTGGATTTCCGCGCAGGTATCAACAATGAGACTTATAAATACTATATTGACTTTGCCTCGAAATTCGGTATCGAATATGTGATATTGGATGAGGGATGGGCAGTGCCGGGTAAAGCGGATTTGTTTGAGGTGATTCCTGAAATCGATTTGAAAGAGTTGATTAGCTATGCAAAAAGCAAAAATGTAGATTTGATACTTTGGGCGGGCTATCGTGCTTTTGAAAAAGACATGGATCGTGTATGTAAGCATTATGCCGCAATGGGAATCAAAGGTTTCAAGATTGATTTTATGGACCGTGACGACCAACAAGTAGTTGAGTTTAACCGTAAAGCGGCTGAAACCGGAGCAAAATACAAATTGCTGATAGATCTCCATGGAACGTTCAAACCGACTGGTTTGCAACGTACTTATCCGAATACGATCAATTTCGAGGGTGTCCATGGACTGGAAGAAATGAAGTGGGCAGAACCGGGAACAGATCAAGTGATATATGATGTGACAGCTCCTTTCATCCGCATGGTTGCCGGACCACTTGATTATACACAGGGAGCGATGAATAACGTAATCATGAAGAACTTTCATGCTGTCTATACAGAACCGATGAGTCAGGGTACACGTTGCCGTCAGTTAGCATTGTATACTATTTTTGATTCTCCTATTAATATGCTGTGTGATGCACCTACTAATTATCTGAAAGAGGAAGAATGTACGAAGTTTATCGCTGCCATTCCTACTGTATGGAATCAGACACTTCCGATAAGCGGAAAAGTAGGCGAACATATTGTAATGGCACGTGAGAAAGACGGTATCTGGTATGTGGGTGGATTGACCGACTGGAAAGAGCGTGATGTTGAAGTCGATCTGTCTTTCTTGGGTGATGGTGAGTTCAATGCAGAAATATTTAGAGATGGTATCAATGCCGATCGTGTTGGGAAAGACTATAAGCGTGAAGTGATCCGCGTATCAGCCAATAAGAAGTTGAATTTACACATGGCTCCTGGTGGTGGGTTTGTTGTGAGGATAACAAAATAATAATTGAAGATTAAGTTTTTGGTTTGAAAGAGGACATCATCCCTATGGGAGATGCCCTCTTTTTTATGAGATGAGTGTCTCGTGTTATAACTGTTACTGTGATTTATTGATAAACTTTAGAACCGGAAACTCAATCCTCCTAAGAAATTGAATCCTTCCGTAGGATAACCTAAATAATATTGATATTTCTTGTTCAGCAGGTTATGTACTTGAGCATAAACGGATACTCCTTTGAATACATTATAGCTGGCTCCGATATGCAAATCATTAATTGCGGTCATTTTTGCATATTCTTTCACTTCTTTCCGGCTGATGTAATCATAACCTAGATTTATGTTAAGAGCAGAGACCGGATGAATACGTACATTGAAAGACATTTCACTGACTGGTTTCACAGCCAACAGATATTCCTCTGTTTTGCTGTCCCAATTACGGTAAGTATATTTAGCTGATATTCCGAGGATATCTTTGTAATCGTAACTTATTTCACCTCCAAGGTAAAGATTGTCTGTATTATCCTGTGCAAAAGAAAGATAAGAACCTGAATGAATATTACTTGGGTCAAAACCTAAATAAGATAAGTCGTTCTTTAGATTCTGATAACCACCGAACACGTTGAACCAAAGTCCCGGATAAGGGCTTGCTTTGAATCCGATACTACCGTTGATTTGCTCGTAAGTATCATAAGGACGTTGTACGTATCCCAAAGTAGTATTTGCCTCCGGCAGTTCACCGTAAGGACAGATACTTTCTAATCTGCGGAAATCATTCAATTGCTTACCGCCGGTTGCTTTTGCATAAACAATGTAGCTATCAGAAAAAATATACTGTGCAGTGATATCGGGTGAAATACGGAAAGACTTGTCAAATCCGAAAGATAAATCTACATTGGCTCCGATATGCAATTTCCAGTCATCATTATCCAGTTCGTAATATGGATTTAAAAGAAGCGTTGTGTAGTTTTTGAAGTATTCATCTCCGGTGGAAACATTCTTTGTATATCCGTTGTAGAGAAGATTGTTCATTTCCAAAGCGATAGTTATTAATTGTTGGTCGCCGATAGCTCCCGTGACATCGCCTTTGGTGCGTATGATTGTTTCCTTGATACCTGTATTGGCTTCAGATTCATTGAACATGTTGTGCTGACGTTCATACATCAACAGATTTGTTTCTGCGTTGAAACGCAGTGGTGCAGTCTCATCAGTGAAATGAATGCCCGCATGAAAGTCACCGGATGTGAATTTCTGCTTGCTGTTTACGCTTTCCGGTTGGAAGTTGAAGTTGCTCAATCCGAAATTTCCGGCAATATTTAAGTCCAGTTTATTAAATTGGTGTGTGTAATCTACATTTGCGCGTGTGCGATAATAAAATGCATTCCATTTTTCAGAGTCTGTGAAAGGAAGAGTTAACTTACCATCCATTCCATCCATTTGGAAACGTACATTCAATTTGTCTTTCTGCGACAGACGGAATAGATAATTGGCAAGAATATCCAAATTGCCATAATTACCATATCCGGCACGTACATATCCCGGGGTAGTACCGGGTTGAACTTCTTTTCCGGTATAGGGGCGCATCAGGCCTGCCGGAACGGAAGTGGCCGGAAAGAATGTTGTAGCATACTCTACTTCTTTCTTGCTCACTGTCGGTTCTTCTACTTTAGGCAGGACGTTTACTTTCGAAGCGTCCATAATGTCCGGGTTATATTCTTGTTCCACAACGACCGTGCGGGTCATTGTTGTATCCTTCGGTTGGGTGGTTTGGGCTTGAAGGCAGGATGGCATTGAGATTGCCAATGCGAGTCCTCCTATTATATAATGAGATCGTTTCATACTTTTCTATTTTTTTATTCTCAATTCTCAACTTTCAATTTACTAAGTCTGCTTTCAATCATGCTTTCAATATCGTCATTCCCTTGATAATTTTGTTGCAGACTTAGCAGATATTGGCGTGCGTCCAGGTCTTTACCCGTAGCATGATAGACGTCGGATAGAAGGATAAAACTGCGCGCTAGCCAATAAGCATGTGGCGTACTCTGTTCTATATAGTTGAGCAACTCTTTCTCTGCAGCGGCATATTCTTTTGCGTCGTAGAGGGATTGTGCAACCTGATATTTAGCTTCGGCACCGTAAGAGTTACGTGTGTCTTTGGCCAGTTCACGATAGTCTTCCATTGCTTTCTTGTCAGCCTTTTGCTTGGTGTAGGCTTTAGCACGGTAATAAAGAGCTTCATTTCTTAGCTCCGGACTAAGTTTGGCTTCTGCAAGCAGGTCGGTAGCTGCATGGATGGTTTCTATGTCATCTCGCAATAGGAAGGCGCAACGCAGAATACCCGTTTCAGCAAGTTGGCGGCGCTCTACGTTGGTTGCTTTTTCTTTCAGCATTTTGTAGCTAGCCAATGCTTCAGCCATATTTTGCTGGTTGAATTGCACTTCAGCACGCAAGATCAGTGCTTCTTCTGCAAACGGATTGTTTGGATATTCCAACAACTTACCGGAATGGAGAAGAATCATATCATAATTCTTCTGCTCGTTTCCGATCAGGCAGAGATAATAATGTGCGTTCAGGCTGAAGGCTCCTTCCGGGAAAGTTTGCAGGTATTTGTTGAGGCTTGTTTTGGCTTCTTCCATTCTGCCTCGTGCATAAATCTTTTCTGCGGCGGCATACGTAAGCGAGTCTTGTTCGTTAGCATCGAAACGGATGTGTCCTGGCATGGCATTTGCTAAAGCAGCAAATTCGTCGATGCGGTTGAGATCCACATAAATAGATTTCAAATCACGCATGGCAAGGCGTGCTTCTTCACTGCCCGGATATTTTTCGATAACCTGTTTGTAGGCTTCGATTGCTTGGTTGTAATCTCCTTTTTGGTAATATAATAATCCGATTTCGGCGGCAGCTTTCCTGCTGACCGGACTTTCAGGATATTTAGTCAGCAATTCTTTGAAAGAAGTAATGGCTTGGTTGTTGTTATCCATGAGAACATAGGAACGCCCTTTCTCGTAAATAGCGTTTACGGCATAAGGAGAAGCAGGGTACTTTCCTACCAGACGGTTCAGCAAGGTAATCTTACCGGTATAGTCTTTCTGTAGACCGGATACAAGAGCCAGCTGATAGAAAGAATAGTCTCCGGAAGAAGTATTCATCTGTTCGGCTTGCGAATAATACTGTTTGGCTTCTTCAAAGTTACGTACATGCAGGTGGCAGTCACCAATACGATTGTATGCATCGGCAAGTACGGTTGCATTTTCGCCTTTCTCCAGTTGAATGTATTTTTGGAAGTAATTGCTTGCTTGCGTATAGTCTTTCCGGTGGAAAGCGATATATCCTAAGTTATAATTGGCAAGCGCATACATTTCGTTATTGGGTTGGGTGGTGAGTTGCAGATAAGCATTAAAATCACGTGCGGCTTCTACCATTCGGTTTAAACGGTAATAGGATTCTCCGCACCAATAGTAAGCGTCTGCCTTGGTCTGACGATTGTATTGTCCGATGGCAATGGATTGGTTCAGATATTTCAGAGCCTGTTCGAAGTCGGCGTTAACGAAAGATTGAGTTCCCAATTGGAACAGTATCTTCTGTTTGGCTTCCAATATTTGCGCGCTTGGTTTGGCAATCCGGTCGATTGATTTCAAAGCTGCATCGTAGCTACGTGTATTCATGTAAACTTCTACCAGGTAGCTGCTGACTTTTTCAGCGTATGGAGAAGTCGGAAATTCATTCAGGAATTTCTCGAAGGCAGTAACTGATTCACCGAAAGCGGAGAAAGAAGTCTCGTGCAGGCAAAGAGCGTAATTGTAAGCTGCCTGTTCCTTGATTTGCATATTGGCATTGGAGGCGGCTGCCTGTTCAAAAGCCATGCGTGCTTTGTTTTTCTCTGCCAGTTGCAGATAAGAGAGTCCCATGTGGAGATATGCATTTTGGGTAAGGGCATCGTTGTCAGTTGTCACCTTACCTAATGTTTCGGCTGCTTTGGAGTATACTTTTGTTTGGTAGTAGGAGAGTCCCAGCATATAAAGGGCATCCCGGCGGGGAGCCGAGTGATCCTTATTCAAGTAATTGTTGAATGCTTCTACGGCTTGGTGATATTGTCCGAAATGGTAATAGGCATCTCCCAGAATACGGTACATCTCTGCAGCGTGCTCGTTGTTCGGGTAGGCTGACAGGTAGTTTTGTGCTACAATTTGTGCCTTATCATAGTTTTTGAGCTGCGTATAAATTTCGGCTATATAATAAGGGACGAGTGCTTTGTACTTCGAGTCGTCCTGTAAGGGAAGGAAACCTTTCAATGCTTCACTATAGCGTTTTTGTGTATAGCGGATATAGGAGAGATAGTAATCACAATCTTTGGCGTATTTGGGACTGTTGACGCGCAAAGTTTCAAACCAGATGGCTGCTTCTCGTAGATTATCGGTTTTCAGATAACAGGTAGCCAGTTGGTAGGTGCAGTCGTCCCGTTCTTCATTACCTAGCAAATCAAGGTCGGCAGAGTTGAAGAGTGCCAGTGCTTCATCATATTTTCCTTCGTAGAAATAGCAGGAGGCTAACAGCGCATAAATACGGTTGGCATAAGGAGTGTCAGGATAACGGTCGAGATATTTGCGGAGGAGTTCGATGCGGTTTTTGTCTTTCAGTTCGTAAGCCGAACTGACTAGCATATACTCTGCGTCTTGAAGAAGACCGGTTGCAGGCTTTTGTTTTACAAATGCTTTCAAAGCCGGCAAAGCAGCTGCATAATTCTTTTCCTGGAAAAGTTCTTTCCCTTCTTTATAAAGGTTGTCAGCCGAAGTGAACTTATCACTTGTCTGGGCAAATCCTATAATGGGCGTGCAGCAGATGGCTGCACAAATGAGTCTAGTAATTTCTTTTTTCATAATCGGGTGTTTATGCAAAAGTACTACATATCTTTCAATGAGAATCCTTTGAAAGTTATTTTATAATCATTTAATTCTTTATGTAAAGTTTCTCCTTTCTTTTCCAATGCCGGGATACTTATTTTTCTCGGATTTCTTTTTACTTCTCCGATAAGTGCTGTTTTGTTAAACCGGTTGAGGGCGATCAGGTCTATTTCATTTTCTCCGTTTTTGTCCCAATAGTTACCTACGTCGGTAACTTCCTCTTCTTCAGCGATAAGTTCACGGAAATATTTTTCTAACAATAGGCCGCTGTATTGTTCATAGTTCTTTTCTACATATTCTATCAGTAAATGGTTTTTCCTCATTTCCAGTACTGCGTTGTTTGAGAAAATAAAGCGAAACCAGAATCGTAGAAAATTGTCTTGCAGGCAATAACGGGTAGCACGACTATTAGGTTTAGCGAACATCGGTTTCACTTTTTTGATTAATGAATATTCATCCTCAAGGTTGGCTAAATAGGAACCGGTGTTTTTATTGATGATGGAATCAATCTCTCGTTGTGTTGTTTTTCCTTCTGCAATGAGAGATAGGATAGAAAAATAATTGGCATAGTCTTTCCCGAACTCGGAAATTAACATGTCTTTGCCTTCTGTCAGAAATGGTGAGCCTTCGGAAAGCGCATAATTTATCATGGCAGTTTTATTAAATGCTTTCGCTTCCATCAATAGGGTGATGTATTTGGCTACTCCACCTGTCAGCAAATACAAGCAAAGCAAATCTTCCGATGTGAATTGGGGGGCATGGTCTGCTAGAATCTCTTTGATAACGGTGGTGGTGAATGGATGCAGAGAAATTCGGGCGGTAAGGCGTCCGTATAGTGGCTCCTTGCGGTCTTCGAATATTCTTTTCATCATTGAATAAACGGAACCGCATACAATGAAATTGATTTTGGAAGTCGCGTGATATTGGTCCCAAATACGTTGTATGTCACTGACGATAGACGGATTGATATAGAGAAATTCTTGAAATTCGTCAATGATTAATGTGAAATTTTCCTTTTGGGAATGTTGCATCAGCAGTTCAAAGAGCTGTGCGAACTCTCTGATTTCTCCATAGATACGAATGCCAAGCGTTTCCTGAATGACAGGTTGATATTGTGCGCAAAGCAGGACTTCACTCTTTCTTGCTACAAATATATATACGAATCGGGTGTCTTTGACAGACTCTAAGAGTAGAGCTGTTTTTCCGATTCGTCGGCGTCCGGTCATTACAGTAAAGCAAGCGCTCGTTTGTGATTGCTTTTTAGCTGCATACAGTATCGCCATTTCTTTCTTTCGGTCGTAGAACTTCATATTATTGCTATCTTAATGGCAGTTAATTTAATGGCCATTAAATTAATGGTGGTTACAAAGATAACACAATATGTTGTATTTTGTTCATTTATAGTAATATAATATGATTGTTTAAGATTATGTGATAAATTACTTTGATCTATTTGGTTGAGATGAACTTCTATTTTACAAATACATCAATTGGCTACTGAAAAATGGCCCATCTTAAGAAAAGGAATATTTAAACGAGAATAAAAGGCGTAATTACTGGGAGGATTGAGAAATATAAAAAAACGCAGAGATTTGTAGGTGCGAAATTCTTTCTTTTTGTTATATGAGATGTTTGTCGATTAAATTGTAATGCTTTTCTTCTTTTTCACTTGTTGTGTAAACTGAAATGTGGTTAGAAACTGGCATTTTGTTGTTTGTTGCCTTTTCGATATTTGTGATGAAATAGAAGAAAAACGGTCTTAATTTTCCCTTATTTGTCTTCCTCACCGAGCAAAAGCTGCTTCGTCGGTGAGAAAGGAAGCGTTCCTCGGTGGGGAAGAACTCCTTGGTTTTAAACCAACGAATCTTTTCTTGATAGAAAAAGATGCATATTCGACTTGAATTTATACGGTATTAGCCTGTGATTTTGCATACAGTTGCATGTTTTTATGCATTTTATTCTCCAGATCATTATTTTTTTATCTGATGTTTTGGAGGAATATCTTAAAAATGGGACATAACTATAGATGAAATACTCTCAATCTATCAGGCTGATGAGATTATCTTAGCGGCATTGAGCTAGAAACAAGCTAAGTCCGCGACGGATAGAATCCAACCCAAAATCTTCCGGATGAATCTCGGAGAGAGGTAGGAAGAAAGAATCTGCTACATCATCCATGGCGGAGAAATGGCTCATGTCTTCTACGGTGCAGAGAAAAAACATATCAAGTGTGTGTACAGGAAAACCTGAATAGACATAAATATTGGGAAGTGAAAACTGGTAAATAGCTTTTTTTACCTTCAATCCGGTTTCTTCCAGCACTTCACGGGCTACGCCTTCTTCACCTGTCTCGTTCATATCGATAAATCCTCCGGGAAGGTCGAGAGTTCCCTTTGCCGGCTCTTTAGCACGCCGGCAGACAAGCAGTTCATTTTTCTCATTCAAGATGAGTGCTACTGTGGCAGCAGAAGGATTGAAGTAATAGACAAAGCCGCAATCTGCACATTTTTTAGATTTCTCGTTGTTAATCTCAAAATGAGAGGAACCACATTTAGGGCAATATAAGAATTGGTCAAGAGGATGTTCCATAATCGTATATATTTTCCAGGTTTTTGTTTATGCACGCAAAGGTATAAAATGCTTTTATTAATTTCATCTATCACCGCATAGAAATATTCGATTGGACTTTTTTTGTAAAGGCGGGGCTTCTGCCTTTATCTTTGCATCAGAAACAAAAAACAAAACATTGTTTCTGATGTTATAAGTCAAATCAATTAATAACAATAAAAGCAATAAAGATTAT
>ERZ773194.3440-NODE-3440-length-13576-cov-5.174617_pt1 | contig 13576 bp, 12 predicted proteins | sample MGYA00511240_ERZ773194 | MGnify/ENA primary metagenome ERZ773194 (study PRJEB29015, sample SAMEA2737774) | human gut metagenome | biome: human gut; feature: human-associated habitat; material: faeces | place: China | collected 2012 ... | reverse complement strand
GATGGCTTCGTGTCCGAGTTCTTTCTTCATGTGATTTTCCCTCTTTGCTTTCTTCGTATTTTTATTCTCATTTGAATAAACATGAACTGCGCCCCGTGCGGGCAAAAAAGAAGGCCGGTAAAGGCATTACCGACCAAAAGAAATCATATCAATAAAAACGGAAACAAAACGACCGGAGGTGAGATTTTCCTTTTTCGATGCGGTGCAGAGCATCATGGGTTCGTCCTCCTGTTTGCGTTTCATTGTTTTCGTCTGACCAAGGATACCTGAAAGCGGGGAAAAATGCAAGTTGGGATTTTCACTAATATAGTTGCAGAAGAACTGTCATTTTTGTGCAGAAATGCGCCGGAAACAGCAAAGTTTTTCCGGCAGGGGGTTGCCAAACACATTGCGATGATGTACAATAGCAATGCTCCCTATTGAAAGCATCTATAAGTGGGGAGACTTTTTTGAAAAGCGAGTGTGTGTTGTATGGAAAAGAAAAAAATGAGTCTGCCAAAGCAGATCGTACTTGCCCTGATCCTGGGTATTGCGGTCGGACTTATCTTCTATTTTATCGGTAAGCCCGAATTTACCACCAACTACTTAAAGCCCTTCGGCACGATCTTCGTCAATCTCCTCAAGTTCATCGTCGTGCCCGTCGTGCTGCTGTCGATGATCGACGGTATCATCTCGATGGGCGATATGAAGAAAGTCGGCTCCGTTGGCTGGAAGACGGTCGCCTACTTCCTCGCCACCACGGCAATCGCCTGCGTCATCGGCCTTCTCTTTGCGAACATCTTCAACAATGCCGGCCTGTTTCCCACGCTCGCGCTGGAAGAGGGTGCTGTGTGGGATAAGGCGACGAGCGCCAACTTCATGGATACGCTGGTCGCCATCTTCCCGAGCAATATGTGGAAGTCCTTCACGGAAGCCAACATGCTGCAGGTCATCGTGATCGCACTGATGTTCGGCGGCGGTATCCTCTCCGCGGGTGAGAAGGGGAAGCTTGCCAAGGATCTTGTCTCTACGCTCTATGCGGTCATCGAGCGCGTGATGGCGTTCATCATCTCCCTCAGCCCCATCGGCGTGTTCACGATGATGGCATGGGTCGTCGCCACGCAGGGCCCCGAGATCCTGACGTCTCTTGGTATCGTGCTTGGCTGCGCCTACCTCGGCTACATTGTCCACGCGATTCTCTGCTACTCTTTCTCTGCCAAGGTCTTTGCGGGCATCAGCCCCTTCACCTTCTTCAGGAAGGCTTCCCCCGCGATGATTTTTGCCTTTACCTCCACCTCCTCCGCCGCTACGATCCCCCTGAGCAAGGAGTGCGCAGATGAGCTGGGCGCAGAGAACGATGTGTCCTCTTTCGTTATCCCCCTCGGCGCGACGATCAACATGGACGGTACCGCCATCTACCAGTGCGTTGCCACCATCTTCCTCGCCACCTGCTGCGGCATGACGCTGACCGTCGGACAGATGGTTACCATCGTCGTCACCGCAACGCTTGCCTCCATCGGCACGGCCGGTACGCCGGGTGCGGGCATGATCATGCTTGCCATGGTGCTCGAGGCGATGAACATTCCCGTCGATATGATCATGATCATCTACGGCATCGACCGTCTCTTCGACATGGGCCGCACCTGCCTCAACATCACGGGCGATATCTCCTGCGCGCTGTGCGTTACCAAGTGGGAGAACGAGAAGGCTGCCAAGACCGCCAAGTAATTTTTCCTGCCACATTGTCAAAAAAGCCGCTCTGCTTTGCAGAGCGGCTTTTTTGCAGAGTTCTGGTTGCTTTTCCACGCGGTGGGGCATACAATGATGCTGCCTCGCCATAGGCGGGCGCGGGAGGAAGAAGATGATGACGAATCGAAAACGGGGTTACCTCTATATTTTGCTGGCTGCCATGCTCTATTCTACGACCGAGGTCGCGCTCAAGGCCCTCGGCGGCGCGTTCGCGCCCATGCAGGTGACGGTCGAGCGTGTACTGCTCGGTGCGCTGGCGCTGCTGCCGTTTGCTTTGAAAGACCTGAAAAAGCGCGGCATTCATCTTACAAAGTCTGACTGGGGCTACTTCGCCCTCCTTGGATTTCTGACGGTCACACTGCACATGTCGCTTTTGCAGATGGCGGTGCTGCACATGGACGCCTCGGCCACATCGGTCATCTACTCGGGAAATCCCGTCTTTGCCCTGGCGGCGGCACATCTTATTCTGCATGAGCCTCTCAGGAAAAATCACCTGTTGGCGATCGGCGTGGAGGTCATCGGTATCCTCTTCATTCTCAATCCTGCAAAGCTTGAGATCAGTCTCCGCGGCTTTCTGGAGATCCTTGCTGCGACGATCCTTTTCGCGATGTACGGCACGCTCTGCAAGCTGCGTGTCGGCAGGCTGGGCAGTATGGTGATCGCGGATTTTAACATCCTTGTCGGGGGACTGGAAATGCTCGTGTTGCTGCTGCTCGGCGAGATCCCGGCGGTCGGCGCGCTTTATAAGGGTCTGGGCTTGGATATTTTTGCCGGCGTTCAGTTCTTTTCGGGCTTTACGCTCAGATCGACACTCCTATTGTGCCATGTCGGCATCGGCTGCGCAGGACTTGGCTTTTTGCTTACGGCGAAGGTTACGGAGTATACCTCCGCGACCGAGGCTTCGTTCGTTTACCTTGTCAAGCCCGTTCTGGCAACGGCGCTGGCAGTAGCCGTGTACCACGAGCACATCAGCGTCAACCGTATGATCGGCATTGCGCTTTTTGTGGCGTCGTCGCTGTGTGTCAGTGTGCCGGTGCTGCGCGAGATGCGGCAGGAGAGAGTGAAAGAAAAAAGCACATAAGAGAAAAAAGAGGAAGGCGGCAGCCTTCCTCTTTTGCTTATTCGATGCGGGTGATGTCGTGGATCCACTTGCCGGAGCGCAGGCGGATCAGGCCAAGGGGTGTTTTGAGGATGTATTCGATCATCAGGCACAGGCAGAATACCTCATTCGGAACCTTGAGCACAAGACCCAAAAGGCACATGAGCGGCAGCGTACCGAACCAGAGGGGAACATTGTCGATCACAAGCGAAGCATTCACATCACCGCCGCCGCGCAGCACGCCAACAGCCATCGTGGTCGAAAAGCTGTGGAGCGGGATCGAACAGGCATAGCAGAGCAGCATTACGCTGCACAGATGCTCAGCGACTGCCGAGAGTGAGAAGAGCGGCATGACGAACGGGTGCATGAGCGTGGCAAACATCGCATACTCAAGCAGGCCGAGCAGCACGCCGAAAGCGAGCGCTGTGAAGCAAAGCGCTTTTCCAATGTTGTAGACGCCTTTGAGGTTGCCAAGACCGATCTCTTTGCCGATGATGACGGCGGTTGCCGCCGCAACGCCGAAAAGACCGGAGGTCACAAGCCGGTCGATGTTGCCCGCAAGCGTATAGGCGGCGATGAGATCGGAGCTTTCCGCCATGTGGCCCATGATAACGGTGATCAGGGAAAAGCCTACGCCCCAGAGCGTTTCATTGATGAGCACCGGCGCGCTGTAACGCAGGAAGCGATGCAGCATATCCATGCCGGGGTGGAAAATGGCGTGAGGCATGAGCGGCATCGTGCGGCAGCGGAAAGCATAGAAAACCACAATGACAAACTCTACCACGCGGGACAATAGCGTTGCCACCGCCGCGCCGGTGATGCCGAGCGCGGGCAGACCGAGCTTGCCGAAGATGAGCACATAGTTGCCGATGGTGTTGCAGAGCATCGAAGTGGCAAAGACGATCATGCCGAAACGCGGGTTTTCGATGCTGCGCTGCATGCCGATGTAGATGGAGGAGATCGAATTGAAAATGTAGGAGAAGCCGACGATGCGCAGGTACGGCTCGGCCAGCTCCACAAGCGTCAGATTGTCTGTGATGAGGTAGAGCACCTGCGCGGGAAACGCACACAGAACGATGGCGAACAGCACGCTTACACCGCCTGCGATGAAAAAGCCGATGCCCATGACACGGTTGATGCTCTCGCGGTCGCCGCGCCCCCAGTACTGGCTGATGAGCACGCTTGAGCCGCTTTGCAGGCCGAAAACGATGAGCTGAATGATAAAGACCGGCACATTTGCCACGGTGACGGCGGACATCTGATCGCTGCCGAGAAGCCCGACCATGAAGGTATCCAAAAAGCCGAGGGATGTGGTGATGAAATTCTGGACAATGACCGGAAGCGCCAGCAGGAAAAGACGCTTATAAAAGCCCTTGGGCTGATGAAGATAGGAAAACATGGCGACCTCCGTTTTTTGAAAATTATAGCATGGGGAAGCGCGTGTCTCGATGCGCCTTGAGCGCTTTGGCGAGCGCGTCGATGTCTTCTTTTGTCGTTTCGGGGCCGAAGCTGATGCGCAGCACGCCCGCGGCGGTCTTTTTGTCAAGACCCATCGCGCGGTAGACGTGGCTCAGCTGCCCGCGGTGACAGGCAGAGCCGGCGGAAATGCAGATGCCCTGGGAACCGAGCTCCGTGACGACATTGGCAGACGGGTAACCGACGAGCGAGAGCGAGAGAATATGCGGGGCCTGTCCGTTGCCGACGCGGACAACACCGCCGAGGGCGAGCAGCGTTTCTTCGGCATAGGCCTTGATGGCCGCCATGTGCGCGAGTGTTTCATCGAGATGCTCACATCGCAGCTCGACCGCCTTGGCAAAGCCTGCGATCTGGCCCGTAGCCTCCGTGCCGGAGCGGAGCCCCTGCTCCTGCCCACCGCCATAGATGAGCGGCTGCGGCGCGCGCACGCGCCCGCCGAGGTACAATCCGCCGATCCCCTTGGGCGCGCCGACCTTATGCCCGCTGATGGAGATAAGATCCGCGCCGAGCGTATCTGCGCGGAAGGGAATTTTCAAAAAACCCTGCACCGCGTCGGTGTGTAGCAGTGCGCGGGATTTCTTCTCCTTTAAGAGTTGTGCGACCTCGGCAACGGGGAAGATGCAGCCTGTTTCGTTGTTCACGAGCATCATCGTAACGAGCGCGGTGTCGTCCCGCAGGGCGTTTTCCACCTGAGAGACGGTGATGTTGCCGTTTTTGTCGGGTTTCAAATATGTGACGGAATAGCCTTCCTGCTCGAGCGCCTTGCAGGTCTCCAGAATGGCACTGTGCTCCACGGCGGTCGTGATGAGATGCTTGCCTGCATGACGGTTCTGATGAAGCGCAAGGCGAATGGCCCAGTTGTCGCTCTCCGAGCCGCAGGAGGTGAAGATCAGCTGCTCTGATTTGCAGCCGAGCGCCGCGGCAACTGTTTCGCGCGCAGCGCCTACAGCGTCGCGCGCATCTTTGCCGATGGGGTATTGCGAGCTGGGATTGCCCCAGCCGGAAAAGAGCGTATCGTAAACGGAACGTGCCACCTCTGCGGGGACGGGGGTGGTGGCGGCGTGATCGAGATAGATCATATCGGGAAAATCCTTTCTTTGGACTTGTCAGATCGCTCAAATGATTATACAATATATAAAGAAAAAAGCAAGGGCGGCGCGGCAGCTTTGCGGTGAAAGAAGCAGAAAAAAGCCGCTTGCCGCAAAATTTGCGGAAAAGGATACAGGCACACATGAAAGTTGCAATCTGCACCCTTGGGTGCAAGGTGAACCAATACGAAACGCAGGCGCTCGAGCAGGAACTGAGGCACCGCGGGCATACACTCACAGACTTTGAAGAGACGGCGGACATCTATGTTGTCAACACCTGCTCGGTGACGGCGGTGAGCGACAAAAAGTCGCGCCAGATGCTCCGCCAGGCCAAGCGGCGCAACCCGGCGGCAGTCATCGCCGCCTGCGGCTGCTACGCCCAGACCCACCCGGAGGATGTGAAAAAGCTCGATCTCGACGTGATCGCGGGCACGAACGACCGCGCACACTTTGTCGATCTTTTGGAGCGCGCGGCGCGGGAGAAGACGCACATCGTCAACGTGGACGATGTATGGGAGCGGCGCAAGTTTGAGGTGCTGCCCGCGGGCGGCATGGTGAATCGCACGCGCGCAATGCTCAAGGTCGAGGACGGCTGCGTGAACTTCTGCACCTACTGTCTCATCCCTTACGCGCGCGGGCGCGTGCGCTCGCTGCCGATGGAGGAGGCGGCGCGGCAGGTGAGGGCGCTGCGCGAGGAGGGCTACCGCGAGATCGTGGTCACAGGCATCGAAATTTCGTCCTACGGCTCGGACTTCAAGGACGGCACCTCGCTCATCGACCTTCTGGAGCTCATTGCGCGCGAGGGCGGCGAGATGCGCATCCGCCTCGGCTCGCTCGAGCCGCGTACCATCACGGAGGAATTCTGCGCGCGCGCTGCAAAGCTCAAGTACCTCTGCCCGCACTTCCATCTTTCGATGCAGTCGGGCTGCGACGCGACCTTAAAGCGCATGAACCGCAAGTACGACACGGCGCGCTTTATGGAGTCCTGCGAGCTGCTGCGCAAATATTTTGACGATCCTGCCATCACGACCGATCTCATCACGGGCTTTCCTGAGGAAACGGAGGAGGAATTCGCGCAGACGCTCGACTTCATCGCGCGCGTCGGCTTTGCCGAGATGCACGTATTCCCTTACTCCATCCGCCCCGGCACGAAGGCCGCGGCGATGGCGCAGGTGGACATGAGCGTGCGCGAGGAGCGCGCGGCGCGCGCCGCCGCCGTCGCGGAGCGGATGCACCAAGGCTATCTCGCCCGCTGCGTGGGAAAGAGCTTTCCCGTGCTCTTTGAGCAGGACAGGGGCGAGGGCAGCGTCGGCCACGCGCCGAACTATATGCCCGTCACGGTGGGGATGAAAGGGTTACATAACACTGTGCAAAACGTGCGCATCACCGCCGTCGACGGCGACGGCCTGCGCGGGGAACCGGAGGAGACATGAAAAGCCACTTTTTTGCCTACATCGCGCGGATGCGCTACATCACACGCTGGGCGCTCATGCGCAACACCTTTTCCGAAAACGTGCAGGAGCACAGCCACATGGTCGCGGTGCTCGCGCACGCGCTCGCGGTGATCCGAAACCGCGTGTACGGCGGGCAGATCGACGCGGGACAGGTCGCCGCGGTCGCGCTCTACCATGACGCGAGCGAGATCATCACCGGCGATATGCCCACGCCTATCAAGTATTACGCGCCCGAGATCCGCGACGCCTACAAGAAGGTCGAGGCGGTCGCCTGCGGACGGCTCCTTGCCATGCTGCCCGACGAGCTCAGGCCGGACTACGACGACGTGCTCGACTGCGCGGACGGCGAGGTGCTCGAACTGGTCAAGGCGGCGGACAAGCTATCCGCCTACATCAAGTGCGTCGAGGAGCTCAAGGCGGGCAACGCGGAGTTCCGCCGCGCCGCCGAGCAGACCCGCGCCGCGCTCGACGCGATGCATCTGCCCGAGCTGGATTACTTTATGGAGCACTGCGCGGAGAGCTTTTCCATGACGCTCGACGAGCTGGAATAACAGGGAGGAAGAAACCATGATCAAAATTCGGACGCTGTATATCGTTCTGCCGCTTACGATCCTGATGGCGGTGGGCTGCTACCTCAAGGGCTGGACGGCGGGCATCGCCCTGTGGGCGCTCCTTGCGCTCGTGTGCGTGGGTCGCATCCTGCGCGAGCGGAAGGAGAAGAACGGCGCGGAGGACGCGCAGAAAAAGGAATAACGCACCGTGTGCGAAAAAAGGGGGAGCTTCCGGCGGAAGCTCTCCCTTTTTGCTGTCGTTTCCGCCGTCTCAATGCCGTGCGGGGCCCACCGTGTCAACGTATTCCAGCGCGGCGGGCCTGCCGTCCTCGTCGGAGACGAGCCGCCAGACCGTGTGCGCGCTGCTCCACGGCGCGCAGGCGTAGAGATAGGCCCCGTCGGTCGTGTAGTCGTAGAGCTCCCGCGTGAGGTCCGTGCGGTCGACGGTGAGGAGCCATTCCTCGCCGGTCGCGATGTCATGGCAACCGACGCCGACGTACCGCTGTTCGGCAAGCTGCCATTCGTACTGGTCGTAGAAAACGAACCCGTCTGCCGCGGCGACGTAGCTGCGTGTGTTCGGGCAGCGCAGCGTTGTGACCGAGCCGTCCGCACCGAGGCAGAGCATATTGTGTGTCAGCTTCCCACCTCTCACACACTCGACCAGAGCGTATTGGCCGCCGCGGAGCACGAAGAAGCCCTGATCGAACAGCGTCCCCTCGGGTGTCACGTCCTCGCTGTCGCGGAGAAGCCGGTAGAGGGCGACCCCGTCCGCCCGCTGACCGCTCGGCACGAGGGTAAATTCGTACCCGCCGAACGTGAGGTGCGTGTTTTCATAGAACTGCTCGAAGCCCGCGCCGGAGGATGCGTACTCCTGCCGGACCTCCAGCAGCTCGCCGGTCCTGCCGTCGAGCAGGTATTCGCTCCAGACGATGGTGTCATTATAGCTCCAGGACGGTACATTGGGCTCTGTGTCGGTTGGGACTTTGTCCTGATGAATGGTATAGCTGTTGAAGCGGAGCCGGACGTCGATGCGCCCGTCGCCGAGCAGCGAGAAGAAAAGCCGCGTGCAGTCCTGCGGTGCGGTGTAGAGCTTTATCCGCTCGCCCGTCTCGTGTACCTGCACATAGAGCGTTTCGCCCCGAAGGTAGTAAATGCCGTAGCCGTTCACCGCGTAGCCATCGTACCAGAAGGTGCTGAGCACCCGCTCGCTCGTGCCCATGGCGGGATCGTAGCACCAGACGCCGCTGTGGCGGACGTGGTAATAATAGCGGCCGTCCGCGATCGTGCCGGGGCTGGAGGCGCAGCCCGCGCCGAGCGAGTAGTCGAAGCGTCCGGCGACGTAGATGCCGCTGAAAAGCACCAGTGCGATGCACGCGGCCTTGATCAGCGCCGTCCGCCATGAGCGCTTCGGCCTCTGCCGCCGCGCGCCGCACTCCGCCAGCAGCTCGTCGCCAAGATAGCTGAGGGAAGCGCTGAGCTGTTCGTTCGTCATACCGTAAAGCCCTCCTGTTCCAGATGTGCGCGCAGACCCTGCCGCGTACGGTAGAGGAGGCTTTTGACCGCGCCGATGCTCGTGCCGTACTGCCGCGCGACGTCGGCAAGCGGATCGACGTAGAAATAGCGGGCGAGGAAGACGCCGCGCTCGCGCAGCGAGAGCGTGCGCAGGTAGCGCTCGATGCTCTCGGCGAGCAGCCTCGCGTCCAGCGCTTCGTCCGCCTCGCCGCCGACCGCGTCGCCCAGCTCTTCAAGGGAGAGAAGATATTCCCGCGCGCCGCGCTTCTGCGCGCCGTCGCGGCGATAGCGGTCGATGGCGCCCTGCCGCGTCAAACGGCTGAGAAAAGCCGGAAACACCGGCGGGCGCTGCGGAGGAATGGCGTTCCACGTTTTCAGATAGGTGTCCGAGCGCACCTCCTCGCAGGCAAACTGGTCGAGGAGAATGCGCTGCGCGAGCTGCAGGAGCCGCGCTCCGTATTTTTTGTCGGTCTCGCCGATGGCATCCTCATTGCGCGCAAAATACAGCGCGATGATCTGCTCGTCCTTCATTTGGCCCCGCCTCCTTTCACTCTATTTACCGCAAACGCGGCGCGAAGGTCGCGCGGAACACGCAAAAAATTTTTTCTTCCTCTATTTTATCCGATGGCGGGGTGAAAGTAAATGCCGCGATTTGTGCGTTCCGCAGCTTGCATTTTGCGGCGAAGCCTTTATAATGATGACATTCTTTTGCGCAGGGAGGAAGGACTCATGGAACAGCGGAGGGCGCGCGGGATGCTTGCAGCCGCGGCCGTTATCTTCGGTACGCTTGCGCCGTTCGTGCGCGGCATTTCCGTTTCCTCGGGCGAGCTGGCGCTTTACCGCGCGGTGATGGCGGCGCTGCTCGTCGGCGGCTATCTGCTCGTGAGCGGGCATAAACTCGCGCTGCGCGCGAATCGGCGCGAGGCCGCGCTGCTGCTCCTCTCCGGCACGGCGATGGGCGTGAACTGGATCTTGCTTTTCGAGGCCTACCGCTACACCACCGTGTCCGTCGCGACGCTGAGCTACTATTTTGCGCCCGTGCTCGTCACCGCCGCCTGCCCTCTGCTCTTTCACGAAAGGCTGACGGGAAAGCAGATCGTCTGCTTCGTGATGTCCACGCTGGGACTGGTGCTGGTCATCGGCGTCGGGGGGCTCCGCGGCGTCGCGGATGTGCGGGGCGTGCTCTTCGGCCTCGGCGCGGCGGCGTTCTACGCCGCGGTCATTCTGCTCAATAAGTTCATCCGAAGCGCCGCGGGCATCCAGCGGACCTTTTTGCAGTTTTTAGCCGCCATCGTCATTCTCATTCCCTACGTCGCCGCGACCGGCGGCGTATCGCTGGGGACGCTCGACGCGCGCGGCTGGGTCTGCCTGCTCATCGTGGGCTTCTTCCACACGGGCGTGACCTACTGCCTGTATTTTTCCGCCCTGCGCGAGCTGCCGGGGCAGGAGGTCGCTCTGCTGAGCTACATGGACCCGCTCGTGGCGGTCATCGTCTCGGTGACGGTGCTCGGCGAGCCGGTCACGGCGCCGCAGCTTGTCGGCGGTGCGCTGATCCTCGGCTTCACGCTCTGGAACGAGCTGCCGGAGAAAAAATAAGAAAAAGGGAAGCGGCTTTCACTGAACCGCTTCCCTTTTTCAGTTCATAAAGTGAATGGTGATGGGGCAGATCTCGGCCCTGGTTGCCACGCGCATATTCGGCCCGAAGAGACCGACACCCGAGGTCACGATGCTGTGCATCGACCCCACGCGGAGACAGCCGCAGGCATTCTCCCAAAATAGCCGGACGGTGAGGTTGCCGGGGAACATCTGCCCGTCGTGCGTGTGCCCGCAGAGATCGACGTCCACGCCCGCCGCGGCCAGCGCCTCCAGCTCGCGCGGCTGGTGGTCGAGGACCAGAATGGGCTTGTCCGCGTCCAGCCCCTCGACGAACTCCGCGGGCGTTTTACGCACCTCGACGCCGCGCCCCGGGCGCTGCGCGTCGGGGCGGCCGTAAAGATAAACCTCGCCGCCGAGCAGCACGGCCTCGTCGCGCAGGAGACGGATGTTCGCGGATGTGAGAAAGGCGTCCATCTCGGGGCTGCTCTGCTTTTTCCCGTCGCTTCGGAAGGTGAAGCCCGCTAAGATAGGCTCCTCAATGTCGTGGTTGCCGTAGACGGCGTAGACGCCGTACCTCGACCGGATGCCGCGCAGCACCGCGGCGATCTGCTCCGGCTCCTCCACGGCCTCCCAGGCGTTATCAAAAATGTCGCCCGCGATGACGACCGCATCGGCGTCCTGCTCGTTCACGCGCGCGACCATGCGTTCCATCTGCGCAAGACCCACGTTGTAGCCGAGGTGGAGATCGGCGAGCAGCACGACCTTCATGCTCTCCATGCTGCCGGCGGACTTGTTTACGGTGATCTCGTAGGGCGTGACGCGCACGACGCGGGCGTTGATCACGCCGCCGACGGAGGTCACAAGAATGGCCGCCGCACACAGACAGCCTGCGATGCGGTGCATCCGCGCCGAGCGCAGAGAGCGGAGCTTCAGACCGTGGACGAGCAGCAGCCGCAGTCCGTCCGCGAGCAGGACTGCCAGCAGCAGATAGAGCAGCACGCCGAGCCAATAATTCCCGATGAGCATGAGCGCGCGCTTCAGCCGTCCGGCAGGCAGCGGAAAGGCCAGAACAAAGGAGAGCGCAAAGAAGGCGTACAGCGCGGCGGGCACGGCCCAATGCTTCCGCTTGCGGAACCATGGGAACCACGCCCGCACCCAGCCCATGATGCGGCGGAACAGATAGAGGTTGAAAAGCAGGTAAAACGGTGCGAGGAGGAAGGCAAGCATGGCGCGTTCCGCGCTCCTTTCCGAAAGGGAAGACACCCTTTGTTTTCGGCGCTATTCTACTCCCTTTACGCCCTTGGCGCAAGAGAAAAGATGCGGCGCGAGGCGCACACTTTTTTTTGGACAAAAGTGACATTGACAACCCTTTCCTACAAATTTATAATCACAATCTCGTATGAAAGACATCAAAATACACCGTGGTAAAAGGTGAGGCTTATGAATCATCAGTCGTCGTTTTCGCTTCGTTCGTTCTTTCAGCCCGTGGACCTCACGCAGGGAACGTGCTGGAAGACGCTGCTCGTGTTCGCGTTCCCCATTATCGTTTCCTACCTGCTCCAGCAGGTCTATTCCATCAGCGACGCCGCCATTGTCGGTCAGACGCTGACGGCGAGCGAGGTCGCCGGTGTGAACGACACCACCTCGCTCGCGATGATCTTCCTGCAGTTCGCCTTCGGCGCGAGCGCGGGCTTCTGCACCGTGACATCGTGCTTTGTCGGCGCGCGCGACAGCGCGGGCGTCCGCCGCTCCATGGCGACGCAGATCGTCCTCTCCGCGGCGCTGACCGCCGTGCTCACGGCGCTGGCGCTGGCGCTGCTCGACCCCATGCTCGCGTGGATCAACGTCACGCCCGCGAGCGGGGAGGTCTACCGCGCGGCCTATACCTACTGCGCCATCCTCTTCGGCGGCATCGGCGCGCAGCTTTTCTATAACTTCATCTGCTCGTTCCTGCGCAGCATGGGCGACAGCGCCACGCCGCTCGCGTTCCTGCTTTTCTCGACGATCCTCAACGTGGGGCTGGATCTGCTCTTCATCCTCTCGTTCCACTGGGGCGTCGCGGGCGCAGCCATCGCCACCGTTGCGGCGCAGCTCATCAGCACGCTCGGCTGCTTTCTCTACGCCTTTTTGAAGTATCCCGAGCTGCGATTGCACCGCGAGGACTGGCGCATCACAAGGCGCGACGTTACGCGCCATCTCATTCAGGGCATCCCGCTCGGCGTGCAGTTCTCCGTCCTCGCCATCGGCATCATCGTGATGCAGAGCGTCATCGTGCAGTTCGATACGCTTGGCGGTGAAATGGTCTCCAACGCGGCGCAGAACGGCTTCGGCGCGGCGAACAAGCTCAACAATCTTCTTATGACGCCGCTCAACGGCCTCGGCGCGGCGATGACCAGCTTCACCGCGCAGAACCTCGGTGCGGGCGACCACGCGCGCATCAAGAAAGGAACGGTGCAGGCGCTCATCATTGTCTGGACGATGTGCCTCATCTCCATCGCGGCCGGACTGCTGCTCTCGCGCGGCGGCGGGTATCTCTATATCTTCCTCTCACCCGATAAGGTCACGGCGGAGACGATGCGCTACGGCAACACCTATCTCTATGTCGACCTGTCGCTCTACCTCTTCCTCGGCTTCATCTTCGTCGTGCGCAACTGTGTGCAGGGCATCGGCAAGCCGCAGTTCGTGCTCGGCGCGGGCGCGGCCGAGCTGGCCGCACGCGTGAGCGTGTGCCTGCTGCTGCCGCCGCTGATCGCGGGCGGCGCGGTCAATTCCGATGCGCCGCGCGCGGCGGTCTATGCCCTCTGCTTCGCCGATCCCTTTGCCTGGATGGCGGCGGACGCCGTACTGCTCGTGCCCTTCCTGCGCAATATCATGAAAATGGACTATCGCTACCTGAAAGGAACAATGTAGGAAGAAACAAAAAGTTTTTGCCGCTTTTTTGAAAAAACTTGAAAATAAGGCTTGCAATTTGCGCCGGGATATGCTATCTTATTTAGGCTGAGTTCAGCAAAACAGCATATCCGGGTGTGGCGAAGTTTGGTATCGCGCTTGAATGGGGTTCAAGAGGCCGCT
>ERZ773194.3438-NODE-3438-length-13585-cov-2.718847_pt1 | contig 13585 bp, 9 predicted proteins | sample MGYA00511240_ERZ773194 | MGnify/ENA primary metagenome ERZ773194 (study PRJEB29015, sample SAMEA2737774) | human gut metagenome | biome: human gut; feature: human-associated habitat; material: faeces | place: China | collected 2012 ... | reverse complement strand
CACATTGCCTTTTACATTATTTGTCGTTTTATTATCTTTTTCAACTGACAATACATTTGCTTGCTGTTTAAATCCTGCCTTCAGAAGGGCTTCTGCTACAGCCTTTTTTATTGCATTTGTATTTTTTATTTATAAAAATGTAAGATGAAAACTGTAGTACAAGCCGGACAAACCCTGCTGGACATAGCCGTGCAGGAATATGGTACAATCGAAGCGGCTTTCATGCTTGCCAGGACGAACGATATGGGCATAACGGACACCCTACAAGCCGGACAGGAAATCGAAACCCCGGAAAAGGTCTATAACAGTGAACTGGCTGATTACTGCCAGCGGAACTCCGTTTGTCCGGCTACTTCTGAAACCGCCTCAAATGCGGTACGATTGAGAATTTTCACCGAACAGTTTACCGAACAATTTAAGTAATGGCTAGAACAATCGCAGAAATAAAGAAAGAAATGACGGATGCCTATATGTCAAACAGCATTATCCGTGACCTGTATGGCATCACGGGTGATGCCGACTTTGATTCGGTGTTTTCCCCCGTATCAATAGAAAGTACCCTGTTTTACATTTTTGCGGCAACAGCGCACGTCATAGAGCAAATGTTTGACCAGTTCAAATCGGACGTGGAGGAACGGATTGACGCCAATATCATACCGACCGTGCGATGGTATCATAGCAGTGCGCTGGCTTTCCAGTATGGTGATCCGCTGGTCTATGATCCGGAGAAATACCAGTTCCGGTATTCCGTTATCGACAAAACCAAACAGCTTGTCAAGTATGTGGCAGTCAAAGATCGCGGAGGAAGTATTCAGATACTCGTGTCCGGAGATGAGGGGGGACTTCCTTGTCCTTTGACCGGGGACGTTCTGACGGCATTTAAAAGCTATATGAATTCGATCAAGATTGCCGGGGTAATCTTGTCGATACAGTCAATTCCGGCAGATGACATCCGTATCAACGCGACCATAGAAGTCGATCCTATGGTTATCAACGCTTCCGGTATCCGCCTGACGGATGGTAGTAAACCAGTACTTGCCGCCATCAACGATTATCTGAAAGGTATCGAGTATGGCGGTAAATTCAATAAGACAAAACTTGTTGACGCGATACAGAGGGTTGAAGGCGTACTGGACGTCGAACTTGGAGAATGTGCCGCGAAAGCGTCATCAGCTACGGAATACAATGTAATTAAAAATAATAACTATACGGCTGTAGCCGGGTGCTTCATCCTGAACAGCCTTGAAACCTCCCTGACTTATGTGGTATGATTTTGACATTATCAAATACGCGCAGTATGTGCTTCGTCCGTCATTGAGGAAAAGGAAGATATTTGCAATCATATCCATCTTCCTTCTCCCTTTAATCTTCATTTACACCCTGTTTAAAAGCTACCGTAAACAGGCTATCAACAAGCTGAATATAAACGGTCAGGTGATATATATCGAGAAAGTGCTGAACGACAGGTTTTTCTTGAAAAACAGGGAAATATACATCACTGATATTGCGGGAAAAGAATCGTACCTGTATCACCGCAGGGAAGAGCAAATCCCGTCCTACCTGTATAAACGGGGTGAAGGAGTGGGAAAGAAACACATCCAGCAGCGCGGTGAAGGGAACTATTCGGGAAATTACATGGTGAACATACCGTCGTTCCTGTCAACGTATGAGAATGAGATTAAAAACTTGATTGACTATTATAAACCAGCCGGACGAACCTACGTCCTTAAAATATACGAATATGAATAAACTGTTATTTAAAGAAGGCGGACAGCCATTTTATTTGGATGATTTGGAATTTATGCAAGAATCCACAGCAGACGTATTGAAAGCCATTTGTTCCGGGATGAAACTGGGAGAGAAACATATTCTGTTAAGCGATCCGGTCAGCACGGAAATCCTTGGTTCCAATACAGTATATACTATTGTCGGAAATGGATATATCGTGATAGATGATGAAGTTTATCCGATAAAACCGGATATTCTTACTGTGCCTACATCACAACCAGTATACTGGGTGGTTGTTCAGGAAAAATTTCAAAATGAAATATTTGCGGACAATTCTGAAGCGCAAGTATATGAGCGCAGGTATGTAAAACTGTCAACAACATATACAAAGTCAGATATGTATGTAGGCAGAAATGATGTAGTAACATTCAGGAATAAAATATTGGCTATTGTCACAGATTATTTGGACAAGACCATAATAGAAAAGGACATGAAAGCCCAGTTATCCCTAAGTGAAGTCGTTTCCGGAAAAGCAGAAATCATATACCGGGCAAAACAGACGGGCAATGAAACTGTCTATTTTAATATCTTGGCTGCTGCCAATACAGGAACTCCCATGATAGCTCCTGAAGTGAACGGCAAACGGAGATTATGTACATTTGATTCGTCAGTAAAGAATATTTCCGGAGTGTTCAGTCTATCGATGTCGTATGCAGATTCATGGGATAATCCACAATCAATGATTGTTCAACTCACATTCGATAACGGCAACTGTTATATAGCTTCAGCAGATGGCAGCCCACTTGTCCAAATGCCTGCAAGTACTATTTTAATCGAGGATACATTAAAGATTTAACTGATAATGGCAACAATATACGAATTAAAAAGACGGGCACAGGAACTTTCGGCAAAGAAAGATTCCTTATCCATATCACCTGAAGAAGTGGGCGGCTTGATTGATGAAACGCTGGATGTCATCAACGAAGCGGAGAAAAACCTGATCGGGTTGGGGATTCGTAACACATACACCACCGTCGCGGAGATGAACGCGGACAGTACTTCCCCGGTCGGTTCTGACGGAAAGCCGTTGAAATTCGGTCAGATCGTGACGGTGTATGACGAGAACACCCCCGATGCAGTCGACAATGGTAACATCTACGCCTTTCAAAATCCGGGGTGGAAACTTGTCTCAACGACAGGCAACCTTTCCGTATATGCAAAAAAAGAAGATGTAGAAACGGCAAAGAATACGGCTGATGCTGCACAAAAGAAAGCCAACGAAGCCGCGGAATCCGCTAAAAAAGCGAATGAAAATATCGGAAAGCTGTCCGATAATATCAGCACGGAAGCGGAATCGGAAAGCGAAGACGGGACAGTATGGGGTAAACTTAAAAGCCTTTCTGACGATGCCGACGGTATATCACGGGGCGTGTCTTCCTTAATGGTAGATTTCGTACATCACTCAACAGAACGCTTCGACGAAATAGTAACCGACTCTTCCATTGTGTTGGAGCAGTCCAGTGCGCCTACTGAAGACGGTAAAATTGTATTTCTCGCCAGTCTGGGTAAATTTGCCTGCTTCGTTGACAACAAGTATTATCCAAGCTGGAAAGGTGTTGATGCCTATATGAATACCGACCGCACACACCCGCACGAGAATAAAATATACCTGTTCGGCAACAAGACCTACATCTACTTTGCCGGGGCTTTGCTTTCTGCCGACTCCGACGCGATGCAGTTAGCCGCGTCTGCGGACTTGGCTGCAAAAGCGGCAAAGAAATCGGCTGAAGACGCACAGGCTACCGCGTCTTCAGCATTGTCGCTGGCTAACAAAGCCCTGTCCGTTATCAATGTCAACGAAATATGTGGCGGCTCTGTCTATTCCTTGTCCGCAGCCATTGCCGCAATTACGGAAAGGGAGAATGCGGATAATGTCACTTACCGCAAACCGGGTATCGTATTGACTTATAAAATTGCTGAAGGTGAATGGGAATCCAAACAGTTTGCCGGATCATCCCTTGAAGGCTTTGCCACAGAAGCGAACTGGACGGACTTCGGTGGTGCTGGTGGCGACATGACGGGCAAAGGCGCAGTGCTGCTGGTCGATGAAATTGCACCATTATCAAACGGATACTATATTCTTCAAACGGCTATCAATGCCCTGACAGCTTACGAGACAGCAAATGAAACGGAATGCATCAAACCCGGTGTGGTTATCATCTACCGCACCGGAAAGGAAACATTCGAGTCCAAACAGTTGTGCGCGTCCCGTGCCGATTATAATGACTTGGCGGCATGGAACGACTTCGGTTCTGCCGCTGGGGGAACAGTCGAAACCGATTCCGAAATCATCAAGGACAGCGTGAACCCGGTAGCAGGTGGTGCGGTCTATGATGCCATGCCCGTCGACGTGGATGGCGAACAGGCGGAAGACGGAACGGTGCGTGTGTACATGAAGAACGCGGAAGGGTTTCCGCTGGGCGACGGTTTCACCTTTGCAGTCGGAACTGGTGGCGGTGGGGACGTTGCCGGGACAATCGTGTATATCTATCCGCAAAAGACCTCCCTGTATGCCGCACTCGGAACTGACGACCTGACAATCAGGCTTGCAATCCTGTCACGTACCGGATCGGGTGAAATGGTTTCATACAACAATATCGAAACCCTGCAACTGAAAGACAAGTCAACGGGGGAAACGCTTGAAACGTTCAACGTGAACCGGGAAAGTTCCCCGTCAGATACGGACTACACTTTTGTGATTCCCGTTAAAAGCTATTTCAGCGAAGCGATGAACCGCAAGTTTGTGGTCGTTGCCACCGATGACGGGGGAAACACCGCGCAGAAGACAATCAGCGTCACGGCTGTAAACCTGAAACTTTCCCGTGTATGGGCTTTGTACAAAACATTGCAGGAAGGTTCGGGACTCATCACCATGACGGACGTGTTCAAACTGTCCTCCGCCAATAAGTCAACCGTTACGGCACATATCAAAATAGGCGACGAATGGAAGCTGATCTCACAAACCAGCGTGGCTTCCACACGCTCACAGGACTTGCAAATCAACGTTTCGTCTTTGGGACTGAAACATAGTGCATATACTGTCAGGATTGTCGCACAGGACGTGGAATCGGGCGTATGGTCGAACTACCAGTTCTTTGATGTGATGATTGTCAACCCGTCAAGTCTTATGCCTGTCGTCGCGCTTGCGCATTCCGAAGAAACGGAAACGGCATGGTCAGTCAGGAAGTATGCAAACCTGAACATCGAAGTGGCGTGCTATGATCCCAGCCATGTCGCTACCGATGCCCATGTCGAAATACACAAGGTCGCGAAAGTTACCAATACCTCTACCGGAGACAACAGTGAAACCGATACGGTGCTGACTACCGTATCAGTAGGACGTAACAGTACATTCAACCTGTCCACCCGTGTCGACGGTTTTACGATTGCGGACAATATCAGGAACGTGCTGGGTATTTACGGCAAATGCGGAGCCGGAGAAAGCAATACGATCGAGTACTCCGTTAACAGTTCCGTCATAGACATCAATGGTGACTCCAGCTATATGATTTGTTTCAATCCGGCAGACAAGGACAATTCGGATCAGGACAAGTCATGGCTGTACGGACTTTATGAAATGAAGCAGACCGGATTCAACTATTCCACGAATGCCTTTGTCGCTGACAAGACCGAAGGAAAAGCGTTCAAGGTTTCGGATGATGCCACCGCATTGTGTACTTATCGTCCCTATAACCGTACCAATATTGAGCAGACCGGATCGACTACCATCATCAAGATAAAAACGCAGAACGCTGCCGATCCTGACGCGAACGTCGTGTCATGCTGGGACGAAGCAAACCAAATCGGGTGGCGTATCACTTCAAAATGCGTGTACTTCAAAGCACTCGGAACTGAACTGATTGAACGGTATTTCAAGCCGGGCGACATCTACGAGTTTGCCTTTGTCATTGAAAAGGCAAATGCGGAAGAGGACGGCAAAGGCTATATCAAGCTATATTGTGACGGTGACCTGATTGGCGCATCCAAATATACGGCAGGACAAAGCGCGATCAAACAGTCCGAACAAATCAGCTTCTCCGGAACAGCCGGGGAACTGTACATGTACCGCTTGCTCTCTTGGGAAAAGGAAATGGCGGACGAACAGATCAATGACGAGTTTGTAATCGGCAAGTCCGATACGGACGAAATGATCGCTTTGAACAAAAAGAACGATATCCTAACCGACAATAAAATCGACCTGAACAAAGCACTTGAAATGTGTGACTGTCTGGTGGAAATGCCGCACGGGGATTATAAACTTGAAACGCTTGACAACGTAACGGATACGTCCACCAAGATATATACAGACCTGTACCTGTTCTGCAAGGACAAAGGTATGAGCCTTATTATCGAGAACGTGGAAACGACCAATCAGGGAACGACATCCGCCTTCTATCCGACCTATAAAAACCGGAAATACAAGCTGAAAAAGGCAACTATTCGCGCAATGTATCCGGAACGGGCTCCGCAGGCTTTGCTCGACGCGATTGCAAACAAGAAAATCATTTTGCGTGGTGAGACTATTCCATTCGACAAGGTTTGTCTGAAGGTCAACTATGCATCACCCGACAAGGTAAACACCCCGATTTCCCGTATCAATAACGATATGCAGAAGGCTTTGGGCGAGGAATATATGACCCCAGCGCAGAACGCGTACTATGCGGATGAAACCAACACGCTGGACTTGCGTACAAGTATTGACGGTAACAGTGTGCTTGTCTTCAAGTCGGATACCGGAAATATCAATGACGCGTACTTTTGGTGTCGCGGTGACTGGAACATTGACAAGGGAAATCCACCGACTTTCGGCTTCAAGGATGTTCCCGGCTACAATGCCGACTGTTTGAGTTATGGCGACTTCACCGACCTTCCGGACGTGACGGAATCCTATTTCATGTCCCATGCTGACGACTACGATCAGGATACGATCTACATGCTTTCCAAATCGACGGACGCTTCGTACAAGTTCATGGAATACGTCGACGGGGCATGGAAGAACACTACCGGAACAATCTCTTTCAACGGCAAGAAAACGGTCGTTACCGGACGTGTCCTGAATCCGGTTGAATGTGTTGAAATGCTTGATTATGAAGGTATGTGCATCTTCGATGATATCGACAACTTCATGACCATGCAGTCGACGCACAGCAAGTGGGTGAAAGGCTTGTACGGTGCGGAACTGTCAACGGAAAGCCTTGTTCCCAAATGGACGATGTTCTTTGAATTCCGTACACCGGACGATGACGGCATGAACCTTGCCTATGCGCTTGGAAAGAAGACACCGTACCACTGGAAACAGTTCTGCGAATGGGTGTATTCATGTAACCCGAAGAACCGTATGGCAGGCGGCAAAATCAGTATCAACGGGGCACAGGTCAGCGATACGCTCGAAAACCGATACCGGAAGCTGGTTGAGGAAATGGACAAGTATTGCAGCGTGGCTTCTTTCCGCGCATACCTAGTCCGTATCCTGTATCATTCAGGCGTCGACCAGTTATCGAAAAACAGCATGTGGGCTTTGTACCTCTGCCCGGACGGTATTTACCGTTGGTACATGAACCACGATTATGATTCTGACAGTACGAACGGAAAGAATAATTCCGGTATCTTCAAACTTCCGTATAACGTGATGCTTGACAGCGTCATGGAGGGGGAAAACGTATTTGCCGGACGTATGAGCGTCGTTTGGCAAGGCATGTGGCGTTATGATCAGGTCGGACTTGCAGCGACCGCGGAGAAAATCCGCACATCGCGCCTTCCGGGTGGCGAGTCCGCTTTCTCCTACGAAGCTGTTCTGCGTGAATCGGAAGAAAAAGACCACCTCTTGATCCCTGCGATCGTCGCCTGCCGTGATTCCGTGGCGAAGTATATCACCAATCCGGGCGGTCAGGCGTTCAACGTGATCTCCGGTATGGGTATCCCTTACCGCCATTACTATGTGTCTGCCCGTTATGACTTCCTTGACGCTTATTTCGGTGTCAGCACGATCCTGAAGGCGGATAATATGTGCATGTTCCGCGCCATCGGTGAGGACATCAATATCGAAGTGACCGCAAGCGAGCAATGGAAATTGTGGGCGGGCTTCAATACGCCAGCCGCACAACAAGGGGCATGGGCGGAAGAAGACGGCTCAAAGGTGACATTCCATTTCGACGGTTCAAACTCATCGAGCGCGATCTATATCATCGGTGCATCGAAGATCAAGTCTTTGGGTGATTTGAGCACTGTCAACATCGACGGTACACAGGCAAAGGACTTCACTACGTTGATCCGTGTCGAGGAACTGGTGTTCGGCAGCAAACGCGAAGGATATGCCAACAATAGCGTCACAGACCTCCCGCTTGGTGAGAAACCGTACATGAGACTCCTGAACGTTGAGAACTTCAAAAAGCTGGTATCTCTTGACCTGACCGGGGCAACACGCCTTTTGCGCCTGTTGGCATACGGCAGTTCCCTGCAGATCATCAATTTTGTAGGCGGTTGTCCGGTTCAATATGCGGAACTGCCGACCACCATGACACAGTTCAAGTTGATGAACCTCGATAAGTTGAGCTATAAGGGGCTGAACGCGGACACAGGCATTGTTGTTGAATCCATGCCGAACATCACTACACTGCGCGTGGAAAACTGCCCGCTTATCGACGTTGTAAAGATGATCCGCGACATAATCGATTCGCAGGAAGGTAATGTCGTATTCCGCCATATCCGTATCACAAACCGTGATTTCATCGGGAACGGTTCGGAAGTGCTGGAAATCCTGCAACTCGGTATCGGGGGACTGGATGAAAACGGTAATCAGGTAGAGAAGCCCGTACTTACCGGGAACTATCTGCTGGATGAAGTCATCGAGAACTCGGATATAGAAGCGATCCGGAACGGCTTCGAAGGTCTGACCGTCAGCACCATAATCGACGCTTATATCAAGATCATCGACTGGTTTAATGCGGAAGCGTATGGCGGAGAACCCTATTATCCCGAAGTCACATTGGATAATGTGGGTGAAATCATAGACTATTATAATGGTGAAACCTATGAAGAATACCTTCAACGGTTTGCGGAAGAAAATATGGATATTAACGATATAGTAAACAGCAAATAACATGAGTACAAAAGAACAGAGCGCAACCCTGCTGCGTCTCAATAAACAGGAACAGGTAAAAGCCTTGCAGGCGGTAGGCTTTGCCGACATTACGGAAAACTCGCGTGCCAGCGAATTCCCGAACCGGATAAAGTGGGCTACCGGATTGCTGGACATGCGGGTGGCATGTAACCGGATTTCCAATAATTCCAAATGGTATTTTACCCGTGAGGAATGGAACTCGTTGACTCCTGCCAACAAGTTGAAGTTTATCCGTCGTGGTTTGTGTATCCGGGCACATTCGCAGTCTTTTGTCATTGCGGCACAAGAGTGTTATGCAGCTGACTTGTCTTCCAGCTTCTATTGGGGCGGTCTTGGTAAAACGATTGACGGGCTTTCCGCAAAGATGCTGGGCAAAATGTACACTTGTTTCACCGGGAAAGAAGATACACGCCTGATCCTTGATGCCCTGAAAGGAACAAACTCGAACGGTGTGGAAGGCGCACCCGCTGCGGAAGCTGCCGTAGCCTATAAAGCCTTCACGCTTGATGGTGACGGTCTGGAAGATGATACAGAATGGTTCTTGCCTTCTTCCGGACAGATGATGATCATGTATCGATACCGTGACCAAATCAATGAAATGCTGCGTGCATTTTGGAGCAGTGACAGCATGCTGTTGACGGACAAATACTATTGGACGAGCACGTACTATGATACGACAAATGCATGGACGTGTAATTTGAATACCGGACACATGACCGTACAGAATAAAAATACAAGCTTGTTGCATGTAAGGGCAACGGCAGAAGATTAACACATTAAAAACAGTGTATTTATGACAGACAAGAATAATGAAAGCGCATTGCTTTTGCGTATGAATAAAGAAGAACAGGTATCTGTTTTGCAGGAGATCGGTTTCACCAGCGTGAATGAAAATACGCCTGCCAGTGACATTGCAAAATATATCAGGTGGGCTGGCGGGCTGCTTGACCTGTCCTTTGCCACAATCCGGATCGAAGACGGTGTCAACGTGTTCTTTACTGCTGAAGAATGGAATTCCCTTAGTGCAAATAACCGTTCAAAATACCTGCGTATAGGTGTTCGTATCCGTGCGGATCGTCGCCAGTTCGTCATAGCGAAAAGCGATTGCACTGACGATATAGGCGGACGTACTTTCAAATGGGGGGCATACGGTACGGACATCCGTGGCGTTAAGAATTACGGGAACGGTAATCAAGGGCTTTATGAAACGGCAGACGGAAAGCAAAATACAGATGCTATCATAGAAGCCACCGCAGGAGTTAAGGATAATTCCGGTGTTGTCGGTGCACCAGCCGCGGAAGCAGCAAAGAACTACAAGGCTTGTACGCTTGAACTGGACGGACTTGAAGACAAAACCGAGTGGTATCTTCCCTGCGAAGGAGAACTCATTACCATCGCTAAATATAAGACCGAAATCAATGAGCTATTATCCTCTGTATCAGGTAATCAAAATATAATTACAACCGACTGGTATTGGAGCAGCACCGAATACGACCCCTCGAACGCGTGGTACGTGAACATGAGCTACGGCAGCGTGTACACGAACAGCAAGGCTACCGCAGGCAGGGTTCGTCCCGTTTCCGCAATAGATTCTTTATCTCTTTAACTCTTTATCTCTTAGATAGTTACGTTTAATTAGCCCCGGTAGGGGCTTTTTAAGTTTTAAAATTTTAAAAAAATGAGTGTTAATAGTTTGACAATCATTAACTTTGCGGAGCAAAAGAAAAATTTTAAAAATATCAAAAATTAACATGGGAAAAGCAGAGGACAGACCAGTCTATCAATTAATGTATCGGTTATTAATGTTGATACTTGATGCAAGAGACAAGTTTCCGAAGAATTACAGGTACGAATTCGGTACGGAACTTATGATGTCCGCCCTTCGTTGTTGCGAGTTGATCCGTTATGCAAATTCAAGCCTTCCGCGTCGAGTGGAATACCTGAACGAATTCCTTGTTAAGTTTGATACGTTGAAACTCTTATTAAGGGTATGTCGAGACCGGAAACTGATCAATATTCAGACGACAGCAGACATCATTGAGATGATTACGTCGATTGAAAAGCAAATTATAGGGTGGCGTAATTTCACCGCTTCCCAGGAAAAGACAGCTTCCGTAAAGCCAGAGCCATAATCTTCACGGAGTTTATGGGAGAGCAATCTAATTTATCTATTGGGCATTCCCCCGGTAATGAACCGGGAAAGACTAAGACAGTGAATGCTGAATCCTCGAACGCGTGGTACGTGAACATGAACAACGGCAACGTGAACACGAACAACAAGACTAACGCAGGCAGGGTTCGTCCCGTTTCCGCAACAGATAAACCGATCTATGACATACCCTTATCTTCCATCGTGCATGCATTTGACGTCTGTTGCAAGAATAAACGCAATACAGATGACTGCATAGAGTTTTCGTTTGAATATGACACGGATTTGGTTGCCGTGTGGGATGCTATCAGATACGGTCGCTACGAACCTGATTATTCAAAATGCTTCATACGGAAAAAGCCCGTTCTTCGTGAAATTTTTGCTTCCGCTTATGTTGATCGTATAATACAACATTGGGCTGATCTACGCCTTGATCCTATTTTGGAAGAGCGTTTTCAGGCACAGGGAAATGTACGGATCGAGTGTAAAGGTGTGAGCCATACTGCAACGGTTTATTTGGACGGACATGAGATCGGACATCATTACAATGCCTATACGCCGTTTTCCGTCGTTGTCAGTGATTTGGAACCGGGCAGACATATGCTGGAGATCAAGGCGGATAATCGTTTTCATAAAGACAGTGCGCTTCATGTTCCGAACGATTATATGTCTTACGGCGGAATATCAAGAGGTGTTGTCGTAGAAGAACTCAGTGATCTGTATTTGGAATATGTTCATGTGAAAGCATATCGCGAAAATAGACAATGGCATGTTCAGGTTAAGGCAGCAGTCAATGTACTGAAAGTCGGACAGAACGACGAGGAGGATATTACCATTCAAGGAAAAATAAAAGATACTGCTTTTGAATGGAAACTTACAGATACTGCTAAAAAATATGGGATTAAGTTTGGTATTTGGATCGAACCGGAATTTACTAATACAAAAAGTGAGTTGGTTGAAAAGCACCCTGATTGGGTACTGCGTTCTATGAATAGAGAATTAATGTGTGGCCGTGGTGGTACACAAGTAGTACTGGACTTGTGTAATCCTAAGGTTCAGGATTTTGTTTTCAGTGTAGTAGATGGGCTATTGAGTAAGAATCCGGAAATTGCTTATATCAAATGGGATGCTAATGGAGAAATAATGAACTATGGCTCAAGCTACCTGCCAAAGGATAAACAATCACATATTTATATTGATTATCACCGTGGCTTAATAAATGTATTGGAAAGGATTCGCGCTAAATACCCTGATGTAGTTATGCAAGCTTGTGGTAGTGGTGGCGGACGTGCCAGCTACGGAGTGATGCCTTATTTCAACGAGTTTTGGGTTAGTGATAATACAGATGCTTTGCAGCGCCTCTTCATCCAATGGGGAACATCTTACTTTTATCCATCTATAGCAATGGCTCAGCATGTAAGTGCATCGTCCAATCATCAGACAGGCCGTCTTGTTCCATTGAAATTTCGTTTTGATGTTGCGATGACTGGTCGCTTAGGTATGGAAATTCAACCTAAGAATATGAATGCAGATGAAAAAGAATTTTCCAAAAAGGCCATTGACACTTATAAAGGGATTCGTACGGTTATTCAGTATGGAGACCAATATCGTCTGATTTCTCCGTATGAAAAGAAAGCGGTTGCGTCAATGATGTATGTTACTGAGAATAAAGACCGTGCAGTGTTCTTTGCTTTTAAAATGGAACACTATGTTAACCCACGATTACATCATGTGCGTCTGGATGGTTTGGATAAAAACAAGAAGTATCAAATAAGAGAATTAAATTTGGCTGCAGATGATAAACCTTGTTATTTACACAATCGGATTTTTTCCGGTGATCTTTTGATGAATGCCGGTTTTGCTCTTGATTTAAATAAGGAGTATGATAGCTGGGTGTTGGAGCTGACTGAGGTTAAGTAAGTCATAATACATCTTTAACTGTATGGATGCAGTGAATATGGCTGCATCCATACTTCGATTAATAGAGCTCATATGTTAAATATAAAGTGCAAATTATTAGTTTTTTATGTATTGTTAGGTGGGCAATTCTTTTCGTCGTGTTCACTGAACAATACGAAAGCTGTTCAAGAAAGTGGCAATCCGTTATTTGAAGGATGGTATGCCGATCCTGAAGGGGTAGTGTTTGACAACCGTTACTGGATTTTTCCTACTTATTCAGCTCCATTTGAGCAGCAACTATTTTTAGATGCTTTTTCTTCACCCGATCTTGTGACTTGGAAAAAGCACTCCAAAATTCTTTCGGTAGAAAATGTATCCTGGTTGGAAAAAGCTCTATGGGCACCCGCAATTATTTATGCTAATGAAAAGTATTATCTGTACTTTTCTGCTAATGATGTCCACGAAGGTGAAATTGGTGGTATCAGCGTAGCTGTTGCTGATAGTCCAGAAGGGCCGTTTAAGGATGCTTTGGGTAAGCCATTAATCAATGAGATAATAAACGGGGCACAACCTATCGATCAGTTTGTATTCAAGGATGATGATGGCAGGTATTACATGTATTATGGAGG
>ERZ773194.3434-NODE-3434-length-13594-cov-3.875471_pt1 | contig 13594 bp, 6 predicted proteins | sample MGYA00511240_ERZ773194 | MGnify/ENA primary metagenome ERZ773194 (study PRJEB29015, sample SAMEA2737774) | human gut metagenome | biome: human gut; feature: human-associated habitat; material: faeces | place: China | collected 2012 ... | reverse complement strand
AGGTGGAAACGACCGCAATCCGGGAGATGCGGGAAGAAGTAAAAAAGATAATAGAAAAAAAGTAATTACGAAAGACTCGTAACTAAAATATGTTTGTATATTTGCGAAACAACTTTGATAAAAACAATAAAATATGAAATACTACAAATTGTTTGCTATACTGATTCTGGCCGGGATGATGGCTTGCTCCGGTGAAAAGAAAGAGAAAGGTTCCGAAGAAAGCATAGAAACCGTTCTGCCGGATGAGACAAACGAGGTGACGGTGATGAAGTTGAACACTACTGATTTCAACCACGAACTGATCAGTAACGGTAAACTGTCAGCCCGAAACTTTGTCGACCTAAAATTCGAATCGGCAGAACCGATCGCCAAGATATATGTGAAGAACGGCGATCGCGTGACGAAAGGGCAAAAACTCGCAGAACTCTCAACCTTCCGCCTTGCCAACAAGACAGCGCAAGCCAAAGATGCACTCGAACGCGCCAAACTGGAACTGCAAGACGTACTGATCGGACAGGGCTACAAACTGGAAGATTCTACAAAAGTACCGCCCGCAACCATGCAGTTAGTCAAGGTAAAAAGCGGGTATGACCAGGCACTGATCTCTTGGCAGCTTGCCGAATACGAACAACGAAAGGCAGTCCTGACCGCCCCTTTCGACGGTGTCGTCGCTAACCTGTTCGCCAAACAGTTCAACACGGCTTCTACCTCCGATGTTTTCTGTTCCATTATCGATACCCGCACATTGGAAGCCGCTTTCACAGTTTTGGAAAGCGAACTGCCGCTTATCAAAACAGGCGATCGTGTAGAGGTAGCTCCTTTTGCCTTGTCCGATGTCACGGCTGACGGCCGTATATCCGAAATAAACCCGCTGGTAGACAAAGACGGGATGGTACAGGTGAAAGCTGCCGTAAACGATAAAGGTAAGTTGTTCGAAGGGATGAATGTACGAGTAAGTATCCATCGTTCGCTGGGTAAACAGTTGGTCGTTCCCAAAAGCGCTGTCGTACTCCGTTCCGGCAAACAGGTTGTATTCACATTAACGGAAGACAAAGCATACTGGAACTATGTACATACAGGTTTGGAAAATGCCGACAGCTATACGATCATTGACGGACTGAAAGAAGGGGATATCGTGATTACAAGCGGTAACATTAACCTGGCTCACGAAGCACCGGTCAAAGTAATTGACAATTGAAAATGGACAATTGACAATTCAGAAATCATAATTTATAAATCATAGTTCTAATACATGATAAAGTTTCTACTACAACGCCCTATCGCGGTATTGATGGCTTTTACGGCTTGCTTTATCGTGGGACTGGTTACTTACTTCACCATTCCGGTGTCGTTGCTGCCTGATATTGCAATTCCGGAGATCACCGTACAGGTATCCGGCCAGAACACTTCGGCACGCGAATTGGAAAACACAGTAGTAAAAACCATCCGCCAGCAATTAATGCAGGTTGCCAGTTTACGCGACATCCACAGTGAAACACGCGACGGTGCTGCCATCATACGCCTAAACTTCGATTTCGGAACAAATACGGATCTGGCTTTTATCGAAGTCAACGAAAAGATAGACGCAGCTATGAACTACCTGTCACGTGAAGTAGAACGTCCACGGGTAATCAAAGCCAGTGCCACTGATATTCCCGTATTCTGCTTGAATCTGACATTGAAAAGCGACAGCGCTTACAGTGAAATAAACGAAGGATCGTTCCTCGACCTTTGCCAGTTTGCCGAAACGGTGATCAAACGTCGTATCGAACAGTTGCCCGAAGTGGCAATGGTAGATGTGACCGGAATTCTGAAACGGCAGTTACAGATTGTTCCGGACATGAAGTTGCTGAAAATGTCGGAGATCACACTTGACGATCTGGAGGCCGCACTGACATCTAACAATATAGAACCGGGTAGCATGACCGTACGTGACGGCTATTACGAGTACAATATCAAGTTCTCGACACTGCTGCGCACACCGGAAGATGTCGAGAATATTTATATCAGGAAAAATAACCATATTTTTCAACTGAAAGATTTGGCACGCATCTCCGTCGTGCCGGAGAAAGAGACCGGAGCTTCCCTTTCCAACGGGAAACGGGCGGTAACGCTGGCTGTAATTAAGCAGGCGGATGAAAATATGGATAACATGAAAGAGGCATTGGCAGAAGTGACGGATTACTTTGCTTCCGTCTATCCGGATATCGATTTCAGTGTCAGCCGCAACCAGACGGAATTGCTGGATTATACCATCTCGAACCTGAAACAAAACCTGTCGTTGGGTTTCCTTTTCATCTGTATCGTCGCCATCCTTTTCTTAGGGGATATCAAGAGCCCGGCAGTGATCGGGTTAAGTATGGTGGTGAGCCTGATCATCAGTTTCCTTTTTTTCTACCTCTGCAAGATGTCGCTGAATATCATCTCCATCTCCGGGTTGATCCTGGCTTTGGGTATGATGATCGACAGTTCGATCATCGTAACGGAAAACATTACCCAATACAGGACACGAGGAGACTCGCTGGAAGAGGCTTGCAATAAAGGGACGACCGAAGTAATTACTCCGATGCTGAGTTCCACTTTTACGACAATTGCCGTCTTCGTTCCGCTTGTGTTCATGAGCGGAATAGCAGGAGCGATCTTCTTCGACCAAGCCTTTGCCGTCACCGTCGGTCTGATGGTTTCCTATTTCACGGGAATCATGCTGCTGCCGGTACTCTACAAACTGGTATACAGTATTCCGGACATCAAACATAAGGGTTTCAATATGCGAATCAACAATCTGGTAAAAGAGCATACATTGGACCGCTTCTATGATACCGGAGTGGATTTTGTGTTCCGTCACAAAACAGCAAGCCTGATTTTCATTGCCATTACGCTCCCGCTTTGCGCCTTTCTGTTCTACGAAATACCGAAAAGCCGTATGCCGGAGATAGACCAGAACGAACTGATCGCTCATGTGGAATGGAACGAAAACATCCATATCGATGAAAACCAGAGCCGTGTCAGCCAGTTATTCGCCTCTATCGACAATCAGGTACAAGAACACACGGCCTATGTCGGGCAGCAGCAATTCCTGTTGAACCGGGATCGCGAGATGTCGGTTTCCGAAAGCGAGTTATATTTCAAGACGGAGAAACCAACCGGAATCGCTCCTTTGCAAAAATCGGTGGAAAAATGGATCAAAACGCATTACCCGATGGCAGTGATATCCTTCTCGCCTCCCGAAACAGTATTTGAAAAGCTGTTTGTGACAGGTGAAGCCGACATTGTCGCCGAATTGCACACCCGCAATAAATCTGAAGCACCGGAAGCCTCCGTCTTGAATAAAATAGAACAGCAAATCGAGGCGAAAACAGGACATACTCCTGTCGGTATCACCTTCGACAATCAGTTAAATATCACAATAGACAGACAGAAACTTCTGCTTTATAACGTCGACTACAACGAAGTGTACCGGTTGCTGAAAACGGCATTCAAAGAGAATGAAGTAGCAACGCTCCGCTCCTACCAACAATATCTGCCAATCGCATTGGCCGGGGAAGAACAAACGGTTAACGAGGTCTTACAGAAAACATTGGTAAACACTGTTCCTGACACGGAAGGCAACGTACGATATATCCCGCTGCAATCGCTGGTGCGTGTCACTCCGGGAGAGGACTTGAAAACGATCACGGCAGGAAAGAACGGAGAATACATTCCATTCAGTTTCTATGATATAGACAATGCCGAACAGTTGATGGAAAATGTAAAAAAAGAAATCGATACTGACTGGGATATCGATTTTTCAGGAAGTTTCTTTTCCAACCGGCAGATGCTGAACGAGCTGGTCGTGATTTTGTTCATTTCGATCCTGCTGATGTATTTCATCCTGGCAGCCCAGTTTGAAAGTTTCCTGCAGCCGCTCATCGTGCTGCTTGAAATTCCGATCGATGTGGCAGCCTCCTTGCTGGTGCTCTGGATATGCGGCCATACCATGAACCTGATGAGTGCCATCGGTATCGTCGTGACCTGCGGTATCATCATCAACGACTCCATCCTGAAACTGGATGCTATCAACGAACTACGCAAAGAAGGGGTTCCTCTTATGGAAGCCATACATGAAGCCGGACGGCGGCGCCTGCGTCCTATCATCATGACATCATTAACGACAATATTCGGAATGGTTCCGCTGCTTTTCACATTCGATATGGGCAGCGAACTGCAAAAGCCGCTTTCCATCGCCATGATCTCGGCCATGCTGATCGGTACGGCAGTCAGCCTTTTTGTCATACCACTGATATACTGGTTCATTTATCGCAAACATGAGGTTGGTAATTTGAATGTTGAAAATTGAAAATTGGAAGTTATGGACAGGAAATTCATTTATAGATATGTCATCACGTTGTTGATGCTTGCATGCGTATTCGGAGGAAAAGCGCAGCTCACACTGACGCTGGAACGAACTATCACACTGGCGGCCGACAGTTCGCTGGACGCTTTCCGATACAAAAATATGTATCTGGCCGGCTACTGGGAATACCGGACTTACAAGGCCGGCCGTCTGCCAAGCCTTACCCTAAATCTGACGCCGGCACAATACCGCCGTTATTTTACCCAACGATATGACTCGGAGGCTGATATCGACGTATATAGAAAACAACAATCGTTTTATGCGGGCGGGCAATTGGAGATCGAACAGAATTTCGACCTCTTAGGCGGTACATTCTATTTGGATACAGACTTGGATTATATGCGCTATTTCGGCGACCAAACTTATAACCAGTTCTCATCGGTTCCGATCCGCCTCGGCTACCAGCAAGACTTATTGGGGTATAACGCTTTTAAATGGGAACGGAAAATCGAACCGTTGAAATACGAGAAGGTCAAGAAAGAACTATTATATAATGTAGAGCAAATGAGCGAGCAAGCAACGACCTATTTCTTCGCTCTGGCAATGGCACAGGTGGAATATGATCTGGCCAAGGAAAATGTCGCCACGACCGACACACTGTACCGGACAGGGCAGGAACGGCATAAGATAGCTTCTATCAGCCAAGCGGATTTGCTGACACTGAAATTGGATGCCGTAAACGCACGCAACACGTTGAAAAATGCGGAAATCGCCCTGAAACGTGCCATGTTCAGCCTCGCCTCTTACTTGAACTTCGACAAGAATACAGAAATACGCCTGCGCCTCCCAAGCCGCCCGCGCAATATGGAAATCTCGGTCGACAAAGCACTCGAATTGGCACGTGCAAACAACCCGACCTTTCTGGAGTTGCGCCAGCAAATATTAGAAGCCCAGCAGCAGGTAGACAAAACCAAGAAAGAAGCGATGTTCAACGCCCAGATCAATGCCAGCGTCGGATTCAACCAAGTGTCCAAGAACATACAGGACGCCTACAAAAATCTGCAACAGCAGGAAATCGTCTCTTTGTCTGTTTCGATCCCGTTGGTAGACTGGGGCGTACGAAAAGGGAAGCATAATATTGCCAAGAACAACCTGCTTGTCACCGAAACATCCGCCAAACAAAAAGAATTGACAGTAGAAGAAGACGTGATTATGACAGTCGGCGACTTCAATATCCAGCAAGCCCTGATTGGAAGTGCCGAAGAAGCGGTAGACCTGGCAGAAACAGCCTACAGCGAAACCAAGCAACGCTTCATGATCGGAAAAGCGGATATCAACAGTCTTACTCTGTCGCTGAACCGCCAACAGGAAGCGCAGCGGAACTATATTTCGGCTTTACAGAACTACTGGCTGAGCTATTATAAGATCCGAAAACTGACGTTGCACGATTTCGAAACGGGAGTTTCCCTTTCGAACGAGTTCGAATATAAATACGGATTGTAACAAAAAATGAATAATGAGTGCATCTCCTAAAATATCCTCTTTCACCATCATCGTCACCTTCCTTTGCGTGGCACTGGCAGGGATTGCCTTTATACCGCTGCTGCCGATCAAGCTGTCGCCGTCACGCACGCTGCCACAGTTGACTATCAGCTATAACATGCCGGGCAATTCGGCACGCGTGATAGAGATGGAAGTGACCTCGCGGCTCGAAGCGATGTTGGCACGCATCAAGGGGATCAAGGAGATCAATTCCACGTCCGGCAACGGATGGGGATATGTCACGCTCGAGCTGGACAAGCATACCAATATCGATGCCGCCCGTTTCGAAGCGTCTACCATCATCCGACAGACATGGCCCAGCCTACCGGACGGACTGAGCTATCCAGTCCTGGAAATGAGCCGGCCGAACGACAAGGAAGTACGGCCTTTCATGAGCTACACACTGAATGCGGCAGCCACACCCATATTCATACAACGCTTTGCCGAAGACCAGATAAAACCTCGCCTAAGCGGGATTCCCGGCATCTACCGCATCGATGTCAGCGGTGCCACCCCGATGGAATGGCGACTGGAATATGATAGCCGTCAGCTGGCAACGTTAGGTATCAGCATCCCGGATATACAGAAAGCGATCAGCCAGTATTATCAAAAAGAATTCTTAGGAACCGGAAACGTGGAAACCCAGTTGGCGACTTCGTGCAAAGAAGGACAAAGTAGCCAGTGGATACGTCTCGCTTTGGTTCCTGAAAACGAAACAGACGGATTCAACCCATCGCTTATAACCGTCCTGAACAAAGACGGCAAGCTGATCCGCCTGGACCAACTGCTAAAAGTCACCCGTCAGGAAGAGGCTCCACAGAGTTATTACCGTATCAACGGCTTGAATTCCATCTATCTGTCCATCCGCGCCGAGGAGACGGCGAACCAGCTGGAACTTGCCAAACGGGTAAGAGCCGAAATGGAACATATCCGTACCTTGCTTCCACCCGGTTATGAAATACATACCAGCTATGACGCGACCGAATTCATTCAGGACGAACTGAACAAGATTTATGTCCGTACGGGGCTCACCGTCCTGATCCTACTGATGTTTGTCTTGCTGATCACACGCGAGATAAAATATCTGTTACTGATCATCATCAGCCTTTCGATCAACCTCAGTATTGCTGTCATCCTTTATTATCTGTCAGGACTGGAAATGCAGCTTTATTCGTTGGCAGGCGTCACAATCTCACTCAGCCTGGTGATCGACAACACGATCGTCATGACGGAACATATCCGGAACCGACATAACCGAAAGGCAATCCTATCCATATTGGCAGCCACTTTGACAACGATAGGTGCACTGGTCATTATCTTTTTCTTAGATGAAAAGATACGCCTCAATCTGCAGGATTTTGCGGCTGTCGTCATCATCAATTTAGGAGTCTCCCTATTGATCGCGCTTTTCCTGGTTCCCGCCCTAATCGATAAGATGAACCTGGAATGGAAAAAAAGCGGAAAAAAGAACATATCCGGAGAAGAGACCGAGTATACATGGAAAAGCCGGATCAGAAAAAGAACGAACCGCATTCTCAAACGTTTCCCTGTCTACTACAACCGGTACTATCAATGTCAGATCGATTTCCTTTGCGGATGGAAGAAATTGGCATGTTTCATTTTACTGTTAGCATTCGGCATCCCGGTTTTCCTGTTACCGGAAAAAATCGAATACGACACGAAAGACAAAAAGAAGGTCTACACGGCAACAGACACCCTGCTAATCGATACATATAATAAATTCGCCTCCAACGAGACGTACAAGGAGAAGATCAAACCCATCGTCGATAAGGCGTTGGGCGGGACCCTACGCCTGTTCGTACAAAAAGTTTATGAAGGAAGTTACTTCACCCGCAACGAAGAAACGGTCCTGTCTGTCAGCGCATCGCTCCCGAACGGGACGACCTTGCCACAAATGAATACCTTGATGAGCCGGATGGAAGCCTATCTCAGCACCTTCAAAGAAATACGACAGTTCCAAACAAACGTCTACAGCGCACGCCAGGCCGGTATCCGCATCTATTTTACGAAAGAGAGTGAACGGAGCGGTTTCCCGTACACATTGAAAAGCAAAATCATCAGCAAAGCTCTTGAATTGGGGGGGGGGAGCTGGCAAGTCTACGGTTTGCAGGACCAGGGATTCAGTAACGATGTACGCGAAGGAGCCGGTTCTTTCCGTATCGTGATGTATGGTTACAACTACGACGAGCTGTACGAATGGGCCGAACAGCTGAAAGCCAAGTTGCTCACCCACCGCCGCATCAAGGAAGTGCTGATCAATTCAGAGTTCTCGTGGTGGAAAGACGATTACCAGGAGTTCTACTTCAACCTCAACAAAGCCCGGCTGACCCAGGAGGACATACAGCCGATCGACCTGTTCGCCTCCATCAATCCCGTTTTCGGAAAGGACATTTATACCGGGACGATCGTCGTCAACGAAGAGACAGAGAAACTGAAACTCTCCTCCCGCCAGTCACAGGAATACGATGTGTGGAGCATGCAGTATGTTCCACAAACTATTGACGGCAAGCCCTACAAGTTAGCAGAACTTGCAAGTGTCGAAAAAGGACAGATGCCGCAGAAGGTTTGCAAAGTAAACCAACAATACCGCCTCTGTCTGCAATACGAATATATCGGGGCTTCCAATCAGGGAAATAAGATACAGGAACGCGACCTGAAGGAAATCAATGCCATACTGCCGATGGGTTATACCGCCAAGTCGGAAAGCGCTTACTGGTATTGGGACAAAAAGGACAATAAACAATATCTTCTGTTATTGCTGATCATCGTCATTATCTTCTTTACCACCAGTATCCTGTTCAATTCGCTGAAACAGCCCTTGGCCGTTATCTTTGTAATACCGATCTCTTACATTGGCGTATTCCTCACGTTCTATTGGTTCAAATTGAATTTCGACCAAGGAGGATTTGCCTCCTTCGTCCTGTTGTGCGGCATAACCGTTAACGCAAGCATCTACATTTTGAATGAATACAACCAAATCCGGCAACGCAAACCGTTGATGTCGCCCTACAAGGCATATCTGAAAGCCTGGAATGCTAAGATCACGCCCATTTTCCTCACAGTCGTTTCGACCATCTTAGGCTTCATCCCATTCATGTTAGGTCCGGATAAGGAAGCGTTTTGGTTCCCGCTGGCCGCCGGCACCATCGGCGGGCTTGCCATGTCTATCTTAGGAATCTTCCTCTATTTACCTCTTTTCACATTAAAAAAACAACCCTAACCTTAACTTTCCCCTTTCAAATAAGGATTACCGTTTATCATCAAAATATTTTGTATGCCAGCCGTTTGCATATTGTCAACAAAATGTCAACTCTAACATTCACCCTCCAATAAAGCAAAATATACTTTTACGACCTCTTTAGACCTGTTCAAATCTTTCCTCTCAAAAGGAAAACACACTGGCTTCTCTTTCTGTTTAAATAGGGTATACTTGTATCGGTCCATTTCTTTGCCATCCATTTGGCAATGCCTGACAGATAAGTTGTGAGAAGGTCTCTGCCTCTCAACCCACAGAAAGCAGAGTTTTTTCACATTTTAATAAATATAATTATGAATAATTTTTTTAGTTATCTAAGATTACTTTTACTCGCAACGAGTGGAATGTTACTATTGTGTATAATCTTCGCCATGAATCCGGAATTAGCAGACGGCACGCTGTCCGGAAAAATTTGCTGGTTTCATTTCACATCTCTATTGTTAGCCGGTGGGGTTCTACTTATGGAATTCACAACAAAGAAAAGCCGTTTTATCTTTTCATTACCGGATGCCTTATTATTACTTCTGTTCGGTATCGTATTGGTTTCTTACGACAAAGACGAGAATCTTCAGCCGGAACGTTTCCTTTTCATCGCTCAGCTGGTTGCTCTCTGGTTTATGCTCAGAGGTGCTTTACAGGCGCATCAGGAATTACGACCGTTTTTCATTACGATCATCATATTTACCGGAATCGTTCCGGCCATCTGGGGGATCAGCCATACCATCAATCCTGCTCCCATCACCCATCCTGTCTTCAGGCTGCTTGAAACATCGCTGAAACCAGAGCCTTTCTATGGCTATATCGCAGTCATTTTTCCAGTCTGTCTGAACACATTACTCCGTTTTAAGAATTGCGACAAGATCGCTTTGTGGAAATCCCGTACTTTCCTGTTCTATTTCTCCATTCTCGGATCTACTTTGATTATCACCACCTTAATATTCAAAACAGACCAACCCGTATGGCTTGCAGCCCTCCTTTCCGGAATCTGGGTTTGCTGGATGAGGCTGATCGGATGGAAACAGACGAAAGAAGCCATACAGAACCACATCCAGCTGTTTGCCATCTCTTCGATTATCCTGTTTGTTGCGATCACGGCAGTCATTTTGGTCGGGAATATCCAAAAAGCCCAGGCCGGAGATCGCCGGCTTTTGATCTGGAATATCACGACCCAGGCTATCATGGAACATCCGGTAACCGGCATAGGTATAGGCGGCTTTCCAGCTACATACGCAAAGGAACAATCTGCCTATTTCGAAACCGATACCGCTTCTTCCAAAGAAAAACAAACCGCAACCTGTCCCCAGTATGCATACAACGAATATCTGCAAATAGGACTTGAGTTAGGTATTACGGGGTTGCTGTTCTTTATCTTCTGGCTCGCATTTTCCCTTTATTATGGGATCAGACACAGACAGATTGGAGCATCCGGCGGAATTCTGGCACTCGGAATCTTCGCCCTTTATTCCTATCCGCTCCAACTCCCGACCTACTGGGTTCTGCTCTTATTCCTGACCGCCATATGTGTGACCAATCCGAAGCATAACAAGCAGCGAGCACAGAGGAGTATCCCGTATATCAGTGCCATCGCCGCCATTCTTACCTGCATTCTTTTCTACGGACAGAAAGATACCTACTATACCTATAGGGAATGGAAGACGCTTCAGGAATTATATTATAATCAGGAGTACGAACAAGCAGCCAGCCGGTATGCCGGTCTGTTTGTCCAGTTATACCACCGGACAGATTTTCTATATGAGGGAGCAGAATGTTTCTATAAGACCGGACAGCACGATATTGCCATCAAATGGTTGGACAGGGCATTAAAACTAAGTGCAGCCCCCGAACTATACTATGCAATTGCAAAAAACGAAAAGGCGATCAAGCAATACCAGAAAGCGGAAAGTTACCTGCTGGAAATCAGCAGGATTTTACCGGAACAGGGATATACCTACTTCCTACTCGCCAAATTGTATACAAACCCCTCTTTTTTACATCCGGACAAATTCCATAAAGCAGCCAAGAGGTTTCTCGCCTTCCAGCCCAGTACACAAAACAACATAACGAAGGAAATGAAAGAGGAAATACTGCAAATCATCAGGAACTGGAATTTCGGCAAATAACAAATAGGAATTGAAGCATACCGATATGCCCATTCAACGGTATTGTCGTACCCCGGCATATCGGTACATTCATATATTATTCCACAACCGGAACCAGCCGCACTTTCAATGTTTCCTTCCGACCGGCTTTCACATCAACATCAAAAACAATCCGGCCAGAACCGGGATTCGGAGCATCGTAGCTATGCGACGGAACATTATCGACCACAGAGAAGGCGGCAGCCGAAGGACTGTCGATAATCACATGTAATTTCTTACCTTCTTTCGTCAATTCTATCGTGTGGGAATCGAGCAGCTTAGGAGTGGCGGAGGTGACCATCGTCCACCGGACAGAAGCTGGTTGGCCGGCAGCCTGCACCTGATCCGTTACCTGCAAATACCGTTCCTTCACAAGCACGACCTCGCGTGTCGCTTTCTTCAGATTACTACCGAACAAAGAAGTCATATCCAAGCTGGCTCCCAACCGTGCATCTTTCGTATAAGTAGCGAGAATCGGAACCGTTCCTTTTACCTGGTGCTTTTCTCCGTTTACCGTCAACGTATTATGCACAAAGTTATTATAGCGGAAGACATCCCAACGTTGCCCGTCCTGATCACCGTTCCACAGTCGTACGCCTTCCTTTTCCAGAGAATAATACTCCTGCATACCCAAATCCTGTGCCCAACGAACTCCCTGAGCTTCGAACACAAATGATCCGGCATCCATATGAGCATGGTTGGCCGAAGCCGTTCCTCCTTTTATCCCGACATAAAAACCTTCACCCTTATCCCATCCGGTACGGATCAGAGCTACAGGCACTTTTCCATATCCGGTCCAGATTTTCGAGACAGGAGGCGTCACTTCCTTCATATCGAAGCGGGAACCATAGATCAAGATAATCGGCAGGAAACGCTCTTCTTCCGCAGTAAAATGCGTATCCTCGCGTGTCAGGAATATTTTTTCGTTCCAGAGCAAGGAAGGATCGCCTAATTTGGATGCATACCAGAACATGGCCGGAAAAGATTGAGTCGTTTCGCGTGCATCACTGAAATTGAAGGCAAGACCGGTCGTTCCCGCCATATACTGCATGAACCGGGCCGAAGACATAAAGCCCTCCACCGCACTCAGTCCTCCATCCGAACCGAGAGCCGATTCCAAAGCGGCGATTAGCATCACATTGAAACTCGTCCCATATCCCCAATAATTATACCCTTCCGGATAGTTGCCGTCAGGCGCGTACACTTTCATCGACAGAGGAACAGACGACATAGCCCGTTCAATAACAGCAGCCGCTTCTTTGCTGTCCGAATCCAAAAGGGCAAGGGCTCCATATACCAGCCCGGTATTGCAAACCTGGTTCCAGTTGTTTTCTGCTTTCAGGAACCAGTTATATTGTTTGTCGTTCGACGGAGCAAAACCTTTCTGAAGAATCGATTCACGTACCACTCTCCTTGTTTCCGGAGACAGCTTATCGAACAGCCAGTCATAACCGATCGCAACCGCCATCGTCATCTCGCCGACATCCAAGAAATGAGACGGGTTCCAGTCGCCGAAAGAGCAGACGGACACCATCTCCTGCTCGGCACGCAAGCGGTATTTATCTTCGCCGGTCATCCGGTATACAAACGAAAGGTCAAAAATACGTTTCAAAGCCTCACGGGAAACGGCCAACAGACGACGTCCCTCTTTCTTATATGTTAACGTCGGACAGACCAACAACCGGTCGGCTTCTCCGACAATCTGCTTATAGACGCGCTGCATTTCGGGGTTATCTTTCAGGCTTTCTCGTATCTGCTGCTCCTCACCCTGCTTCATCAATAAGCGGGGATGGCCACTCACTCGGTTATAATCAAAAGTCTGGGCAACAAGATGGGTGCCGGCACATAAAAGGAGACAAATAAAAATGAGATAAAGTGTCTTATTCATAATATCAGAATTATTTGAATGATTGATGGGGATAAAGATAGGAAAATAAAATTATCTTCCGGACATTTCGGTCAACTTGAAAAGTATTTTTCAGAAAGAGGGCACCAACATCTCTTGCATGTTTGAAATATAAGCCTTATCTTTGCCGAAATTTTGAAGATAGAGTTTCATGACACAGAAAGCACATAAGGATAATCCAGCGTACTTTTCCGGTTATATGTCGGACAATGAAGCTCATTTTTTTATTTTAAAGGATTATCATTTGGTTATATAGGATGCGTTAGTTATTTTTACTAACGCATTTTTTTTGCACCTTGTGATCTCGTAAGGCAATTATAACATTCTATAAAATCAATAAATTAAACAACCCAAATTACTATGTCGAAAAGTGGTATCAAAAAGGTGATTGTTCTGGG